>Ga0209512_1004534_pt1 | contig 12077 bp, 6 predicted proteins | sample frozenSSSSmetaG_FD_184142 | JGI IMG/M metagenome (GOLD analysis project Ga0209512, IMG submission 184142) | Glacier valley bacterial and archeal communities from Borup Fiord, Nunavut, Canada, to study Microbial Dark Matter (Phase II) -... | ecosystem: Environmental > Aquatic > Freshwater > Ice >... | reverse complement strand
CCAGTTAATTTTCCAGGCATGGTGTTTCCTAGCGTTAGAGGTTCTAATTCCTGAGTGTGATCATCATCAGTGGGATTGCCGTCTATCTTAGAACTGAAATTAATGGGGGTGACCCATCGCACAAACTCATCCTGCGCGTGTGTATTGGGATTGTCAGTGTGAATGGAGGGATGATTCGGTTTAGGTGCTTCTGAATCGAATCAGTGTAAGACAGGAATCATAATCATTTAACGAATCTATCAGGGATGTGTGAGGAGTTACAGAAAAGAAAGAGATTTTAGATGATGAGGAAGAGAGGAGTTATTTTGTCCCCTCTACTAGGGGTCTCAGTAGCAATGGAACGGTTCTTTGCCTTAAGGCTGTAACGCTCTCCCAGAAAGGTATTCTCTTCGCTTGTGCTCGCTCACCCTGATCCCAAAGCTTCGCTAAACCATCACTTCTACGGCTACAGACATAAAGCGGGACAGACTGAACGAAGCTTAAAGCTTTGAGGGAGCTACTGTCCCGGCTTAAATTGGTAGCCGTAGAAATTATCAGTTTGCTTCTGAAATACTCTTAAGGCAAAATCTGGTTCCATTACTACTGAGACCCCTTTCTCAACCTTACGAATCCGCACCTGCTGTCCGATGGGCAGGAGACCTTTGAGTTTTGCCGTCGATTCAGCGCCCCAAGGAGCCTGTGCTCTTTCAGGCGCGTCAATACAGGAGAGCCGGATTGTAACCTTGCGGCTGCTCTGCTGCACAGTGAGCGTGTCTCCATCTCCGATCGAGACAACCTTTGCAGTCATATCTGCCTGTGCAGGGAGTTGAAAGGCAAGGATTGCAGCACTTAGGGCAAACAAGGCGATTGACGTGATGAATCTCATGCAGTGGTGTTTGAGCTTACGATGTTAGCTTTCCCCCGTTGATCGGCCTTGCCTCGACAAATAGCGAGATCGCAACTTCTTGTATCCTGAAAGCGGACGGAACACCGATCTAAGCTTGGACGGTCATTCTGTTCTCCAGATCTGGACATAGTTATACTTCGCTGTAGAGTTCCGATAGACTCAAGTGACGACCATCTACTAGCTTGTTTACTGCTGCCATCACTAGCGCAGCCCGTCTGCATAGGAAAGCATCAAAATCTTGTTTGAGCTTGGCGGTCTTCTCCTCATCTGAGATGTTCTCATAGCCGCCATTGGCCAGTTCTAAGATGGGAATAAGGTGAGCTTGAAGGCGTTCCTGTACAATTTCTTCAGAAGTCCACGTATAGCGCTCCTTAAGGTATTTCAGAGGATCTTTGCGCCCAATCGTCAGATTAGTTTTATCGGTGATGAGCGCACAGTTGAGAGCTAGGAAGCTAGGAATCCCCGCTTCTTTAAGCAGGGCATCAGGATAGACGTGGTGATAATGGCGGTTTTCAATCGTTTTCGCATCTAGCCGCTCTCCGGTCGCAAAGTCCAAGGCTCCTAAGCGACAAAGCACAGCTAAAACGCCTCGACCCCGAATAGTGGCGCGTTTAGGCCACTCGGCCGTGAGAAGTTCCTCAACTTCGACCAGGCTATGGTTAGCAAAGATGGGAACATCGGCAGTGTGGTAAGAGGTGCCGTCTTCCTTCGTTTGATCCGTGATGATTTTTTTGAGGGTGTTGAAGTCGGCAAAGGCATGGGTAGCGGCTGAATTTTCGTAGCGGTCAGTGAAAAAGGCGTACCAGAGATATTTCTTCAACAGCAACTCATCCCGCCCTCGTTTATCGCCTACATCCGGGATATCGGCATAGAGAGAAGCAATCACAGCTAACACAGCATTGGTAGGAAGGCGCTGGGCATCGTAAATACCCTCATTGTTGAGGAACTCTGCCATGCGGTTAAGTCCACGCGCTAGCGTGCTCCAGTGTTCGACCATGCGCCTTTTATCCATATTCCAGGCACCCTTCTGGTTGGGCAAATCGCCCTGGAGTAAGGCGGATGTGGTCAGAATCAGGTCGGAGAGAGGGGCGTAACGGGCAATCTGAGGATGGTGGTGGTGGAGTTCGGTCTCTAGGTCATGAAGTGATCGTCCCATGACGCTCTCGACCTCAGCGACGATGATGTCATAGGTGGACAGGGGCTTGCTGTTGGTATTCATGTTAATGAATACGCTCAGGGCGATGGATTTATCAGTATGAGCTGGAAGAGCGAGATAGGGCAGATTATAGTTAGCGACGATCTCCCGCAGGACTCGGATCTGGTCGCTGACCCGTTGTCGAGATTCAAAATACCGTTGGAGTCCATCCATACCCGAATCTTCTGGAGGTCTGGGCAGGGCTTTATTTAGCCAGTCGTCGATCGTGCTTTGGATGTCTTCGGGACGTAAAAGATGAGTGGGGATGAGACCGCGCTGCAAGCATTTATCGGGTTTATCGCACCAGAGTGGAAACTGTTCGCCCGTGCTTTGCTTGATGTAGCGTCCTTTCCAATAAACGCTCAGATTGTCACGAGATTTATCCTCGCCGTAGCTATCTAATGCCTGGATATAGATGAAATAGGTTGTCCAGGTGTAGTTGTTATGTAGCGCTCGCCAAAGGGCTGTGAGGCGTTGCTGCCCGTCTAGCAAATGCTCGTGAACTCGATTGTGAGTTTCTGGAGCAGTTTTAAGATGGCGCGAGATGAATTTCTCTGCTTCACCCACTTCAAGGATAAGGGTAATTCCCAGGGGGAGATTTTGGATGACGGTCTGGATGAGGCTGGCGATTCGGTGCTGATCCCAAGCTTCAAACCGCTGGAATCGGGGCAGCTTTACCTCGCCTCGTTGGACTTTGCCGTACCAATCTCTGATGTTGCGGTTACGTGCTTCCAAGGTTGTTTCCTTAAGGGGTAAAGATAGCGGTGCGATGTAGCAAATCAAGTGAAGAAACAATGAAAATAAGCAGTTTTATTCGGCTGCCAGGACGCGACAATCGCCAGATCAGAGGCATCGCATTCACTGCCAAGACTTAGGCGGGGTGACTTCCCATATCAGCTTGTGTGTCAGACATCGTCATAGGGTAAATAGGGTCTTAAGCGTTTTGACCTTAGCGGTGTCAATGCCACAGTCCATCTTCGTGATTGGCGTTAAACTCTTCCACTTGCTTTTACTGGCGCTGACGATCAGATCAGACACCTTCTCAGGATTGATAGTGCCAAATCCCCCAATCTTGTGGGTAGCTAAATATTCCAGACGTTCAAAGATTTCCTCTCTCAATGCCTGCTTGATGCTAATGGGAGCGGGTGGCTCAGGAGGTGGAGGTGGAGGAGACAAATAGAAGACAGTTGCTAATTCATCGAGCTTCTTGCCCTTGGTGATGCCGCATTTAAGTTTGACGATGGGCGTAAAATTTTGCCAGGCACTTCTATCCTCAGCCGCAATTTTACTGGCTGAGATCGTTGCATCCACTCCTTTCAATGGGTTTCCTGGCTGACTAACCAAGTCCTTCAAGACCGACTTGATAGTATCTCTAGAAGCCGTTGTCAGGTTGACCTTGGGGGTAAATTCTCCAGCTAAAATGCGAGCTTGCTCGGTGTCCTGTGGGCTGGATTTGATGACAAGGCACCAGAGTTCCTCTAGCCCTGCATGAGCTGCAACCGCATAGACAAAGTGATTGGTAATAGCTCGGTACGCATAGTCCTCTGCTTCTTCAACAATCAGCGGTATCCAGTTATGCCCGTCAGTCTTTAAGAGAGCCTCAGCCGCCGCCGCAACGATGTACTCGGATGGAGCGGAATAGTAGTCGCTAGGGAGAATCGTGTCGAGCGGCAGACACATCAGTTGCCCTACGTTATCGAAGTCAGTCATTTAAGAAATACTCCCTAGCTAACTCAAGATAATATTTATGCACTGTCTTGTGCTTAAAGACCGCAGGCACGCGCTCAAAGGCAGCACTAGAAACTACCGCATAGTCTGGGAGGTTAAACACGGTCTTGTTGATGTCACCAGGTCTAACCTTGGGGAAAAAATATGGCACCAGGTCAATTTTGTCTACTGCCCTCGCCCTCGCAATAATTTTCTCAATCTCTTTCTGCGCCCGATCGATCGCTTGACCATCAGAAGGACTGCCGTTGAAGAAAATAGGGAGGGCGATCGGTCCACCATCTTGCCTGACCTTTTTCACATCTTTTAGCACAAACTCCTGAACCACCCTGGCAGCATTTTGTAGAGATGACAGGTCATTATGGCGAGTTGGGATCAGAACCACGTCGGCAGCATAGACTCCACTCTTACTGAAGAAAAGCCACTGAGTGGGGCAGTCAATGAAGATGTAATCGTATTCATTGATGAATGGTTTCAGGAGATCTCTCAGCCTGGCTGCCCCTTTCTGAATACGAGCGTTGGTCTGCTGAGTGAATGCTTCCATACCAGGATCGGCTGGTATCACATCGAAAAGGTGGTAGGTTTTCCCAGACTTGTCTGACTTTACAGTGAACTTAAACGGCACGATAGCTGAGCGAATATCTAGTGCGCTATCTGTCAAACATTCAGACAATTTAACATTGCTCGGTTCTAGCCCTAAGGATGAAGTCAAGTCCCGCTGGGAGTCAAAGTCAACCAGTAATACTTTCTTCTTTTGAGCCACCAACGCCGATGCCAAGTTAATGGTCGTGGTCGTTTTGCCCACTCCCCCTTTGTTGTTGTAGACACAAACCGTAAGGCTGCGAAACACGCTCTCAATTAGCTTTTTGATATCACTGATGACAGCTTCGACGTTCTCTTCAGTAATTTCGATGCAGCTCGTGGCAGGTGTTACAACCTTGTCATGATGCCTAAAAAGCTGAATATGAGTTGAGTTGGTAATGATGCCCCAATGGGCAGTCTTCCCTCTGGGAGATAGCAAATACCGTTTAAGCTGCCTCCGCGTCAGACCATACTGGCTAGAATCCTCTGCCAAATTAATGGGATTACCTGCGTTTGTCGATCGACCTTTAACTTCGACCATTAAGGAAGGATCGCTTTTAGTAAAGAGAAAAATATCATCCGCAGTATTTTTGCGGGCGGCAAAATCAACGCAGTCGCTTCCTGCCCCAGTTGCGAACTGCCCTGAGCGCTCCGTTGCGCTGAAACCCAGAGCTTCCAACAAGTATGGGACAAATTGAGTGCAAACGTCTTCCTCCGTCGCTTTCGGGGGAATGTTTGCTAAAACTGCGCTCCAATCCATCGGTGCCTATGCCTATTTTGAAGTACCCAGCCGACTCTGTTTTGAAGCACTTCGTAAGAGCACTACGTTTTTAAGGTGCCCTATTTATTCGGGATCTCACCCGTACTTCATCAACATATGACAGAGGCTTGTTTACTTCTTCTTACTTCTGCATTAGTTCTCTCCTAGCTGCCTCAGCGATCGCTTCTCGCAACCATTCAGCCCGGTTAGGTTTCAGCCGCACGTGCTGATCCAATTCCTTGGGAAGAAAAACTGAGACGGGCTTCTCAGCCAGTGCTTCCTCTCCTGAAGGTTTGAAACGAGTTAGATAATCTGCACGAGGGTCAGTCATAGCTCAGTTGTAACTTGAAGAGGACGGCACTGGGTTCAAAATAAAGTTGCAGCGTCATTTCTTTAAGTTGGACCAGCGGGCGCATTTGAACAGGAAGTTACGGTTTTGGCTAGAATTCTTATCCCGCAACCCTTTCATCTCCCATAAAGGCAATAGCTAGAAAAACGACCGTTTTCTGTGTGCCGAGCCTTTTGACGCTATGAGGTCTTGATCAGCACAAGAAAACTCATCAAGAAACCAAAATCAGGTTGCATGGTCAGCTCTAAGTTTCCTGACACATTGAAACCGTAACTTTCTGTTCAAATGTGCCCGCTAGTCCTATGAGGCTGGAACCCAACGATAAAGCGTAGGAACGCCGTCTTAGGAAGCCACAGTCACAACAGTTAGTCTTCCTCAAATTCATAGCTGGTGAACTTCAATGTTCGGCAATTCTCAGTGATTGTCCGAACGACATTCTCCGGCACCCCATCAGCAGTTCTCACCTGGATTTCCACAGTTACCTCGATGTCAGCATTGAGGGTGCTTAAGTGCTGCAACACCTCATCAGCAATCTGTCCAGCATCTTTAATTAACCGCGTGGGATTGACTTTTACCGCACCATAGAAGCGGTTGATTTTCTTGGTAGAAGGTTGGGTTAAGATCGGACCTCCCTCAGTCACCTCAATAGCCTTGCGTTCGCTGCTTTCAGAAGCACCAGACTCTTGCTCTTTTCGCTTCTCATCCTCTCTTTGTTTTTTAGCCGCCTCATCCGCATCGAGTTGTCGCTGGGCAGCTTCTGGCTTCACTAATAGGCTCTGGCTGCTCAAAGTTGCAGTAAAGGGTTCACTGGGACCGGCTTTCAATCCTAAATAACGCCCTTTTGATTCATCCCATCCAGTTGCATAAGCAAAATTTTCAGACCAGAGGATTGCTGAAACTCCCTGCTGAATGGCTTGAAGCAAGACCTGCTCACTGAGGAGTCGGGGCAAGTATAGGTAATTACTCAAGTATGACCACAACCGCTTAATGTCAATGTGGTTAGACTCGCGCCACAGATACGGATCAAGGGCTTCCATTAGTAGACGGTTCGCCGCATAAGTGACAATTAAATATTCTTCATGCACTGCCTTACGACTAGCTCGTAGAATCGGGGAGTCTTGTCCTTGAAGCCGAACCTCTGCCCAATTTGTTTGCTGTTTCGGGTCATTGGCGTTAGCCTGATGGATTGGGATTAGAAGCCACTGGTAGGCTTCTTTCAACAGGTTGTCAACCAAATCATTAGTCTGTTCCCGCTTCGTGTTCGCCTGCTTGCCTTGGAATGAATCAAGGTTGAGCGATTCCTTATCTCGAACGATGGAATCCCAAGCGAGGAACTGACAAACATTTTTCTCTAGCAGCGTTAGCTTAGACTTGTCAGGAACTAAAAATAACAGCAGGTTCTTGCAATAGCGAGGACTAGATCCTTTGGTTGTCAAGATTTGCTCAAGCTGCTGACGAGCAGGGCTATCGGTTGACTTGTGAATGTGAGGATGTTGGGGTCCTAGAACGACCAAGCGCACTCCCATTGACTCGTCATCTGGAATATCAGCCGTTGAGTCTGGAGCAATATGAACTCCAGCAAATTCTCCTCGTTGTTTGTCGAGCTTCAGCCGTCGGATAATCTCTTCCCAAGTTTTCTCTGGATCTTCCTCAAGTTGGGTCGCTCGGTCTTGAGCCATCCGAGTAACGTTCGGCTGAGTGGAGATCCAGTAGCGATCGCCATCGATGTAGATATAGCTTGCCTGATCGGTCAGTCGCCGAAGGGCATCGCCGAAGGTGGCAACAGACTCCCCAGGCTGTACACAACCGAGTTTGATGCGGCGGTCTTGCAATCCTCGATTTGATGCTCGCAATGTGGGAGCAGAGCCAAGATAAATGGTACGGGTGACTCGACGGCAGGCTGAGTAGCGTCCCAAGTTTGGATTCTGGTTGTCAAGGGAGACAGGAAGGGAATTTGTGCCATCGACATCCTTTTCGATGACGGGTACCCAGTTATCATCCAGGTAGCGGGTTAGTTCAGACTGTACCTGAGTATCGTCGATTGAAACACTAGCAGGCATGATTAATAGGTTCTTGTCTCCCCGATCCCAGAGCGAATGAATAACCTTTGCCATCAGCCGCAGAACACCCCGAGTGCGTTGAAATTTGTCGAGGGTTGACCAATCAGAGTACAAGCGATCAAACAACTCTGGGTGAATGGGGTAAGCTTCCTCCAGTCTGCGTTTGTAGCTAGCTTCCCGGCATTCAGATGGAAACTCAGCAATTTGAGATTGGTACATCTCATAAAAGGCGCGAATGACCGCATCACGAGCGACGAAAGAATTGGAATCAATCGGTTGAAATAAACGACGACGGACGATTTCAAAACTTTCTTCAGCGCTGGCGGGTCGCCAAGGAGACTCAACGCGACCGATCGCATTCTTTAAGCGGTCTAATGCATGTTGCCCTCGATCTCCGCCAATCTCGATATCGGAAGAAGGGATACTGGCGACTAGTAAGGTGCGATCAGCATTTTTGGCAGACTCGCTGAGGGTCTGAGCAAAGGTGAAGTGAGTATCGAAACTTCCGGCTGGCAAATCATTCTCGACATGAAGCTGACGGGCATAGGACACCCATTCATCAATCAGGATGAGACAAGGCGAATATTTGTTAAACAGCAACTTGAGGGTATCGCCGGGGTTGGTAGAGGTTTCATCCGCCTGTCGCACCATCTCATAGGCTTTTTTAGCTTCCTTCAGACCTCCAGCAGATTCTCCTAACTGCCATGCGATTTCACCCCAAAGCGTACGGACGACGGTGCCATCTTTTTTCGTATGCGTTTCACCAGGGGAGATTTTGTTGCCCACCAACACAACCATATTGACATCTTGAGGTGGTTCAGGCACTTTGGCAACTTCAAACACAGGTTCCAGCCCTGGCAGTTGATTGGCGGAAACCCCTGAGAATAGATGATAGAGGGCAAGCATGGCGTGGGTTTTACCACCCCCAAAGTTTGTCTGAAGCTCAATTACGGGGTCGCCTTTGTCGCCACTCAACCGTTGCAAGGCTCCAGTAAGGAGTTGTTTGAGTCCTTCTGTGAGGTAGGTGCGCCGAAAGAACTCGGTTGGGTCGCGGTACTCGTCCGATCCCTCATCTAGAAATACTTGCCATAAGTCAGCCGCAAACTCTGCCTGCTGATACCGACCAGAGGCGACATCCTGGTGAGGCACAACCACTTCGCGCCAGGGCTTGAGTCCTCCGGTGGGAGTGCCTTCCATTGGGGCAACCGCAGCACGACGAGTTTCACGACGCGCCTGTTCTTCAAAGCGTTGCCGCATCAGTTCATACCGTTGCTTCTCAACGATATCCGACTGCTCTGCTGCGCCGACTGCGTTAAGGAGTCGGACGACGCTATCTAAGGCACGGTAAGCATCCTCCGTGGAGACAGAAGTAGAACCATGCGCCCAAGCGTTACGGGTATTGCGAAGTTCGCTAATTAGGGTGCGTTCTGCCTGCCCCAGCGTTTGCTTAAAAACGTCATCCCATTTGCCCCACATCAGTTTGAGTTGAGCCATAACGTCATCTTTTAGGATGGCTTCGGGCTTACGCCGGAGCGTGTTATCTGGGTCAATCAGGGGAATCACTGCCAGTAGCCACTTATCTTTGTAGACAGAGCGCATTTCCCGCTCAATGTAGGAATATAAACCTTCTTTGAGCAGTGTTAGCGCTCGACCGACCCGTTCGTGGTTGCTAATTGACATGACCTAAATCCCCAGTTCAGTTTGGATGGGCGTTGAGTGTTGTTTTTCTGTTGCCAATCGAGCAATTTCAGCCCAAGAGATGACTAAGCTGTTGTAAGCGATCGCTTCCTGCGTCCAACCTTTGCGATCGCAAATGCTGTAGAGGCGGTAAGCGAGATCTCGTGCTACCTCTCCTAAGTTGCCCAATTGAGACAGTAGATGGGCAGCCCCTGTTTCTCCGTTCTGGTCTAATGCCCGGATGAGATGCTGAGTCGCTTCCCAAACTGGAATCCGACTATCTTTGGCAGGGTTCCAATCAGTTGACAGCACTTCACGGGGAATCAATTGAACTTTCCCGGCTCTGGCGATAAGAATACCTGCATCCATCATGCCTTTGATGCTGGTATTCTTGGCTTTGGAAAGGGTTTCAGCATCACCAAATTGCCCTTCGTTGAACTGGTATTGCTCAAACCATGCCAGTGCCCAGCGAGTGTCAGTATCGAATTCGCCCTCTTGTTCAGTTAGGAATTCATCAAGGGTCTGGTTTATTAGTTGCAGGGCAGTGCGTACCCGCATGGGTGAACCGTCTGATTCCAGCACTTTGGCATAGCGAGAATAGATTGCCATACCGGGACCAATGCTGGCTTGAGCCAGGTCTACGGGTGCGATGTTGCCTTGCTGAAGTTTTTTGAGGGCATCAGGGAGTTCGGATTTGAGTTCGTCAACGAAACGGCGACGAGTGGTGGAGAGAGCATCGGCGGGACGGGGACGGCAGACAAGGACGATCGAGGAGGCAAGGGCATTAGAACCACTTGCTACTGGGCGATTTCCAAGTTCAGTTCGTATAGGCAGGGTTCCGGTAATAGTGAAGCCAGCATTAATCAACCCTTCCAGCATTGTCTCCCACCCAGTTGATGCTGCTAAAGCAATCTGATCAGCATCGATCTCCATCTCTTCTTGCTTAAAAGCGTAATAGACAGTGAGGGGAAACCCCTGATGAGTAAGTCTATAGGACTGTACAAAGGTTTTAGATAACCCTTTTTCAAAAAAGGATTTAGCCTTTTCCCGGCTCCCATTAAAACGGTTAGGGCTTGCTATAAGTTCTTGAGATTTTGGAGTAACTAAAGTACTGAAGATGCTTGGATAGATGAAACCTAAAGAGCGTCTTAACCAAACATAGAAAAAGTCTGATATATCGGCATAGCAAATGTTGTCATAATAAGGAGGATCAGTACTGAGAATGGGATTTTTATCATTAAATCTTTCCATCTCAGTAGCATCTAGCAGCTTGACTTTTCCTTCAGAATGAGTTGGTAAAAGCTCTAAAACCCTAAATATCCAACCCACTGCCCCTCCAAAGCCACCCATTTTCTCAAATGGATTTACTTCACAATAATCCCAAGCCATAGGTATTGCTTGACGAGCAAATGTGCTTCTTAAACTAGCTGATCCAACATCCCAACTTGCAATATTGGAATTGCGATCCGCTACTTTACTCGCAGCCAAACCTAAATATGTTGCTATAGCATTTGCTATATCTCTATTTGGATTATCTCTTAAGACTTTTTCCCTGGACTCATTAACCAAATCGCTTAGACTCGTGAGAGTAATTAATTGACGATTCGTAAAGAGATCGCCTACAGTTGGCATCCCATAAGCTGGAGTTTGAAAATTACGATGCTTTTTGGGTAGTTCACAATCAGGTTTCCATTCTGGCTGTGCAGAAGCAGCTATTTTTTCATGCTCTTCATTTGGTGGCAAATAAATTCGTTCATTTTTCCCCTCAGCCACGATCGCCATCATTCTGGCTCCCATCCGTCCGGCTTTCCCTTCAGTCCGAACATAATCAAGTGGAACCGGAGCGCGACAGGCAATACAAACTGCTCCCTTGCGGCTAACCGTTCCTTCTGGTGCTTTACCCTGCCCAGAGCGAATTTCAAAGCGAATTTGAGGAACCACAGAGGCACGAAGATCACCAAGTTTTTCATCCTTTGTGTCCTTTGAGCCTTCGTGGTTCATCCTCTCTACGATCGACTCTACCCAGGTCTCCTTTCCCTTCTTGGTAGATAACGCAAACGACCTTACCAATGGCATTTCACATCCACAAGCCGGGTTAGGGCATTTCACTGTTCTTGCCCACAACCAAGCAATCACTGTTGCTTCACCGCATCCCTTTTCTGGTGGCAGTTTTACTTTCGGGTAAAGATGCCCAATCCGCTTCTCTGCCTCATCCCGCATCCACTTACCGTAATAGCGCACATCCTCTGCTAATCCTTGTGCGCCCTTCCACTGATTCACTTTCAGCTTTGACTGTGCCTCTGGATTCACTGGAGGCATATCTTTAAACTTCGGCGGAATCTCAATCAAAGCCTTATTAATCAGCACTGCAACCGGATTCAAATCACTAGCATGAGCCTCTAACCCTAACCGTTGCGCCTCCAGAGGAATCGAACCACCTCCAGCAAATGGGTCATAAACCGGAGGGGCATTTTCCGCCAAGTAACGGCGTACTGCTTCTGGCTCTGTTGGTGGCTCATCTCCCCGATTCCAGGCAATACTCCGGGCAATCTCTCGCTGTGCCGCAATTAACACGCCAGAATCAGGGTTATTGATGTCATCCCAAGACACCAAACCCCGAATGACTTGTTTCGTGTTGCCCTTTTTATCAGTTTCGATTGTGATTCGGCCCAAAATATCAAACAATCGTTGTCGCTCGGCAATTTGCGCTTCCTCAGTCGGAAACTTATCCGGCCAACTCGATGGATCATCCACCAACGACGCAAACAGCACTGCCCGACAAGCAGCCAACGGTCGCCGCGCCCACCAGAGATGCAACGTACTGGGATGACCATGCCGAATCA
>Ga0209512_1004533_pt1 | contig 12077 bp, 13 predicted proteins | sample frozenSSSSmetaG_FD_184142 | JGI IMG/M metagenome (GOLD analysis project Ga0209512, IMG submission 184142) | Glacier valley bacterial and archeal communities from Borup Fiord, Nunavut, Canada, to study Microbial Dark Matter (Phase II) -... | ecosystem: Environmental > Aquatic > Freshwater > Ice >... | reverse complement strand
GTTGCCTTAGACGAGGGCTCCGCCGTTAGGTCTAATCCGTGTTCCTTTGCAAATAGGGGGTTAATGGTGGAGACTTCCGCCCTAGAGTCTACTAGAGCTACGACAGGTGTCCATCTAGTGGGAGTCTGGATCTCCACCTAGATCTCCATTTTCTAGGAGCGTATTTTGCTATGGGGGGTCACGACTTTGTCCCTTTTGGCTTAGGCCTAGGTTGGGTCTAGTCATAAGGACTGTGTGTCGTTCTTTACCACCACTCTCCGAATGGCCGTGGCTTTCTTAGGACTCCAGCAGTCTCTAGCGTAGTGGCTAGGTTTTCCGTAGTTGAAACAGGTAAGGGGTGTTTCCTTCGAGTCTATGGGGGCCGAGGGCTTCTAGTGTTTTACCAGTCCTTGGTACCTGTTGTCCTGCCCGTCCTTTATGAATCTGCGGTGTGGCCGGCGGTTAGAGAACCCCGAGCCCTTCCCTTCATGCTCCCCTTTGCCTTTGTGTGGGGTTGTGAAATTCCTTTCTTTCTCCGGATTAGCCTAGTTGGCCTAGAGGAACGAGCTTGTCGTTTCGAGCATCGCGATGGTATTGATGAGGGACTCTCGAGTGAGGTGTTTCGTTTGCATGTAGCCGCCGTTGATTAATTGCTAGCGTACTTCCGGCGTGAGCTTAGTGAGGAGGTGATTTGTCTTTTATGACTTAGTGTATGGGTCTAGTTCCTTCTTAAGTTCCTCGAGGTAGGTGGCGAATTTCCGGATTCCCTGCCCTAGCCTCTGCTTTGCTGCGTTATACGCAATGGCCGCGATGCGCTAGCGGTTCTCCGGGTCCGTATGCAGATCCCTTAGGAATGTCTCGAAGTCATGGAAAGCGTACTTGTTGATGCCTGTACCCAACTAGGTGCATTCAGCATCCCATTCTTTCGCTGGTTCGTAGTTAAGGTATTGTGCCGCGAAGGTAACCTTCTAGTATTCCGTCTAGAACAATGCCGGTTAGTATCGGAAAGTGCCCCGGACTAACGCTAGGAACTCGTTGAGCTCACGGAGAGTCTTGCCTTTGTAGGTCTTGGGCTCCTTGAACCTCCCTACCGTCCTTAGGACTGGCACTGGAATTGGAGCAGGCACTTCTAACTAGCTTGGTTCTAGTGTGGTCTCGTGGGTGTTAGGGGTGCTCGAGCGTGCACGCTTTTTTCCCCTTTCTTGTCTCTCCACGAAGGTCTAGACGTCGTCTAGATATGATGCCAGATCGTCGCCGTGCATCCTCCGGTATAAGTTAGCAGTCTCGCACATGGCTTCATAAATTGCCTTTTCGTTTGCGAGTCGGGCCTTTATCCTTTGCAGGCGGGCGCTAGCGCCTTCTTCCTTAGGTTTGAGGGTATCTAGCGACATGTCCCGAGTGACTGTCGCCGGCGCTAAGAGTTGACGCCCGCTGCGCGTGGCTAGCCCGTGAGGCTGGTCTAGGACCGGCCCCCTGCCTTTCTAGGTCATCATGATACCGTAGGTCGAAAAGGGGTGAGTCGTTAGAATTGTAACACCCAGCCGGTACAACACTAGTAGTCCGAGGTACGGTTCTCACAATGATAGGAAAGGGGGTCTGGTCTGAGTCTAGTGGTGGGCTAACTAGGCGCTTAATACATTGACTAACGACTAGAGATCTCATCTCCAGTCTCTATGGCTATATATATACTTGTCCCTCTACCTTCCGATCCAACGCTGGTGGCAGAAGTCCCTTCGTCTGTTGCCCTCTGGTCCCACGCTAGTGGCCCACCCTTTGCCGAGCGTACCGCGCTTGTCCGGGAGCACGTGCCCAGAAGTCCTCAGGCGTCAGCCACGTGACCGGCGTTCTGCCGGGGACGATGCTCACCGCCTTACATTCTGTTCTTGTATCTTAAATCTAAATTCGTGGGTGTTTCTTCTTCTGTCTATTCTTCTAGATCTGTATATCGATCTATCTTCTGTTTAAGTTCTTGTTCTTCTGTACTCGTGTGCTCTAGGGCTTCTGTGCCTTTAGGTCTGTTGTGTCTTTCTGTTTAAGGTTCATGTTCTAAGATCGGTATCTTAATCTATATCTTCGTGTTCTAAATTCGTTCTATTCTATTTAAGTTCTGTATCACTAATGAAAGTGATGAAAAGAGAAGGGAGATTGAATCTTATGTCATGGTCACGTAGAGCAGGTCATGCAGATCTAAAGTGCTAGATTCAATCTAGAGAGAAAAGAAGGAAAAGAGGAAAGAGAGAGGAGAGGAAAGATCTATATATACAGTGTAGGGCTCTAAGCGCACAAGCGCGCAGCTAGCTAGCGAACAGTACACGTGAATACCACAACAACAAGAGCAACACATAAGGTGAAGCCTTTGATATTCGTAACAATTGTACGCATACTTGCACATTCTAGATAGCAATACTACATTCATTTATCATAATTCTATGCTATTCATGCCCGTATCACGATGCAGAAGATAAAATAGAGATAGAACTAGCTGTAGGTATTCCTCTAAAGCAGCGATGAGGAGGATCAATATCCAACCCTTACTACCTGCTAAGTATTAAGGGCTGTATTAACTCTTTAGGAGAGCAGGACTGATGTGGCAAAACGTGGAAATCGCCGCGGACGCTAAAAAGCATGAGATTATGGTACCATCTCATTCTCCATCGTGCATTCTAGTGCGTTAGAGATCTAATGCATGAGTTTGTTAATTTACCATCGTCTCCGTCCCCTTAAGGGAAGTGCGTGCCTGTGCACCTAGGGGCTATGATAGGGGACAGCCTATTATACTATGTAGGGGCGGTTTGTATCGTCTTTATAATGTTTCTAAAGGGTGGCATGGCTTGTTTAAAGGCCTTAGTCCAAATCTCGTTAGAGTCATACTACTAGTGCTGCTAAGTTTTATACATATAGAACAGCTAGCACATATAATCACATTTAAATGGGGATCGTGAAGCGGTATGGGCGCACATATGGTTGCTACGTACTTGTGGCTTTAGGGGTGGGAGGGAAGAAGATCTAAGAACTAGTACTTAGACAAGCGCGCGTGTAAGCTTAACTATTCACCTCCTAAATGAGCACAAATAGTCTTTCTAAAATTACCTCTAATTAGCCCATCGTGCTAAAACATTACAGTGCTGTATATGTCTAGATACCTAGCCTAGGAGTAAGGCCTACCCTTTAGTTCACTCTCTTGCGTTTCTTAGATTTCTTAGCCATCTCTAAGCGGCGCTTCAACTTAGTACAGTAGTGCACTTGTAACGTCCCTTTGCTCCTCTCTAGGAAGTACTCTGCAATCTTAGCCTAGGGCAATTCCTCTTGCTCTTTTAGTTTTATTAGGAGTTTGTCATCTTCTTCTAAAAATGTCGAATGTCTTCTAGGCCTGCTCATAGCTCCTTTTTGCAAAGGCGGCCGCTCCTAGTCTATGTCGCCACTACTTGTAGAGGCGCTGCTAGTGACATCTTGTCTCTGCTCTACCTCGAGAGGAAACGGTAACACGTCTTAGGAAAATTAGAGGCAGTACACTATTCTTAACTAGGATGTTTTTAGTGTAAGAAATCCATAGATTGGAATCTCCTAACTGCCTTGCAGGGAGTCGGACGAGGTCGCTGCTATTCCTTAACTTAAGACAATAGAGGAATTAGTGATAGAAAAGGAAGCATCTTTTCTATCGTAAGAGCTAGTTTGTGCAGAGTCCTCCGCGCTCTTTGCGTGCCTCCGCCGTTTCAAACGCCGTGGGTGCTCGTCTATATTAGAGCTAGAGCTATCATTAACGTGATCTTCGTCATTAATATCATGCGTGCTTTCACTATGATCTTCGCTACGCTTCGTCCTAAGGTCTGTTTTAATCTCCTCATCATCATTCTTAGCGGAACTAGGCTGTGCTTCCTTAGCGCTTTCCCCTCCCATTGATTTCAGCTAACATTTATCGATCTTGTCTTCGTTCATTAGGACTCCTTCAGCCTCATAGACAGCACCGCCATCCTTAACACTTCCCTAACAGAAGCCGCTCTCTATCTCTAACTCGCTCATGTTTAGAGAAGCAAGCGGCGGCGTGTTATTTACGTTCGTTGAAGTTATATTTATAGCCGCATCGTCTATTGCAGTTTTAGGACTGTAGAGGCTGAGTGTAATCTCCTTATTAGCGTCTAGGCCCTCGAATGGTAAAGAGGAAGCAGCGAGGCTATCGTCGAACTCTCCGCTGTCGCGCATGTCACTATCTAGCAGGATAGGGTCATCTGCGAGATATGAGTAACGCGAATCTACAATCGCATTTAGGCTACTCACCCTAACTTTTACCCAATCTTAGTTTATTAGAATCTGCCACGCTGCTGTTTCGGATGCACGTATTAGCATCTCTAGGCGCGCTTTCAAGGTTGTTGCCCATGCAGCTAAAGTCTCTGCAGTCCTTCGCAACGGACAATAGCAATTCTTCAATCGAGGGAAATTCCGTCTCCGCGTCACTGACATCGGCTGCATTTCGATCGTATTAGTTGTCCTAGGGGATTTCTGTTGAATAGAGAGGGTGGTGCCTACGAGGCACCGGAGGATTCTCATGAATATGAGAATCATGGAGAATCTTCACATTATGCATGGATGATTCCATGCATCTTTCCATCGGCTCTTTGAGCCTTTGTCACTGCCAATCTATATTAGAATAGATGGTCCATAGCATAGTTAGTTAATCAATCACTTTCATTTTCATCTTTCTACTGCGTATGCTCTACTTTTGACAATTTCTGCACTTGGTCAGCTGTTGACGTTATGAAGGAACATGGACATGTACCTTCGTCCGAAGCTTCGACGGTGTGGAGTGATTGGCCTTAACTAGGAGGCAATTCTACCTACCTCATAGCGTTCGTCTGCAAAGAAATACGCGAAGCCGCGCGTGATCCTTAAACAGATGGAACGTCAGACTCCTTTCTTTAACGCAAAGACGCGCCTTGCAAACTTAAAGAAGAAAACTAGGCATTGATCGGGTGTCTAGTACTTTGCAAACAGTCCCAAATTCACTACACCGCCTGAGCTTGTGCCTATAGAAAAGTCGAAATGCTCCTGTACTGGATACTCTAGATTTAGCGTCTGTTGCAGTTTCTGCATGAATCCTATTGACACTACAGCCTTAGACCCACCCCCATCGAAACTTACGAACCTTATTCGGCATGTCGGCGGTAGGAGTCGAGCCTGGAAAGTGACTCTTGCTAGACAAATCGGACATGATCTGAGGTCGTAATGGTATTCTAATCCTTTTGTTAGCGTACCGAAGATGCAAACGCAGAGGTCGTAGATGGCGTGGCCACATTCCATAGGATGTTCCTAGGTCCTCTAAAGACAACTGAGGCAGCCAAGGGTCAGCTTCAATAGTTTCTAGTAATCGCTATTGCGCTCTAAGCTCTGTCGACGAAGGGCGGAAGCTGACTAGGCGCCATGCTTCATAAAAGAGAACATGGAGATTATGTGCTTTTCGATATCTGCACATACTAGGTCACTAGAGAGTTGCCGTGAGTCTGCAAACTCTCGGATACTAAGTAGACAGGCTTCCTAGTAGAGTGCACGAAAGACGTCTAAGGGGTTAAACACTATTTTATGTCAGTATAGTAGCGATCCCTTAATGAGAGCAATACTAACTGTGCATGTCTAGTGGGAAAGCGTCCATGATGACCACCGAAGCAATATATTCAAATGCGGTGTAGTTAGGCACCCTGTTCTCAGCACACACGTCCATAAAAGATTTCAGGTGATGTGGAAAGCTAGGCGAAACTGGAAAATTCTCTCAAGAGCTGCTAATGAAATCAAAAGTGCCTAGTGGTGACGCGGCGAATTAGTGCAAGGCTAGATCGAAGAATGCCGCAGTGTGCACCATAGAGAATAGGGTGTGCGTATTTACTCGTTTGATACGTTGCATTCGGATTTCTTCGTTTAAGACCTGTCCGAGAGCGCTAAAGTGTTCGGGAGGTGAACAACGACTTGTTCTAAGCACGTTAATCACTTTTAGAGATGAGAAGGATTCGGAGAACCCGGTGTAAGATAGGACTATTAATCGAAAACGCAGAACCTCCAAATCAAAGTCACTACTAGAAATGTTTGAGACTATGAGCAATCGAGGGTGGATGGCACGTGGTAAGGTCGATGCGATTCTAATACTTACCCAACTGATCAGCCTCTCCGCCACAGCATCGAGACCGCCATAGTCATATGCAAACAGGCATAAGACGTCGATAAATAACGATAGTAACCTCGCCTAGACATGGTCGATCAATTCTTAACACTTTGCTCCGCCGTTGTTAATATCTAGCTAGGCGACTGAATAGCTGCTAGTGTCATGGCAGGTTTCTGTACCTCCTCTCAGCTTTATATGTGTATAGTTAGGACAACATTCCGCGAGCAAGACTAGATGCTCTTCGTTCTCTATAGTTGAATCGACACATATGTTTGCAATGCTAAACTTTCGACGATTAGATATCTCATTCTGTGGGTACAAAGCTCACAAGGCCTTAATCTTTGCGTTTTTTCTAATGAAGAAAATGACGGAAGGATACTGCATTGACGGCTGAGGTAGAGTTAAAGTGATGTGATGTACTCGATTCGCATATTGAAGTACGAACCCCGTATCATCTTGACGGACACGCAGCCACTAGACGTGAGGACAGCAAGCTATAGCAATTTGCGGATAATGCATACGAAGAACATCCTACCTCCTTTTAAGACAAGTCTGCACCTCAACAATGGGAATCTCGGTATTGGTTTCGAGGTGAAAGAATGGGCGGGTGGAGGTGCAAAGTTGCTAGTGGTCCACCGCATCATCGTCAAGATGGAATGGATAGAATGGATGGTTTAGATGGCTTTAGGGCTAGGTGCCATGCCATCACATTCATGACGGATTTGGATGATACAGATAGCTTGTCTAACAGGTGCCATACTTTGTGGCGATGATCAACTACATAGTGTCGTACGAGGGATGAGGAGGTGACCCAAAATGTAGAGCCGGGGCTAAGAGGGGGGCATTCATCCCGTAGCGACGTAGTGATATATACTCGTGGTTACGAGTTAGAACAAGCTAACAACAGTAAATACTTCAACATAAATATTTCAACAGGATCTGTACAAGAGGACGTTTAGGTATGATTTGTAGTCAATTGATCGCCAAAATAGTGCTTCGTAGCCTAGCAATATACTAGTGTGCCCCTAAGGCTCCGGACTCTTAGGGATCCGGTCTGTCCCATGAAAATAGTTCTCTTTTCCAACTTGTCTATCGACTACAATCTGTCTTAATAGCGAATGAGCCCCCCTTAGCCACCTTCCTAACCACCATCTTCGTTGCTTTAAATTGATTAGATGGACCGCGTCTTTTAGTACCTAACATAGAATGGAAGCGTAAGAGAATTAGGTCTTTTAGAGGCTGGCCTAACATGGCTGTGCGGGAAAGAAGGCACTTTGGTGTATCGCGGAGGCGAGGTATCTCGATGGGAAGAAAGTTTTGAGAACAGTTGGTGCCATATATGGCGAGATTTTCGTTGAATCCTTGCCCTTTCATCCTCGAACTAATCTCTCCAGATCCAAATGACGATACACATTATCAATCTAGATTTTAAATCAGCAAGAGAACGGACCTCTCTTGTAAAGATTCTTCATGCCTTCGTTCGCTATTTCAGTTTTAACGATGTTTTTCGTGTCTGATGATGTATCTGCGAGTAGTAGTAGAACAGTAACAGGACAGTCAACCGTCTTTAAGGTGCTATTTGCATCATATCGTTGCCTTGTTTTGCTTCTATTAATTCCACGCATCATCAATTGCGCGGAGGTGGTCTCGTAGGGGTTTCTGATGGGCATTAGTATGTTGATGGGTTCCACCTCACCGGTCCACCGATCTAGTGCCACCACTAACGCACTCGTTAGCTCCACCGGCATACGATACAGTGCAATGGCTAAGTATATATTGAAGCCCCTTCTTTAGCAAGAACAACACTTATGAAACGAAGCTTCATTTTTTACGTACACCCACATTCCGAAATTCAAAACCTATCAAGGCGTGTGCATCTAGGCAGTATGACTTCAGTGAGGCGACCTGTTTGACTTGCTAGACAATTTCTGACGGTGTTGCAGGAAGGAAATTCTCCTGCTCTTAGCGATGGCATGACAACAATGACAGTGGACGATATGGCGATGGACGATGGCATGCGAACGCCAACAATGAGAAGCATCAATGTCGCAGATGCTTACGACTAGCAGAATCGGGCAAATGCCGCCGAGTAGAAACTCTTAGCTGAGCGAGCCAAGATTACACCTAAGAAATGAAAGACCCGGCGACTGTAGTCCCAGGTCCAGGAGAGCGTCAAAGGGTGGACGGCCTGCACCCAACAATGCCAAGCTTAACGAACTCAAATTATGCTCTCTCTCGAGAATGTCAGCGGTTGAAAGCATAATCGAGAGTTTGGAACATGTGATTCAGAGGGTGTTCATCCCTCGCCGAGGCAGAGATACCAGTTCAAATACATCGCCTGACTATGAAACGATTGATGAGTGAATGAGGGACTATTGGTGGGGAACAGGCCTAGTTATCAAGTCAGATCACAACCATCTTAGCTGTCAGCCGGCACCATGCCGCAAATGAATAATAACTAAGAGGTCAGATGCTATCTAAGATTCTCTGCAGTGCAGACTTCATGCCACCTACGCTGAGGGACAGCCTTCATACCTCATTCAACTCATCGCATATATTTGCATTGTCACTCCCCTTGCTTCTCGTTCGTCCAAGTAAAGATCTGTTGAAGGCTTGATAAGGACTGCAGGCGATTTAGTAGTCCTAACCTATACAACGAGTTCACCATCTAGGGGCTTATGCGGTAGCTTTGCGAGCAAGCTGTTGGCCAATTGCGAAGCTGTGATGCGTTTCTTAGGATGCATGGCGAGCATTGAGCGAAGAAGAGAAAGAGTCGTTGGGACCTCCTCACTAACTCGCTGAACTTCACGAAACCAATTTGACATCATCATATGGACTCGTTTGTCTAGGGGAACGTCTGAAATTTTCCAACTACCTCGCGCTAGAGGCACAAGACGACACACAAATAGCAAGGTGACCCCAAAGGCCCAAATATCACCAGGGGTTCCTCGCTTGTCGTCAAAGAGATATTCTCTGGTGGTATGTAGCAAGGTGTTCCTCCATTATTAGATATTGGTTTCATAGCTCCTCTGACAGAAGATCCAAAGTCTCAGAGCACTGCCCGACCACCTTCCCCAAGTAGTATATTCTCGGGCTTGATATCGAGATGATTGATATTCTCGGCATGTATATATTCTATACCACGACTGATATCTATCCATATCCAATGCTGTGAAGCTTCTGACAATTGTGACATTTGCTTTCCATCGACGAGCTTCGCTAAATCCGGCCCGATATATTCAAGCTCTAGGTTTAGATTCGCCGCGTCATAATAAATGAGTGATATGATAGATGGCTGCCAGGAAAGTTAGATCAAGAAAGATGGGACCTAAGTAACGCCTTACATGGCGTAAATCACTGAGTATTTCCAACTCGTTTCTCCATGCATCTGTGCTTGCCTTTAACATCGAAGCAAAGTTTCAGGAAGAAGAATGGAACTTGAAGGTCACTAAAGTCAATACGTTACATCCTGCTGCTAGACCTTCAAAGGACGAGGGAATGCCCTGCACAAAAGGAGAAGAACGGGCATTCCCCAACCGCAATCAACTTATGCTCTGACGAGCGACTCCCAAGTGGACTCCGTGACAAGAAGTGAATGGGCCAGGTTGGAGCCCGCAAATTATTTATCTATCGCCTAGGGATATGATTTCGGATTATGACTTGCAGATTCAATGATTTAGTACTTATACTCTTTGTCCGCTTTATCTTTCCCGTCATGTCTCTGAAATAACCATCTACTAGGCCATCCATCCACCGGCCAGTAGAGCCAACGTGCCCTGTGCGGTACTCATCAAATCCGTTGTCTTAGCTGTAGACTCGCCAAATTCTTTCACCACTGCCAATACGGTCATGTCCTAAAAGCGTTCAGAGCCGCTGTACGGTTCCTGCTTAGACTTGTCACAATAGACTTGAGTAATGAATGAGTGAAACTCCTTTAAATTATGCCTTCCAACTACTGAAGCTGGTCGGCTGGCTAGTGAGAGGCCCTGTAAATATTGTACATAATATAAGTGATGCTACGAACGGCGTAGGCATGAAGAGGACAACGGGTCCAAGGAAACTCCACCTCCATCAACACTCCCGATCCTGTTAAACCCATCTCCAGAAGAAATCCTACACCGGGCACGCAGCATCCCCAGAATAGGATCTAAAATCGCTGATGGGGATTGGAGTAGCCTTTTTGCGTGGGCATGACCGTTGTCGTTGTGATAGTTGTGCTAGTGACGGTGGTTGTGGCCGGGAGGTTCCTTACATGGCACACAGGTCGTCCTCAGTGCCCCCGTCAACGGAGATACAGCCGGCAATACAGAAAGAGTTCGCAATGAGCTCGCCGAAGATATTGTCGCAGCGGTAGAGGACCTGTGTGAGCTGCACGCTGTCCAAAGGAGGAACAGTTGTGGTTCTCTTGACCGCGGTAGTCAACTCATTCTCGTTGTATCCTTTTATGACGTCAGTAGTTGTCTGATAGGGACGGGACGAGTGGATTAAGGAGATAGGTTAAACATACCAAGGGTACTAGCGTTCAACAGTGTATAGCCGCATACGTACTCCTGATAATTACAGGCAGTGAGAAACCCTTGCGTTGCAGGCGAAAACGCAAGCAGGGCTGCGAGGCTGAGAAGTGCTTGTGGGAACATAATTTTTTGAGTGATGAGAGACGAATATGGGTTTTGAGAATAATGGACAAAGAAGTAGGCAGATTTGGGCTTGTGGGCTGATAGTGATGAAGAACGATGCTTGAGCTGGGGATACGAGTGGAATTATAAATTTCTTCGAATCCTAAAGTCTGTGTATTAATTTACCTGTGGCTATGACTCGGCCCTTGGAATGCAGCATTTCAGATATTGTCAAGACATCTAGAGAGACGGTAGAGACGGGCAGATACACTTTAATGAAAGAATGTTTTCCAGCAGTAGAATGCCGTCCGGAAGCCAACCCAGCGCCTTGCGTAACAACGGCATTGCTACAAAAAAGGTGCCAGGCAAGTGTGCAGACTCGTGTAATGATCTGCAAAAGCCATGAAGACACAGACACATGTCGAAGCAGAAAGTCGACCCAACCAGCACTGGAGAACGGAGACTAAGAAGAAGGGTGGTATACTTAAATATCCCTCCTCTCACACTGTATGATGGTATACTAGTATTATCAGACTCCCTTGGCGTAAGGTGTTTTGAGCAAGGGCGGTGCAAGGCGTGCAGTGTCTGGCAAACGTACTCCACCAGATGCCTATAGCGCTTCCCCAAAAGCGTGGTAATAATAACAATATCCCCGCTGTGCAGGTAACATGACACTTCAAGCATGCATGTCATTCTAGGGAGGAAGGGAAATGGTCCCGCAGGTCGATGTAAAGTGCTACGTGCGGCCCGGCCCGCTTCATGCATTAATTGAGAGCCTATTCTCAGGGCTCTGAGTATATAGCTCTAGCACTTCTTGTGTGACAATGACTTTCTGTCCACTAGGGATTCCTATACGGAAGCCTGTCTCATCCATATTCTAGATATTGTGGCCTTTTATATGCTCGTGCAATAGAAATCTTTGGTATTTATCGAGCCACTCTATGATAATCTCCTAATCTTCTGCTGACACTCGCTGCTGTGCAATTGGCTTTGACTTAATCGTATGGAAGTCGTGAAGCTGTTGAACACATAATTGGAGTTTGACGACTTGATTGAGAAACTATGGGAGGTGAAGCCCTATATATACACAACTGGTATACAGGCTACGCACGTGCAGCGTACTACCAGGAACGCAGTTCCAACACGCCCCTTGCGCTGTACTGTGTCGCCTCTGCAACAGCGCCCCTGCTTCTAGTTCCTCCTAAATCCAAGTCTCTGCCTATCCCTCTTTCCTAGCCCATCCTATCCACAGTATGACCGCGCTCGCTACCCGCTACCTGCGCACCATCGCTGTGGTGGTGTTGACCGCTTGCGCACCCTCATGGTGTCGAATC
>Ga0209512_1004530_pt1 | contig 12082 bp, 7 predicted proteins | sample frozenSSSSmetaG_FD_184142 | JGI IMG/M metagenome (GOLD analysis project Ga0209512, IMG submission 184142) | Glacier valley bacterial and archeal communities from Borup Fiord, Nunavut, Canada, to study Microbial Dark Matter (Phase II) -... | ecosystem: Environmental > Aquatic > Freshwater > Ice >... | reverse complement strand
TGCTTACCGGCGACATCGAGAAGGAGCAGGAAGCCTTGCTGGTGGCCGACGACGCCGCGGCGCTGAAAAGCGACGTGCTCGTCGTGCCGCATCACGGCAGCCGCACGTCGTCGACCACGGCTTTCATCGATGCGGTGGCGCCGAGGGTCGCCGTGTTCCAGGCCGGCTACCGCAACCGCTTCGGCCATCCGGCGCCCGACGTGCTGGCGCGCTATGTCGGTCGCGGCATCGGGGTGGTCGCCAGTCCTTCGTGCGGCGCGTGGACGTGGCGCGTCGAGGGTCCGCGCGAAGGTACATGCGAGCGTGACCTGGCCCGTCGCTACTGGCATCACGGGGCCATCGCGGGTTCGCCCCCAGCGTGAAACCGCGCCGTTGGGCCGGGCTCATGGCGCAGAGTTTGCTACCCTCTCTTTCCGGGGGACGCGAATGGCTTTGGGCTTCGACGAGATGGTGGATGCGGAGGGCGGGGTGCGCGAGCATTACCGTGGCTACGACCGCTGGCTCAAGGAGCAGCCGCCGCACGTGATGCGCTCCCGGCGAGACGAAGCCGAAGTCATTTTCCGCCGCGTCGGCATCACGTTCGCGGTCTACGGCGCGAAAGACGACGACACCTCCGGCCAGAACGGCGGCACCGAGCGGCTCATTCCCTTCGACCTGATCCCGCGCGTGATTCCGGCCGACGAGTGGCGCGAGATGGAGCGCGGCCTGCGGCAGCGCGTCACGGCGCTCAACCGCTTCTTGCACGACGTCTATCACGGCCAGGAGATCCTCAAGGCCGGCATCGTGCCGGCGGGGCAAGTGCTGGGCAACGCGCAGTACCGCAAGGAGATGCAAGGCGTCGACGTTCCGGGCGGCATCTACTCGCACATCGCCGGCATCGACATCGTGCGCGCTGCCGAACCCGACGGCTCGGGCAAGTACTACGTGCTCGAAGACAACCTGCGCGTGCCGAGCGGCGTGAGCTACATGCTCGAGAACCGCAAGATGATGATGCGGCTCTTTCCCGAGCTGTTCAGCCGGCACCGCATCGCGCCCGTCGCGCACTACCCCGACCTGCTGCTCGAGACGCTGCGCTCGGTGGCACCCGCCGCCGTCAACGACCCGACCGTGGTGGTGCTCACGCCCGGCATGTACAACAGCGCCTATTTCGAGCATGCCTTCCTCGCGCAGCAAATGGGTATCGAGCTGGTCGAAGGGCAGGACCTGTTCGTCGACGACAACTTCGTCTACATGCGCACGACGCAGGGCCCGAAGCGCGTCGACGTGATCTACCGCCGCGTCGACGACGATTTCCTCGATCCGCTCGCCTTTCGCAAGGATTCCTCGCTTGGCTGCGAAGGCCTGCTCGGCGCCTACCAGGCCGGCAACGTGACGCTCTCGAACGCCATCGGCACCGGCGTGGCCGACGACAAGTCGATCTATCCCTATGTGCCGAAGATGATCGAGTTCTACCTCGGCGAGCGGCCGATCCTCAACAACGTGCCCACGTACGTATGCCGTGATCCGGCCGATCTCGCCTACGTGCTCGAGCACCTGGCCGAACTGGTGGTCAAGGAGGTGCACGGCGCCGGTGGCTACGGCATGCTGGTCGGCCCTGCGGCCACCGCCAAGGAGATCGAGGATTTTCGCGTCGCGCTGAAGGCCGACCCTGCGCGCTACATCGCGCAGCCCACGCTTTCGCTGTCCACCTGCCCCAACTTCGTCGAGAGTGGCATCGCGCCGCGCCACATCGACTTGCGGCCGTTCGTGCTCTCCGGCAAGAGCGTGCAGATGGTGCCGGGCGGGCTCACGCGCGTGGCCTTGAAGGAAGGTTCGCTGGTGGTGAATTCGTCGCAGGGCGGCGGCACCAAAGACACTTGGGTGCTCGAGTCGTGATGGCGCGTTTACGCTCTCTTCGTTCGCTGCCCCCCGAGGGGGCGTGGCCGGCCTTGGGGCGGCCCGGCGGCCTGCCAACCCATGCTGTCTAGAACCGCCGACCATTTGTTCTGGATGGCGCGCTACATGGAGCGCGCCGAGAACACCGCGCGCATGCTCGACGTCAACTACCAGATGTCTTTGCTGCCGCAATCGGAAGCGGCGGCCGAGCGCGGATGGAGCGGCTTGCTGGGCATCAGCGAGCTCACAAGTGATTTCGCCGAACGCCACGGACCCGTCACGCCGGCCAGCGTCATGAGCTACATGGTGAGCGACGCCAAGAACGGCTCGTCGATCCGCAGCTGCCTGATGGCGGCACGCGAGAACGCGCGTGCCGTGCGCGGCACGCTCACCACCGAGGTCTGGGAAACGCAGAACCAGACCTGGCTCGAGTTCCAGCGCATGGTCGCGACCGACGCGTTCATGAAGAGCCCGGGCGAGGCCTTCGAGTGGGTCAAGTTCCGCTCGCATCTCTCTCGCGGCGTGACGGTCGGCACCATGCTGCAGGATCAGGCCTTTCACTTCCTGCGCATCGGCAGCTTCCTCGAACGCGCCGACAACACCGCGCGCCTGCTCGACGTGAAGTTCCACTCCGCCGAGGGCGAGATGCTCGGCCGCGGTGGCATGCGGCAGCAGGTGTCGGCCGGCGGCATGTCGCAGTCGATGGGCGGAATGACGCAGTCGCTGCGCCCGATGACGCCCGCGTCTGCCGCGGAAGAGGAGGGCGACGGCAAGGACGTCGAATACGACTTCTATCACTGGTCGGCCGTGCTCCGTTCGGTCTCCGGCTTCGAGGTCTATCGCAAGGTCTACCGCAACGTGATCCAGCCGGAGAAGGTCGCCGAGTTGCTGATCCTCCGGCGAGACATGCCGAGATCGCTGGCGGCCTGTGTGCACGAGGTACTGCAGAACCTGCAGCGCGTGGCCAACGAGCAGTCGAAAGACACCCTGCGCATGGCAGGCCGGCTCGACGCCGACCTGCAATACGGCCGCATCGACGAGATCCTCGCCACCGGCCTGCACGCCTATCTGACGCAATTTCTCGAGCGCGTCAACGCGCTCGGAGCGGGCATCGGCCGCGACTTCCTCGTGCCGATCCCGACATGAAGCCCGATGGCGCCTTGCGGCTCGCGCCGCGGCGCCGGGCGCCTCCGCTCTTTCCCGAAAGCACCTGAATGTCGATCCACGTCGCGCTGAACCACGTGACGCACTACCGGTACGACCGGCCGGTGCATCTGGGCCCGCAGGTCGTGCGGCTGCGTCCGGCACCGCACTCGCGCACGCGGATCATGAGCTACTCGATGAAGGTCGAGCCGGCGAAGCACTTCATCAACTGGCAGCAGGACCCGCAGGCCAACTACCTCGCGCGGCTGGTGTTCCCCGACGCGACCACGTTCTTCCGTGTCGAGGTCGATCTCGTGGCCGAGATGGCGGTCTACAACCCGTTCGATTTCTTCCTCGAGCCGAGCGCCGAGAAAGTGCCGTTCGTGTACGAGCCCGAGCTGCTCGTCGAACTCGCGCCGTACCTGCGCAAAGCCGAGGCCACGCCGGCGTTCGCGCGCTACCTGGCGAGCGTCGACCGCACGCCCAAAGCAACGAACGACTTCCTCGTCGCCTTGAATCAGAAGCTGCAGCGCGACATCGCCTACCTGATCCGCATGGAGCACGGCGTGCAGACGCCCGAGACCACGCTGCTCAACGCCAGCGGCTCGTGCCGAGACAGCGCCTGGCTGCTGGTGCAGCTGCTGCGCCACATGAACATGGCGGCGCGCTTCGTCTCGGGCTACCTGATCCAGCTGAGGAGCGATGTGAAGTCGCTCGACGGACCGAGCGGCACCGAGGTCGACTTCACCGACCTGCACGCCTGGTGCGAGGTCTACCTGCCGGGCGCCGGCTGGATCGGCCTCGACCCGACCTCGGGCCTGTTCGCCGGCGAAGGCCACATCCCGCTCGCCTGCTCGCCCGAGCCTTCCTCCGCTGCGCCGATCAGCGGCGTGCTCGACCCGTGCGAGACCACGTTCGAGCACCTGATGTCGGTCACGCGCATCTGGGAAGCGCCACGCGTCACCTTTCCCTACAGCGACGACCAATGGGCCGCCGTCGATGCGCTCGGCGAACAGGTCGACGCCGACCTCGTGCGCCACGACGTGCGGCTCACGCAAGGCGGCGAGCCGACGTTCGTTTCGGTCGACGACCGCGAAGGCGGCGAATGGAACACCGAGGCGATGGGGCCGAACAAGCGGCTGCTCAGCGTCGACCTGATGGAGCGGCTGCGCCAGCAGTACGGCGAAGGCGGGCTGCGCCACTACGGGCAGGGCAAGTGGTACCCCGGCGAGCAATTGCCGCGCTGGTCGCTCAACCTGTTCTGGCGCAAGGACGGCCAGCCGATGTGGCACGACCCCAAGCTTTTCGCCAGCGAGCACGATGACCACGGCGCCACGCCCGAGATCGCGTGCGAGTTCCTGCGCCGCCTCGCCAGCCGCCTGCGCGTCGATGGTCGCAACGTGTTCGGCGCCTACGAAGACGCGTGGTACTGGCTCTGGCGCGAGAAGCGGCTGCCGAGCAACGTCGACCCGTTCGATTCACGCCTGGCCGACGCGCAGGAGAAGCAGCGTATGAAGACGGTGTTCGAGCGCAAGCTCGACACGCCGGTCGGCTACGTGCTGCCCGTGGCGCGCAACGAATACAGCGCCGGGGCATGGCGCTCATCGCCCTGGTATTTGCGCGACGAGCGCTGCTTCCTCGTGCCGGGCGACTCGCCGGTGGGCCTGCGCTTGCCGCTCGATTCGCTGCCGTGGACGCGGCCCGAAGACATGCCGTGGATCCACGCGCCCGACCCGACCGCGCCGCTGCCGCCGCTGCCTGCTGCCGAAGCGCCTGCGGAGCGCGAGGGCGACGGTGCCGCGTGGCATGCGCAAGGCGATGACGCCGCCGCGAAACACGCCGGGTACGAACACCCCACGCCGAGCGGCTCGCACGACCCCGAGACGCCGCTCGCCGATGCGGAACAGGCCGACCCGGCCGCGGAGGCCGCAACCCACGATCCCCTCGCGCTGCATCAGTCGGCAGGCTTCGTCGTGCGTACCGCCATCAGCGTCGAGCCGCGCCATGGCCGGCTCTACGTCTTCATGCCGCCGACCACGGCACTCGAGGACTATCTCGAGCTCGTTTCGGTCGTCGAGGCCACGGCCGAGGAGCTTGCCTGCCCGGTGATCCTCGAGGGCTACGAGCCGCCGCGCGACCCGCGGCTCACGCTCCTGCGCGTCACGCCCGACCCCGGCGTGATCGAGGTCAACGTGCACCCGGCGTCGAGCTGGAACGAGCTCGTCGCGCAGACCACGCACCTCTATGCGGCGGCCCGCGAGACCCGCCTCACCACCGAGAAGTTCATGCTCGACGGGCGCCACACCGGCACCGGTGGCGGCAACCACTTCGTGCTCGGTGGCGCCACGCCGGGCGACTCGCCGTTCCTGCGCCGGCCCGACCTGCTCGCCAGCATGATCGGCTACTGGCACAACCATCCGGCGCTCAGCTACCTCTTCTCGGGCATGTTCGTGGGCCCGACGAGCCAGGCGCCGCGCATCGACGAAGCTCGCAACGACTCGGTCTACGAGATCGAGATCGCGTTCGCCGAGCTGGCCCGTGTCAGCGAAGCAGAAGCCGGCAAGACGCCGCCGTGGTTGATCGATCGGCTCTTGCGCAACCTGCTCATCGACGTCACCGGCAACACCCATCGCGCCGAGTTCTGCATCGACAAGCTGTACTCGCCCGACGGCCCGACCGGCCGCCTCGGCCTGCTCGAGATGCGCGCCTTCGAGATGCCGCCGCACGCGCGCATGAGTCTCGCGCAACAGCTGCTGATGCGGGCTCTCGTGGCGCGCTTCTGGGCCACGCCCTATCGGCCCGGAAAACTCGAACGCTGGGGCACCGAGTTGCACGACCGCTTCATGCTGCCGTACTTCATCTGGCAAGACGTGATCGACGTGCTCGGCGAACTGAAGGCCTTCGGCTACGCGTTCGAGCCTTCCTGGTTCGCGGCGCACCGCGACTTCCGCTTTCCGCTGCTCGGCGACTTCGCCGCGGCCGGCGTCGAGGTGGAACTGCGCATGGCGCTCGAGCCGTGGCACGTGCTCGGCGAAGAGAGCGGCGGCGGCGGCACGGCGCGCTATGTCGATTCCACCGTCGAGCGCATCCAGGTTCACGCCACCGGCCTCGTCGCCGATCGCCATGTGCTCGCCTGCAACGGCCGGCGCATTCCACTGCAGCCGACCGGCGCGGTCGGCGAATACGTGGCCGCGGTGCGCTTTCGCGCATGGACGGCGCCTTCGTCGATGCACCCGACCATCCAGGCCCACGTGCCGCTCGTGTTCGATCTGGTCGACACGTGGATGGGCCGCTCGGTCGGCGGCTGCCAGTACCACGTGGCCCACCCCGGCGGCGTGAACTACACGACCTTCCCGGTCAACGCGCTCGAGGCCGAGGCCCGCCGCCTCGCGCGGTTCTTTCGCACCGGCCACACACCCGGCACGATGACGATCCCGGCCGAGCGCGAGAACCCCGACTTCCCGTTCACCCTCGACCTGCGTCGCGCGGTCGCTTGAGCGGCCCCGCCCCGTTCGACGCTCCACGCGACGTGACCCGCAGCGCCGTGTTCGATCAACTGCTCGCGGGCTACCCGGCGCCGCAAGACCGCTACGACGAGCTGCTTGCTGCTTCGGGCGAGCCGCGCGCCCACTGGGATGCCTTCACGCGCGCGCTTTCCGAGCGCAGCGAACGCGAAGTCAGTGACACGCTCTCGCTCACCGAGCGGCAGATCCGCGAGCTCGGCATCACCTACAACGTGTATGCCGATTCGGCCGGTGCCCAGCGGCCGTGGGAGGTCGATCCGATCCCGCTCCTGCTGCCCGCCGACGAGTGGGAAGGCATCGCGGCCGGCATCGAGCAGCGGGCCGACCTGCTCAACCGCGTGCTCGGCGATCTCTACGGCCCGCAGACGCTGATGAAAAGCGGACTCATCCCGCCTCCGGTGATCTTCGGACACCGCGGCTTCCTCGCGCCGGCCGAAGGGCTCAAGCCCGCCGGTGGCCGCCACCTGCTGCAATACGCTGCCGACCTCGCGCGCTCGCCCGACGGCCGGTGGTGGGTGGTGAGCGACCGCACGCAGGCTCCTTCGGGTTCGGGCTACGCGCTCGAGAACCGGCTCGTCGTCTCGCGCGTGTTCCCGCAGATGTTCCGCCAGCTGCCGGTGCAGCACCTGGCCGCATTCTTCGACGCCTTGCGCGCGTCGTTGCGCCACTGGGCACCGCGTTCGCCGGGTGAGAGCGGCCCGCCGCGCATCGTGCTGCTCACGCCGGGGCCCTACAACGAGACCTACTTCGAACATGCGCTGCTGGCGCGCTACCTCGGCTTCGCGCTGGTGGAAGGGAGCGACCTGACCGTGCGCGACGACTGCGTCTGGCTCAAGACGATCGACGGCCTCGAGCGCGTGCACGCCATCGTTCGCCGCCAAGACGACGACTACTGCGACCCGCTCGAGCTGCGCTCCGACTCCGCGCTCGGCGTCGCCGGCCTCACCGACTGCGCGAGGCGCGGCAACGTGCTGCTCGCCAATGCGCTCGGCTCCGGCGTGCTCGAGTCGGGCGCGCTGCTCGGCTATTTGCCCAAGCTGAGCCGGAAGCTCCTCGGCGAAGAGTTGCTGCTGCCTTCGGTGGCCACCTGGTGGCTCGGCGAGCCTGCGGCGTTCGACGACGCATGGCGCCACCCCGAGCGGCTCATCATCAAGCCGCTCGAGCGTTCGGCGAGCGAACGCCCCATCGTCGTCGAGACGCTCTCGGAAAGCGAGCGCGTGGCGCTGCGCGAGCGACTCGAGGAACGGCCGCAGCACTACGTCGCGCAGGAGTGGGTACACGTCTCGCAGGCGCCGGTGCTCGAACGTGAAGGGAGTGCATCGTTCGAGGCGCGCACGGTCGGCCTGCGAGTTTTCGCCGTGGCCACGCCGAGCGGCTGGCGCGTGATGCCGGGCGGGCTCACGCGGGTGGCCGGAGACGACGATTCGCGCGTCATCGCCATGCAGCGCGGCGGCCGCTCGAAAGACACCTGGGTGCTCGCAGGCGGCGAGATCAACGCGGAGTTCTCGCTGCTCTCCGCTACCGTCGCTCCCGAGCAGCTGGTCGGCTCCGATGCGACCCTGGCTTCGCGCGCCGCAGAGAACCTGTTCTGGTTCGGCCGCTACGGCGAGCGCTGCGACGCGACGGCGCGATTGCTGCGCGTGGCGCTCGGCCACGTCGCCGAAGCCGGCAACGGCCGCATCGGTGGCACGCCGCCCGCGTGGACGCTGGCCGAGCGGCTCGGCACCATCGAGAAGGCGCGCAACCCGGCACGTGCGCTGCGCAAGGCCGCGGCGCATCCGGAAGGCGCGCTGAGGCAACGCCTCGGGCAGCTGAACCGCGTCGCCTTCAATCTGCGCGACCGCATGTCGGAAGACCACTGGCGCACGCTCAACCGCCTGATCGGCGACCCGGTGTTCCAGCGTGAGCCCTCGCTGCCGCTCACGCTGGTGTGGCTCGACCGCGCGATCACGTCGCTGATGACGCTCTCCGGCTTCGTGCTCGACGGCATGACGCGCGGCATCGGCTGGCGCTTCGTCTCGATGGGCCGGCGCATCGAGCGGCTGGCCAACATGTGCGGCGCGATGCAGGTTGCAGTGGGCGAAGGCCGCATGTACGAGCTCGACTGGCTGCTCGACTTCGCCGACTCGAGCGTGACCTACCGCTCGCGCTACCTGGCCGCGCCCGAGTGGCTGCCGGTGCTCGACATGGTCGTGCGCGAGGAGGCCAACCCGCGCTCGCTGGCGTTCCAGGCCAAGGGCCTGGCCGACTGCATCGCGCGCATCGAGGTCGCGCACGGACGCTTCGCCGGGGATGCGTTCGCAACAGCGCACGCCGCGCTGCGTGCGCTTGCGTCGAAGGATCTCGACCCGGAAAACGAGGCGCTGGCCGAGCTCTTCGAGCAATTGAAGAAGGCGGCCTCCACCGTCTCCGACGAGGTCTCGATGAAGTTCTTCTCGCACGCCGTGCCGCGCAGCATGCTGTCGCTGGCGGCATGAGCTTCGCCCAGACGCTCGACAGCGGCGCGCACTACGTCGTCGAGCACGACACGCACTACGCGTACCGCGTGCCCGTATCGCAGTCGTGGCAACTCGCGCACCTCACGCCGCGCGAGCTGCCGTGGCAGCAGGTCGTTTCCCACGCCATCCGCATCGAACCCGTGCCCGACGAGCGCCACGATGCGCGCGACGCCTTCGGTAACGGCACCACGCACTTCGGCCTGCACGGGCCGCACCCGCTGCTGCACGTGGGCATGGCGTGCGAGGTCGTCGTCGGCGACCGCCCGGATCCGCGCGGCACCGCGGGTGTGGCCTGGGAAGCGGTGCGCGACGCGCTGCGCGAAGTGCCTTTGCTCGACGGCCTCGTGCCGGTGCGCATGGCCGAGCCGAGTGCGCTGGTGCCCTGGTCGGAAGCGGCGCGTGCGTGGGCCACGCCCACGTTTCGCAACGGCCGAGACTGGTTCGAATCGGTGTGTGAGCTGATGCGACGGATCCATGACGAGTTCGAGTTCGAGCCGGGTGCCACGACCGTCACGACCTCGGTCGACGAAGTGCTGGAACACAAGAGCGGCGTCTGCCAGGACTTCGCCCATGTGATGCTCGCCGCGCTGCGCGGCCACGGCCTGCCGGCGCGCTACATGTCGGGCTACCTGCTCACCGACCCGCCGCCCGGCAAGCCGCGCCTGCTCGGCGTCGACGCGTCGCATGCCTGGGTCGCGGCGTGGTCGCCGCAGCACGGCTGGGTCGAGTTCGACCCGACCAACGACACCCTCGCCGACCGCCGCCACATCACGCTCGCGTGGGGCGGCGACTTCGCCGACGTGGTGCCGCTGCGCGGCGTGATCCTCGGTGGCCGCGGGCAGACCATGAAGGTCGAGGTCAGCGTGATTCCGCGCGAAGAGCCCGCCTCCCGCTAGCCACCCCCGGACGGGCGAAGCACCTCCGAGGGCCGTGTTCGGCGCGCATTCCCGGCTTGAGCGGGATGGTCGCTCGCCATCGTGCCGACGAGACTGGCGGCACGCACACGGAGCCCGCCATGAACACCACCCCGACCCACGACCCGCGTCACATTGCGATCCAGAAGCCACGGCCCGTCGCGGGCTGGTTCGAGTCGAGCTGGGACCTGCAGCGTGGGCTCGAGATCGTGGAGGCCTGGCCCGAGCCCGGCCTGTGCGTTCAGCGCGAAGAGCGCCCCACGGCCTCTCGCACGGCGTTGCCGAGATCGATCACCGCCATCGCGTAGTAGCTCGACCAGTTGTAGCGCGTGATGGCGTAGAAGTTGGTCGTGCCCGCCACGTAGCTCGCCGCAGCGGGCCCGTTCTGCAATTCGACCAGCGCAAGCATGCTGTCGACGCCGAGAGCTTCCTGCGGCAATACCGCGCCCTGCTCGAGCATCTGCATCGGCGTGAAGGTGGGCAGGATGTCGGGCGCGAGCAGCGCGGCGCGGCTCGGCGTGTCGTTCGGTGGCTTCACCTCGAAGCGCGTGGGCACGCCGCGCTTCCAGCCGAACTCCGCCAGGTAGTTGGCGACGCTGCCGATCACGTCGGCGGCGCTGGTGTGCAGGTCGACGTGGCCGTCGCCGTCGAAGTCGACCGCGTACCGGTTGAAGCTCGACGGCATGAACTGCGCCATGCCGATCGCACCGGCATAGCTGCCGCGCCATGCGAGCGGATCCACGCCTTCGCTCCGGCACAGCACGAACCAGTTCTCGAGCTCGCCCTGGAAGAACTCGCTGCGGTCTTTGCGGCCGGCGGGAAAGTCGAACGAGAGCGTGGCGAGCGCGTCGATGATGCGGAAGTCGCCCATCTGCCGGCCGAAGATCGACTCGACGCCGACGATGCCCACCACGATCTCGGGCGGCACGCCGTAGACCTCGTCGGCCAGGCGCAGCCACTTCTCGTTGGCGCGCCAGAACACCGCACCGGCGCGGATGCGGATCGGCTCGACGAAGCGCGAGCGGTACAGCGCCCAGTTCTTCGCCGTGCCGGTGGGCGGCGGCATGATGTAGCGCACGACGTTCGGCACGAAACGCGCCTGCGCGAGCGAGGCGCGCACGGCGGCGGCGTCGAGACCGCGGCGTTCGACAACGCCGTCGGCGAAGCGCATCACGTCGTCGCGGTTGCCGTAGGTGACGAGGTCGGGTGCGGCGTCGTCGAGGGTGCCGACGGGCCGCTTCTTCTTCGTCGCGCCGTCCGCTGCGAGGCACGCAACGGGAAGGGTCAGGGCCAGGGTGGCGGCGGCGAGGCCGCGGCGGCGTGTGAAATCCATGGGAGGCGAAAGCTCGGGATTATCGGCGCGCGGCCATGCGCAGCGATTGCGCACGGGCCACGAAGTCGCGCGTCAGCGCGCGGTCGGGCTTGCGCGCTGGGCGCTTGCCGTAGCGCTGCTGCTCGAGCGCGTCGAGCAGCACGGCGATCGGCTCACCGGCCGCGCCGAACGTGGCGCGGATGCGCAGCGCCAACGTGCGTGGCGGCTCGTGCGGCGCGGCCTGCAAGCCGAGCGCTCTCAGCGCGCGCTTCATGCGCTCGAGCTGCCGCACCCACGGGTCGATGCGGTGGCGGTCGAACCAGGCCCACGCCGCGCCCGTCAGGGCGAGCACGCTCAGCGACTCGACGAGCAGCAGCGCCAGGTCTTCCCAACTCGGCGAGGTGAATCCGATGCTCCTCAGCACGTCGAGTTGCTGGCCGCGCGTGTAGTTGAGCACCCACTGGTTCCAGCGGTTGTTGACGGCTTCCCAGCTACTTCGCAACTGCGCGAACAGCTCGGGGTTCATGCTGTCTAAAGCGCCGGCCACGAAACCGGCCTGCGGCACGAGTCGCGCGCTGCGGCCGATGCGATCGGGCGCGACGGCTGCCGTCGGGTCCGCACGCACCCAGCCGCGGCCTGCCTGCCAGTACTCGGCCCACGCATGCGCCGAGCTCTGGCGCACGACCCAGTAGCCATCGGTCGGCACGGGGTCGGTGCCCTGGTAGCCAGTGACCACGCGGGCCGGCACGTTCATGGCGCGCATCACCACCACGAAGGCCGCGGCGAAGTGCTCGCAGAAGCCTTCCTTGCGATCGA
>Ga0209512_1004527_pt1 | contig 12085 bp, 15 predicted proteins | sample frozenSSSSmetaG_FD_184142 | JGI IMG/M metagenome (GOLD analysis project Ga0209512, IMG submission 184142) | Glacier valley bacterial and archeal communities from Borup Fiord, Nunavut, Canada, to study Microbial Dark Matter (Phase II) -... | ecosystem: Environmental > Aquatic > Freshwater > Ice >... | reverse complement strand
TTTCCACCAGGAATGGCTATCATGCTAAATGAGATCGTTGATTCGGGAATCGTTTCCGTAAAGTTGCCGAATTTTTCTACTTTAGTACCTTCTGTATATACGGTTAGATTGACTCCTGAGCCTTTCCCAAAGTCAGAGTTACTGGCATGTTTGGCATTCGGATCGTAATGGCCTACATTCAGGTGGCAATTGGTACATTCAAGTTTTTCTTCGTTCTGTGTGTAATACAGATGCGCATCCTGTCCTTCCTTGTTAAGTTTGAGTGGGAACAAATTGGCATGGCATTTTACGCACGAAGCTTTGAAAGTAAAATGTGGAGCTTGTTCAACGGTGCGTTTGGCCTCCCAATTAAATTCAGATGAGTCTTTGGTCATGAACCCGTAAACATCTTTGATCCCCAACCTTGCTTTTTGGATCAAATAGCCCTGACCTTTGGGGGGAAGATGGCAATCGACACAGTGCACTGTGATACCGCTTTTATTGTCGTAATGGGTAGATAATTTCCAAGAGGCAAAAACATGTGGATGAACATGGCATGAAGCACAAAATTCATCGGTTGAAGTATATTCAACTGCCTTATTGCTCAATACGGCAGCTACAATTCCGATAGAAAATGAGAAAAATAAAATTAATAGTAATCGTTTATGGAGAAATGCTCCTAACTTTTTCAGCATACAAAATTTAGTTTATATAAATAGTTGATTTTAAGTCGTTCAAAAATAGTAAAAATACATGGATAATGGTAATTGATTGGATTAAATTAATGAAAGTTTGAAGCAATAAATATAATTTAATGTAGAATAACATAGGAATAATTTGTATATTTAACCTGGATTAGATAATTGGAACCCATTAAAATAAAGCTCCCTGAATCTTTCTGCAATTGATTTTCCTCCATTTCTTTGTAATATTCTTTGCAGAATTCATCGATAAAGAAATGTCACTCACCGCAAGTGAGACACCTTCAGCTGTATTCTTATCCTTTTGATAGATATAAGGAAAAGAGTTTCAGTTCTCATTATTATCTAACTTTTGTATTACAATATCATTACCATATATTATTATAATTCAAATTTAATTAAAAAATAATAGGTAACTAATTAGTATATATGCATATAATATACCAATTATATACGTATTATATTCAAATTACATTTGAATTATAATAAACTATGGTAATAACACAGTAATACAAAGGTCAGTTAGTTGTAGAAGGATATACTGCAGCCTATAGTCAATTCCTTCAATATTTTAATCATTGCAACTTCAGTAATAACCAATCAATTTAAAAAAATGGTGAATACGCTCTTTTTAAAATTAATTTGACCATTAAAAAACCCAATTATTTGTAAATGAAATATACCTTTGATGCGTTGCCCGCTTCTTATGTGGCTTGAAAAGACAACGGATAATATTTATATAAACAATTGAAGATCAGTTAAAAGCAACTATATGAAAGTATTTGAAATATTGCCAGGTTTTACAAATCCTCCATTGGAATTGGTTAGTGAAGCTATTGATCTGGAAATTGAAGCTCTTCAGCTAGAAGAAGTAAATTGGAAAGGATTTCCTTATAAACCCCATGTTTCAGTTCAGATTGCCTATAACGAAAATGAACTTTTCCTGCGGTATAAAGTGAACGAACAGGCTGTAAAAGCTGAAATCACGGAAAGCAATGGCCCGGTGTGGACCGACAGCTGTGTTGAGTTTTTTCTTTCTCCGGAAGGGAATGACGAGTATTACAACCTTGAAATGACCTGCATCGGAACGACCTTATTTGGGTTCAGAAAAAAAGGTGAACCCGCTATCCATGCTACCAAAGAGCAAATATCCACCATCCGCAGAATTTCCTCATTGGGCGATTTGCCCTTTTCCGAAGAAAAAATGGAGACCCATTGGAATATGACCATCGCCATTCCCTGGGAAGTATTCTTTAACCACGACATAAAACCCCTGCAGGGAAAAAAGATGCGCGGTAATTTTTACAAATGCGGCGACGAAATGACCGTTCCTCACTTTGTTGCATGGACCAGGATAAAAACAGATAAACCGTCCTTTCATGTTCCTGAATACTTTGGTGGGCTTGAATTTGAATAAACGCCAAGTCACTATCATCTAAGAATATCATAAATCAACTATCAATTGAACTTTGAGGTTCTTAATGTCTTTAAGGTCATTAAAAATAAATTTAAGAACTGAAGCTAAAACAGCTTGAAGGGTCCAGATGAACATTTTTATTCTGACCTTACCGGCAGGCTGAAGAGTTTTTGAAACTTTAGCGGAATGGGAGTGTCAAATCGAAATGCTCTGCCTGTTACAGGATGCTTAAACGACAGAACCCTTGCATGAAGCCCCATTTGACCTATGGGATTCAATTTGGCACCATACTTTTTGTCGCCTGTAACAGGAAATCCAATGTCTTTCATGTGAACCCTGATCTGATTTTTGCGTCCGGTTTCAAGTTTCACATCAAGCAGTGAGAAGAGTTTATTTGTTTTCAACACTTTATAATGTGTAACCGCTTTTTGCCCATCGTCAGGGGTCTGACTTGAATACATCACCATGGCCTTGTTTTCTTTGAGCCATGAAGTAATGGTTCCTTCTGTGTTTTCGATACAACCCTCAACAATAGCCACATAGGAACGTTCGATGATGGCTTCATTCCAATCTTTTTGCAATACCTCCTGAACCCTTTTGCTCTTGGCAAACATCATTAAACCCGAGGTATCACGATCAAGACGATGGACGATAAAAATCAGGTTCCTGGGATCAAATTTCTTGACATAATCACTCAGCATATAGTAAGCTGTCTTTTGCTTCTCAGTTTCGGAGGCCATTGACAGCAATCCACTGGCTTTATCAATCACAATGATATCAGCATCCTCATGTACAATACGCAAACCTCTAAAACGGGGCTTTTCTTCCGACTTTTTTTTGTTGAGAAAAACCATTTGTCCTCTTTTTAAAGGAAAGTCGAATTTGGTAGTCACCATATCATCAACACATATTTGCTTGTGCGCCAACAACGACTTAATAGTAGTGCGGCTCTTCTCCGGAAATTTAGCTATCAGAAAATTCATTAATTCTGAAGCTTCCGTAACCTTAATGCCGATCTCCTTTAATTTATCAGGCTGAAAGGTTGATTTTCTATTGGGTTGAAACATTTATATTGTTTAAAGTTTTGAATTTAATATCTGCCACTGTATACTGATCACTGCCACTGTATACTGATCACTGCCCACTTTTAAGGTCTGATTATTTTAATTTCGCCGCCTCTTCCCAGCTTTACAATGCTTGAGGCAACAGCTTTTTGTGTGTCATCCTGTCGGTATATTACCACGTAATCAACGGCATCAATGATGAGTTTATCAATTTCGTCAAAGCAGGCAGGTGAAGGTTTTCCGCTGACATTGGCCGACGTTGAAACAATGGGTCGTTTAAAGCGGCGAATCAAATCGCTGCTGAAAGCTTCAGTGGTAATGCGGATACCAATGCTTCCATCCTCGGCAATAAGGTTGCTGGCCATATTTTTAGCGCCATCGTAAACAATGGTGAGTGGTTTGTCGGTCAACTCAATCAAATCGTAGGCAACCTCAGGAACTTCACCCACGTAACGCTCAAGCAGTGAGGCATTCTCCATTAGAACGAGCATGCTTTTTGAGTCAATGCGCTTCTTGATCGCATAAATCCGTTTCACCGCTTCTTCGTTGCAGGCATCACATCCAAGGCCCCAAATCGTATCGGTGGGATACAGGATCACTCCCCCTTTTTGCAGCACATCAAGCGCCGCTTTAATATCCTCAATCATTCAATATAGAATTATACAGTTGTTTCAATTGTCGTGAATATTTCTCCTGTGTAAACCGCTGTGCATTGATTTTCCCCTTGGCAATAAGCGATTTTCGCAGAACAGAGTTATCAAGCAGCTGTCGTATTGCCTGTCCGATTTCTTCAGGTTTCTGCGGATCAATATACAACGCAGCATCTCCCCCGGCCTCGGGCAAACTACTGGTATTGGAAGTAACCACCGGGCATCCTGAAGCTTGTGCTTCGGCAACGGGAAGGCCAAATCCTTCAAAAATTGAGGGGTAAATCATCACCTTGGCCATTTGATACAATACCGCCAATTCAGCATCCTCAATGCTTGAGAAAAAGAACACTTGCAAACGGTTAAAATCATGCTCTATCAATTTCTGGACTTTCAACTGATAATCAGTAGGTTTTCCTACCACCACCAAAGGAATATAAATATTGGCCGATAACATACCTTCTACCAGAGCCATCAGGTTTTTACGTTCTTCAACAGTTCCAACAGTCATTAAAAATTTCTGTGGAAGCTGGTATTTTTTTCTGATCTGCTGTTTTTGGGACTGATCAGCTTTACGGAAAAATATCGGATTGATTGATTGATAGATGACCTGGATTTTTTCTTCCGGGATCTCAAAGAATTCAACTAAGTCACGTTTTGTTTGTTTAGAAATGGCATGAATCCGGTTGGCCACCTGGCAGGCATGTCTGAACTTGCGGTCATAAATCAGGCGGTCAATTTTCTTAAAATATTCAGGATAACGGATATAGATCAAATCATGGATGGTAACAATGGATTGAACGGCGATTCCCTCAATACCGATGGGCAATTCGTGACTTAAGCCATGGTAAATATCTATTTTTTGTACCCTGGCCAATTTCGAAATCTGAAATCTCCTCCATGAATTTCGAAAAGTTCTCCACCAAAGGCTTTTAGGTTTTATTTCAAATGAATTCTCAGGAAGTAGAAATGGGACCTTTTTATTTCCCGGATGAAAAAGATAGAACATATCCTCGGTTTTTTGATGTGCAAGCGCAACAATGGTATTGCGGCTGAAGTTTCCCAGTCCGGCACTATTGTTAAAAGCACGCTTGGCATCAAATCCGATTTTCATAAAAAGTGGCCGTTTTATTGAGGTAAAATTAAGTTATTTATCGTAGTGAAATTTGCAACTAAAAACGAACAGTTCATTTTCATCAATCCGATAAACCAATCGATGTTCCCGATCTATCCTACGTGACCAAAAACCTGTTAAATCATATTTGAGAGATTTTGGCTTACCTTTTCCCTCATAAGGAGTCCGCTGAATATCTTTGATCAATTCGTTTATTCTCTTTACCATGGATCTGTCTTCGAATTGCCAGGACATGTAATCCTCCCATGCTATTTTTGAAAATTTGATCTTCATCAATCCTCAATCAAACTATTTTCAACGATTTCACCATCCTTCACTTGCCGGATAGATTCAAATAATCTATCAGCATTCTTTCTGGAACTCAGCAAATGGACCGTTTCCATGATTGAATTATATTCATCCATCGACATCATAACGGTACCTTTACCGGTTCCCCGTTTAATGATTAAGGTTTCATGGTTTTCCTCCACCTCATCAAGAAACTTCTTTAAATCGGTCCTGAATTCTGTATAATTTGCAGCTATCATATATTCTCCTTTAATTTTTGCACGTACAAATATACGTACTTATACAGTAACTTAATTAATTCAACCAAATTATCTTTTTCAACAAAAAAGCCGGCATTCACCGGCTTCATGTTCATATATAATCTTTTATTACTTGAAATCCTTCAACCCATCAAAGTCAAGGGTAGCAAAATAGTCGTCCATGGTTTCCGCCCTGCGAATTTGTATCACTTCCCCACTTTCACGCAGTAGTAATTCAGCTGAGCGCAGTTTACCATTGTAGTTAAATCCCATTGAATGACCATGAGCACCCGTATCGTGAATCACCACAATATCACCAGGTTTCATGACCGGTAATTTACGGTTAATGGCAAACTTGTCGTTATTTTCACACAATGATCCTGTCACGTCATAAAGCTCATTGCTGGGCTTATCTTCCTTGCCCAAAACGGTAATGTGGTGATAGGAGCCGTACAATGCAGGCCTCATCAAGTTTGCCATGCTCGAATCCAATCCTGCGTATTGCTTGTATGTTTTTTTGATGTGCAGCACTTTAGATATCAGGAACCCGTAAGGACCAGTCATAGCACGGCCTGACTCAAAATAAATTCTAAGAGGTTCCAATCCGTTGGCAACAATTTTGTCCTGGTATAACTTTTCGATTCCCCGGCTCATAAAATCCAGGTCAACCTCTACATCAGTTGGGCGATAAGGAATACCTATTCCACCGCCAAGATTTGCAAATTCAATGTGAATGCCCAGTCTCTGGTTGAGTTCCACGATCAGGTCGAACAGGATTTGAGCAGTTTCAACAAAATAAGCAGCATCCAATTCATTGGAAGCCACCATGGTATGAAGTCCAAAACACTTCACTCCTTTGTTTAACAGCAATTGGTACCCTTCAAACAATTGTTCACGCGTAAAGCCATATTTGGCTTCCTCAGGATGACCTATGATGGTATTTCCTTCTTTCAGTGAGCCTGGGTTGTAGCGAAAACAAACCGTTTCAGGAAGTCCTACATTCTTCTCCAGGTATTCTATATGTGAAATATCGTCGAGGTTGATGATTGCTCCCAGTTGGATGGCCTTTTTGTATTCATAGGCAGGCGTATCGTTGGAGGTAAACATGATTTCATCACCCTTCATACCCAGCTTTTCAGCAATCACCAATTCTGCCATTGAGCTGCAGTCGATCCCAAAACCTTCTTCCCGCATAATTTTCATCAAATAAGGATTGGGAGCCGATTTGATGGCATAGTATTCCTTAAATCCTGGATTCCATGAAAAGGTCCTGGTGAATTTACATGCATATTCACGGATTCCTTTTTCATCGTATATATGGAAAGGTGTAGGGGTTTGCTCAATGATCTTTTCGATTTGCTTCTTCGAAAATGGAATTTGTTTCGTCATTTGTATTAAATTGTATGTGTCTGCAAATTTATCTATTTTTATAAACTAAGTACCTCTGCAATTAGCTGGTCACTTAAATAGCCCGAGGCAATTTCTTTCACATCGCCCTCCATGCGGATATTCCAGGCGTCATCTATCTCCAATTGCAAAACTCCTCCCGGCATCTTAACAGTCAGCTTACGGTCAGTGAGGCCTTTTTTAACCATTACCGCAGCCACTGCACATGATGAGCTTCCAGAGGCCAGGGTATAACCGGCACCACGTTCCCAGATGAGTATTTCAACTTCATTCCTTGAAAGAACTTTGGCAAACTGAACATTGATACGATTGGGAAACATGGGATGATTTTCAATATCGGAGCCATGTTTCAGTATTTCGGCCTTGACAAGCTGATCGCGCAAAATGACACAATGTGGATTTCCAACTGAAACGCAATTGATCAGAAATGTGCTGTCGATGATGTTTAATGGATGATCAAAACATTCTGGTTCGTCACAAATTACCGGAACAAGGCGTGAACTGAATATAGCCTTCCCCATATCCACTTTTATCCGGTTGGCTTTATTGTTGGTTTCCTCAGAAACTTCAGCAGTTACAATACCGCCAAGGGTTTCAATGGTAAATATTTTACCTGAAGTGTGGCCATAATCATACAGGTATTTGGCAAATATGCGCAATCCATTGCCGCTTTTTTCTGCTTCTGAACCATCAGGATTGTATATTTTCAATCCAAAATCAGCTTTCGCAGAAGCTACTTTCAGCAGAATGCCATCTGAACCAATTCCGTAATGGACATCGCAAAGCAATTGGATGTTCTTTTCATTCAGCGAAAAAGATATCCCAGCTTTATCAAGCACAAAATAATCATTTCCAAGACCGTGTGATTTGACAAAAAAGTTCTGCTGCATTTGGTATATATTTTTTATAAATTGTTTGATTTACTGACGGGGTGACTCCAAGTCACCCCGTCAGTTCTCCCCTGTCCTCTCCCCTAAAACATTGGATCCCAAGGCGGAAGCATTTCAGCTTTCTGACCATAGATTTCCAATATTTTTTCGTTGAGATATTTCTTGTTTACCACAAAGCGAAACATGTATTCATTGAACCACGCATCGGTAAAGGTGAGGTAGCCTTTTTCTCCCGCTGTCGTACCCCAGCTATTCTCAAACTGCCACTTTACAGGTTTTTGCTGATTGTCCAGATCGACTGCAATCAATGCCATACCATGACTCGAACCACTCTCTCCGGTTTGAATGCGCTGAGACTTGTTCATCCCAAATTTCACACCGTAAACCGATTCAAAATCGAAGTTATCGACATCCAGAATACCCACCTCACGTCGCAATTGCTTGGCCACATCGCATGAAGCATACAACGCCTCATTGTTTTTGATCGAAGCAATGCAAAATTCCTTGATCGCATCATTGGGAAGGTTCACGTAATGCCAGTTTTCACCTTCCTGCGTATTTCGGTAGTTCTCAATTTCGTAATGCTTCCAGAACGGGCGCGAAGGATCGTTCATGATCATCACATAGTCGTCCAGTTTGATAGTACCAAATATTTCAGTCATGAAGCTCACAGGAGTGTACAATTTGGTTTCGCTGATTTTCTTGTCTTTGTCTTTAAATCTCCATCCAAATTCGGTAGGTGGCTCACCAAGGTTGAGTGCCAGCATCCTGTAAACTTCTGAGAGCATCTCTACTTTGCGGGCATCCATTTTATTTTGAGGGGATTTGGCAACAACCATTTCCCTGATTTCCAATGCATCTTCGCGCAATTTGGTATTGATCATTTTCACCATCCATACAGTATTTTCACTTGGAAAGGTTTCTCCCATTGCCTCTTTTGGAACCATACCGTATTTCTTGGCAAGGTTCACAAAATTGATCCATTGACCTCCATCATTCACTGGCGATTGCAAGTACCATTTCACCTTCTGATCATCCATTGAAAGTTGAGCCGATTGGGCGATGTTATTCAGAAAGAGATTCGACTTTTCCATCAGATCCCAGAAGTACAGGTGATTCTGTGAGAACTCAAACTCGGCCAGATTGAATTGTTTCATCACCATGGGCCTGAAAAGATTAAGAGAGGAGAACAACCAGCAGCGACCGGATTTCTTCTGATCGGTGATTCCTGAAACATCTACCTTGTAAGTAAACAACTGATCTGTCGTACCCACATTTTCATGATTCCACGCCAATTGCGTTATATCAGTTGACGAAAGTGCATTCTGCATTGCTTTCGTGTAAACATCCTTTTTGAAACTTGATTTAATCTGGTCTAACTCACCTTTCGAAAGGTTTTGAGCCATCAGGGAACCTGCGGCAAGAAAGGCGGCTACCAATAAGAATATCTTCATCTGTTATTAAGTTTTTATCCTGCCACAAAGACTCTAAGACACTTAGGTTTACAACAACCTCTTGGTGTAACCTGGTGCCTTGGAATCGCTGTGACAATTTTTAGTTATTAAGGCGTGCTAAAAATAACAATAATTCAGACCTTTTCACCAGATTGTTACTATTTCAGAAAAGCTTCTTTTAATTCTGCCAATTGTTCATCATTCAACCCTTCAGGTTCGTTGCCCGACTGCATGGCCATAAACCAAATCTGGGCACTCTTTGAAAGGATATCGATCATATCAAAGGCATCAGACACTGTTTCACCTATGGCAAAAGCACCGTGTTTTTCCCAAATCACTACCTCATGTCCTGCCTTAAACCCTTCAATAGTGGCATCGGCAATTTTGTTGCTTCCTGGTAATAGATAAGGAACCATAAACACTCCTTTGGGAACGAATACAAATGCTTCAGGATGCATGCCCCAAAGTGTCTTGTTCATCATTTCGGCAGTCTGAAATCTGGGGATCTGGGTCATGGCAACCAATTCGTTGGGATGGGTATGAACAACAGCCTTGCATTTAGACCCCGTGTTTACCAGTAAATTATGAACAGCCAGATGGGTGGGTAATTCTGAAGTGGGCCTGAAATTATAAAGGTTCCGCTTCTTCATTGTAATGATATGATAGGCATTCCCTTTTTTATTCATCTTGATGATGCAGGCATTTTTCATTGGATTGATGGCCAGATCTCTCATTCTTTTACCGGTTCCGGTGACAAAAAAATAAAGGTTTGCCAAGGCATCGTAACTGCGGTCGAGTTGAAACATGGGGTAGTGATCGAGTTCAAACTCATCGTTGGTCATAATTTCTGAAAGGTTCACTGAAATATTACCTGCATTACGCTCAGCCCAACCCTTTTGCCAAAGGTAATTGGCCAAACCAGCCACTTCTGTTATGATCTTTGCAATTTTTTTGTTCTCCTGAAAAAATTCTTTCATGGTTGCTATTCTTATTTTTAGGTGTGTTACAAAATATTATAAATCAGCAAAATAGCCCATCATAAAAGACTTTGACCTTGCTTTCAGGCCGGCAAAAGTACATGACTTGCTCCACAATTGATGGATTATTCAAATGGATTCACCGTATTCTTAACAATCAGTTTATACCCGTCCTGAAAATGACAAGTTCCTGAAAGTAAATGGGTAATAAGCTCAAACATATTTCCTGATCGTACAGTAAAAAAATACTTGGAAAGATTAGTTGAAATATTACGTCCAAAAGCGAGGCAGAAATAATAATTTTTATATTTTTGCACCGTCTTTATAGAAAAGACGACGAAGGATTGACCTGTGGTGTAATTGGCAACACAACTGATTTTGGTTCAGTAGAGTCCAAGTTCGAGCCTTGGCAGGTCAACAAGAACCAATTCTTGTATGTTTTAGAAAATACAATTGGTCAGAAAGTATTGAAAATTGTCCTGTGGTGTAATTGGCAACACGTCTGTTTCTGGATCAGAAGAGTTCAGGTTCGAGACCTGACAGGACAACATTTAAAAAATCAAAGAGTTACAAATTTTATATTTGTAACTCTTTTTTATTTGCATACAAACCTCCTCTAAAAGTAAAAGTTGAAGAATGGTTATCCTTTATTGAAAGTTCAATCCTGAAGTTTTTTGACGGTTTATTAGGGTAGGTTACATAGACGATATCTGGCATTTTATTTCTTTTTAGGTAGTTTTTTAGAGGTCGTTTCAATTTGTTTGATGTAATCCTTTTCTACTTTTGACAATTCATTTTTCAAACGATCCTTGTATTTATTGTACTCATTATGTGCTTTTTCAAGTGCCTTTTCGTGACTAATGGTTCCTGAATGTTCCAGGATTTCATTGCCCGTCATGGTGAGAAATATATTTAATTGGTCAATCCAGTCTTTCATATACATGCGGCGCCTGTTGAGCGCCTGTAATTCTGCAACCTCAAAGTAAGCGGTAACCATTCGGTTGAGCACATTAAATTCTTGTTCGTTCAGATAGTTCTTGGATGTTTCCGTTTCTTGCTTGGTGGGATTGCTTCTTTTAAGGTTGGTTAAACCCATTTTACCCGATAGCCCACTGAAATAATTACATCAAGATTGTAATAGGTTACGGGTTTGTCCGAATTTGCAATATGCAATTTTTGCATATTGCTTTCTTTGTCTAGTTCACCTTCATCAAATACATTTTTTATGTGTCTCGAAATTACCGATTGGTCTCTTTGAAACAACGTTACTATTTGCTCCTGTGTCAACCAAACTGTCTCATTTTCAAAATGAGTTTCTATCTTGGTTTGCCCATCTTCGGTTTGATAGATGATTATCTCTGAACTCATTTTCTTTTTTGTTTTGGTTTCTCTGGCAAATAAAGCAGCTGTTTACCCGTACTTAAAATATAACCATTGTGTTTGATTTCGGTCTCGTGAGTAATTAAATACCGATCAATTGTTGATATGTCAACTTGAAAAAAGTCGGTTATCATTTTTTTTGTAAAACGGAATTCGCCTTCAAATAACATTCCTTCTATGCCAATATATGTCTGAATGCGATTAAGAGCGTATTTATTATTCAATATATTTTGCCGCTCTATTCCTGAATTTGTTAAATCTTTAGCCATTGTTTCTTCTTTTTAACATTTCAAAGTTACGCTGAATATTCTAAAAATCTTTCTTATTTTCTATTTATGATTTGACCACTAAAAGTCCTATTAAATTTCTACCGCTACATATTCCTATTTTGGTATAGGCGTTTAAGTCGCTGTTAATTTAGAGGAGAGTGCTACCTTTGTGGCGTGGAAAATAGAGAAAAATATACAGGCGTGAATTCGATAGAGTTCAATAAGTATTTTCAGACCG
>Ga0209512_1004524_pt1 | contig 12097 bp, 13 predicted proteins | sample frozenSSSSmetaG_FD_184142 | JGI IMG/M metagenome (GOLD analysis project Ga0209512, IMG submission 184142) | Glacier valley bacterial and archeal communities from Borup Fiord, Nunavut, Canada, to study Microbial Dark Matter (Phase II) -... | ecosystem: Environmental > Aquatic > Freshwater > Ice >... | reverse complement strand
ATTAAGAAGTAGTTGCCATTTAAACGCCTCCAGCCCCCAGTTTAATAACATCAACAAAAATGCAAACCAAAATGCAGGATTTTGAAAACTGCTTTTTATCTGTATCCATCTGTTTGCAAGATCAGGCTGCTGTGCAACCTGTTTGTATAAACTCCAGCTAAGAAACAAGAAGATTAAAGGACCGAGAAACCAGTTGAATAATATTTTAATACTTTTGCGCAGATATAAATTTTGGTAAAAATAGCGTCCGTATTGCAAAAGACAACAAAAATAATTTTAGGAATAGATCCCGGTACAATTGTGATGGGATACGGTATTATAAAAGTGAAAGATAAAACGGTATCACTGCTGGATATGGGTGTTTTAAAATTATCTGCCAAGCAGGATGCTTATGAACGTTTAGAAAAAATACACAGCACTGTTGCAGCAATTATACTTGAACATAAACCTACCTGCTTTGCTATTGAAGCTCCATTTTTTGGTAAAAATGTGCAGAGTATGCTTAAGCTTGGGCGTGCACAGGGCGTAGCTATTGCAGCAGCTATGCAGGCGGGTTTATCTGTTACAGAATACTCTCCCAAAAAAGTAAAGCAGTCTATTACTGGCAATGGGAATGCTGATAAACTGCAGGTATCCAAAATGCTGCAATCTATTTTAAAATTTGAAGGAGAACACACCTGGCTTGATGCAACAGATGCTCTGGCGGTTGCACTTTGTCATCATTTTCAGGAAAGTAATTTATTAGCTGGCACAGGTGGTGGCAAGAATAACTGGAAAAGTTTTATAGCTAATAATCCAAAGAGAGTGAAGCAAAGTTGAATATTGAGCTCACAGATTTATGAGATTTTTTGGCTCACAGATTTAGGGGATTTACACAGATTTTTTTTAGAATTTAGCTGTTTAAATTATTAAGAAGTTGTTGCTGAATGTCGATCATTTCTTCTTTTGTAAAAGATATTTTAGGCCTTGTAAAATTTAAATCATCTGCCGTGTTAATGGGAACAAGATGAAGATGTGCATGTGGCACTTCTAAACCTATCACACTAATGCCGCATCGTTTGCAATCAAATGTTTTTTCTATTGCATGTGCAATTGGTTTTGCAAATACCAGCATTTCTGCAAGCAGGTTATCGGATAAATCAAAAAGTTTGTCAACTTCTATTTTGGGTACAACCAATACGTGCCCTTTAACCAACGGAAATACATCTAAAAAAGCGATAAACTTTTCATCTTCTTTTATTTTATAAGAAGGTATTTCCCCCGAAATTATTTTAGAAAATATAGTCATTTGATTTTAGTTATTTGTGAAATAAAAAAACCCGTTCGCATAAATGAAACGGGTTGTAAATTAAATAAATCCTTTTAAATAGAAATTTCTTTTACTTCAAATTTTAAAACTCCAGACGGCACAATTACCTCTGTAATATCTCCTTTAACTTTTCCGAGTAACCCCTTACCAATGGGTGATGTAACTGATATTTTACCCAGTTTTAAATCTGCTTCGTTTTCGGAAACGATCTGGTAGGTAACAGTTTTTTTTGTACCTAAATTAATAAGGGTAACTTTTGTTAGAATACTTACACGACTTGTATCTATTGTGCTTTCATCCAGTATTCTGGCAGTAGAAATTACTCCTTCCAGGTTATTAATTCTTGCTTCCAATAAACCCTGTGCTTCTTTTGCAGCATCGTATTCAGCATTTTCTTTAAGATCACCTTTTTCTCTTGCTTCAGCAATGGCGGCACTTGCTGCAGGTCTGTCAACACTTTTCATACGATGCAGCTCTACCTGTATTCTATCAAAATTTTCCTGTGTTACATAATTTGTATCTGACATAAAAACGGTTTGAGTTTTACTAAAAAAAATACAACGCTCCATTTTGCTGGAGCGTTGTAGATACACAAATATAAGTAAAAAGTCTTTTAGATATTCGGCTATTATTAGGAAATTTTAAGCTGCGAAAGTTTGGCAACAAGGACCTCACTCATTTTTAAAAACGCCTCGTTGCTGTACCCTGCAATATGCGGTGTTATGAGTACATTATTCTGGTTTAAAAGAAAATCCAGCTGTTGTTTTTCATTTTCTGTAAGTGTTTCCAGCTTTTCATTTTCCAATACATCTAATGCTGCACCATTAATTTGACCATTTTTTAAAGCATTAATTAAAGCCGTAGTTTCTACAACATTGCCACGGGATGTATTGATGATAAATGGTTTGTTTTTGAGCTTATCAAAGAAAGCCTCGTTGGCCATGTGTTTTGTCTCGTCGCTTAAAGGAACGTGAAAACTTATAACATCTGCATACCTGCAAATCTGTTCCATATCCGCTTCCCGAATAAACTTACCGCCGAAACCGGTTTTATTAATATCATACCCCAACATGGTCACATCAAAACCTGAAAGTACTTTTGCAAAGGCCTCACCTGTATTTCCATAGCCAATAATACCAATTGTTTTACCCGATATTTCTATCCCCTTGTTTTCATCTCTAATCCATTTACCATGTTTTATTTCGCCACTGCTTTTCGCAATTTTATTTGCAAGGTTCAGCAACATACCAAGGGCATGTTCGCCAACGGCATTTCTGTTACCTTCGGGGCTGCTGAGGCATGCAACATTTTTTGTAGCTGCATAAGCAGTATCAATTAATTCCATACCGCTACCGAGTCGCCCAATCCACTGCAAAGCAGGTGCAGCATCTATTACAGCCTCATCAATTTTTAGCCTTGTGGTAACTACAAGTCCTGTTGCGTCTTTTACAATTGATAACAATTCGGCATAAGAAATTTCAGGTACATAAAGCACTTCATAACCTTGCGTTTGAAAGGTTTCAATTAAATAGGGATGAACTTTAGCAGTTATTAAAATCATTGTTATATAAACACTGTTACGCTTATTTCTATATTGACATTTTTAGGAAGACCTTTCACTGCGACCGTTTCTCTAGCGGGATAATCTCCGGTAAAATAGCTGCCATAAATTTCATTTACCTCTGAAAACAAGCCCATATCACTTAAAAAAATTGTAGTCTTAACGATATTATTAAAACCGGCACCGGCCTCCTTTAATATCCCCGCAATGTTATTCATAACCTGGTTTGTTTCTTCTGCAATTGTTGCATTTACCAGCTCACCTGTGGCAGGATTGAGCGCTATCTGGCCTGATGCAAAAAGCATATTACCGGCTTTTACCGCCTGGTTATAAGGACCAATGGGAGCAGGTGCCAAATCAGTTTTAATTATTACTTTATCCATAATGAATATATTTTTTATTCGGCAAATATATCCTCTTTATAGCACGTATTTTTGCTGAAAATCTTATAATGGAAATTGTAGTTCTAGCCGATGAGGGCGATTATGTTTTTTTACAAACTTTTGGAAAGAATATTAAATGGAAATTTACACACACATCAAATACTTTTTTTTTACATAAAAATGCTGATGCCTATTTTGATATGAGAGATAATGCAGGAGAGGATTACAGAAGTCTTACAAAGCCTGTTTTCATAAACAGTATGACCGTAACCCTTGCAGAAAATCATCACAACAAAAATTTAATAAGATTAAATGCATGGGCGGGATTTTTAGAAAAAGACTTGTGGGAAATAGCAGGGGAAGTAAGCATTGAGGCTGCTGAAGTATTACAACAATTAAATAAAAAATACATTGCGGTGCCGGATGAAGCCGGGTTTGTAAGTGCAAGAATTATTGCCATGATTATTAATGAGGCTTATCACGCAAAAGATGAAGCAGTAAGTACAGAAGCGGATATTGATATCGCTATGAAACTGGGTACCAATTATCCATACGGTCCGTTTGAATGGGCCAAAAAAATTGGAGTGCAGCAGGTATATGCACTGTTGCAAAAACTCTCCTTAAATGATGAAAGATTTTTGCCATCGGCAGGATTAGCCGCAGCTAATAAAAATATATAATGGCTACAATTATAAATATTGACAGTTCCCTTGAAACAGCATCTGTAAGCATTGCAAAAAATGGAATAATATTACAGCATCTTGTAAACGATTTGCAAAAACAACACGCATCTTTTTTACATATTGCTGTACAAAAACTTACAAACGATTTGAAGATATCATTTGATGAAGTAGATGCGATAGGTTGTACAATTGGTCCGGGTTCATACACAGGCTTGCGGGTTGGCCTCGCCGCTGCCAAGGGTTTTTGTTATGCATTAAATAAACCGTTAATTACAATTGGCACTCTGGAAGCTATGGCACACAGTATGCAAATACAGCAACCCGAGAAATCGATTTATTATTGCCCAATGATAGATGCACGGCGCATGGAAGTTTACACAGCACTATACAATAAAGAGCCGGCAGAAATTACGGCAGCTTATGCCGTTGTTATAAATGAGCAATTTTGTGAGCAAGAACTTGCCAATAATAAAATTCTGTTTTTCGGAAATGGGATGGAAAAATATAAAAATATAGCCACTCACAAACATGCAGTATTTGCTGACATGGGAGATATTTATAACTCAATCAATATTTTATCTTACAAAAAGCTTACTGAAAATAAATTTGCTTCGCTTGCAGCAGCAGCCCCACTTTATGCAAAAGAATTTTACAATGCGGTCTAATTTATATGGCTTTTATTTTTAACATAATTGAACAAAATCAGATGCACAGGAAATCATATATTTGCAGAGTTCAAATTGTTTAAGACTTTAAAATCCCCTTTTGTTATGATTGCAACTCAAACCGATGAGCAGGTTAAATCTGCATTAGAATCAACTGATAATGTCCTCAAAATTAATTATCACAACTTAAAAAAAGCAGCTCTTGTTTTAAGAGCACTTAATCACAAATTAAGACAACAAATTCTTACACTTGTAGAAACGGAAAAGAAGATTACGGTTACTGAAATTTATGTCCGTATGAGACTTGAGCAATCTGTGGCATCTCAACATCTTGCTATATTACGCAGAGCAGGTATTGTAAGTACACAACGTGACGGTAAGTTTATTTATTATACGGTTAATTATAAGCGTATAGATGAAATAACAACCCTTGTTGATGATTTGGTTGCTTAGTAATAAAACAACTGTATTTTAAAGCGGATGATAAACTCATCCGCTTTTTTATTTCGTAAATTGCAGCACATTTTTAATACTCTACATCATGTATATAAAACAACTTTATACCAACTGCCTCAGCGAAGCTGCTTATTATATTGAAAGTAATGGCGAAGCCGCCATTATTGATCCATTAAGAGATATCGAAGAATACATTTTGATGGCAAAGGAGAGAAAGGCAACAATAAAATATATTTTTGAAACGCATTTTCATGCAGATTTTGTAAGCGGGCATATTGATTTAAGCAATGCAACCGGCGCACCTATTATTTACGGTCCCGGCGCAAAAACAAATTTTAAGATGGAAAATGCAGCAGACGGACAAACATACAGTTTGGGTAGTTTAACTGTAAAAGCAATACATACGCCCGGGCACACACTTGAAAGTACCTGCTATTTATTGATTGATAAAAAAAGTAAACCTCATGCAATATTTACCGGAGATACTTTGTTTGTGGGTGATGTGGGCAGACCTGACCTTAGCAGCGGCGATATGAGCAGCGAAGAACTTGCAGGTATAATGTATGATACACTTACTAAGAAAATATTACCGTTACCAGATGATGTAATTGTGTACCCAGCACATGGGCCCGGCAGCAGTTGCGGCAAAAACATTGGTCCCAATACGTTTAGTACTATCGCAGAAGAAAGAAAAAATAACCCTGCCCTGCAACCGCAATCCAAAGAAGATTTTATTACCTCTGTAACAACGGGCCTAAGCACAGCACCTGTTTATTTTGCTGTAAATGCAAGCATAAATCAAAAAGGTTACGAAGCCATTGATGTTGTAAAAACTAGAGGTATACAACCTCTGAGCATTGAACAGTTTAAACAACTTGCAAAAGAAGATGCAGTAATTTTAGATACACGCCCTGCCACAGAATTTACCGAAAGTTTTATACCCGGCTCTCTGTTTATTGGGCTCGAAGGGCGCTTTGCAGAATGGGCGGGCAGTCTGTTACCTTTTGATAAAAAAATTATTTTAATAACTCCCACGGGCAAAGAAGAAGAAACCGTAATAAGGCTTGCAAGGGTTGGCTTTGATAAAATGAGTGGTGTATTAAGCGGAGGCTTTGAAACTTGGCGCAATGCAGCACAAAAAACTGATATGATTATTGATGTAGAGCCTGATGAACTGATGATGGATATACCACATGACCCAAACTTAGTTATTGTTGATGTGCGTAGAGCAGTAGAACATGCCGATGGGCATTTAAAAGGATCTGTAAATTTACCACTAAGTGACATGACAGATGTGGCGCTGCTTGCACAATTTGAAGAGGATGAAAATTTATATGTTCATTGCGCAGGCGGATACCGCAGTGTAATTGCACTCTCTATTTTAAAGAGGGAAGGCATAAACAATGTGCGTAATATATTAGGAGGCTGGGCAAAAATTAAAGAAGAAGAAAAAGCCATTATAGAAAAAGATGCGAGTGTTTTAAACTAAGCATTCTTTAGACTGAATATGCTTGACATAACATGTGCGGAAGATAATGGTATAGTTTAGTAGAAGTATCGATGGGGAATAACAGGTCTTACTACGGCACAAGTTCCCTATAACTTCCCTATAAGTTCGGTATAAGTTGAGGAGATTTTTTTTGAATATCTTTTATGGAATTTAATAACTTAAAGACTTTATACCGGATTAAGGTTTACAAATTTTGATTCATGTAAAATCATCTGTTCAGTGTAATATGAACCTTTTGAAGAGGTATTTAATTAAATGTAAAAATTGTAATTATTGATTTAACTCAATAATTTTTTTTGTCCATGTTTTTTAAAATAAAACATTACGATATCATTTTTATCCGGGAATTATTGGAGCCGATAATATTTCTTTTAGCTTCTTCTGCTCCATGAACAATTAATTCTATAAAATTTAAATTCATTTGTGCGACAGTTTTTCAAAACTTATTTTTACAGAATTAATAGCTCTTTTGCAATCTTCAACAATTGTAGTATAAATTATGTCAGCTAAAATTAATAGAATTAAATTTTGTTCTTAGTACATCTTCCACCGATGATATGAGTTGCACAAGCAGTTTTTTTTATTAAAATAACAGTCGAAAAATTCTACTTTTTATTTTATCTTTAATCATGAGGTAAGTAGATTTAAAATCAAAAGATATTCTTCAACCTACTTTTTTAAGAACCTTTAAATGCTTCAGTATTAGGCTGCAATGAAAGATAATTTTTACGCTAAAATAATTTTATGAAAAAATATGCTTTCCTTTTTCTGTTTGTTTTTTGTATAGGTGAATTTGTTTCGGGTCAATCACCGGAGGTATTAATGATAAGAAACTACGGAATAAAAAATGGGGGCAATATAATTAATGAATTTTCTGAATTTCTTTCCATACCAAATGTTGCAGCAGATGCTGCAGGCCTACAAAAGAATGCAGCGTTTATAATGACAATGATGAACAAAAGAGGTATTGATAAAGTACAGCTTTTAACTGCAAACACAGCGGGAGTGCCACCGGTTGTTTATGGCGAAGTAATAGTACCCGGCGCAAAACAAACCCTTATTTTTTATGCGCATTATGATGGGCAGCCTGTAAACCCTGCTCAATGGGCAAAGGAACTGCAGCCTTTTCAACCAAAATTATTTTCCGATGCAATAGATAATAACGGTAGCAATATTGCTTTTCCTGCAGATGAAAAATACAAACAAGACTGGCGAATATATGCCCGCAGCGCATCTGACGACAAAGCAGGAATAGATGCTATTTTAAATGCTTATGCCGCTATCAGTAAAAGCGGCTTAATACCCGGCTGTAATATTAAATTTTTCTTTGAAGGTGAAGAAGAAGCCGGTTCTACCCATCTAAATGAAGTGCTGGAAAAGTACAAAACTTTACTTCAATCTGACTTGTGGATTATATGCGACGGGCCTGTGCACCAGTCCGGCAAAAAACAAATTGTGTTTGGAGTTCGTGGCGATACCCATATTGACCTAACGGTTTACGCTTCCAAAAGACCCTTACACAGCGGGCATTATGGCAACTGGGCACCTAACCCGGCAATGATGCTGGTAAAATTATTGGCCTCTATGAAGGACGAAAATGGCAGGGTAATTATTAAAGGATTTTATGATGATGTTACGCCATTAAACCCATCAGAAAAAAAAGCACTCAATCAAGTGCCACGAGTTGATGATCAAATGAAAAAAGAACTGGGTATATCGAATATTGAAATGCAGGGACTTTCACTGAGTGAAGCCATCAACCAACCATCGTTAAATATAAATGGCATGCAAAGCGGTAATGTAGGCAAAATGGCTTCCAACCAAATACCTACCACTGCAACTGCTGTGCTTGATTTACGGTTGGTATTGGGTAACGACTGGAAGAGGCAGCAACAAAAAGTTATCAGTCATATAAAAGCAAAAGGTTATTATGTAACAGAAAAAGAACCTACTGATGAAGAGAGAAATCAGTACGCAAAAATTATAAAAGTATTACCCGAACAAGACGGTATGAATGCGCAACGTACATCTATGGATTTGCCAATTATACAAAAAATTATTGCAGCAGTTAAAACTACTACTCCAGATCTAATAGTGTTGCAGCCCACAATGGGTGGGAGTCTTCCTCTTTATTTATTTGAAAAATACCTGAATGCAATAACTGTTACCGTGCCAATAGCAAATCATGATAATAACCAACATGCAGAAAATGAAAATATTCGCATCGGTAATTTATTTGATGGCATAGAAACTATGGGTGTGCTAATGATGATGAAATAAATGCATAGAATTATTGAATAGAATAATTATCAAATACTACAGAACAGACAGAGCATTTGCAAGTGGAGAATGTTTAAAAAAAATAAAGATTTTAATTTTTTTTAGAAATCGATGCAACCTTTTTTGAAGCAACCCTTAAGTAAATATCTCATATTAAAAAAGGTTATAAAAAATTATATAAGTGATAAAAATAATGATATTTACTTTTTTTCCATTTGTCTCTTTTTCGCAGATAATCAAAGAAGATTATCCAATTTATACCGGAAAAGATTTAGGTGTTTTTTACAGTACTACATCAACAATATTTAAAGTATGGGCGCCAACTGCTACTTCAGTTAAACTGAGGCTTTACAGTGAAGGATCCGGCGGCAGCGCTTTATTTGAAATTGCTATGCAAAAGGCTTCACAGGGGGTTTGGAAAGCCAACATCAAGAAAAATATAAAAAACATTTACTACACATTTCAGGTAGAGGCTGATGGTAAGTTATTACAGGAGACGCCTGATATTTATGCAAAAGCAGTAGGTGTAAATGGGCAGCGGGGAATGGTAGTAAATATGGCAGAAACAAACCCAACTAACTGGCAAAATGATAAAAGACCTGCACTAAAAAACTTTACAGATATTGTTTTGTATGAGTCGCATGTAAGGGATTTTTCCATCAGCAAAAATTCGGGTATAAAAAACAAAGGGAAATTTTTAGGGCTTGCAGAAACCGGCACAAAAAGTATTGATGGCCTTGCTACAGGCCTTGATCATTTAAAAGAACTTGGTATAACACATTTACATTTATTACCTTCTTTCGATTTTAATTCTGTTGATGAAACGGTGCCTGATTTAAAATACAACTGGGGTTACGATCCGCTAAATTATAATGTGCCCGAAGGAAGTTATGCAACGGATGCCTATGATGGGAAAGTACGCATAAAAGAATTTAAGAAAATGGTGCAAACCCTGCACGCCAATGGCATTGGGGTAATAATGGATGTTGTTTACAACCACACATCAAACAGAGAAACGCCTTTTAACCGGTTTGTACCGGATTATTTTTATCGTAAAAAAGCAGACGGTACATATTCAGATGCTACAGGTTGCGGCAACGAAACAGCCTCCGAAAAAGCAATGATGCGAAAGTTTATGATTGAGTCGGTAACGCATTGGGTAAACGAATATCATATAGACGGTTTTAGGTTTGACCTGATGGGTGTGCATGATATTGAAACGATGAATAATTTGAGTGACGCACTACATAAAATTGATGAGCACATTTTTATTTATGGTGAGGGGTGGACGGCAGGAACAAGCCCTTTACCGGAAGCATTGCGTGCCGTAAAAAAGAATGTAAATAAACTGCACAAAATTGCAGCATTTAGTGATGATTTAAGAGATGGCTTACATGGGCCATACAATAATATAAATGAGAAAGGATTTGTAAGTGGTGCAACAGGGTTAAAGGAAAGTATAAAATTTGGAATTGTAGCAGCTACCCAACACCCACAAATAAATTACAGCCTTGTAAATTATTCAAAAGAACCATGGGCTGCCGGGCCTTCTCAAACCATCAGTTATGTTTCGTGCCATGATGATAATACTTTGTTTGACCGTTTAAAATTAGGCAACCCAAACGCAACAGAATCAGACATTATAAAGATGGATAAGCTGAGTCATACCATTGTGCTCACATCGCAGGGAGTACCATTTATACACTCGGGCGCAGAAATGTTACGTACAAAAAAAGGCATTGCCAACTCATATAATTTACCTGACTCCATTAATGAGATTGACTGGAGCAGAAAATTTAAATACAACAATGTTTTTAATTATTACAAAGGATTAATTGCTTTGCGAAAGAATCATCCTGCATTTAGAATGACATCAACCAAAATGATTCAGCAGCATCTACAATTTATTGAAACCGCAGATCCGCTTCTTGTAACTTACCAATTAAACAACCACGCAAACGATGATAGCTGGAAAGATATTATTGTGTTGCTAAATGGCGAAGCTAAAAGTAAAAATTTGACATTGCCGGCAGGAAAATGGACATTGGTGGCTGACGGAAATATGATAAATGAAAAAGGTTTAATGCAACTTAGCGGAGAAATTTTACTGCCCGCAACTACCGGATACATTTTATTTAAAAAAAATTAAACTCTTAAACAGAAATAAAAATGCCCCAACTTTTAAAAGACAGGGCATTTTAAATAATAGCTATTTTATCTTTTGCTTATTTTAGAAAGTAGTCTTAATATTTCCAGATACAACCAAACAATGGTAACCATTAAGCCAAATGCGCCATACCATTCCATGTATTTTGGTGCACCCATTTCGCTGCCACGTTCTATCATATCAAAATCAAGAATAAGGTTTAGCGCAGCCACAGCTGTTACTACCAACGAAAATATAATTCCGAATGTGCTACCCTCATGCAGAAAAGGCATATTTTCAAACCCAAACATGCGCAACACCATTACAACCAAATAAAATATACCGATACCAACGGTAGCAGTAATAATTACTGATTTAAATTTTTCAGTTGCTTTAATAATTCTAAAGCTGTAAAGCAAATACATGGCAACTGCTACGCCCATTGTAAGGCCGACAGCATTTATAACCAGGTTAGGAGCTCTTTCAGCAAAAGCATTGTTGTACATAGCAGATATTGCACCTAAGAATAAACCTTCCAGCAAGGCATAAATTGGAGCAAGAAACGGAGACCATTCTTTTTTAAATGTAATCGTAATTGCTAAAGCCAGGCCGCCAAGCGCACCTGTCCAAATCATTCCATTTACTGAGCCGCCTTCTGCAAACTGTTTCCACGAATAAAAGGAACTTGCCAATACCATAATTAAAAGAAAACCAAATTTCTGCAAAGCACCTCTTACCGTCATTGCATTTTCCATGTTTAATACATCGGGAATAACAGTGCTTGTAAATTTCTTTTCTGACAGAGCCGGATTGCTCGATTGAAATAATGCCATTTTATAATCAGTTTTAGATGATAAAGATACAACATCTGCGTATTTTGAATATCGCTGCATTACTATATTATCTACTGTTTAACGTATTTTTTTACCAAACCCGGATATTTACTTAAACGTAAAATTATTACTTTGATTTACCACTAGGCATCTTATCCCGGCTTTACAAATTATTGAAATATGCAAACCGTTATCTTTGCCATATGGAAAATTTGCGGGCGTTAATTGATAACTACAAGGCTGAAATAAATAACCAACATCCTGCAACAGC
>Ga0209512_1004523_pt1 | contig 12097 bp, 7 predicted proteins | sample frozenSSSSmetaG_FD_184142 | JGI IMG/M metagenome (GOLD analysis project Ga0209512, IMG submission 184142) | Glacier valley bacterial and archeal communities from Borup Fiord, Nunavut, Canada, to study Microbial Dark Matter (Phase II) -... | ecosystem: Environmental > Aquatic > Freshwater > Ice >... | reverse complement strand
CGACGGCGACCAGGCAGCCCATGATGTTGCGGATCATGTGGTGCAGGAAGGCATCGGCCTCGAAGTCGAAGCGCCAGTACGCGCCCCGGCGCTCGATCCCGATGCGGCGCAGCGTCTTCACCGGCGAGAGCGCCTGGCACTCCGCCGAACGGAAGGCGCTGAAGTCGTGCTCGCCGAGCAGCACCCCTGCCGCTTGTCTCATCGCAGTTCCGTCGAGTGGACGAAAGCTCCAGCCCACCAAGCCTGTCTCGAGCGCCGGCCTCGCCGGCGATTCGCGCAGCACGTAGGCGTAGCGGCGACCGATCGCGTTGGCTCGCGAGTGGAAGCCGGCAGAGACGAATCGGCACCACTCGACGGCGATGTCGCCCGGCAGGAACCGGTTCGTGCCTCGCACCCAGGAGAAGGCTTCGCGCTCGGCAGCCGTGTCGAAGTGAACGACCTGATTCAGCGCGTGCACGCCGGCATCGGTGCGGCCGGCGCTGATGCACCGGACCGGCGCGTCGGTGAATGCAGAAAGTGCCGACTCGACACGATCCTGCACCGTGCGGCCGCCGGGCTGACTTTGCCAGCCGCTGTAGGCCTGGCCACGATAAGACAGGCCGAGCGCGACGCGGGGCATCGGCTTCAGCCCGCGATCACGGCCGGCTCACCCCAGGTCGTCGAGCATGCCCTGCGCCTTGGTCTTGGTCGCGCCGCTCGCCGTGGCCAGCACCTCGCGGAGGAGATCGCGCGCGCCGTCCTTGTCGCCGATGCGCTGGAATTCCTCGGCCAGCTCGAGCTTTCTGGCGAGCGGGTCGCCACTGTCCATGTCTTCCACGAACGGGAGCTCGATGGCGCCGAGGTCGTGGTCGCTCTGGGCTGCCACGGGCTTGTCGAGGTCGAGCGTGATGCCGGAGAGATCGAAGGCGAGTGGCTCGTCGCGGTGGTCGGGTTCGCTGCGTGTTTCGTTGGCCACCAACGGCATCTTCAGCGTGGTCGTTTTGAACGAAGAATCGCCGCTGTCGAGCGGCATCGGCTGGGAGACCGATCCGATGTCGGGGTTGTCGAGGTCGAGATCGATGTCGGCGAACTGGCTGTCGCGGATCATCGAATCGCCGGTCGAGGAACCGAACTGCGAAGGAACCGGGATGATCGACTGCGGCATCGTGCTCGCGCCCAGCGGCTCCGGCGCCTCGCCATCGTCGGCAAGCTGTTCCGGCGTTCCGCCGACACGGTACAGCGTGTTGTCGGGGTCGATCTGCGCGCCGAGCTCCTGCGTCTTGGTCCAGTCCTCGCCCTCGCCGCGGGTCAGCGCGAACAATTGCGTGGCCAGCAGCTCGAAGCCCTTGATGTCGCGCCGCTTGGCATAGACCTCGAGCAGCTTGGTGCGGATCGCCAGGCGATCCGGATTGCTGCGCATCGCCTCCTTAAGGATCTCTTCGGCCTGCAGGTCGCGGCCATAGGCCAGGTACACGTCGGCTTCGGCAACCGGATCGACGTCGCCGATGGCATCGAGCTGCGAGAGCGAGTACGTCATCGACGACGAACTGCCGCCGGCATCTCGCGTGTCGATGCGCTGGCCACCGCTGGCGCCGAAGAACGAGTCGGGCTGCAGGCGGCTTTCGAGGAATGAGGTCTCGCCGCTGTCTTTCTTCGAGCGCTGGGTGTAGCGCCACGCGCCGTAGCCGGCGACCAGCAATGCCAGCAGACCAGCACCCAGATACAGCGGACTGTCGGTGATGGAGTCGACGAAGCTCGGCTCGTTGGCGGGCTTGGCAGTCGGCCGTGATGCAGGCCGCGCCGCGCTGGCAGGCGGCCGCGGTGCTGGGGCAGACGACACCGTTGCAACGACAGGGGCCACGACTGGCGCAACGACCGCCGGAACCGGTGCCGCAACGACCGGTGGCGGCGCGGCGACGACGGGCGCGGGCGGCGGGGCGATCACCACCGGTGGCACCACGACCGGCGCGGGCGCCGGTGTCGGTGCCGCGACGGGCGCAGGGGCAGCGGGCTTGGGCGCGGCGGGCGCGGGTATGGGTGACGGCGGAACCGGCGGCGCTGCCGCAACGATCACCGGTGCCGACAGGCTTGGCGTGGTGGAGCGAGGCGCAGCGGCCGGAGCGGTGGCGACCGCTGCGGATGACGTTCCCGGCTGCGAGGCCGTGCCCTGGATTCGCTTCAGGTCGTTCAGATTCTTGTTGAGCTCGGCCACACGGGCGGCTGCTGCCTGACGTTCCTTCTCTGCCGAAAGCTTGGCTTCGCCGGCGGTGCCGGGTGCGGTAGCGCCCTTGCTCAGGGTCAGCTTGTCGGGCGTGGGCGCGGCGCTTTGTTTCTTGTCTTCCACGGAAGCTTGCACCTTGCCGCCGGATTGGCGCGCGCTGGCTTCGGCCCGTGCGGGAAGGGTGGACGACGCCAGACGCTGGCGATAGGCGCCGAAGTCGGCGCTCTGAGCCTGGATCGTCTGCTTGGCCTCGCCTGTTGCCACGCCTTGCGCGGCTTCTGCGGAGGGCACGGACAACACGACCCCGGCCTTCAGGCGATTCATGTTGGCGCCGTTGAACGCATCGGGGTTCGCGCGAAACAGCGAGACCAGCATCTGGTCGAGCGAAACGCCCGCGCGCTTCGTACGACCGGCGATCTTGGAGAGCGAGTCGCCGGGCCGCACGCGGTAGTCATCGGCCCCGGCAGACGCGCCTGCGGCGCGGGCGGCCTGCGGCACATCTTCGGACGCGCGCTGCGGCGCGGAGCGCCGCGCTGCGGCACGACGTTCGCCGGCCTCCGCACGGGCGGCTTCTCGCGCCTCGGCACGAGCCGCATCGCGCGCTTCTCTCGCATTGCTCGAAGGCGAGGCGCCGGAAGGGGCGAGCGGCACGGTGGTGGCAGGCGCCGCCGAGATGACAGGCGACGTCGTGGTGCCGCCCGTTGCTGGCGCGGCGGCACGAACGGCCGACGGCGGATCGAACAGAAGCGTGTATTCGCGAACCAGACGGCCCGTGGCCCACGAGATCTCGAGGATCACATCGACGAAGGGCTCCTGCACGCCGCGATCGCTGACAAGACGAACGAAGAGTCGTCCGTCTGCGCGCTTCTCGAGCGTGGCGCGAGTGCCGGGCAAGACGGGGTTGTAGTCGACGTTGGCGGTGCGATAGGCCTCGGGCGAGGCGACGCGAATCTTGAGGTTGGCCTGCTCTTCGGCCGTCATGCTGGTGATGTCGATCTCGGCTCGCAGCACCTCACCCAGGGACGACTGGACATTCAGACGGCCCAGGCCGAGAGCCGATGCGACCGGAGAAGCCAGACAGAGCGCTGCAGCTGCGACGCTCGTCAGCGCAAAGCGCCCCGAGAGTTTCAATTTTCTTTTCAAGGCGTCTCCCGGAATGACGATGCAGCTCGGATGCGAGCGTGCCTGGAACGATACGGGCTCTTCCGACAAGCCCGTCCGTCGATCTTGATGCAAAGCACCCGTCAGTTCGACGGCTAGCGCTTCCCGATCAAGCCGATACAAAGACAGAAATCACCATAACATCAGCCATATAGGGTGACAAGCTCATGCATTGTCTGACGTTTACGCAGTCGGACCTTCCGCGCGTTCTGCACGGTGATGTTGTCAACGCACAACGAGCGTGTTCACCAGGAGCAGACCCTTCATCGCTCCAGCAGGATGCGCAGCATGCGCCGCAGCGGTTCGGCTGCACCCCACAGAAGCTGGTCGCCGACGGTGAACGCGCCGAGGTAGCGCTCGCCCATCGCAAGCTTTCGCAAGCGCCCGACGGGAATCGACATCGTGCCCGTGACCGCTACGGGCGTGAGCTCGCGCACGGTGTCGATACGTGTGTTCGGCACCACCTTCACCCAGGCGTTGTCAGCCGCAATCATGGCTTCGATGTCGGCCAGGGGCACGTCGGCCTTCAGGCGCATCGTGAGAGACTGGCTGTGGCAGCGCATGGCGCCCACCCGTACGCAGAGCGAGTCGATCGGGATGGGCGCACGTTCGCCAGCACGACCTTCGCGACCGAGGATCTTGTTGACCTCGGCGCCGCCCTTCCATTCTTCCAGGCTGGTGCCGTCGCCGCGGTCGACGTCGATCCAGGGGATCAGGCTGCCGCCCAGCGGCACGCCGAAATTCGACGTCTCGTCGGGCGACATGCCACGCTGCCGATCGGCGATGCGCCGATCGATTTCAAGAATCGCCGACTTTGGATCGGCGAGCAGCTCCCGCACCTCGGCGTGAAGCGTGCCGTACTGTGTCAGCAACTCGCGCATGTGCTGCGCGCCCCCGCCGGAAGCGGCCTGGTACGTGGTGCAAGTCGCCCACTCGACGAGATCGGCCTTGAACAGTGCGCCCAGGCCCATCAGCATGCAGCTCACCGTGCAGTTGCCGCCGATGTAGTTGCGCACGCCGCGCAACAGCGCAGCGTCGATCACCTGGCGGTTGACCGGATCGAGAACGATGACCGCGTCGTCCTGCATGCGCAGCGTTTTCGCGGCATCGATCCAGTAGCCATTCCAGCCGGCGGCGCGCAGCCGGGGGTACACGCTTTGGGTGTAGTCGCCGCCTTGCGCCGTGATGATCACCGAGCAGCGCTTCAGCGCTTCGAGATCGAACGCGTCTTGAAGTACGGTTTCGTTGCGTGCCTGCCGCGGGGCTCGGCCGCCCTTGTCGCTGGTGCTGAAGAACAGCGGCTCGATGAAATCGAAGTCGCCTTCGGTCTCCATGCGCTCGAGCAGCACGGATCCGACCATGCCACGCCAACCGACCAACCCCGTGAGTTCCATGCCGTCGCCCCTTCCGATGAATCTTGCCGTCTGTGTTGCCGGCCCGGCCGCCTGGCCGGACAAGGCGAGACGAGCGGGCGAGCGCTAGCGCGTGGTGATGATCTTTTCGCCGCCGATGGCCGCGACGACGGCATCGCCCATCGCGCGCGTGCCGATCTTCTTCGTGCCCTCGGCCCAGATGTCGGCGGTACGCAGGCCGGCTGCCAAAACTGACTGGACTGCCTGCTCGATGCGAGCGGCAGCCTCGGGTTGGCGAAGGGTGTATCGAAGCATCATCGCGAGCGACAGAATTGTAGCCAGCGGATTCGCGAGATCCTTGCCCGCGATGTCAGGCGCGCTGCCGTGGCTCGGCTCGTACAGGCCTTTGTTATAGGCGTCGAGCGACGCCGACGGCAACATGCCGATCGATCCCGTGAGCATCGCGGCCTCGTCGGACAGGATGTCGCCGAACATGTTGCCGGTGACGACCACGTCGAACTTCTTCGGTGCCCGCACCAGCTGCATCGCCGCGTTGTCGACGTACATGTGGTCGAGCTCGACGTCAGGATAGTGCGTGTGCACCTGCGTCACCACGTCTCTCCAGAACTGGAACGTCTCGAGCACGTTCGCCTTGTCGACACTGGTCACGCGCCGGCTCCGCTTTCTCGCGGCCTGGAAGGCGACGTGCGCGATGCGCTCGATCTCCGGCCGGGTATAGCGCATGGTGTCGAAGGCTTCTTCGGCGCCTGCGAACGGGCCGTCGGGAGAGCTGCGCCGGCCGCGCGGCTGGCCGAAGTAGATGTCGCCCGTGAGCTCACGGATGATCAGGATGTCGAGCCCGGCCACCAATTCGGGCTTGAGGCTCGACGCAGCCGTGAGCTCCGGGTAGCAGATCGCGGGGCGGAAGTTGGCGAACAGGCCGAGCGACTTGCGCAACCCGAGGATGGCCTGCTCCGGACGCAAGGCGCGCTCAAGCTTGTCGTACTTCCAGTCGCCAACCGCGCCGAAGAGAATCGCGTCGGCGGCCTTGGCCAACGCCAGCGTCGCTTCTGGCAAGGGATGGCCGTGCGTCTCGAAGGCGGCACCGCCCACGAGTGCGTGTTCAGTCTCGAACGGGAGTTCGAGAACACTCATCACGCGCTCGGCCTGCGCGACGATCTCGGTGCCGATGCCGTCGCCGGCGAGGATGGCGATCTTCATGATGTGATGCGGTCTAGCGGATGGTCGCTGCGAGCCACGGCTTCTGCAGCAGCCGTTCGGCTTCGAAGGCGCGGATGGTCTCGGCGTGGCGCAAGGTGAGCGAGATGTCGTCGTAGCCGCCCAGCAGGCAGAACTTGCGAAACGGCTCGACATCGAACGCAATGTCTTCGCCGCTCCCGCCGATGCGCGACACGACCTGCCGCTCGAGATCGATCGTGAGCCGATAGCCGGGGAAAGCCGCTACTTCATCGAACAGGCGCACGACCTCATGCTCGAGCAACTGGATCGGCAGCACGCCGTTCTTGAAGCAGTTGTTGAAGAAGATGTCGGCGTAACTCGGCGCGATCAGCGCGCGAAAGCCGTATTGCTGCAGCGCCCAGGGCGCGTGCTCTCGAGACGAGCCGCAGCCGAAATTCTTGCGAGTCAGCAGAATCGAAGCACCCTGATAGCGCTGCTGGTTGAGGATGAAGTCGGGGTTGACGCGGCGGCTGGTCGGGTCTTGCCCTGGCTCGCCGTGATCGAGATAGCGCCACTCGTCGAACAGGTTCGGGCCGAAGCCCGACTTCTTGATCGACTTCAAGAACTGTTTGGGGATGATGGCGTCGGTATCGACGTTCTCGCGGTCCATCGGGACCACGAGACCAGTGTGTATGCGAAAGGCTTCCATGGGCTTTTGCGCGAGGTCAGACGAGCTGGCGCACGTCGACGAAGTGGCCTTCGATCGCGGCTGCCGCGGCCATCGCCGGGCTCACCAGGTGAGTGCGACCGCCGGCGCCCTGGCGGCCTTCGAAGTTGCGGTTGCTGGTGGATGCGCATCGCTCGCCGGGCTCCAGCCGGTCGGCGTTCATCGCCAGGCACATCGAGCAACCCGGCTCACGCCACTCGAAGCCGGCCGCCTCGAAAATCGTGTCGAGTCCTTCGCGTTCGGCCTGCGCTTTCACCAGGCCAGAGCCCGGCACGACGAGCGCGAGCCGCACGCTCGGCGAGATGCGCGCACCGAGTCGCCGCACCACCGCGGCTGCTTCGCGCAGGTCTTCGATGCGCGAGTTCGTGCACGAACCGATGAACACCTTGTCGATGCGGATGTCGCCGATCGCCTGGTTCGGCTCGAGACCCATGTACAACAAAGCGCGCTCGATGGCGCCGCGCTTGCTCGCATCTTTCTCGCGATCCGGATCGGGCACGCGATCGCCGATGCCGAGCACCATCTCGGGCGATGTGCCCCAAGTAACCTGCGGAACGATGCTCGCCGCGTCGACTTCGACCACGGCGTTCCAGGTGGCGCCGGCATCCGACTGCAGCGTCTTCCAACTTGCGACGGCCGCGTCCCATTCGACGCCACGCGGGCTGTAGGGGCGGCCCTTCACATAGGCGAGAGTGGTCTCGTCGACGCCGATGAGCCCGGCTCGCGCGCCGGCCTCGATTGCCATGTTGCAGACCGTCATGCGGCCTTCCATCGAGAGCGCGCGGATCGCCGAGCCGGCGAACTCGATCGTGTAGCCGGTGCCTCCGGCCGTGCCGATCTTGCCGATCACCGCGAGCACGATGTCTTTGGCGCTGCAGCCGCGCCCGAGCACGCCCTCTACACGCACGAGCAGGTTCTTCGCCTTCCTCGCCAGCAGGGTCTGCGTGGCGAGCACGTGCTCGACCTCGCTGGTACCGATGCCATGTGCAAGCGCGCCGAAGGCGCCATGCGTGGACGTGTGCGAGTCACCGCAGACGACCGTCATGCCCGGCAGCGTGGCGCCCTGCTCCGGCCCGATCACATGGACGATGCCCTGCCGCAGATCGTTCATGCGGAACTGGGTGACGCCGTGCTTCTCGCAATTGGCGTCGAGCGTCTCGACCTGCAGCCTGGAAATGGGGTCTGCGATGCCGTTCGCGCGATCGGTGGTGGGCACGTTGTGGTCGCTGACGGCCAGGTTGGCCGAGACACGCCAGACCTTGCGCCCTGCCTGCTCGATGCCTTCGAAGGCTTGCGGGCTCGTCACCTCATGAACGAGGTGGCGGTCGATGTAGAGCAGCGCAGTGCCGTCGTCTTCGGTGCGAACGACGTGCTCGTCCCAGATCTTGTCGTAGAGGGTGCGGGGCATCGGGCGCGTCGGTGTCGATGGAGCCTCGCATTGTAGGTTTGCCCGTGCAGTCAGTCGGCACGGCCGGCCTTGCCGCTGCCGGCCCGCAACTCGCAACGACCGAGCGGCTGGCCGGTGGACGCTGACGCAGCAACGCCGGCCGATGTTCGTGAGACGCAATGCGCGCCGGGGTCCGTGATGATGCGGCACGTCGAGAGGATCCCGGCCGCCGCCGCCGCGGTCTCGGCTGCTCGTGCTGATCGGTCGGCCGCCCGTTCCAGAGCGGCCGCGTCGGTCGAGCGGGTCGACCAGGCGAGATAGTGCTGCGGCCCGCCGCAGGCCTTGGCGCCGATGCCCACTGTTCGGCATTGCGCGTCGGACGCACACGCTGCGTCGCCGATCAACGCTTCGACGGCCGCCTCTGGCGGGGCAGCGTGCACGGCGGTCTCGCTGCCCGCGCACGCAGCAGTGGCTATGCACACCACCGTGACCGCAACGCACCCCTGCGTGCGCAGACAAAAAAGGAGCCGCATCAGCGGCTCCTTGACACGCACGAGTCAGCTCTCCGTCAATGGTTGTCGACGAAGACGATGGTCGAGCCCAGCGTCGTACTCGCGGGATCCGCGTACGTCACGTTGCCGAGGTACCGAGCCCCCGCGGGAACCGACCAGCCCAGGCCAATCGATGCGGAGCCGCTCGCATACACCGAAGCCGGCCCGGAAACACGCATCGTCTGCACTCCCACCGCAGGACCAACGACCCACGTCGACAACGTGTACTGCGCGCCTCCCACCGGCGTGGCAAACCCAGTGATGCATGCCGAGTAGGTGCGGGCCGCCGGCGACCGCAACGTCACGATCTCGTCGGAAGTCGGCCCGCCGCTCGAGCCGACGCGGGTGCCAGTGCCGCCCGGGCCGTTGAAGACGTCGAGATCCAGGTCACTCGAACTGCCGCCCTGCGTGTCGGCGTTGAAAAGCTGGAAGCGCGCCACTTGCGCGCCCGCCGGCACCACCACGTCGACGCATTGGGCCCGGCCAGCAGGCACGGTGTTGGTCGTGCGCGTCGCGGGTACGAGCCCGATCCCGCTGACCGACAACGAACCGGTGTAGGTCGAGATGATCTGGTAGACCTTCGTTCCACGACCGGTCGGACGCGTATCAGAGACCTCCGCGGGTGCGACGAATCCGGCGGCGTTCGCGCTCAGCGGGCTGGTGACCGTATGAACGTTGTCGCTCCACACGACGTTGCCGAACGTCCACGTGTTCAGCGCCGCGCTGGTGCGCGTGATCGCCACGTTGAAGCTGGCCGAGGCACCCGGCGCCAGCGTCAGGCTGGCAGGGCTCACCGAGACTGTCCAACCCGGCAGCGTGGCGCTGGAAACGTAGGTGCTCGTCGCGTTGCCGACGTTCTTGACCGTTCGCGTCAGGTTCAGCGTGCCGACCACACCGGTCGCGGTGATCGAAGCCAGATTGAGGTTCCAGGGCGGCACCGAACCGAGCGTCAGGCAGGTGCCGATGCCCGCCGGAGGCGTCAGGCCGAGGCCGCAGAGGAAGCGCCCATAGTCTGCCGGAGACACGTCGTATATCAGCCCGGGATCGCCGGCCGGGTTCGGGTTCAGGTGCCCGGCGCCGTAGCCGAAGCGAGCCGGGTCGGGGGTACCGTCGGCGAGCTTGACACCGTTGGTCGTGGTCATGAGCGCTGACTTGATGGCCGCAGGCGTCCAGGTCGGATGCAACTGCTTCAACAGCGCGGCAGAGCCGGCCACGTGCGGGCTCGACATCGACGTGCCCGAGATCTGCGTGGCGTTGGCCTTGGGTATGAAGTTGTTGATCAGCAGCGCATCGTGCTGCGCTTGTGTCAGCGAGTTGTCGCCCCACGCGGCGATGATGTCGACGCCAGGGCCGGTGATGTCGGGCTTGAGAATGTTGCCGTTGGCTAGATTGGGCCCGCGCGACGAAAACGAAGCCATCACGGGCGCGACGACACCCGCGGCGAAATAGGAGTGGCTGACCGTCGCGGTCGCACCCGACGCCGCCGCATACGTGCGAACCGCTGTCCGATCGGTGTACTGCAGGTGGACGGTAGGAACGCTGTGGAAGTCCGCGACGAGATCGTTCGCTGTCTGATTGATCAGGATCATGCCGACCCCGCCAACGCGCAGCACTTCCTGGCTCTTTTCCACCCGCGCGTTCGTGCCGCGATCGCACACCACGATCTTGCCCGCTGCAAGCGTGCTGTCGAGCGAGTTGATGAAGCACAGTCCCGCGTTCGCGACCGTTGCCCCAAAGGCCGGTATGGTGCTCGAGAGAACCAACTGTGCTGTGACGGCTGCCTGGCTCGTCGAAGCGCCGGTATAGACCGAGGCGTTGCCCAGCGTCACATCGCCGACCGTCTTGCGGTCGTGCGTGGAGGCCGCCACGCTCGTGATCCAGGGGCTGATGTGCGCGACGGTGTTGGCAGGCCCGCTGTTGCCAGCCGATGCCGCCACGAAGACTCCCGCCGCAGTCGCATTCAGATAGGCGATCTCGACCGGGTCGATGAAGTTGGTCTGGGTGCCGCTGACGGAGAAGTTGATCACGTCGACGCCGTCGGCGACGGCGTCGTCGATGGCCTTCAGCGTGTCGGCGGTGTAGCAGCCGGTCTGTGTGGTGACGGTCGCCTCCCAGCAGATCTTGTAGACCGCAAGGCGGGCGCGTGGCGCGATGCCTGACATCGTGCCGACGGGTATGCCGTCGATACTGGCATCGACATTGGAATTGCCACCCGCGGTGGAGGCAGTGTGTGCGCCGTGGCCACCGTCACCACCGCCGCTGCGCGGCGACCGGTATTCGAACGACGTGAGCGTTCCGCCACCTGCGTCGAAACCATTCACGTAGAAGCGAGCGCCGATGAGCTTGTTGTTGCACATCGAGAGGGTAAAGCCCTCACCCGTCTGGCAGATGCCATGCCATTTGGCCGGAGGCGCGCCATACACCTGCGTGCCGTTCTGATAGTAGGCCAGCGGCTTGTTGGTAGCGGTGTCGAGCTTGTCGCCGAACGACGGATCTTCGGGCCAGGCGCCGCTGTCGATCACGCCGATGATGACGTTCTCACCTCTGACGTTCTGGGCATTCGCGTCGAGTTGCGACCACAGCCCGCCCGGTTTGCTGATGCCGAGAAATGCCGGCGTGGTGGTCGTGTCCATCTTGCGGATGTCCGACTCGGACACCGACAACACGTTGGGCGAAGTCTTCAGCGCCATGGCCTGTGCATCGGTCAATTTGGCGGCGAAGCCGTTGAACGCGAAGCCGTAGCGGTGCACCACAGATGCCGAACCCACGCGAGCAATCTCCTTGGCACGCTGGCGCGACAGGTAATTCACGTATGCCCGCACCGGGCCGGAGGCCATGTCTATCTTGGCTCCGGCGCTGGGCCGCGTCCGTGCAAGGCCGGCGATCCGGCCGTCGTAGGTCGCGACCGGCGCGTCGGCCAGCTGCACGATGTAGGTCTTGGTTGCGGCCTGCCCGTGGGCCGCCAAACCCGTGACCAGCAATGCGGCGGCAAGAACTGCCCGGGTGAAGTTCGTCATCATCGATGTCTCCGTTCGGTCGGGTAGGTCAGAGTCGGCGCCGGCGGCGCGCAACCGCGGCCAAGGCGGCCAAGCCCGCCATCATCAGGGCGTATGTCTCGGGCTCGGGTACGGGCGCAGTTACCCGGATGTTGTCGAGCGCGAACTGGCCGTTGTTCTGGGTTGCCAGCGAACAGACCTGCCCGTTGGCGATCGTGCAAGTGAAAAATTCGACCGCCACCAGGTTGGTGAAGCGGCCGAAGTTGGCGGCACCCGCGAAGGTCAAGAACGGCGAGCCCTGCGTCACCGATGTGGTGTTGCCGAGGCCGAAGATAGTGCCGAAGCTCGCGCCTGTCGCCGTCGTGGCGAAGGCAACGATCCCCAGCGTTTGAGGTGCGGCAAAGGAGCCGATCAGAGGCACGAATGCGGCGTCGAATCCGTCGAGGCTGAACGGACCACCATTGGACCCGGTGAGCAGCAGGCCGCCGTCATTGGTGTTGCTGTAGAACTGGGTGCGGTTGTTCGTCGGCGCGGCGGCTCCCAA
>Ga0209512_1004521_pt1 | contig 12099 bp, 13 predicted proteins | sample frozenSSSSmetaG_FD_184142 | JGI IMG/M metagenome (GOLD analysis project Ga0209512, IMG submission 184142) | Glacier valley bacterial and archeal communities from Borup Fiord, Nunavut, Canada, to study Microbial Dark Matter (Phase II) -... | ecosystem: Environmental > Aquatic > Freshwater > Ice >... | reverse complement strand
TAGTCTCGTAACCAAATCATAAGCCTCGAATTTCGGGCATGGGAGTCTTTTCGGGCTTCCGTGCCCACTTTTTTCCGCTGCTAAAGCATTGTGCTACAAGAACTCACGAAGTCTGGGACAGGCTCTAGCTATTGTCCCGAAGTTGCCCTTCGAAACACAGGCCGCAGAGAAAACGATACGCCTGCAGAACGTTTGGCGAACACCTCGCATTTTCCGGTTTTCTCATGATCCCTTCATTCGTCAAGACGCTCAGCGCAGCGATCGCCCTCTTTGCGGCAGTTGTTCCGGTCTTCGCTCAAACAAATGCTGTTCGCCACGAAGAAATTCAGGTGAAGGCCCCATTCACGATGCCCGTGATCAAGGTGCCAGTGTTTCCCAAAAAGGATTTCAACGTCACGCATTTCAACGAGGGAAAAACCGTTGAAATCTCCGAAGCCATTCGCAAGGCCATCGCCGCTTGCCACGAGGCCGGCGGCGGACGTGTGGTGGTTCCCAAAGGTGAAGGGGTGCCGCGTCGATTGATTTCTGGTGGATTGTCATGGTTTTTTGAATTCCCTAAGGGTTTCTCGCGAAGGTTCGCGGGGGGGCAGCCCCGTGAAACCAGCTCTGACATCAATCCGTAGCCGACTGAAGGATTGGTTTCGTAGTGACGGACGTCGGCTTCAGCGCAGTTTTCTGGAGCCGGCAAGGGAACTTACTGCGACAACCCCGGAGATCTCGGAATTCCCGAAGGAGAGCTAGTTAGACGGATTCTCCGAAAGGCCTTTTATTGCAGGCATCGATATGTCACACGTCCGTCGGCTAAATCGACTCCCCCTAAAAAACATCCTCGGCTGATTGCTCCCTACTTTAAGGCGCAGCCAAGGCGGTCGGAGGGGGTTCAAATTCGCCCGCATCCGTGACAGCTTTTTTGCAGGAGTCCTGACTGATTTCCGACAAACGGGCGTCATCCAGTGCGAGACTATGCGACATCAACCCAATCCACATACACCAAAACAACCATGAAGCCGAATCAGGACGCCTGTAAGCCGCATCGGAAATGATAAACCTCCGCAGGGAAGTGATAAATTTAGCGAGTTTTTTGGCGCGCCCTACACCAGAAATCAGTTCTGGTTTCGCGATTTCTCAGCCTTGGCAGGCATCATAAATGGGCCTGCAAGAGCATTGAAAAGGCTCCGCCCACATGGTAGGTTGCTGCCTTCCGCTCCCGGTTGAGTTCAAAAACGTGTCGAACTCTTCCGCGTAGAAGCAGGAGCGTCTTAACCCGCTCCTGCTTCACCGGTCCTTCCAACGGCAGCTTTCCCGGAGCGCCCACCGATTCTTCCAGCCTGAAGCTTCCCTTGTGGATTTAGCGATGATACAAATTCGGAATGACCACCGGAAATTCATGGTTTTACGGCGAGCCAGGCGGAGAATCCCACGGCCCGCTTCCTCTCGACACGATACGCGCTGCCGTGAGCGCAGGGAGGCTGTCAGCGGAAGTTGTGGTGTCCAACACCGCAAGCGGTCCCTGGTCGCCTCTGCGGGCGGTTGAGAATCATGGTGCGGACGTGCTCGGCGCGGGGGGAAAGAAACGCGAGCGGCTGGCCATGGAGGCACAAGCGAAGCAGCAAGCATCCGTAATCATCCCCATGAAATCCGTGTCGGGATTCATTGAAATCGTCGGCTACGTGCTTTTGGGTGGTGGTTTGCTCTGCATCCTCGGGTTCATCGCCGCCTATACAAAGAAGGAGCCGACCGTCGTGATCTTCGCCGTTTCTGCCCTGTCCAATATCGTTTCCGGCCTTCTTTTCATTGGAGCTGGCGAGGCGCTCCGCAGGCTCGGGGAAATATCAGCGGCCGTGCAAAAGATGGCGGGAAAAACGTGAGATCACTCAGTCTGATCCTCCACAAGACTCTCCTTGATCCTCGCAATCGCCGCGTCGAGCTGGTCGTCCTTACAGAAATTACGGTCCGCCACCAGATCGAAATCCTTGCCGCTTTTTCTACTCTGCTTCAAACCTTCACTGATCGTTTCAAGGTCGGAGTCATTGATATTTCCCGCTAGATTTGCCGCCGTGGCGAGCGCTCCGACAAACTCTTCCAGCTGGTTGATTCTCGAATGAAGGAGTCGAAGGTGGTTGGCGACATCGGCTTTTCCCTTTTGGCTCTCTACTAGCGTTTGCAGAAGTGCCGCAAACAATAGCCTGATGGATTCTGGCACGTTCATTTTTCAGTGCCCGTTTCTGGCGTTTTTGATTTGAGCCTCAGCGGTTTTAATCCGCTGCTCCGCTTTTCGGATTCTCTCCTCGAGGCCGCGAAGGCTATCGGTGGCAGGGTCGCCACCCTTCCCGCTCGCCTCGGCGTGACTTATCAAAGATTCGACCATGCTCATGATTTGATTCAGCGCCTTGTCGTCGCCCTTCGCATCGCCGGGTTTGGAAATCGCCGTTCCCAGCCGTTTCAGGCCGTTTCAGGCCATCGACAACGCCGCTCCTTGCGCCCAACTCGCCAGCGGCCTTGCCAGCCTGGTTTCCAATCTGCGCTGCATAGCCTTCGAAATCGCGGCGGGCATCGCGTGCCTTCTCTTGCCGTTCCTGCTCTTTCCGCCTGGCATCATCCGCCTCCTTCTTTTTCTCGGCTGCGGTTTTTACCGCACGGGTTTTTGACTGGGTTCCCAAACGCTGGTCGTCGGCGCTTTGCACCTGGTCGAGGGCGGCAACGGTTTGTGTGGCGCGTGTGCCCTTGTCACCAGCATCACGGCGCGCGTCGGAGGCCTCCTTGTCGGCTTTGTCGGCGGCCGACGTTGCTTCCTTGGATGCCTTGCTGAGTTCAGTTAGGAGATTTTGTGCGCGCGTCACCTCGGCCTTCATTTCGTCCACAAACTTCTTATCAGAGTCGGAGAGCTGACCTGTTTTCTTGTCAGGAACGATTTTGCCAATTTCTTTGGACGTATAATCGGAAATCCCCGCCGCGTTTGCCTCGGCGGCGGTGGTTTTCTGCGAAAGGTCGTTGGCGACATTGCGGGCCTTCTGAGCCGCTTCAGTTTTCACAACGGCCTCGCCTGCGGAGTTCACGGAATCCTCAATTACACGTTCTTTCCGCTCGTCACGGTCACGCTTCCGGGCTGCACCCTCAATATCAGCCCGCTTTTTAGCCGCTTGATCTTTTGTTAGTTTGCCAGATGCCTCATCAAGATCAACGTCGGCCATGTCTGCCTGATCTTTCGCGTCCAGAACTTCGTTTTCAAGCTGTCGTTTCTCGCGGGCGAGATTGGTCTGACGCTGCATTTCGGCAGTGATTGCTTTTGCTTTCTGCAACTCCGCGTCCATCGCCGCCAAGGCCGCTCCATCGGACAACGCGGTCGCCCGCTCTTCAGCTGCCGTTTTCGCATTGCGGGTCGCCTGTTCCACTTTTTCGAGAGCCGCTTTTTCCGTAGCGGTAGCCTTGAGCGCTATGATTTCGGATTCCTGCCATTTGTCGCCAACCGCTTTGAGCAAAAGGCCGAATGAAGCCAGCGCAGATCCGATAGGCCCGCCGGTCGCGAAAGCGGCGGCAACGGTGGAAACTGACGTGCCGACTTCCTCGAAATGACGTGCCGTATTCCTGAGCGCGGCAGCGGCATCCTCGTCAAATTTTTCAACCTCGTCGGCAGCATGCCGAAAATTGCCTCCCAGCTTCGCGGCTTCTTCCGCCAGCTTTCCGAGCGCAAGCGCCTGCTGAGCGCGTGCAATTTTTGAAACGTTCTAATCCAGTTTCGATGCGCTTTCGGCGGTAACGTTGCTGGCAGCTGCGGCAGCGTCACCAGGCTTGCGAATTTCCGCCGCCGCCTGGTCTCCGCCAGTCGCTGCGATTTTGATTTCAATGTTTTTCCCGTCTGCCATGGCTTTGGTTTCTCGCTCCGTATCCCGGATGGATTCTTGTTTGACCGATTCCCCCGCGCTGGACTTCCGTCACAAACGCAGGGAAATTTTGATTCATCACCGGCTAGTTTGTCAAGCAGCCTCAATGAACCTCAACGCCGACTCCAAGCTCGCGGCCAGGTTGTCGAATTCTTGATAGGTGAGTTGAAGGCCCGCTCGGTTGAGAGTTGTTTGCCTTTCACGGACTTCATCGCAATTTTCAATAAAAGTCCTGAGCGCCGTTTTCACGTGGCTATCACCTTTTTCAACAAGCGGTGACAGCTGCTCAAAAAGTGCATCCGAACGTCTCTCAATTTCGGCGCGGAGGCCCGCCGTAATTTCTTCGTAGTTGCTTTTCAAGAAGCCGGTGAATTCTTCTTGGCTCTCCAAGAGCCTCGTGGAAGCACGCGCCACTTCAATTCTGCCCTTGAAAATGCTTCGGCGTGCGGACTCGCTCCTTTCGAATAATTCTTCAGGGGATGTTTTGCCGTCGTATTCACTTGCAGATGCGGAGGCGCGTTCAACAACTTCGAGAGCGGCTTCGAGAATTTCGAGGTCATTCTTCGCGGTGGCAACGGCTTGCCGGAATAATGTGATTTTTTCGAGGTGATGTTTCATTGATTTGGATGTTCTGTTATTTTTTAGTTCTAGTTGGATGAGATTGTTTCAACGGCCGGATGACTCTCCGAAAGCACGTTCGTCTTTGCCAGCCAGGCGGAGACCGACGCGGGTGGCAGCGTCTTGCTGCCCGATTCTGGCACCAGAGCTGACAAGTCCGGTGATCATCGCCAGCTGTTCGCTTTTGTCGGATTCAGCGGGAGGCATCAGCTTGAAATAAGCTAGCGGTTCGATTCCTTCTCCGAAATGCCACCCAATCACGGTTTTCTCCACTTCGTGGAGCGCTTCGGAAATTGTCGCGCAATCATCAACCGCCAGCAAGTTTGCTTCGTTTGCCTGAACGCTCGCCCCCGTCCCGCTGCCGCTTTTAGAAGACATGGTTGAAAGGTCAGCACCGCACCACAGGGTTGCCATTCGTCGGTCAATCCTCTCGACGAGTGCAGGCATTGGCATTGATGAAGGATTGCCGTTAGGCTGAATCAGATGAATGGGTGGTTTGGAAGGATCAGCCACACCATACATCACCGCGCTCCAATCCTGCGAAAAGCTCTCTACGGCGCACTTCATCGCATTGCCTTCTAGTGATCCTTTCGCCGCACTTGTCGTTCCCAGAATCCCTGGCATCGAAAACTTCTCGGAAAACGCCAACCAGTCCTGAAGCGAAAATCGCTTGGCCACATAGCCAGCGAGGCCGGGAAACATTAGGCCGTCACCTACCGTGATCATCCATTCATCTTCCGCGAGCGGCTCGCCAACGGTTGATTTGTCCGGCCGCATGAAACGCAGACTTCCCGTGGTGTTCTCGAAAAAGTGAAGGGGAATAAATTCAAAAGTGGCAGTGAGCTTCGTTCCACTGGTTTTCCATACCAGGTGGTGCACCGCATACCGGTAGGAAACCGATGTCATCATCTGCTTGATCAGCCGACCAATCCCGCCCCGCTCGTTGCCATCAAAAGCATTCACTGCCCGTGCCCGGTTCCAGAAATCGTTGAGCACTTCGCGATGTCGTTGCGCTTCCGCGCTGCTATCGCGTGTCAGGATATTCCAAGGGCGCCCCGCTACGGATTTCTCGCGTTTCGACTTCACGCATTTGATCGTATCGTCGCGATCCGCCACGACTTCCGCCAGGTAACAGAACTCTCTAAGATTCCCACATGCGAAAGAATCCATAGCGCAAGTGAGCATTTGGGGCGAAATGTTGCGAAGCGGATTCCAGCGCGTCCGGCGATATTGGCGGACGGCTTCTGCCGAGGCGGCGGGCGATGTTGATAGGTGTTTTTTTGACCTCATGAGTTGATTTTTTTCTTATCTGTTAATTGGCAGTCTGGAACCACCGCGTCCGAAGCAACCCAACGCGCCGAGCCACATGCTTTTCCGATATGATTTCTCCAACGGCCTGTGGCAAACGTCCGCCTCCCGTGCGGCTGTGGGTTGCTTCGGGCGCGGGAGTTCAGTCTTCAAATTGAAGTGTTTAGAATGCGCCGCCGGCAGTGGTAAAATCCGGTTGCTTGGGTGGAGGTTCATGGTATTGGTCTTACACAGCTTGTCTGACTAGGGAGCCGCCCTATAGTCAGGCGTTAGCGTCGCAGGGGCGGACTCCCCTTGGTCCGGCAACTATTCGGCGTTGCCACAGATGCAACGGGACAACGGCATCGCATCGGTTGCACCTCACGGCATCGCCAATGAATTCGCTGCCGTCCGCTCGCTCGTTTGACCAACTGATGATTTCAATGCGGTCTGAGAGTTGACAGAAGGGGCATTCCGCAAGGACTTTTCCGCCTGGTGTCTTCCAAGCCGCAACTGCGGCCGCGTAGCTGGGAAAGTAGACGACGTTGAAACCTGTCCGGGTAATTTCAATTCTAGCAAACTTCTCGGATGAATCGGTGAAGTGCGATGGTTTCCAGCCGAGTTCCCGGAGACGTTTCATCAATATTTGCGGTGAACTTGCTCCTTTGTCGCATAACCCTTCGTGCTCGAATGGATTTTCATACACGGGGACACCGTAACGAGCGGCTGTCTCCTTTGACGTTCCGCCCCAGCGCTTCGTGACCCAATAGAACTTGGCCGATGGGTCGAATTGGGGAGCATAGACAGCAACGGCTTGAATACGGCCCGAGTCGGGTTGTTTTTGCAAATTCCTTTTCATGGCAGCACCTCCGCTTCTCTGTCCGGGATTAGTGCCGCCATGCATGCAAGTGCATGGGGTGTGGGCGAGTCGCAGCACGATTCGCGCCCTGTGACGCCGTTTTGATGGCATCCCCCCCTAGAATCGCCTTCAGCGCGTGAAAATGAAATCCTCATTGCGCACCTAGTTTCTGATGGTTGTTTAATGGAGCTCATGGTTTTTGTTGTGTGTCGAAATTTGAAGGATTACTCCCAATCGTCGGTTGGCTGCTGTGCCTCCGTTTCGATGATCAGATGGGCATGGAGGAAATGGGACCATGCGAGCTGCTCGTTTTGCTGCGATGCGAGAAGGCGACCGTAGCGGATGCGCTCGGTGATCGCTTTCAACCCGCCTTCCCGTGCCAGCTTCCGCAGGACTTCGTGCGGCTGATCCTTTACTCCCGCGATTTCCACCGTGTGGCGGCGGCCCGGCCAATTGAGCCCCACCCTGTCGAGAATCGGCTTCAGATCCTCCGTCCGCACGATGTCGCCGAGTTGCACCTTGTGAATGCCACGCTTGAAAAGCTGTTCCAGCTCTTCCTTCTGTGCCGACTCGAAACGGGTGCGGAAAACATTCGTGGTGCAAAGGACGATGCCGCACTCGACGTGATCGTAAATTTCCCGGATCACTTCGATGCAGGCGAAGAAGCTTTCCTTCCGATAAGTGTATTGGAGCTGGTGCACCTCGTCGAAGATCACCAGGTGATTCGGGGCGAGCGCTTTCTTGATGCGCTCGATCATCGCGGGCGTGTTCGACTTGGCAGAAACTCCCAGCGCTTCGGCCAGTGCCTTGACCAGCCCGGCCAGTCCCGCCTTCGATGGCACGCGCACGAGGACTGTGCGGCCGTGATTGTTCGCAATGGCGTATTCCCGGAGCGCCCACGTTTTGCCGATGTGGGAAGCACCGTAGATAAATACCGGCGTGCGGGACTCGCGGGCCAGATTGCAGCCGGTCCAGATCCGGCGGACGGCGGGCGTGATCACGAATTCCGTGTCTCCCAGCTTCGCCCGCTTGATTTCCAGTTTCCGGAATGCCAGGGCGGCTTCATGGAGCTTTTCGGGGATGTCGTATTGAGTGCCGCTCTTCGGATCGACGTGGCGGCCAGTGTAGATCTTATAGAGTGTGTTCGTCGCGTAGCCGACTTGGTTCGCGAAGTTGCCAAACCAGACCCCCCGGCTGATGCACCAGTTGAAACACCAGATCAGCGATTCCTTCCGCTCTGACGAGCAATGTGCGAGAGCCTGCTGAATGTGATCCCCGGAAAACCGCCACGAAGCGCGGGCGTTGTCGCCTTGGCGTTCCAAGTTGCTTTCGAATTCGTCGAACTCTTCGGTTTCGGGATCGGTCTCGGGTGATTCATTCATTGTTGTCGTCGGTTGGGTTGAGGAATTGAGCGGCGGAAAACATCTGTGAAGCGGGCGTGCACGGTTCCTGCACGTCGTCTGCATCGTCGCGATTCAGAAGATTTGAGGGCTCGAGCGCATCCGTTCCCATCGCGGCGGCGATTTGATTGATCTTGCGGGTGCGGACTCCTTCGCGGGCGGATGCGGACCGCGCCTCTGCCAACTCTTCCGGCAGCACGGGCTTGCCCTCCGCCAGCCTGGCATTCGTCCGCTTCATCTCCGCCCGGTCGCTCATGAGCCCTTCCAGGTGCGGACGAACGCCCGTGTCCAGATCGGCCTTGAGTTCGGCCCGCTCTTTGAGCTGGTCGAGGATTGCGTCTTGATCGCCCCATCCGGCGCGGGACTGCTGATAGAGCGTGCCAAGAAATGCGCCGTCCTCCTTGCAGATCACCAGCCGCTCCGGATTGAAGGGATTCAGATAGCAGAGCAGCTTCGTCCCTGGACTCAGCACGCGCATTCCGTCGCGGTCCTCAAACCGGCAGACGTATTTGAACGACTCCGCGCCTAGTAGTTGATCCTTGATCGAAATCGTGCGGTCGGCGTGCACCGTCGCAGCCCGCGCCCATTGCCGCGGAATGAGCAGCGGAATCAAATGGTCCGGCAGCTTCGTGAGTTCACCGGCGCATTGGCTTGCCACGTCTGCCGGTGAAAGCCTCCACGGCCTGACATGGCCGGGAATTTCCGCCTTGGCGAGAAGCACGGCGCGGAGGTCGTCCGGCAACTCCGCCGCCTCTTCCTGTGACAGCCACGGCGAGCGGTCGTCGGGAGTGAAGCGCAATTGAGCTGCCACAAATCCAAGTTTTTCCCAGCCTTCCAATAAATGTTCAGTGCTGGCATTGATCGCCTGATAGACCGTCGCCGCAAGTTCGGCGAATTGTTCCACAGTCAGGATGGGGAAGCGGATCAGCTTGCGGTGCCGTTCGTCCAGATTCTCCCACAGCTTGAGCATCTGCCCCGTGTAGTGATCTTGGCCGTATTGCTCCGCAGGCTTCAAATCGCGGTTGCGGCCGGTTGCCCCTGGAAGTGCCGCCATCCGGTTGCGCACCAAGTTGAACATGGATTCCAGCGGAGCCTTGAAATTGGGATTTCCCGACGATTGCGGCCGAAAAAGCATCCCGGCAAATGCGGGTTGGTTGAAAAGGCCGGACCGTTCCGTCCGGATGCATCCATGCGACACACCGAAAAGCGCTTCGTCAAAATTGCTGTATCCACCGAATGTCGAAAGGCTGCGGTTGTTATAGCCCGTCGCCGTCCCGTGCTCGAAAACGAACGTCGTGCCGTGGCTGTCGCGCCGGTAGCCGTGCTTTTGAAGATACGCGACGACGAACCATGTGAAATCCTCCTGAGTCTGCGTCCGGTATTTGTCGCCGTCTTTGTCCCACCACCGCAGGCGGATCGCGTGATGCATGAAGCAGCCGGAAACGTAGTCGAGGCAATTGAAACCCTGCGGTCGTAGCGACCGCTGGGACGAACCCGGAGCGGCGACCTTCACGTCATAGTCCTGGTCATCAAAGAAAACCACTTGTCCGAAGCGCATGCCCACCCGCGTTTTAAGAATCGAGGGCAGGAATCCCGCCGCGCTCTTCGATCCCTGACGGGCGATTGATAGAGCGTAATCATCCGGCCGGAAGCGGAGAATGTTGTCCTCACTCCATCCGCGCGGATAGCCTTTCGGCCCGGCTTTCGGAGGCGTTTCGTAGCCGGGAATCGCATGCTTGTCGTCGCCCGTCCGCAGCCACAACCGCCAGCGTTCGACCAACATCCGCTGCACTTCCCGCCCGGTGGTCGAGCGCTGGCATTGCAAGTGCAACTGGCGCGCGAAGTTTTTGAAGGGCTCCGGAAGAGGTTCATTGTTCTTGCCCCGGTTATCGAGCAGGGCTTTCCATCCACCCTTGTTGAACCTCCTAACGATTCTGTTGGCCGTGGGGATGGATACGCCCAGAGCCACAGCGGCGGCTTCGGTGATTGCGGATTTCGAGCCGTGACTAGCAGGCCTTGATTCTCAAGATCCAATCCAATTGAAAAAGAAGTTTTTCCTGAAATCGTGGCGACAGTCGCGAGAATCTGTTCTGATCATCAATCAGGTTGAGGCTGGCGAGATTCGAAATGATGCGGTTTTTCATTTTTTGTTAAGGTGATGGAGCCGTCCGGTTGCTTTCAGGTGTGCGAGAGCCTGCATGGCCAGACGGGCTAGATGTTCTCGACGTTCCGTTTCCCGTCGGTCGGATTCCTTTTCGACAACAGGCTTCAGGCGGAGCGCTTTTTTATAAAGTTCGTCCCCGTCATCAGCGGGCCAAGGATTTGCACCAAGCGGCTTCGTCCCGTTCTTTGGGTTGGCCGCACGGTATTCCTTTCTCAGATAGGTTTGCGTGTCACCCGGTGTCAGGCCGAGTTCGACGATTCGAACTATCAGATTTTCACGTTGTTCCTTTGTGTGCTCGGAGGGGGGAATCTCCATAGCCCATAGCAGATCTTTGGCGGATGGATCTCGGGACAATCTAAGCCTGAGTTTCACCGCTTCACCGCATTCGAGAAACTTTTTCACGGCGGTGTCCGTGAACCCTGCCTGTTTCTTGCAGAATTCCAGCCAGGTCAGACGCTCCCCACTTTTGTATTCCTCGCGGAATTGCTGCCATGATCCTATTCCGGCATAACCCTGTTTTCGGTGGAGGTGATCAAGTTCCAGCGCAAGCACGATCAGGCTGGCGATGCGCTCGGATGCGGACCCCCCCTTGATCCGTAAGTTGAGTGATTGAACGAGAGGCGCATTCATTTTGCTTTTTTTGTTAGGGATTTCGCCCGACCACGTTTGGGGGGCGCACCGCAGCTTTTCGATTCAATCGCTTCGCTGATGTCAGTTAGGATCGAACTCATTTCTTTTCCCCAAGCTGCCTCAAGCCCCTCCTTGATCCCTAGCAGGCTCGGCTTACCTTCCCTTCCATCGTCCAACGGCAGCTTGGAGAGCAGGAACTTGTATTTGCTGTAATCGCGAAATCCCGCGATTGCCTGTCTCATGGCGGCAATCTTCCGGGGGATGCTGGCGAAAAAGACAAGGGCCTCGTGTTCTAAAGCCTCTTGAAAATCTCCGGGACTGCTGCCGGTTTCATCCTCCTGGTCGTCGTCGGTCGGCTCGATCTTGATACCGAGCTCGATCTCTAACGCCGATTTCGTCATGTCATCGACGAGCTTTTCCACGAAGTTTGCGAGCGTTTCTATTTCGTCGCCGCTCAGTTCGGCCGATGGAACGAGCAGGATGTTTCCGGCCTCGGGCATTGTCCTGGCAAATTCGGCCGCTTTCTCAAACCGGTAGATCCAGCGATCCGCCGTTGGCTTCGAAATTCCCAGCTCTTTTTGGCAGAGTTCATTCCAAGTCCGCCCTCCGGATTTCAAAAGCTCACTTTGAGCTTTTGATCGGCGGTCCCCGCCCCGGCCTTCAAGTCCGGCCTTCCGCTTGATTTCCAGCAGAAATTTGCCCAGTAGAATTTGCCCAGCCAAACGACGGCGAGCGTGGGACCGCATCGCCGCGAGAACGCTCCGGGCTTGGGTCCATTCGGATTTTTGATCGGTCGATTTCATGACGGTGAAAGGGCGCTCAGGCCTCAGGGGTTTTGCGTTGCAGCGACGCATAGTCGGGATTGAGCTTTAGCCAGGCATCCCAGCGGCGGAGCGTTCTGCCGCTACGCCGCTCGCCTACGAGAACGGCGAACAAATGGGCGCGGCTGATTTCGAGATCGCGGGCGGCCTTAGTGATGCCAGGGAACAAAGTGCGGCTCTGAAGGCTCTGCGGCATCACTGGCGGATTTGGATCTGGGATAGTTTTGTTCATTTCTCCGAAGTGGTTAACTCTTGTCACCGGGTCGGCTGCGTGTGACTGTGTGCCCGAGAAATAACCCGAATCGGACACTATGGACGCCCGCAAAAACAAATATTGCTTTTTTGCTTGGAAAAGTTAAGGATCCTGAATGATCGCCGCCGAGATATTAGCCGATAAGTTTGCAGCCATTCGGGCGACTTTGACCGAGCGGAGTTTGAG
>Ga0209512_1004516_pt1 | contig 12109 bp, 11 predicted proteins | sample frozenSSSSmetaG_FD_184142 | JGI IMG/M metagenome (GOLD analysis project Ga0209512, IMG submission 184142) | Glacier valley bacterial and archeal communities from Borup Fiord, Nunavut, Canada, to study Microbial Dark Matter (Phase II) -... | ecosystem: Environmental > Aquatic > Freshwater > Ice >... | reverse complement strand
GCAACCAAATCATAAGCTTCGAATTTCGGGCATGGGAGTCTTTTCGGGCTTCCATGCCCACTTTTTTCCGCTGCTAAAGCATTGTGCTACAAGAACTCACGAAGTCTGGGACAGGCTCTATGATAGAGGGAGAAATCTTGGAACTCAGGATCTGCGCTTTTCCATAGGGAACCTCCTCGGCCCGTGCCAAGCGAGTCATGAGAGGTGTCCGAGAATGGTCCGTTATCCAGCGACAATTAAAATTACCCACGCCAAGCGAGTGGAATCGGGGCGTTGAAACGGTCTCCCCCCGCTCCCCTGGGGGAGGGGAGGGGAGAAGTCCCCTTGGGGATTTAGGGGGAAGAAACGGGGTCGAGCGGCCTCAGCTCGGCGGGGTTTGGGGCGGCAGCCCTATCATGCAAGTCCAGAAACCCGGCGAAAAAAGCCCCTCATTGTCGCTCCTTTTAAAAAATCTAACGTTTTATTACAGTTGCTACAGCGCGGTGCGGCGGAGAATGAAGTCGAACGGATAGATCTGCCCGTCGACCTCGGCGAGGATGGCGTTTTCCGGGCGAACATCGGTGGCAATGACGTCTCCGCAACGCCAGGTTTGGGTGGCGAGCATGTCGTGGCGGGTCGGCGGAACGAAGGGTTTCCAACCGCGCTGATGCATCCAGTCGGCGAGCTGGGGTGAGGTCGGATTTTCCCCGACGATGAATGGCTGTTGAAGGAGGAGGAAGCTGCCGTCGGTGGCGAGGGCGTGGAGATCGAGGCCTGTGGGGAAATACTCCTCGGCCAGAGCGAAGCGGCGCAGGGACTCGGCGAGGCCGCCGGGACGGAGAATCCAGAGTTCCTCGGAATCGATATCGATGGTCCAGCCGAAACCGGCCTTGCCCGCGCCACCGAGGAGTTTGATGACCTGCTGATTGGCGGGATCGAAAAAGACCACGGCCTCGCCGCCACCGCCGATGAGCGTCAGATCGCCATGGGAGTTGCTTTGATGGAAATCGGCGAGACGAACGGCGAGTGAGCGCCCGAATTCTGGTGTTTCGCGGAAAATCTTACTAAGCTCGCCTTAGACTTGGCCACCGTCGAGGCTTTGGGCGAAGTCACCAGCCTCAATGCATCTTCCGGCAGCACGGGCCCACAGCGTGATTCGAGAATCGCCGAGCGGAGGCGGTTGCGGCGGGTTTGTTCGAGTGCTTCCTCGGCGGTGACCCTGCGCTGGTTCTTCGGATGCATAGGCGGAGTTTAGAATGGTTGCGAGGTTTTTCAAGCTGAAGGATTGAGTGGACATCGACGAATGGGGCAGCGGTGATTTGTTTCTATGATTGAACAGCCACATTGCCAAACGGAAACAGGATGCTGCGGGGGCCTGTCACTCGTGGATGAGTTTACCGTCGCTCTAAAAAATTCGTTTCATCCGTGCGATCCGTGGTAAAGGTCTGCTATCCGCTTCACTCATCCCAAAAAACCATGAAACTCAAATTCTGCGGTGCCGCCGGCACCACCACCGGTTCGCAGCATCTGCTCGAAGTCAACGGCAAGCGCATCCTGCTGGATTGCGGGCTCTATCAGGGATCGCGCGCCCACGCCTACGAGGTGAACTGCTGCTTCCCGTTCTTCGAGCCGAAATCGATCGACTGCGTGATCCTCTCCCACGCCCACATCGACCACAGCGGCAACCTGCCCAATCTCACCAGCAAGGGCTTCACCGGCAATATCTACGCCACCCACGCCACCCGCGATCTCTGCCAGATCATGCTCGCCGACTCCGCGCGCATCCAGGAGGGCGACATCGACTGGCTGAACAAACGTCGCAAGAAGGAAGGCCTCGAACCTGTCGAGCCACTCTACACCGAGCAGGAGGCGGAACTGTGCCTGCGCCAGTTTGTGAGCGTGAACTACGACCGCCCGCTGCAGGTCGCCGATGGCATCACCGTGCGTTTCATCGATGCCGGTCACATTCTGGGTAGCGCGCAGGTGCTGTTGGAAATCGACGATCAGGCCGATGGCAAAAAGAAACGTTTTCTCTTCTCCGGCGATGTCGGCCGCGGCGGCAATGAAGTCCTGCGTGATCCGGTGGTCGTCCCCAATGTCGATTTCCTGCTGATGGAAAGCACCTACGGCGGCCGCGAGCATGAAGCTCCCCCGGGCGTCGGCGACCACTTCGCGGAAATCCTTCTGCGCGCCGTGCAACGCGGAGGCAAGATCCTGATCCCGGCCTTCGCGGTGGAGCGCACGCAGCAGCTTCTTTTCGTGCTCCATCAGCTTTTTGAAAAAGGAACGATTCCTTCCATCCCGGTTTACGTGGACAGCCCGCTGGCGGTCAGCGCCACCGAGATCTATCGACTCCATCCGGACGCCTTCAACGAGGAGGTTTACAAGACCTTGTTTGAAAAGGAGAACCCCTTCGGTTTCGAAAATCTAACGATGGTGCGCGCGGTCAACGTCTCGAAATCCCTCAACGACATCCGCGGCGTGGCGATCATCATCTCCGCCTCCGGCATGTGCGAGGCGGGCCGCATCCTTCACCATTTGAAGAACAATATCAGCGATCCGAAAACCACCGTGCTCTTCGTCGGCTACTGCGCGGACAACACACTCGGCCGCCGAATTCGCGATGGGGAAAGGGAGGTGCCCATCCTCGGCGGACGCTACACCGTGCGGGCGAAGATCGAGATCATCGATTCCTTTTCCGGTCACGCGGACCACTCGGAACTGCTCGATTATTTCGACAAGATGACCGGCCCGAAGCAACGCGTCTGGCTCGTCCACGGCGAGCCTGATCATGCGGAAAGCCTGCGCGTTGCCCTTGCCGAGCGGCATAGCGGATCCATCGAAATTGCGGCGCTCGGCAGCGAAGTGGAGTTCTGAAAAAATCGTGCGATTTTCAGCTATCGAAATTTAACCCGTATTTCCGCTTGATGAATCGGGGGGACCCGTCGCACCGTTTTTGCACATGGAAGTATCGAAGAAAACAACATCACCGACACCGACGGAGTTGATCGATTGGCTCAACGACGAAGGTGTCCTTGAATTGGATTGGGATTTTCCCGAAGATGGCAATTTGGCGGAAGCAGGACTGGACTCGATGGCAGTGATGCAGTTGGTCGTCGCGGTGGAAGATCGCTGGGGCGTCGAGCTCGGTCCTGAGGATCTGACGAAGGCGAATCTTGCAACGCCGATCACCTTGGCGGCGTTGATCGTCGCGAGGACTTCATGACCCGGACGCGCGAGTCCTTCGATGTGGCGGTGATCGGCGGAGGCAGCGCCGGACTGGCCGCCGCCGTGACAGCGGCGAGGAGTGGAGCGCGCACACTTTTGATAGAACGGCACGGTTATCTCGGCGGTATGGGCACGGCCTCGCTCGTGCACAGCTTCTGCGGACTTTACCTGCTGCGCGATGAACCTGATGCGGTGCTTGCGAATCCGGGCTTCGCGTCGGAAATCGCGGAACGCATGATCGCCGCCACCGGCATCGGCCCGGTGCGGATGGGCAGGCTGGACGTGCTGCCGCAGCATCCCGTCGAGTTCGTGCGCATCGCGGATGAGCTGGTGGCCGCCGAGACCTCTTTGGAGCTGCGCTTGCACACCGAGGTGAGCGCCGTTTCACGAAATGGGGACGCATGGGAAATCGGACTCTGCGGCCGCTCGGGCGTTCGGCCGGTGACTGCAATAAATTTGATAGATGGCTCCGGCGATGCAGTAGTTGCTGGAATGTTAGGCGGTGGCTCGTCGATGGCGGCGGCACCGAAACTGCAACGCCCTGCGTATGTCTTCGGCATCCACAGCAACTCGTCGATGGCGGATGATTCACGGCTGCACACCGCCGGGCTGATCGTGGAAGGCGTGCGCGGCGGCCTGCTTCCGGCGGATGCGCTGGGCATCACCTTCCGTGCGTCTGGCAGGGTGGGGGAGATTTTCGCCAGCATTGATCTCGCCGGAGGTGAGACGGTTTCTGATTTCGATCCACTCGATCCCGCCTGCCTGACCGCTCTCGAACTGCGCGGCCGCAGAATCGCCACCGGCGTGATCCGCTGGCTCTCCAGCCGCTCCGAATCGTGGCGGGGTGCCTACATCAGCCAGTGGCCGGGGCGCGCTGGCATCCGTGAGAGCCGCCGCTGGATCGGCGAATACATCCTCACCGGAACAGATTTGTTAGCCGGAAAGCGCTTCGATGACGAGATCGCCCTCGCCACCTGGCCGATGGAGTTTCGCGAGGATGCGAAGGGGCCCAAGCTGCGTTATCCCGAGGATGGTCGGCCCGCAGGAATCCCGTTGCGGTGTTTGAAGCCGGCGGGCATCGACCACCTGTTCGTCTCTGGCCGCTGCATTTCCACCGACCACGATGCCCAGGCGTCGATCCGTGTCATGGGCACCTGCTTCGCCACCGGCGAGGCAGCCGGACGCGCGGCGGTCGGATAGAAGTTCAGCACATCGCGTCCGCCGCGAGGATGATGGTGATGGAAACCACGGCGATACCGGTTTCCACGACGGTCCAGGTTTTCAAAGTCTGTGAGACCGTCATGCCGAAGTATTCCTTGATGAACCAGAAGCCGGAGTCGTTCACATGCGAGCAGATCAGCGAGCCGGCTCCCATGGCCAGCACCAACAGCTCGCGATTCGTCTCCGGCCGGGCTTGCACGATGGGCAGCATGAGGCCTGCTGCCATGGTGATCGCGACGGTGGCGGAGCCGACGGCGATCCGCAGCATTCCGGCGATGATCCAGCCAAGGAGAATGGGCGTTACGGGAATCTGCAACGCCATCTCACCGATCGCCTTGCCCACCCCGGATGAGTCGAGGATTTTGCTAAATCCGCCGCCCGCGCCGACAACGAGAAAAATGCCTGCGGCAGGTCCCACGCACTGCTCGGTGAATTTTAAAATCTGATCGCCGGTCAGCCCGCAGCGGGTGCCGAAGGACCAGAACGAAACCAGCACGGCGATCAGCATTGCGACCACCGGCGCGCCGATGAAATCCGCTGCCTGCCTGACGGGATCGGCGGCTGGCAAGATCACATCCGCCGCCGTGGCGATGAGCATGAGGAGCACGGGCAACAGCATGGTGAAAAGGCTCAGGGCGAATCCCGGCGGGCGCGGCGCGGCGGCTTTTCCTGAAGCTTCCGCGCCGAGTCCACCGAGCGCCACCGGCACGCGCGGCGCGACCCAGCGGGCTAACAATGGACCGGTGATGAGGGCGGTGGGTAGGCCGATCGCGAGCGACCAAAGAATAGTTTTTCCCGTATCCGCGCCGATTTTTCCGATGGCCACCATCGGTCCGGGATGCGGAGGGATCAGCCCGTGGGCGACGGAAAGCCCGGCGGCCAGCGGCAGGGCGAGATGAAGAATCGGTGTCTTCGTCTGGCGGGCGAGCATGAAGGCGATGGGGCCTAGCAGCACGATGCCGACGCCGAAAAACACCGAGATGCCGACCAGGAACGCCACCAGCATGATGGCGTAGTCGAGCCGCTTGATCCCCAGCAGTTTCACCATGCGGTTGGCGATTACTTCGGCAGCGCCGGATTCCGCCAGCAGTTTTCCCAAGATGGTACCGAGCCCGATGATCATGGCGAGGAAGCCCAGCGTGTTTCCCACGCCGTCCTGGAAACTCTTCGCGATCGTCGCCAATGGCATTCCCGAGCCGACGCCGACGGCGAGCGAGGCGAGCAACAGGGCGATGAACGCGTTGCACTTGAAGCGCGCGATCAGGACGATGAGTCCGATGATCGCTGCCAGCGCGAGCAGCAGAAGGCCGTTGGGTGAAAGTGATGCAAGCGGGACTACCATATGACACGACTGTGATCAGCGTCCCGCCCGGTGGGAATCCCTAATTGGAGCGCGGTGCTTGATTCCGTCCGGAAGGTGACACGGAGAGTTTTGTCTGTTCTTCGGATGGCGGGTGCTGGTGAAAGAACAGACAGGAATGTCTGTATCACAGCCCTGCTTCCGCCAGGCGCTCGTCCATCTCGGTCTTCTGCAGCTCGGCTGTGAACTCCGTGAGATCCCCGGCGATGACGCCTGTCAGATTGTGCGAGGTGAAACCAATCCGGTGATCCGTGATGCGGCTCTGCGGGAAATTGTAGGTGCGGATTTTTTCCGAACGATCGCCCGAGCCGATCAGCGAGCGGCGGTGGCTGCTGTAGGCTTCCTGTTGGTCGCGGAGTTTTTGTTCGTAGAGTTTCGAGCGGAGGATCTGGAGCGCCATTTCCTTGTTCTTGATCTGCGAGCGGCCGTCCTCGCATCGGACGTAGAGCCCGGTGGGAAGGTGGAAAATCTGCACGGCGGACTCGGTCCGGTTGACGTGCTGGCCACCGGCTCCGCCGGCGCGGCAGACTTCGATGCGGAGGTCTTCCGGCTTCAGTTCGACATCGACTTCCTCCGCCTCCGGCAGCACGGCGACGGTGACCGTGGAGGTGTGGACGCGGCCCTGGGTTTCGGTGGCGGGCACGCGCTGGACGCGGTGGACTCCGGATTCGTATTTTAGATAGCGGAAGACTTCCTGGCCGGTGACTTTCAGAATCACTTCCTTGAATCCGCCGACTTCGGACGGACTGCTTTCGAGGTGCTCGCACTTCCAACCGCGGAGGTCGGAGTAGCGCTGGTACATGCGCATCAGCTCGGCGGCGAAGAGCGATGCTTCGTCGCCTCCGGCACCGGCGCGGATTTCTATCAGTGCGTCGCGGTCCTCGTTGGGATCGGCGGGGAGAAGGGCGTATTGGAGGTCTGTGCCGAGCTGTTCGATTTCGGTTGCGAGCCCGGGGATTTCCTCTGCGGCCATCGCGGCGAAGTCGGGATCGTCGGATTTCGAGAGTTCGATGTTATCGGCGAGGTGGCGTTTCGCGGCTTCGAGTTTGTCCCAGAGTTCGAGTGTCTGTTTGAGTTTGCCATGCTCGCGGAGGATCTCGGTGGCGCGCTTGGGATCGGCGAAAAGATCCGGATCGCCCACGGCTTCCTCCAGTTCGGAGAAGCGTTCACGGCGTTTGAGAATGAGAGAGGAGTAGTCCATTTGGTAGAAAAGCTGAAAATTGAAATGTGGGGGGAGAGTCGGCCGCCGGGGATGAGTTCCCAATGGCATGCCGGGGATGGAAAGTCCGATCCCGCTAACGAAATTCCACGGTGTTTCCACGGGCGCGCGACCATGCCAAGAAGTCAGGCCGTGCGGCGCATGGCTGCGTCGTGCGGTCTTCCGGGTGGCTCGTCAGCGGCGACATGGCGTGGAATCTACGGTTTTGCAGCGGTTCGGCAAGCCGGTTGTTGCAATCCGCGGAACTCCTGATAGGTCAGGGGCATGAAAAAACGGCGTGGTGTTCTTTTGCTTGGGGTGTGTCTGGGGATGACTTCGCTATTGTATGCGGCGGAGGAGGATAAGTGGGAAAAGGAAGTGAAGGAGGCAGGCAAGGCGGCTGAGGCGGATTTCGCGATCTGGAAATCGACGGGAAATGTGCCGGAGGAGTTTGAAGATCACGTCAAACGCGGTGACCGGGCGGATCTGGTGCAGCGGATCTTTTCAAACGACAAACTGGCGGAAACGGAGATCAAACCCGATGCGCCAGCGACCTCGTGCGAGGTTCGCATCCACGACACCTCTCCCTTGGAAACCACGATCAAGGAAAGCGGCGATCACTCCACCGTCTGGCGGCGCATCACCAAGGATCGTTTCGAAATCTGGACGCCGGTGAGCGGGAAACTCTTCGACGAGAAAGGGAAACTTCTCAATGAAGCCAAGGTCCGCCGCGGCGACGGCTGGGGCAGGGAATGGTATGGGGCTTTTCTTCCGGACGGGCGATGGATCACCACTGATATCGACGAGTTTGACAAGGAGGTGACCGCATTTTCCGCCAAGGGCAAAAGGCTTTGGTCGGTCAAAGGGGCGAAGCTGGCTCCTTCCACAGGTAAGGATATGGAAGCAATGTCGGACCTTCCGTTGATCGCGTGGGCGCGATCCGACAAAAGTGGCAAATCATGGATCGTTTCGGTGGGTTCCGAATGGGGGCGTGGCTACGTTAAACTGACGCCGGATCGCAAATGGGAAAAAATTGAAGACCCGTGGAAAGAGTGCCTGCCCCAACAACTGAGATCCCGCGGCATGTACACCGACCGCTATACGAAAAGCGATGACGGCGAACAGATGGTCAATCGGACGGAAGCCAGTCACGGAATCAATGTCGGATGGCCACGCTACAATTTCATCGCCACCGAATTCATCATCCCCAACGGCGACGGCTTCGGAATCCTGCCTGATTCGAGGTCGGTTTTTGTAGAAACCGATTGCGGCCCGCTCAACGCCACGGTGCAGGAACGCAAGGACGAGCGCGTCTGGTTGTTTGATGCCAAGGGAGTCTATCAACATTGGATCAGAGGTCGCACTGTGGGCGCGAGTCTGTCATCCGGCGGTCTCTGGATCCGCCAGCTCGACAACACCTGCACGCTCGTGGAAAAAGGTTACACCGTGAAATCCCGCCGAACCTTTTCCACCAAGGAAAAAGCCGCGCTGGTCCCGGTGGAACTCCACGACGACATCGGGCTCGGTGTGTTTCTTCTCAATGACAAGCTGGTGCTGGGGACGTGGGAAAAGTAATAGCAAGGCGTTCTCCGAAACCCTTGCGCAGAACGTCCGGCCACCCGTGCACGTCGTCCAGCCCGTCGTGCAGAACGTCCGGCCCGTCACACAGAACGTCCAACTTGTCGCACAGAACGTCCAGCCTGTCGCGCAGAACGTCCGGCCTGTCACACAGAACGTCCAGCCTGTCACACAGAACGTCAAGCCTGTCGCGCAGAACGTCCGGCCTGTCACGCAGAACGTCCGGCCTGTCGCGCAGAACGTCCGGCCTGTCGCGCAGAACGTCCGACTCGTCGCGCAGAACGCCCGGGCCATCAGCCAGAACGCGCGTCCCAGAGTAGCAGGTGACAGATTCGTCACGCGGCACTATCAATCACAGCAATATTTCGAACGAATCCAGCCGTCCGCCTGCGGGAAACGGCGGATTCCGCGTTTTTCCCCGGATTCTGTTAAAATTTCTTGGCAATCCGGGGCCGATTCCATAACAGCCATCCACGCATGAACGCAGAACTCGATACCCGCCTCAAAGCCTTCAATCGTTCCATCGGTGTGCTGGAACTGCCGGAAAACATCCTTCTCTGGAAAAACAAAGCCCCGGAGATCTTCACCGCCAAATACGACGAAGCCGTCCTCATGGTGAGCACCCTGAAGGACGCTGCGCAAAAGCAGGAAACCGGCCTCGGCGGCGTCACCGATGAGAAAGACCGCGAGGAAGCCGAACTCGAAGACGCGGACTACGTCATGGCCCAAGCCCTTGTCACCTGGTACCGTGACCACCAGCAGGAATCCGAAGCCGGCCAGCTCGACCTGCCGAAATCCACCTGGCAGATCATGGGAAACCAACCCCTGCTCACGAAATCCCAGCTCGTCATTGACCACGCCACCGCCCTCACCACCGGCACTAACGCCACCGCCGCCGCGAAATACGGCATCACCCCTGCCGCCGTCACCCAGCTGATCAAAGAGCGCAAGGACTTCGATGACATCGTCAACGCCCCCGGCGTCGCCCAGGCCGTCCGCAAGGCCCTCACCAAAGGCTTCCGCCCCGCCTTCGCCCTGGTAGAGAAAAAATTCGGCGAACTCGATTCCCTCATCCTCCAGTTCGGCACCACCGCCGCCGGGAAATCCATGATCGCCACCTGGCACGACGCCCGCATCCAGAAAGGCAACAACGGCCCCGGCCCCGAAAAGCACACAAACGCCGTCCCCCCCACGCCCTGACCGGAGTCAGCTCTTGAAGTGGAATCCGGTTTGGGAAAACGATTGGTTCCCAAACCGGATCCACCAGATACAATTCCGCCGTGACCCCAACCCGGAAATTCATTGGCCTTTGGATGGTGATGGCTGCCTGGTGCTCGCTTGTGAGTCCGCTTCTGGCCGATCAGTTCGGCGATTTCACCTACACCGACAACGGGACGTCGATCACGATCACCGACTATCCAACCACTGCAGTTGGCGCGGTGGATATTCCGGCGTCCATCGTCGGCAAGCCGGTAACCGCAATCGGTAGTCTAGCGTTCCAATTCTGTGGCAGCTTAACGAGTGTGGCGATCCCCAGCGGCGTCATCGGTATCGGAGACTCGGCGTTCCAATATTGTAGTAGCATGACGAGCGTCACAATACCCGGCAGCGTCAACGCCATCGGAACCCAGGCATTCTATGGATGCTCCAATCTGACAAGCGTCGCGATCCCCGCCGGCATCACGATCATCGCCGCTCAGACATTCGAATCCTGTAGCAAGCTCACCAGTGTCACGATTCCTGACAGCGTTATGATCATCCAAGGTCAGGCTTTCGACGATTGCATCAGCCTGACATCGGTCACGATCCCCGGCAGCGTCACAAGCATAGAGACTTATGCTTTCTCTTCCTGCAACAACCTTTCCGCAATCACGGTGGACCCATCGAATACCGCCTACAGCAGTATTGACGGGGTTTTATTCAATGAAATCCAGACCATCCTGGTCCAGTATCCGGGCGGTAAAACCGGGAACTATGCCATCCCTTCCGGCGTGACCAGCATCGGTGTCGCATTTACTAACTGTAAAGGACTGGCAAGCGTCACAATCCCTGGCAGTATGACCGGCATCGGATTCACTGCGTTCTCTGGCTGCACCAACCTGACTAATGTCACGATTCCCAGCAGTGTCACCAGTATCGAAACTCAGGCGTTCGATTCTTGCGTCAGTCTGACGAGTGTGACGATCCCCTCCAGTGTTACCAGCATCGGCAGCTCGGCATTTTATTTCTGCACGAGCCTCACGAGTATGACGATCCCCGCCAGCGTCACGAGCATCGGGAGTGCCGTATTCAGATACTGCAGTAGCCTCACCGCCATCACGGTGGCTGCGTCGAACACCGCCTACAGCAGCTCTGACGGCGTCTTGTTCAATAAAACCAAAACCATCTTGGTCCAGTATCCGGGAGGTAAAACTGGAAACTACGCGATCCCTTCCAACGTCACGAGTATCGGCTCCGCGTTCCAATCCTGCGGTAGCCTGACAAGTGTTACGATCCCTTCCAGCGTCACCACCATTGGCACCTCTGCCTTTGGATCCTGCACCAGCCTGGCGGCCGTGACCATCTCCTCCGGCGTCACTAGCATTGGCATCTCCGCTTTCTCAAGCTGCGGCAGCCTAACGAATGTGACGATCCCCTCCGGTGTCACCAGCATTGCGGGCACTGCGTTCTCCTCCTGCAGCAGTCTGAAAAGTGCTGTTTTTTTTGGCGATGCCCCATCGGTCGTTGCGAAGAATATCAAGGGAGCGTCTTTTACATCAAACGCCAGTGGCTTTACTGTATATTACTTCAATGGAAAGGCGGGCTTCACAGCACCCACGTGGCAGGGCTATCCGTCGGTCAACATGGGGCCTGTTTCGCCTGTCGCACCGTGGTTGCTCACGAATGGTTTCGCTTACAATGCCAGTCTGACCGCCGATCCCAACAATGACGGGGTGAGTCTTCTCATAGCATACGCGCTCAACCTTGATCCGAAGCAGAACCTGAGCGGCAGTCTGCCCAAGGCGATGCGTGCCGGGAGCCAGATGAGTCTTACTTTCTACGCGGGAAGTCAGGGCGTCACCTATGCGGTCGAGGCCAGTGCAGACATGCAAAGCTGGAGCACGGCGGGGGTGACGCTGTCCGTGCCGGACATTAACAATTTCAGGACTGCAACGGTGGATGCCAGTGGGCCCGGGCGTTTCCTGCGGGTGGTGGCGGTTTACTAGCAAAAGTTGTCGTGGATTTCAGTTCGCTCTTGGGTTTCGGAATGAAGAACGGACTGAAGTCCTGGACTACTTTTTACCGTGAGGCGATGACTTCGACGGTGAAGCCTTTGAGGTATCCGGTTTCCGGGATGGAAATCAAAATCGGGTGATCCGCGCGCTGGGAGTGATTCATGACGAATCTCGCGGATTTTTTCGCGTCCACGGAGGCGTCCACTAGATTATCCATGAAGAGTTCGCGGGAGGCGTGGTAGGAACAGCAGAAGGTGGATAGGAGGCCGCCTTTGTCGAGGAGCTTGAGGGAGCGCAGGTGGATTTCCTTATAGCCGCGCATGGCGTCCA
>Ga0209512_1004513_pt1 | contig 12115 bp, 10 predicted proteins | sample frozenSSSSmetaG_FD_184142 | JGI IMG/M metagenome (GOLD analysis project Ga0209512, IMG submission 184142) | Glacier valley bacterial and archeal communities from Borup Fiord, Nunavut, Canada, to study Microbial Dark Matter (Phase II) -... | ecosystem: Environmental > Aquatic > Freshwater > Ice >... | reverse complement strand
CTCTATTACCAGCCATGCTTTCACTCCCCGAACTTTGGCAAATTGGCAAGCGATTATAGAGGCAGAAGGTCGGTTGCCTGCCCCTATTATCGCGCCAATCACCTAATATGTCAACGCAGGAGGCGGAGGAAAGCAGAATTGTGGCAAAGTAGGCACTGCATCTTGTGCTACGTAGGGGCGGGTAGCGGCCATGTGCGGATCGGCGGCCCAGCGGGGGAGGGCGCGCGCCTAACGGCGGGTGATGCCGTGCTTTGGCCCACAGGTCTGGACTACAAGATTTGGACTGAGGAATCAGCCGATGGCGCGTATTCTGACAAGGAGCGCAGCCACCGAGCTACGCTCCTTCGCTACTCCGCCTCACCTGCGCCGCTGGCGGTAGTCGGGTGCCTGGATGAAGCGTTGCAGGCAGAGGTCAACATCAAAGATGCGCGAGCGGATGCGCGGTTCGATGCTGTCGGGGTAGACGTTGCTGGTGATCACCGTTGGCTTACGCATATTGTAGCGGTGGTTGAGGATTTGGAACAGCTTCTCCTTCGCCCAGCTAGTCGCGTTCTCCGTCCCCAAGTCGTCGAGGACAAAGAGGGCGGCGTTGCGGATTTGCTCAAACCGCTGGTCGTAGGTGCTTTCGCTGCCGGGGGCGTAAGCAGCCCGTAGCTGGTCGAGCAGGTCGGGGGCGACCGCAAAGTAGGTGGAGATGCCGCTGCGGACGGCCTCGTTGGCGATAGCTGCGGCCAGATGCGTCTTGCCGCAGCCAATATCGCCCATCAACAACAGCCAGTCGTTCAGGTTGCTGGCATAATCGCGGGCGGCGGTGTAGGCTTCGCGTACCCCCGGTAGGCTGTGGTCGAAGTTGGCGAAGGTTTTGTCGCGGAAAGCGTCGAGGTTGGAGAGTTCAGCCAGCTTGCTCTTTTGGCGGCTAGAATTGTCCTGGGCGCGGCACTTGCAGGGGAAGATGCGTCCGAAGTTGGGCGAACTGGTCTCAGCATCAAGGCGCAGCCAGCCCGACCCCTTGCATCGGGGGCAGACTTCCTTTGGCTCTTGCGGCTGGCCGACCCCACGCACCTCAAGCTCAAGCTCGTCCTCTGCCGTTGGCACGGCAACAAGCAGACGCGGACGGCGCACTGCTGGGGTCGTGAGCGCGGCTGGCAGTGGCTGGGCGAAGCTGCGCCCATCCATGCGGCCCCGCTCTGTGGGCGCGGCTGGCGACGGGACAGTAGAGGGCGGTTCAGCCTCCACTGCTACCGTCTCCACTTCCAGTTCCACGTTGGAATATGTGCGCGTATTTTCCCGTCGTGAACTCCTGGGGATCGAGATGTTCATTCCCTTGATTACGTCGTGCAGACTGTCCATCGCCTTTACCCTCAGTTTCCCACTTCTGCAAGATGCGTTCGATATACCGCCAACTACGCTTGTTATAACTGACTGCCTCGGTGAAAGCCTGCTCGATCCAATCGGTTGGATAGTGCTGCTGGGCTGCCGCCAGTTGCTCGGCTAGCAGCGGGGTCAACAGGCCGATGTTCTGTTCATAGAGCGCAAAGATGTTGGGCCGCAGCGGAACCACCCGCACCCGCTTGGGCTTCGGCTGGGCTGCCGCTCGGTAGGTTGCGTCTAGCCCCAGGTCAATGCCCGCCAGGTCGATCTCGCCACCCTTCCACTGCTGCACCACTTCGCGGTTCCACGGGGTGTTGACCATGTAGCAGAGTTCCTTGCGCGTGCGTCGGCGATTGCCGCCGCCCTCGAAAGCCCCTGCTCGTGACCGCTCGATTTTGACTAGCAGCGGCTCGGCTGGCTGGGCTTCCACCTCCTGCTCCTCCCCCTTCGCGGCTGGCAGGGTGGGCAACTTGATCGTCAGGCCCAGCAGGGTGGCACGGGCGACTGCCAGTTCCAACCCCTCGACCAGCAACTCCTCGGCTGGGCGTGGGCTGCTGGTTGCCCCCTGCCCCTTCAATCCTGCCAGCAGCCGCTGATCAGCCCGCAACTCCTGGTAGCTGACCCCTCGTGGGAAGCCGCGCTTGAGCGAGAGCAGCAGGAAGACGTGCAGCGTCACCTTCACCTCGCTCATACTGGTGATCGTGGGCAGCACCTCGGTGAAGAAGTCTGCTGGGACGGAGACTAGCTCCACCCTGTCCTGGGGCTTCATGAATCCGGCAAACATTGGCTAACCCCTGCCCTGGCTCATTGCCATAGTGCGTCTCCAGGTCAACAAACTTGGTTGTCTCCTTCTGGAACAGGAGGCGCACAATACCGGTCGGGCCGTTGCGATGCTTGGCGATATGAATCTCGGCGATACCCTTCTTCTCGGTGTCGGGATCGTATATCTCCTCGCGGTAAATGAACATTACTATGTCAGCATCTTGTTCGATGGAACCGCTCTCTCTCAAGTCGGATAGCATCGGTACGTGCGATTGACGCGACTCTACGCCCCGCGAAAGCTGGGCAGCAGCGACCACTGGCACGTTCAGCTCGCGGGCCAGCAGCTTGAGGCCACGCGATATTTCGCTGACTTCTTGCACCCGGTTGCTGTCGCCGCTGCTGCCGCGTCGCCCTTGCATCAATTGCAGATAGTCTACAATGATCATGTCCACACCAGTCGAGGCTTGCAAGCGGCGGGCTTTGGAGCGCAGTTCGGAGGCGGAGAGGCCAGGGGTGTCGTCAATGTAGATTGGAGCAAGGGCAAGGTCGCCAAAGGCACGGGTGAGAGCCTGCCGCTGGTCGTCGGTCAGGTAGCCGTTGCGGATGCTATGCGTCTCTACCCCAGTCTCCATCGCTAGCAGGCGCAGGGCTAGCTGCTCCTTCGACATTTCCAGGCTGAACACCCCCACCCGCTTGCCATAGCGAACAGCAGTGTTATAGGCCATACTCATGCAGAAGGAGGTGTTGTGTACGCAGATGTCGTTAGCGATGAAGTTCGCCCCATCTGGCACGCAGAGGTCATACACTTGATGCTCACCAATCGGTTCGATAGCCACAATCTCATCCCAATAGAGGTCGGGACTGGTGACCATAGCCTGCCCTGCCGCTTGCCGCATGAGGGCAGGGTGGGAGGTTTGGCCGTGGCCCGATGCGGCAGCAGTGCTGACCAGTTCGCGGCTAGCGACGGTCTGCAAGCTGACGACCTGGGCCTGCGCTCCAGGCCAGCCGATCTGCTGCTGGCAGCTAGCTAGCCCCTCGGTAGAGGTTATCGCTACCCGCCATGTGTGGTCTGTCTCCTGCGACAGCTTGGCGACGATGCCCAAGCGGGTAAGGGCGTGCTGCACATCCTCGGCTAGCCCTTGTGCTGCGCTGGCGAAGGCGATCACGGACTGCCTGCCTTGCTGGTAGAGGCTGCCGCCACGACTGAGCAGCCCGTGTAGGAAGTCAGCCAGCGTTGCCCGCTCAAACTGCCAGACGCAGGCGGGGAACCGCTGCTGCTCGACATTGCCAACCTCCAGCCCAGCTTCGCGCAGCCAGAGCAGCAGTGGGTTCACCGCCTGACCAGCAGTGGCCGTGCCAACCAGAACAGTACCCGCTTCACTCTGCACCAAGCAGGTAGGGAAGTTAGCAGCGATGATACTGCGAAGGTCTGCCACCACTTGCTGGTTGAGGTTAGCAAACCGAACTGCGTCCTCGGTCAGGCTGCCGCCCGCGACATAGTAGGCCAACAGGCGGGCCAACCCTGCCTCTAGCTGCCGCTTACCAAAGACTGGCACGACTTGTGGCACCGCCACGTACTGACCAACCGCAAGGTCGAGCAATGGCACCCAGCCGTTAGCAGTAAGGAAGGGGTGGCTGCCGGTTACCTCCACGTGGCGACCCAGCAACGTCGTCACCCGGTAGCAGGGCTTAACCCCGTTATCTACCCACTCGGCGATCTCGGTGGCTCGTACCTGACCAGCAGGCGAGAGGCCCAACACGAACGGCAGGTGGCCCAGCACGTACTGCTGGATAGTCAGCCGTTCGCCAGTTGAGGGGTTGTCCACGAGGCTATCGTACTTGAGGCACTTACCGACGCTGGGGCGGCAAGCGACGATCACCAGGTCGGAGGATTGCAGGCCGCCGGTGATCTCGTCAATGTCCACGAAGCCAGTGGGGACACCGATCACCTCGCCGCGATGCTGTTCGCGCTCGTTGATCGTGTCGAACACGGTGTCTAGCACGGTGCCGATGGGGACGAAATCGCGCGCACTTTGGCGTTGGGTTACGCCAAACAGCAGTTGCTCCGCCTCGTCCAGGGTCTGCTCTACGTCCTGCTCCTGGCGATAGCCGAGGCTGGCGATCTGGCCGCCCGTAGCGATCAGGCGGCGGCGGATCGCCAACTGCTCAACGATGCGGGCGTAAAACTCAATGTGAACAGAGGTGGGGACATCCGAAGGGAGGTCGGTGAGGTAGGGCGCACCACCGATGAACTCCAGCCTGCTCTTGCGCTGCAATTCGTTGAGCAGAGTGACGAAGTCGCCCGGTTCGCGGCGGGCGTAGAGGTCGAGTATCGCCTCATAAACGACTCCATGAGCCTCGTTGTAGAAGTCGGGGGGCTTGAGGAAGGTGGCAATCTTGATTACAGCGTCACGGTCGATCAGCAAGCTGCCAATCACCGCCTTCTCGGCTTCGACGTTGTAGGGAACAGGGCGTTCAAGCACGCCAAGCATGGCAAGATCAACCATCGGGACGGCCCCCCTCTAGCGACTGCGAACTCGTGGTTCAAGACGAATGGCCTGCTTGCGACCACCCCCCCTCTTAAAGCCAGGGTGGAGAAGCGCAGCCATCGCGCCCTATTTAGTTTGTGCCAGCCCCTCTTTACAGCGGGGCAAGGATGGTTTAGAGCTTTTCTTCGCTCGTCTCCCCAGTAGCAACCGTGGCTGGTAGCTCGACCACCATCACTGGCAGGTCGCGCTCGGTGGGTGAGGCAGCAACCTCAGCAGTCGGGCTGGCAGTCTCGGCAGTCGGGACAGCGACCTCAGCAGTCGGCAACCCAGCTTCAGCAGCCTTCTGCGGACGCGGCTTGCCCCGGTTCTCCTCGCTATCCACCACCAGGGTGAGCTTGCCGCTCTGCCCAGCGTTCAGCTTGACAGTCGCGTGGTAGTTGCCGAGACGATGGATCGCCTCGTCAATGCTAATATTGCGGCGGTCGATCTCAATGCCGTGCTGAGCCTTAAGTGCGTCGGCTACGTCGCTGGTAGTGACGCTACCATAGAGGCGGCTCTGCTCGCCCGACTTGGCGTAGACTACGACTTCGGTGGCGTTGATGCGCTCGGCCATGGTGCGCGCTTCGTCGGCGCGGGTGGCGGCCTTGCGCTCGATCATAGCGCGCTGTCGCTCAAGCTGCTTGAGCGCACCGGCGGTGGCAGGGGCTGCCAGGCCACGCGGCAGCAGGTAGTTGCGGGCGTAGCCGTTCGCTACGTCTTTAACCTCGCCAGCCTGACCCAGGCTCTCGATGCTCTCCGTCAGGATAACCTTCACTTGGAACTTCTCCTCTCGTTGTTGGAGCGTGCGCCCCTGTTCTCAAATTATAACATAGAAACATAGATTCGGATATGGCTTTTCCCCAATTGTGGGAAACTTGGCCGCTTTTGCCCCCGCTAGCTACAAGGGCTTGCGGCTCGGTGTCCCCGCCTGCCGGGGATATTGTGGAGGGGTGGTGGATTGCTTGTGGATTAGAACCACTTGCCGTTCCTCGCGCTCGTCGCTGACCAAATCTTCCTCGGCGATCAGCGGCAAGGTGAAGTCGTAGATTTCGACCTTGCCCGCGCCCAGCTTCTTCAGGGCGGGGCGAGCCTCACTCAGTTCAGTAGCCAGGGCCAGCCCCTTCTTAGGGGCCGCTAGCACCCCACCAACCTTGAGGAAGGGTAGGCAGTATTCGGCCAGCACCGCCAGGCTAGCAACCGCCCGCGATACTACTAGTAGATAGTTGGCACGCTGTTGGGGCTGGTGGGCCACATCCTCAGCCCGCCCGGTGATCACGAAGGTGCCACTCAGTTCGCGTTCGGTATAGAGGTCGGCCATGTGTTGGATGAAAGCCGTCTTCTTGCCCACCGAGTCTAGGCAGACTACGCGCAGGTCGGGATAGTAGACCTTGAGTGGTAGGCCAGGGAAACCGCCCCCGCTACCCACATCCATTGCCCGCTCACCAGCCAGCCGAGCGGCGAAGCCAGTCTGCTCCAGGGCGGCGGCCACCGCCAGGCTGTCCGCGAAGTGGCGCACGGCGGCGGCGTTGGGGGCGGTGATCGAGGTCAGATTGACTCGCTCGTTCCAGACCAGCATCTCGTCGTAGTGCAGCCGCATGAGGTCGCGCTTGCGGTCACTCAGGTTCAGGCCCAGGCGCGCGGCTTCAGTCGCCAACACCTCATCCACTGCTACCTCCAGACAAACAGATGCGCCCCAGCACACGCGGTCAAACTGCCCCGCCGAACGCTGGGACGCACCAAAATCATCACCTGCTAACGGGGCAGGTTCCCCCAGGCCGGGTTAGTGGCTGCCGCAACCGCCGCCGCCACTGCCACACTTGCGCGCTTCGGCACCGTCCTCGCCCGTATCGAACGAGTGGCCGCAGGAGCAACCACGCACCGCATTCGGGTTGTAGATACGGAAACCGCCGCCCATCAAGGCATCCTGGTAGTCAATCTCGCTGCCCAGCAGGTAAGGGACGCTGCTCTCATCTACCACCAGGCGCACCCCGTGCTGAAGGAGGAGGATGTCGTCGTCGGCAATGTTGTCTTCCATCGCCATGCCGTACTGCATCCCGCTGCAACCGCCGGGATAGACGAAGACGCGCAGGGCGAGATCGGGATTTTCTTCCTTCTCCACCAGGGCGCGCAGTTGCGAGGCAGCCTCTACGCTGATCGTCAGCATCGGGCTGGCGGCAGGGGCTTCGGTGGTCAGGGTGGTGGGGATCATGGTATCTGTCATCGGGGTGCCTCCATGTGATCGAATATTGTGTGCGAGTTGTTTAGCCAGCTATGATATATGCGCTCTTGTTTCAACCGTAATGATACCACGCAGGGCGGATGATGTCAAGCAACGGCGCGGCGGGAGGGCTGTTGCGGCAGCAGGCGATTGACCATAGCAGGGATGATCTGGTATAATGTGTTGGCGTGCTGCATCAACGTGCCTCTGGGCAGGCATGGGAGCGCAGGTTCGCAGCTAATATTGAACGGCACGGCTCTAACTGTGTCTGCTTTACCCATTAAGGAGGGAACCCGTAGTGAAGTTTTTCAGCAAGAGTTACCTGGGCGCACTGGCGGCTATCGTAATGGTCAGCGTGATGCTGGCAGCCTGTGGCGGCGACAGCGGCAGCACTAGCATGAGCAATGGCGACCTGCTCAAGAAGGCCGCGATCAACATGAAGGCCGCCAAGAGCTACAATCTGGATGTCAACATTGACAACGCTGGCATGGCGGTCACCATCAACGGTGACATTGACCTTGCCAACAAGAACTCAGCCCTCAAGATGAGTGCCGCAGGCACGAACGTTAACATGGTGACTGTTGGCGGCGAAAACTTCACCAGCGCAGATGGTGGCAAGACCTACGTTAAGAGCGACTCTGGGGCTGCTAGTACCACCGACAGCTTTACCAAGATGTGGGATAGCTTCAACGCTGCCGATGTGGACAAGTCTGCCAGCGCGCTGAAGGATGGCAGCCCCGCCACCGAGAAGATCGATGGGGCCGACACCAAGCACATGACCGCCAGCATCAAGGACCTCAGCAGCCTGGCCCCCAGCACGGGCGGCGGCAGCAGTACCGATGGCAATATCGACCTCTGGATCAGCACCGACGCGAACCCCACTGTGCGCCAGATGAAGCTATCTGGTACCAACGAGGGCAAGGCACTCACCGCTACCATTAAGTGGAGCAAGATCAACGAGCCTGTCACGATCAAGAAGCCAGAAGGCGTACAGTAAGCTAGTTCCCCTACTAGCCCAAGCGGAGCGCGCCCAACCAGGCGCGCTCTTCGCTTGCCTGGCACCTGGCTGGGGCGGGGAACAGGACAGTTGCGGCACAAGGGCGAACCATTCTCCTTGCTCATGCGTATATATGGTAGGGAATCCGTTGCTGGCTGCTGGGCCACCTTACCACCCACTGTCGCCGATGATGTGCCGCTGATCAAATGATCTGTAAACCTTTGACAAAGCAGCCAGGTTGCTGTATTATAGAGTAAGGCCGCCGCAAGTCCCGGCTCATTGCTATTGTCTGCTCTTGCTATTTGAGGTTCCTGCCATGCGCCTCGCTGACTATCGTACCCGCCCGCTTGCCATCCCGCCTGACCTGCTGAACGCACCCGCGCCCAGCCGACCTCGCTCTGTCTTTCGGCAGCGGGTACAATCCATGCGCCTGTTCTTGGCTATCGGCGGGCTAGTGATTGGCCTGCTGCTCGCCGCTCAGTGGCGCAGCGGCCTCTCCTCGGCCCAATCCAGCAGCCGCACCGCTACCCGCCAGCAGATCAACACCTCGATTGTTGAGCTTGAGCAGGAGCAAGCCAATCTAAAGCAACAGATCGGCAGCCTGCGGAACCAGATCAATGCGGTGCGCGAGAAGAATACCCAAGCCAGCACCACGCTCGATCAAATTAACAACACTTGGCAGGAGGCCCAACGCAGTGCAGGGCTGATGCCCCTGCGTGGTGAAGGGGTGGTTGCTACCTTTGATGATAGCAAGGTGAGCAATACCGCCCCAGATGCTACTCTGGCCGATTACATCATTCACGAGTACGACCTGCGCGATGGCATTGCAGCCCTACTCGATGGCGGTGCTGAGGCGATTTCGCTGAATGGAGAGCGCGTGGTCGCCTCCACCTCAGTCTACTGTGTCGGTAGTACGATTATTGTCAACAGCACTCGCCTGTCCCCTCCCTACAACATCAGTGCCATTGGCAACAGCAACGCCCTGAGCGAGAGCCTGATCAAGTCGCCACAGATGACCAAGTTTACCCAGCGGGCCAAGCAGTATGGGGTGATCCTCGGCGTGACCAGCAGCAGCGACGTACACGTACCTGAGTACAAGGGCGAAATCAAGCTGCGGTATGGCAAGCCGCTGCGCGAGGGCCGCTGAGATGTTGATGCGCCAGCGAACGGGGGGCTGGCTGCGCTATGTTGCCCTGGCTAGCGTCTCCTTGCTACTCGGCTTCCTGCTCGTCACCCAAATCCGCACCCTCTCGCCCAGTTATGAGGAACGCTTCAACAAAGAGACAGACTCCGACCGCGCTGCCTACCTCTCCCAGGTCTACGTCAGCGTCAATGCCTTGCGCCAGGAGCTAGAGACCCTACGGCGTGGGCTAGCAACCTCGCAGCAGAACGACACCTCTGCGCTGGTAGCGAAGGAGGTAGAGGAGACTGACCGCCTGCGCGCCTTCAGCGGGGCATACGCCCTTACTGGTCCAGGGGTTAGCGTGCAGATTCGGGGGGATGTCAGCACCTTTGACCTGCAAGACCTGATCAACGAGCTACGCAACGCTGGGGCTGAGGGTATCTCACTCAACGGCAGCCGGGTGGTCGCTCGCACTGTCGTTGCCAATCTTGGCGGCCAGGTGATCACCGTAGACAGCAAGCCAATCCGCAGTCCCTTCATCCTGCGCGCTGTTGGCTCTGCTGCTGACCTGCGAACGGCACTAGAGCGGCGCGGCGGTTTGCTCGCTATCCTCCAGGCGAAGGAGATTGAGATTCAGGTGACAGAGGACGATAGCATCATCGTGCCAAAGCTGATCAATGCCTATGAGACGAAGTACGCTCAGCCCGCTCCCACCGCTGCTGCCGCGCAGTAACCCCGCTTCCTGCTAGCCCGTAAACCTAAATCCTCCCATGATAAGGGCGGTTAGATATTGGTCTCAGCAAACTATTGACTCTGGGCCAGTCTTGTTGTAGAATAGCTACACCGTTCAATAATTGTTGTAACGACGGCAAGCAGTCCCTAACGAGTGGAAGCAGCTAATAACGACAGGAGGTAGTCTGAATGGGGGGAACCCAGCCAGACGGCCAGCCGCAACCAGCCGCCAACTACACGATCACGAACCTGGAGACGCTGCGGGTGATCAGCGACCCCCTGCGCCAGCGGATCATCGAGAGCCTGACCAACGAACCGCACACCGTCAAGCAGGTGGCCGCTAGCCTCGGCCTCAGCCTGACCAAAATCTACTACCACATCAACCTGCTGGAAGAACACGGCCTGATCCGGGTGGTGGCGACCCGCCAGGTCTCTAATATCGTGGAGAAGCATTATCAGGCTACCGCGCATAAGTTCAACCTCGACCGTTCGCTGCTCACCTTCTCTGAAGGCGCAGACGACGCAATAGGCAGCTTCGTCTCGGAGGCGGTAGACAATACGCGGGCGCAGATACGCGCCAGCCGTCAGGCCGGGCTGATCGACCCAGCGAAAGACGCACCCCGCTACCGCTCGCTGATCATGCTGGTCGGCACCAGCAAGTTGAGTGCGGCGCGGGCCGATGACTTCTACCAGCAGGTACAGTTGCTGGCCGAACAGTTCAGCGAGGCTGACTACGAGGCTGTCAGCGATGAGGCGCACCCCTACAGCATGATGATCGCCCTCTACCCGGCTCTGCCAGGCCAACCCGGTGAGGCGGGCGACGAAACTAGTTCACCAATCAACCAGGAGGTATCAGATGCAAGCAGCCATCCTTGACAACCAGGCGGCAGTCACGCTCAACCATATCGCCGAGCGTTACTTCAAGCTACTTTACCAGCAAACCCCTGGGCAGGCTACCATGCTGGGCATCCACGATTACGATGACCAGTTGGGCAGCCTGGACGAGCGGGATTTGCTGTCCACAGCCGGGCAGGTGCGCCAGCTACATGGCGAACTGTGCAGCCTTGACCAACAGGGGTTTGGCTTGCGCGAACGCACCAACTACAAGCTGCTGCGCGCCCACATGGAGAGCAACCTGATCGTCGTTGAGGAGGAGCAGCCCTGGCGTAATAGCCCACAGTTCTACGTCGAAGTGGCGGTCTTCTCCGTCTTCATGCTCCTCATCCGCGAGTTCGCTCCCCTGGAGGTGCGCCTAAAGCACGCCGCCAGCCGCACTCGCCAAATACCCGCCTTGCTAGCTAGCGCAAGGAAGCAGGTGCAAGACCCACCCCAGGTCTACACCGAGATTGCCATTGAGACTGCACACGGGGGGCTGGCAATCTTCAGCCAACTGCTGCCCAGGCTGGCCGCCCAACTCAACCCTGCCCACGCTGCCTTGCGCGATGAGGTGGTCGCTGCTAGCAACGAGGCCGCCGCCGCCATCCAGGACTTTGCCGCCTGGTTGGAGAACGATCTGCTGCCTCGCTCCAACGGCAGCTTCCGCCTCGGCCATGACCGCTTTGTGCGGCGCGTCTTGCAGCGCGACCACATGATTGATGCCACCCCAGAGCAGGTGTTGGCGCGGGGCCACGCCATGTTCGATGAAACCCTGCACCAGTTGGAGGAGGCAGCCGCTGCCATCGACCCCCACAAGACCTGGGCCGAGCTGATCGCCGAGGGTAGCCAGCAGCACCCCGCCGCCACCGACCTGGTGCAAGCTTACGCCGACGAGACGCTGAAGCTACGCCAGTTCGTCATAGAGCAGCAGCTCGTCACCATCCCGGCTGGCGAGACACTCAATGTGGCGGAGACTCCCGCCTTCCAACGGTCTATCATACCATTCGCTGCTTACATGATGCCCGGCCCCTACGACACGAAGCAGGAGGGTGATTTCTGGGTCACACCGGTTGCCGCCAACGCTACCCCAGAGGCTGCCATGAGGCAACTGAGCGACCACTCCTGGTACAACATCCCTGCTATTGCCGCCCATGAGGGCTACCCCGGCCATCACCTACAACTGATCTACGCCAACAAGTACAGCGACGACATTCGCAATCAGGCGGGTATCAGCAGCCTCTTTGTCGAAGGCTGGGGTCTGTACACCGAGCAACTAATGCACGAGACGGGCTACTACAGCGACCCACATATGCGGCTGTTCCAGTTGAAGGGCCAACTCTGGCGCGCTGCTCGCGTGATTATTGACATAAGCCTGCACTGTGGCGAGATGAGCGTAGAGGAGGCGGTCACCTTCCTCCACCAGAACGTCAAAATGTCAGAGCAGGGTGCGCGGGGTGAGGTGCGCCGCTATACCACCAGCCCCGGCCAGCCAATGAGCTATCTCTTTG
>Ga0209512_1004508_pt1 | contig 12127 bp, 7 predicted proteins | sample frozenSSSSmetaG_FD_184142 | JGI IMG/M metagenome (GOLD analysis project Ga0209512, IMG submission 184142) | Glacier valley bacterial and archeal communities from Borup Fiord, Nunavut, Canada, to study Microbial Dark Matter (Phase II) -... | ecosystem: Environmental > Aquatic > Freshwater > Ice >... | reverse complement strand
GTAGAAACTTCGTAAAATCGTATCCCAAAGTTATTTGACGTAGTTTCCAATAGCCGCCGTTATAAACAACAGGCTCAACAATACCCTGCGACCTAACTACAGACCAGAAGTCCTGAACCGGCGCTTTTACAGTATTCGGTTCTCCCTTTTCATTAACACCAACACCCACCATTCCACCTTCTGCCCGGCCTTGCAGTGTGGCCTGGTGAAGTCCGTGACGATATGCATTGAAGTTGGTACCCGAAAGCATCATGTTTCCCAATTTAAAGTCAATCAGGAAGGAGAACATGACTCCTTTGTAATTGAAAGAATTGGTAAAACCGCCAGTCCATTTGGGTAAAGCACTTCCATAAAGTATCATATCGCTGGTCCGGAGAGCGATACCATTCGTTCCAAACACCTGTTTTCCATTGGCATCCCTTTTGTAACCATAACCAGCGATCTGTCCCATTTCTTCGCCTACGATTTGCCTCAATTCACCATTAAACACGTGTGTTCCAACTGTGATACGTTCTCCTGGTTTGTCAGTTAGCAGACTTAAAACCTTTGTAATATTATACGCGCCGGCAAAAGTAAAGTCCCATTGGAAATTTTTAGTTCTTACAGGTACCAGATTTATCATCATTTCAATACCCTTATTTTCACTTTTTCCACTGTTAATGCGGGTATCAACAAATCCGGAAGCATCTGAAATCTGAGCTTGTACGATTTGATCGGTCGTTATTTTTCGATAGACCGACACGTCCAGGCCCACCCGGTTATCAAACATCTTCATCTCAAGACCCAATTCGGTTTCCGCAGTACTCATTGGTCTCAGATTAGGATTAGGTACTGTATTTCCTGAAGTTCCGCCGACAGGTTGCAAAGCGCCCGATGGATTGGCCGCTAAATTTGAGTTGACAGTATAAAACAGTAAATTCGAATATGGCGGAACATCTGTATCACTACCCACCTGAGCATATGCTGCCCTGAATTTACCAAAGGTTAACCAACCTGGCAGGGTGCCAAAAGTTTCTGAAAAGATATAACTTGCAGAAATCGATGGATACAAAATACTTCTGTTTTCAGGAGATAATGTTGAGAACCAGTCGTTCCGGATCGTTCCGTTTAAGTATAGAAACTCTTTGTACGATATTTCTGCGGAGCCATAAACCGAATTTACTGCGCGTTCAGAAAGATCATAGAGCGGATCTTTTGACCTTCCGTTCTGGACGGTATAAAGATCCCGAACAACAAAATCAGTTACCTGAACACTATTATTGTCAGAGCGCCTTTTCATTTGGTTTCCTCCAAGTGTCGCATTAACTCCGAAATCACCAAAGTCTTTAGTTCCGGACAGTAAGAAGTCAGCATTTGTTTCTCTGAATCTACGGGATTCCTGCGTATAAACGCCATTAACAAAGCCTGCAGGTGCTGGTGCCAGGGAAGCCTGACCTGTTGGAAAGTTGTTGTAATCCTGGTCCCTTGACCAGTAATCCTGTCCGATACGACCTTGAATAAAAAGCCATTTTGTAATTTCATATTTGGCTGAAATATTGCCAAACAAGCGGTCTCTGCGAATGGTCTGAAATTGATCCGATAAGGTAAAATATGGATTTGTACGATTCTGGAATCGCGAATAGATATATTCGTTGCCCAGTGCATTGTGACTATTTGCCTTTAGTACATCCAATGGCATTGAATTCGCCATGGCATAAAGGGCAGTTGGGATTGAGTTATCCTGATTCGCAATGTTAGGCGGGTTTTCATTTAATTCAGAAGAGTAATTCATATTTCCCTGAAAACTCAATTTGTCGGATAAATCATAGCTGAACCCAAGGTTAATGGTATTTCTTTTATAGTTGTTATTTGGAACGATACCATCACTTGTCATGTTTGCCATGGACAGGTTCATTCCACCCTTATCACCGCTGGACGACAATGAAATGGTATTGGTTAAATTCTGTCCTTTCCGGTAAAATTTCTTTATGATATCGCGTTGAGGCTCATAAGGTACAGTAAGATTATCGTAGAGTACCTGGGTCATCCCCGGTTCAAATTTCTCGCCAAATGACCATTGGCCTGAAGTAGGGTTAGGTGTGGTCGGACGTTTTCCATTTTCTCCCTGTCCATATTCATACTGGTAATCGGTATAATCCATCGGGGTATCACTTGTGTAATTCATATTATAGGTTACACCAATCCCCTTATGGGTTCCTTTTGTTTTGGTAGTAATCATGATAACACCATCCTTGGCCCGCGATCCATACAAAGCTGAAGCTGCGGCACCTTTCAAGACGGTCATACTTTCAATATCATCAGGATTTATACTTGAAAGTCCGTCACCTCCGTCAGATGTATTTCCTCCGCCTCTTACTCCAACGGAATTGTCCGATGCAGCATTTCCCGGGTTCGTTCCAAAGTTGGTATTATCAATCGGAACCCCATTTACAACAATCAGAGGATTATTCTGTCCTGAAATAGACGATTGACCGCGAATGCGGATTTTAGAAGTTCCTGCAGGCCCGGTGCCTAAACTTGAAATACTCACACCTGCCATTTTGCCAGTTAAGGAGTTCATTAAATTAGGGGTACGGTTTACCGAAAGTTGATCTGCATTTACCTGTGAAGTGGAGTATCCTAAGCTCTTACTTGATCTTTTAATACCCAGTGCGGTTATTACAACTTCGTCAACCCCAAGAATTTCCTCAGTTAAGACTACGTCGATTGTCGTTTTGTTTCCAATGGCGACTTCCTGCGATATCATTCCTACAAAAGAAAAGACAAGGACATTCGCATCCGCTGCGGTTGTCAGCGAGTAAATACCATCATTATTGGTGGTGACACCAGTTGTAGTACCTTTTAAAATCACGGAAACCCCTGGTATAGCTGATCCACGCACATCGGTTACTTTACCGGAAATTTTACGGTTTGGTTGCATTGCAATCGCCGGATCGGCAGCGCCTATCTGTTTTACAACGACATAACGGTCAATAATTTTATATTCAAGTCCGGTTTTTGAAAGTACCTGGTTCAGAATATCGGTTACAAGGGTCTCTTTCAGATCGACCGATACCAGTTCTTTGGATTTTACTTCCTCTTTGTTAAAGTAAAAATAGAATTCACTCTGATCTTCGATTTGTCTGAAAATGTCGATCAAAGAGGAATTCTTTGCCGACAGGTTTAGTTTGGTGTTCTGCGAGTAAGTCGAGGCACTCATCGCAATCAGACTCCCAAATAACAGAATTGCAGTTAGTTTCATAATTCGCAAAATTTTCGTCCACGGTTTTTTGCCCCCGCAGATAATTGGATTCATTTTCATAAATTTGCATGATTTAAATTGAACAATAAGTGTTTGTTGAATCGATTATTGCGGTGAGGATGGTACGAACATCTTCATCGCTTTTTTATTCGGGTTTTAATTTATCATAGGCAGTTGCGTTTTAAAGGTATACAATAAAATTAATTACCTGGTTATTCTGTTTGTTATTAATACGTTCAGCATTTGTCTTATCTCAAAGACGGGTACGGTTGTTAAATACCCTTATGATCTTCTGTAAATTGTAATTTTATCTCTTCCGGTGGCATTTACCTGATGCTTAAACCTGATGGGAGAAATTAGTTCCAACGCTTGCATAATCTGGTCAACTGGTTTGTTTTTCAGTATAGTTCCGGTAAATCTGTGCGATTTAAGGTGTTCGTTCGCAAAAACGATTTCCACATTGAACCACCTCTCCAACTTAACAGCTATCTGATCCAAAGGTTCGTCATCAAAGAATATTTTACCATCAATCCATGATGCGTAAAAAGCTGTTTTTACATTTCGGATTTCGATGTTCGGTTCGGTTTTGTTTTTAGTTGCCATCTGACCGGCATTAATGTGTGCGATTGTTTTACCCGCGCTGGTTTGAATGTCAATTTTGCCTTCTACCAAAGTAGCAGAAGTTGTGGCGTCTTCAGGATAGGCAGAGAGATTAAAGGACGTTCCCATAACTTCAACTTTCATATCAGGCGTATTGACTGTAAAAGGCTTGTGAGCCATTTTTGATACTTCGAAATAGGCTTCACCTTCAATTGTAACCGATCGGCTATTTTCTGCAAATCGTTCAGGATAGCGAAGGGTTGTGCCGGAATTTAACCAGATTTTTGTCTCGTCACTCAATGTCAACTGGCTCATCTGTCCAAACGGAACGGTGATCTCCGAATAGCGGATCTCTTTTTCGGGTGGGGCAGAGGGTCTCAGCTGATTGCCGGCAATAAAGGCGACAACGACAATGGCTGCATATTTCAACACGGTCTTTACCCAACGGAATTGATAGGCCCGTATCCCATTCTCCGTCCGATTCCACGATTTTACTTTCCCGTTTTCAGCAACCGGTCCCGATTTCGCCAGGTTTTGATGAATGAGTTGTGTCTTTTCAAATCCGTACAAATTGGCTTCATCGGTCATCATCTGGTCGAAGATAGCTTCCTCGTCACTGTTCAGCTCCCCGTGAATTTTAGCGGCTATTTTTTCCCAGTGAGAATCGAAGTTATCGGTCATCTGTTGTGGTGGTTTTGTAGGTATGACGTAAAATCGTTTCGGGAGGGTGACAGTTAGAAAACGAATTACACGAATTATTACGAATTACACGGATTAGGGGCTGAAAATTATTTTTGAAGTTCAATAAGTTCATGAATGGTTTGATTTGTATGTCTAATCCATAGGGTTAGTACCCATGTTTTTTTGAGATTTAACCATTTTTTATTTGGATGCCAAAATCAATCCGGAACATTCGTTAAAATTGAAATGCAATCAATTAACAACAGGCAAATCATCTTTTTGAAATCCGTGTAATTCGTCTAAATTCGTGTAATCTAATTTAACGAGAACTTCGACTGTATCATAAACAACAGGTTAATGCTCCGGGGATCGAGTTCTTCTTTCAGGAAACGGTAGGCCCGTCCCATCTGTGTTTTTACGGTGTTGACAGAAATATTGAGCTTTTCGGCAATCTGCGCATAGCTGCACGACTCAAAAACGGCCAGTTCAAGGATCCTGCGCCGTTGTTCGGGAAGTTTTTCCAGCGCATTGTATAACCGTGCATAATGGTCAAACTCGCTCAGCGTTTCGGTATCGGGTATTTCGGGTAAGGAGATCACATCAAGCAGGATGATCCCGTTTTTTTTGCGGTTGAGATCAAATAATCCGTTGCGCAATATCACGAAAAGGTATGATTTTACCGACCTGTCAATAATAATTTCTTTTCGCCTGGTCCACAATTTGATAAAGCAATCAGCAACAGTCTCGTCTAATCCGCTCTGGTTGTGGTATATTTTTTTTGCATAGAGGTATAGCTGGTAATAATACCGGTCGTGCAACACCTTTAAAGCGTGGGTATCGCCATTTTGGATATTCTTCCATAATGTAAGGTCGTCATCCATAAAAAACGATTAGCTTTTATATTGAATGCGTTAGTTTTAAAGCAGAACTCTGCAGGCGAGTATAAAAGTAAATAATTTTGACACTAAACCAAATGATTGGGTGGAATAATACAGTTCTTCAATAAATGTGTAGTCCTAAAATGAGTTAACGAATACCATAAAAAAAGTCCCGGCCTGAGGGCGCCGGGACAACTAACCAATTAAACCTACTAATTATGGAAAAAAAACGATTCTCTAATGTATTGAATCTATGCGGATACTTTATCTTCTATTTTTTCAGCACTCTCTTTGCGCGTTCCACGTGCCCGTGCAAGGGAAACAGCTTCGGTAATAATTTCATTGATTTTTTCTTCGGTTAAACCAAACAGCGCCGGTTCAATTTGGCTATTGGTTTCGATATAGCTTAGTAATCCCTTCATGAAAAATGTAATTGTCTCTTTTGAGTTTTTGAGCAACGGGAAGTCGATACCTGCATCAGCCTCTATTTTTGACTGATAGACTTTTTTGAAATTCTGTTGCTTTTCTTTTAACCGTTCGAACCTTTCGGTGGCCATTATCGTTGCAAGCGCCTCCCCGGCTACCGGAGTGCTAAGTTCCTCAAACAGCACATCCAAACTGGTTGTTTCAGTCGCGTAAGGCATCCGGTTGATACCATTGCCAACTGATGATACAATTTCTGAAAGATAGACACCGGCCTTGTCTTTTACAGTATCACCACTGTTACAAAAGGAGCGGATGTAATCGCGGAGTCCGACAAATACATTGTCGCGCTCTTCATCCGAATCCAGCAACAGGGAGGTAAACTCACTGTTAAAAGTTCTGCCGAGTCCTCGCCGAAGGTCGCTGTTCGCGACGAGAATAAGTACGCATAGTTTCATAAGGTACTCATTGTCGGGATGGGATCGTTTGCACGCTTCAACAATACGATCGGCAATCGCATAAAGTTCGTTCGAATTCAAAAGTCTAAATGGCAAAGTTTTCATACAGATTTATTTTAGTTATTATTAAAAATCGAATGAAATTAGAGTTTGGTATTTGTGTTATTTATACTCCATTATCTGAAGAAGGTTTCATAATAATGACTTTTTTGTGAAAAAAATCGAATTTATTTTTGGAATACATGATTTTTTGTTTCGAAACGCCTGAATTACCCGAAAATTCGTTGCAACAAGCCATTTGCAACGTGTGGGAGTGAAAACGCAATTGTATTTTGCTATTTACAAAGTGTGGGAGCGAAAATACAATTGTGTTTTGCTATTTACAAAGTGTGGGAGCGAAAATGCAAATGTATTTTGCTATTTACAAAGTGTGGGAGCGAAAATGCAATTGTATTTTGCTATTTACAAAGTGTGGGAGCGAAAATGCAATTGTATTTTGCTATTTACAAAGTGTGGGAGCGAAAATGCAATTGTGTTTTGCCATTTACAAAGTGTGAGAGCGAAAATGCAATTGTATTTTGCTTTTTACAAGGTGAAATTCCATGGGATCGTGAAGTGAGACCGGGTTAAAATTTACAAATTGCGTTATAAAGTATTTTTAAATCTTAATTTCTTTTTTAAGTAATTATCTATAAACTCTTGACTTTCTCTTTCATTAAAGAGAAACACATTCATGGTATTATTTTCCTTAATGCCAATAAAATCATATAATTCTTTATCGCCTTGTCCATCAATCTTGAAATTAATCACAAGACCATTAATCAAAAATAAATAAGATAAGTTGCCATCTTTATTGACTCTAATCGGATTTGAAATTATTTTCGTTGGAATATTTTTATTTTGAGTAAGAACAAATATACCAACTGGATATTCATAAAATTTTCCAGGATTATTTTCCAAAATCATTTTTCCAATTATATTTTCATTTTCACCTAAAGAAATTGTATTGAAAATCTTTTGTCTGGAAATAGAAGCTCTCCAAATTATAGAAAGTAAAAAAAGTTTGAACTTAGAATAATCAATATTTGTGAGATGCAAATATTTTTGATTTAGCTGATTCGTTTTGTGCTCTGTTGTAGGATATGACTTTGGATTACCTTTTCCACCCCAAATAACAATACTTGCATAACTTTCTAGACTTCCTAGTATATTATTGTCGCATTTTTCACATAAAATATTTGAATCATAAAATCCATTCGGTATTAACTTCTTAACTTTAAATTCGACTAAATCCACAGGTGCAATAAAATGTTTCTCATCAAATAATCCTTTATACATAAAATCAGGGATTATATGAGAGTGCTTTAATAGGTTTTTATCCTCATTACATAATTTGCACTTCATTGTTTAATATTTTGCATAGCTTGTTTAATCAATCAATCAAATGCATAAGCTTGGTCCGATTTACTTCGGGCCAATATTCCTTACCGTATTCACCACGCGGGTATGGGTGGAATCATTTTCGATACTTGTTACATCACCGTTGCAGTTTGTAAAATAAACAAAGTTCCCATGATCCACAAAGCGGTATACCTTACATCCTTCATGTTCAAATAAGTAATCAACCTGATACGTTTGGTTGTCGTTGGGTGCCGTACTTGAAACGGGTTTTTGTATTATCTTACAAGAGAAAAAGAGGGTGATAACTGCAATTAATACAGCTGTTTTAATAATTGTCCTCATGTTTTTGATTTTTTAGTAAGTGGTTATTTCTGGTCGAATTATTTTTTTCGTTGTAAAACTGTTCCAATTAAAATCAAAGAATCAAGTCACAGGTATTTGGTTGAACTTAACAAAATTAGGAATAGAATTCTAAATCGCAATTTATTTTGCCTGAATTTATCGTAAATAAAAAAATCCGCACAGAGCGGATTTAGTTGATTGGCCAGGTTGACCATTTATGGTAGCTATCGGTGCCGATCGAAGATCATTGTTTCGAACCAAACACTTTTTGCAGTAACGGGGTCACACGTGCTTTTACATTGGTACGTATATCTTTTTCGCGCTCTGCAATTTTCAGAAACATCCCTTTCAAAGCCTGTTCCAGAATGTAATCTTCGAGTTTTACATTCACTGTTTTCATACCCGCGAATTGTCCAATTGGCGAGCCGGCCATTTTATTCCACTGAACCGTCAGTTCGTTCCACGATTGCTGGGTTGAAATCCCGGCTACGAGGTTTTTATTCAGCGATTCGCGAATCTTCGGACGATAGAGCTCGCCCAGCTGCAGGCTTGTTTTCTGTACGAAGTATTGCGTCGCTGCATCGTTCGGCCCTTTCAGTATCTGGAGACCGTCGGTGAAGGTCATGTCGCGGACACTGTTTACAAAGATGGGTTTTGCACCCTTGGCAGCATCTTCAGCAGCCCTGTTGATCCGGACAATTACATCGTCAACCAGTTTTGCGCCTCCGGGAAGCTTCGACAGGTTATCGGTTATCGATTTCGCTTCGGGTGGAAGCAATATTTTAATCGTTAAATCTTTAAGGTAACCATCCACAGCCGACAAATGGGTGACGGAGCTGTCGGTCGCGACCAATAACGCATCTTTCAGACCGCCAACGATATCTGCATTCGAGAGCGGCACAGTTTTATTGGTGTACTTTTTTAAAACCTTGCTGAGTTGTGCGCCCGAATTCAGTGTGAAAAATAAAAGGACGAGTGTGATGATCTTTGCTTTCCGCATTTGAAATATTTAAATGATAAAGGACAAAAGTAATACGAACGCGGAAGTAATGGGTTTAAATCGGCCAAAACTTGCATCATCTCCGGAAACGCCTGGTTCATAAGGTCATTTCTTTAAAAAATAAGGTTTTATAATGAACGTTGATAAAAATTGAATCTCTGCAACTCTTTTTCAGCCACCAAATCACAAAAACACCAAATTCCACCAAAGTTAAATTATTAATTATAAGTTTTGGTGTCCCGAAATTTCGGGATTAGTGACTTGGAGCTTTGGTGGCATTTTTTTGAATAACCGCAAAATGAAAATGTGTTATCTGTTTCCACTCAATCCTTAAATTCCCCATTGTTTATTCGGCACATTTCCCATCTGCAATTCCAGCGTACCACCGGCAGCAATATCCTGGTGATTGATCCAGCAATTATTATAGGATTTGCCATTCAGTTTTGCCGATTGTATGTAAATGTTCTTGTCTGAATTGTTGTGCGCCATGATCGTAAACGATTTTCCTTTCGTGTAAGTCTGGTCAAGGTGAAATGTAATCTTTTCGAACACGGGACTTGTGATCTCATAACGGTTGTCGCCCGGGCAAACCGGATGCAGACCACTCGCAGCCAATACATACCATGCCGACATTTGTCCCACATCTTCGTTCCCAACCAATCCTTCCACCGAATTGTGGTAAGCCCTTTTGCAAATCTGTCGGCTCCAGAACTGCGTATACCAGGGCGCTCCAAGCCGATTGAACATGAAAGGTACCTGATGAACCGGTTCATTGGCATGATTGTAGTAATCGTTCCACATCATGTTTTCAGGAACTTTGCTGAAAAGATCGGTCAGATCGGCCAGCGCTTTCTCTTTTCCACCCAGCAAATCGCACAATCCCGGAATATCATGCGGCACAAACCATCCCTGCTGGTAAGGATTGCTTTCAACACTGCCGTAATTCTGTGTCAGCCGACCGTTTTCGGGCCATTTCTCCCAGCTTCCATCACTTTTGCGCGGACGAAACCATTGCACCGAAGGATCAAAAGTATTTTTATAGCTTTTTGAACGGTTGAGGTATTTTGCGGCATCCTCTTTTTTATTCAGACGATCGGCAAAGACCGACAGGCACCATTCAAAATAGGAGTATTCCAATGTAGCTGAGATTGAACTGGAATAACCAAGCTCGCCGTTGCCAAATTTTTCGCAACTGTTTTTCGCAAAGCGGTAACCCTTGTCGACATCAAAAGTGCGGATCCCTTTATTATAAGCGTCGACCATTACCGAAACAGCCGGATTGCCGATCATGCAGCCACTGTATGAATTCAGGAATTCCCACCGTTCGAGGTAATTATTCCCGCTTTCGTCGGCCAGTTCAACCAGCGAATTGATCATGTCGCTTACCACTTTCGGATTGATGATGGTCTGTAACGGGAACTGGCTCCTGAAAACGTCCCATCCGCTGAAAATGGTCCGCTTCACAAATTTGTCAGTCTGATGGATTTTGCCGTCGCCTCCCGGATAACTGCCATCGACATCGGTGAAGCAGCGGGGATCGATCATTGTATGGTAAAGTGCCGTGTAAAAAATGGCTTTGTTTTCCTCATTGATACCGTCAACGGTAATCTTGCTTAACGCGTCGTTCCATAAACGGGATGCATTTTCCCTGACACGGTTAAAATCGAAATCTTTGATCTCCGAAAGAAGGTTGTTTTTAGCCCCGTCGATACTTACAAACGAGATTCCCGATTTGAGGTAGACTTTTTCAGCTAACCCTGTCTCAAATTCGGAATAGAACCCAAGGTGTTTTCCCTGTTTCTCGCGACAACCTTTTTCAACCGCGGCTTTTGCAACGAGCTCACGGAAGCGGTCGCTTTCAATATCTTGGCGTTTGCGGCTCCAGTTATCGGGGATCGCTGCACTCCAGACACCGAAGTTTTTCAACGGTTTACTGAATTGAGCATAGAAATAGACCGTATAGTTGGGTTTCCCATCGCCATTTCCCCAGCCGCCACCTTCAGGCGTGCATTTCATCCAGCCCTGAATCGTGTGATCATCGACTACTTTAATGTATTGCTCCGTCGATGTTCCGCCAACCCGGCGGGCAAGATCGATCTGTATCCGCGACTGTTTGTTCTTCGGGAACGTGAAGCAAAGCATTCCGCTATGTGGCGCGGCCGTTGCTTCTGCCCTGATATTGTAATCTGTAAGCGTGGCAGCGTAATAACCCGCTTTGGCAATTTCATCCTCTTTTGAATAGCGTGAACGATAACCTTCTCCGGGATTGGCAGCACGTCCCGATGAAGTTTTAAGCGCTCCGGTTGTGGGCATCACCAGAAAGTTGCCCAGGTCGCCATACCAGCCAATACCGCTCATTTGCGTAAATGCAAACCCTTCAATCGTTGTATGTTCGTAGCTGTAACCCGGACCGTTATCACCACCTGTGATCGTGTTGGGACTAACCTGCACCATTCCAAACGGTGTGGCCGCGCCCGGAAAAGTCTTCCCCAAACCGTGTGCTGCTCCTGCTTTTTCGATGTTGGTACTTGCACCAATAAAAGGATTGACATAATCTGCCGGCTGCTTCGTTTGAGCCTGGGTTATGATCGCAAGAATACTGAGCGTTAATATTAAAAAGCTTGTTTTCATCATTTGATTTGATTGCTATGGAATGTTGTCGGTTTCAAAGGTAATTTTATTTTCTGTCTGATCATTTCCTGGTCAACTATGTGGTTGAGGCTACTCTGAAAAGTCTTCTTCTGCCACAAAGCCACAAAGTCTCAAAGTAACACGAAGATCATAGCAATGATATTTAAATCTTTGTGCAACTTAGTGTCTTGGTGTCTTCGTGGCATTTCTTGTTTTTTGACTTTTCGGAGTAGATTCATGGTTAAGGTCAACTAATTATTTCGAGGCAATTAATCTGCGTTTTTTAAGAATCGGATCAAGGAGAAATACAGGTATTTGAAGCCAAAATTTGAAATATAAATAAAAGATCAGCTTTGTGAAAATTTCAAAGTGTTGTTTGTGAATTAAATACAACGACTATAAAAATAGTCAAATATTTTTGCAGATTGATGCACAACTATAAATATAGTCGTATATTTGACATGAAGGATTG
>Ga0209512_1004504_pt1 | contig 12135 bp, 10 predicted proteins | sample frozenSSSSmetaG_FD_184142 | JGI IMG/M metagenome (GOLD analysis project Ga0209512, IMG submission 184142) | Glacier valley bacterial and archeal communities from Borup Fiord, Nunavut, Canada, to study Microbial Dark Matter (Phase II) -... | ecosystem: Environmental > Aquatic > Freshwater > Ice >... | reverse complement strand
TTGGTAGAGGCCTCGGAGCATTAATTGAAGAAAATGACATACGATCCAACAATCCGGTTTCGAATGAAGTAGCAATTAACGAAATTGAGGCAAACCCGTTTCAACCACGCATACATTTCGATGAAGACGCACTCAATGATCTTGCAACTTCCATCAAAGAACTTGGTATTATTCAGCCAATTACGCTGCGAAAACTAAGCAACAACAAATATCAGATCATTGCAGGCGAGCGTCGGTTCAGAGCTGCTAAAATTGCAGGTTTAAACACGATTCCTGCATTTGTAAGGGAAGCTGGTGACGAAACAATGCTTGAAATGGCGCTTGTCGAGAATATTCAGCGCGAAGACCTTGATGCCATTGAAATAGCATTAAGTTATCAGCGATTGATTGATGAGTGCAAGCTTACACAGGAGACCCTCAGTGACAAAGTAGGGAAAAAGCGTTCAACAATCTCGAATTACCTTCGGTTACTAAGGCTGCCAGCCGTTATCCAGAAAGCAATTCGTGAACAGGAGATCACAATGGGTCATGCCCGTGCGCTTATAAATATTCAGGAACCCGAAACCCAGATCATGGTTTATCGGCAAGTCGTGAAATATGATTTCTCTGTCAGAAAAACAGAAGAGATCGTGCGGAAGATTGGTTCAGACGACGGCGAAGGTGTACCGGTTAAGAAAACCACTCCGTTTCCGGATGAGTATCGTGATTTAAAGAATCACCTTGCGAAGCATTTTAATACCGGTGTGGTTTTAAAAATCAATGAACTCGGAAAAGGCAAAATTGAAATTCCATTCGACGATCCAAAGGATCTGGAGCGAATAATAGGAATATTTGATAAACTGAATCCTTGAAAATCAGCTAAATTTGGTATTTTGAAAACCTTTATTGCAGGATTTACGATTTTATTTACTATACTTACCGGAAATCTGGCAGTAAAAGCTCAGCAGATAGAAATTTCGAACGATAGTTTGCAGGTTGTAACGCCTATTCCTAAGGTGATACGTTCGCCAAAAAAAGCTTCGATATATGCTGCGCTTTTCCCGGGTTTAGGTCAGATTTACAACAGGAAGTATTGGAAACTTCCCATTGTTTACGGCGGATACGCAGGCTTGATATATGTTTTAGGCTGGAACAACAACCAATATAAAGATTTTTTTCAAGGTTACCGGATAATTGCTGCGCATACAAGTACAGCAGATATGAAACAAGATGAACGGAAATTTTTAGATAATCTGATTAAGAACCCGTCGATTAGTCTCGATAATCCGACAACCTTTAAATATATCTCAACCCAATTAAAAAGTGGGAAAGATTATTACCGGCGTAACAGAGATTTAACGATCATTGGCATTGCAGCTCTGCATGTTTTGAGCATAATTGATGCCAGTGTTGATGCAAATCTTTTTGACTTCGACATCAGCGATGACCTCAGTATGAGGATTGAGCCGATGCCAATATTTTTGGGAGACCAAAATTTAGTAATGGGTTTTAATTTAGCAATTAAATTTTAAACGGAAAACGTATGAATAGAATCAATTATGGAATCCTGATAATAACGTTATTGATGTGCTCGATTAACATGAAAGCACAAACTAATATTAACCAGCCTAATGCTTCAGTAATTACTGAAGACAGCCGCCTTGATTCTGTAAAAACCACACTCGCTGATCCCTTCCCCGAAGATAACCTCGATAATATTTTATCCGACAAACTGGACTCGATGGTTAATACGTGGTATGTTCAAAATGCATACGCTGTTGACAGTCTTGAAAAAGCATGCTCCTATGTTGAGCAAAACGAATTACCCGACTCGGTTTATATCAGCCGCCTTCAAAATTTAGATTCCTTTGTTCCCCTTCCTTTCAACCAATCGGTTAAGAAATTTATCAATTTCTACGTGAACAAACGCAGAGGCCAGGTATCGATCATGATGGGACTCAGCAACTACTATTTCCCGCTCTTTGAAGAAGCTTTGGCAAAGTACAATCTCCCCGCAGAATTAAAATACCTTCCTATTATTGAATCGGCATTAAATCCAAGAATTGTATCAAGAGCCGGTGCATCCGGACTTTGGCAATTCATGTACGGTACGGCAAAGATGTACGGATTAGAAATCAATTCATACATTGACGAACGTAACGATCCGATTAAATCAACCGATGCCGCCGCCCGCTATCTTCGCGACCTGTTTGCAATTTATGGAGACTGGCACATTGTTATTGCTGCTTATAATTGCGGACCCGGGAACGTCAATAAAGCTGTACGTCGGTCAGGTGGAAAACAAAATTACTGGGAAATCTATTCCAAACTTCCGAAAGAGACAAGAGGTTACATCCCTATCTTTATAGCAGCAACCTATGTAATGAATCACGCGAAGGAGCACAATTTGATCCCGATTCAGCCATCATTCAAGTTGCTGACAGATACAATAATCGTCAACTCATATGTCAATTTCGAGCAAATCGCTGCAAATCTTGATATTCCTGTTTTGGAAATCAGGCAACTGAATCCACAATATAAACGTGATGTCATCCCTGCAAAAACAGATAAACCCTATGTTCTGAAATTACCGCTCGATAAAATCTCCCCTTTTATTGATAATGAAGCTCAGATTTTTGCCTACAACAGAGATAAATATTTCCCGAATAACCAGATTGCCTTAATAAAAGAAGCAGTTGGCAGATCGAACTATAATACCGAAGGGAAGAAAAAAATAGTTTATACAGTTCAACGGGGAGATAATCCGGGCGAAATTGCCGGAAAATTCAGAATCAGCACCAGTAACCTTTGCGAATGGAATAACATTCGTCACAACATGATCAGGACTGGTCAAAAGCTTACAATCTATGTGAATGGAAACACTCCAGAAACGCTGGCTAAAGCAGAACCTGCAAAAGCAAAACCTGAGGTTTCGAAAGTACAATCCCGCAGCGAGAATATCCCCAAACAACTTCAATCAATCAGTGCAGAAAGTGCGCTAAACGGAGAGTATACGCTTTATACGGTTCGCAGCGGAGATAGTCTTTATACGATTGCCAAACAATTTGCAGGTGTATCCGATCTTGAAATCAAATTGTTGAACAAGATTAAAAACGCCAGGAATATTGTACCTGGTCAAAAACTGAAAATTCCGGTAAAGGCTTAAAGAGTAAGCCAACCAACGGAGAAGTATATATCCCAAAACGCCCGCAAACGCTGCAAGACAGTGTTTGCGGGCGTTTTGTTGTTATAAGGTTTCACTTCCCCGTACGTTTACCTCAAACTGAAATATTGAATTTCGCGCCACTATTGGCCGAATCTACTTGTTCTGCCAAACCTGCTTTGAAGTCATAAGCAATGAAGAAGAACTGATTCCTGTGCACAATTGTGGTTACGGTTTTGGAATGACCTGAAGTAATGGTGCGGTTAAACCCAACGAAAGATTACCGGAGAATACAACATTGGCCTTCACCGATTCGGGCGTGAGATAAAGCTCCGACACTGACAACCGGGAGAGTTTTCCATTCAGTTCAAATCCATAACCCAATGTATAATGATTAAAGAACTGCGATAATTGCTTCTCGGTTTCTGAAATATTTGATTTAAATGGAATTACAACAGAACGGGCAATCATTCGTTCAAGCTTGCCATTAAACAGCCATTTCGCCGAACTCATCATCAGATTACGTGTTTTGATATCAAATTTCAGATCTTTAATCCGAAGTGTGGTATCTTCGGGATTGAAATAGGGAATTCCGGTAAGATAAAGCGTTCCCTTAATACTTCCAGACACTTTTGTTTCAACTGCCATTCGGTCGTTTGTTCCGTAAACCCTGAAGGTTTCGAACTTAATCTGTCGTTTTCCAAAAACAAAAGTTGAATCACCCATCTCTGCCGTAATCATGCGGTTGATCCTTGAATATGGAATATCGGTCAACAAGTTAATTTTAAAAGTGTCGCTGGGTAATTTCAGTTGTTGGATATATGGCAAGGCTGTGACTTTCCCCGATGGTGGAACATTGTCGAGCAAGCACTCTACGTCCGACGTAATAGCTGCTCCTAACCTGATATGACCCTCTGACCCTTCAACCGGAACAAGGGCCACAGAATAGGGCGTAATCGATATCCATGCATCATTGTAACCTGGAATTTTAACAGGGTTGAATAACATCCTCCACCCCTCTTCGGCTGCACCTCTAAAATCGAAACCTTTAGCAACGATATCATCTATTTGCTGCGAAAATGACTGAAGATTAGCAGGCAGAAATAAGTTCGCAATCAAAGTAACCGGAAATTCAATACCGCCAATCTTTACAGAAGGTTTTTTGGTCCACACATAACCATCAGATTTTGTGACCGTTTTGATACTCCAGTCGCGATTAATCGCTAATTGAGTTTTGTAACGAATTTTGATTTGCCCAGTATATTGCCACGAATCGACCAACGGAACGTTGTATCCGAAAAGTGTCATCCCTTTTTGAATGGAGACGCGTAATGGCAATTCCCAGCTTAATTCCTTCAACTCGTAACTAAGTTTGACATCACCATCTTTCCATGCCTTAAATTTCAGGTTATCACCATTGTTATCAACGAAACTCGTATCCTGATACAGAACACTGTCTAACTGACCATTAATACGCGATTCCAATTGGGAAACTTCCAGATCGGCATACAAATTGATGATTGACGTCTGAGGTTTACGAGGTATTGACTTGTAACTTTCTACGGGCATTCCAGGTTTAAAGACCTTACAACTATTAAAAAGAACGACACTAACTAACAATGCCAAACTGAGCACTGTAACTTTCCGAGCAATCATAACTTTAAAATAAACTATTCTGATATAGAAGAGATTCAGGAGAACCCCTCATATAAATATTTTAAAATGTATAAAATAAGAAACTTGTATTCCGAAATCAAAAATGATTAGATAGAAGCTATTAGCTCTCTGATAATCAAACTCATTTTTGGCTCCGCCTTCATGGCCACCTCTTGCACCTCTTCGTGTGAGATTTCAACAATTTCGCCCGGAACACCGCTATCGGTAATAATGGAGATTCCAAACACGTTCATACCCATGTGGCGGGCAACAATCACTTCGGGAACAGTAGACATACCAATAGCATCGCCACCAAGTACCCGGAACATTTTATACTCCGCCGGAGTTTCGAAAGTCGGACCTGGAACGCCAACATAAACGCCTTCTTTGAGATCGATATGATTTTTAAGCGCAATATTGCAGGCAAGGTTCCGAAAGTGAAGATCATACGCCTGGCTCATATCGGGAAAACGGGTACCCAGTTCACTAATATTTGGCCCCATAAGCGGATTATTACCAAACATGTTGATGTGATCAGTGATCATCATTACATCGCCAACCTTGAATCCGGGATTGAGACCACCGCTGGCATTTGATACAAATAACATCTTGATTCCTAAATCATTCATTACCCTTACAGGAAAGGTAACTTCTTTCATATCGTATCCTTCGTAGTAGTGGAATCTACCCTGCATCGCCATGATGTTCTTACCACCTAACTTCCCGAAAATTAACTGTCCTTTATGACCATCAACCGTAGAAACCGGAAAATTGGGAATATCGGAATATTTTAAGGTCTGAACAATTTCAATTTCATTAACAAGGCCGCCCAATCCGGTACCCAGAATAATTCCGGCATCGGCTTTAAATCCTGTTTCCTTTTGAATAAAGGTTGAAGTTGCTTTTATTTTCGCTAACATATTTTAAAATTTTTTGATCAAATTCTTTCCCCGCGTTATTCAAAAAACTAATTTTCAATGGGATATAGTACATGTTTTTGTGAATAATCTCCGGAACTGTACCAAAATCACGAAACCTCACCATATCCTTTTCTGTGGTTACAATGATTTTCCTACCCGATGGAAGTGCCCCGAACTTAGTTATAATCTTGTCGAAGTCTTTCTTCGAATATTGATGATGATCGGGAAAATTAAGCTCATGAATATCGTGTGATCCACGCATCAAATAATCCTTTAAGGTTGATGGGTTTGCTATTCCTGTCACCATTAATACGGTCAACCCTTCGATGAGTTCGACAGACTTTAAAGTAACATCATCAGGAAAGACCGGGATTAATTTTCCATAATCAATCTTCGAGAAAAAAAGGTTCTGATATGGCCTTATGTCCAGTTCTTTCGTAATTATCCGTTCGTCGATTGGCTTTAATTCAGGTGGGCATTTTGTGACAATGATAATAGAGGCCCGGCTTTTATTCGAGGCAAATTCCCGAAGACGACCGTATGGCAAAAGAGAATCTTTGGTAATCAAATGATTATAATCGGTCAAGAGGATATTAACTCCCGGGGCAACATATCGGTGTTGAAACGCGTCATCGAGCAAGATAACTTCAGGCTTAAGAGGCAATGCCAATAATTTCTCAATACCTCGTACGCGATTTGCATCAACAGCCACAGTTAACTGGTTAAACTTCAGCTTCATTTGCAAAGGTTCGTCGCCAACCTGGGCAACTTTAGATGTTTCCTCGACGATATAAAATCCCCTTGTCTTTCGTTTGTAACCGCGACTAAGGGTAGCAACCTTAAATTTTGATTTCAATAACCCGGCAATATATTCGGTGTGCGGAGTTTTTCCGGTTCCACCAACGGTGATGTTCCCAATAGAAATTACCGGAATGTCAAATTCCCGTGAGGACAATATCTTAAGATTGAACAACTCATTTCTTAAGCTAACCGCCATTCCGTAAAAGAAGGATAATAATTTCAGAAATAGATACTTCACCATGTAATTTTATATATTAATCACATTTTTATTGCGGTGGTAAGATACAATAACCATTGATTAAAAAAAAATTGAGGATACTGATATCCTCAACTCACAGGATAATACTTGCATCTAATTAATTTCGAGGTTATAAGGCATCCTTGCATATATCCCGTTTGCATGTGCTTCGCGCGAAAAATTCTCCCATAAGTGATACGATTCTCCCAGTTTTGACTGCAGAACACTGGTTTGAACCTTCGTGGAAAAGCTTTTCATGAGTTCTTCGAATGTATCTTTTTGTTTTGGCAACTCTTTAATCCTGTAATGTTTGAGTCCTGCTTTGGAGGCGGCCAGTTTTACAGCGTCGTTCAGACCACCAAATTCATCAACCAATCCATTCAGTTTTCCATTTTCACCACTCCAGACACGCCCTTGAGCGAGTGAATCGATATATGTGTTTGATTTTTTGCGTCCATCAGCCACATGAGCAATAAAAGTCCCGTAAGTTGACTCAACATAGCTTTGCATGAGGTTGAACTCAAATGGGGTCATTTTACGGGTAATTGAAGGCATGTCGGAATGTTCGTTGGTTGAAACATTGTCAAACGTAATCCCAATTTTATCCGACAGTAGTCCACTTATGTTTGGAATTGTACCAAATACTCCAATTGATCCGGTGATGGTGGTCGGATTTGCTAAAATTGCATCGGCACCGCAGGCAATGTAATATCCACCTGAGGCAGCATAATCGCCCATTGAAACAATAACTGGCTTAACTTTTTGAGCAAGAATCACTTCACGCCAGATAACTTCTGATCCATAAGCAGAACCGCCCGGTGAATTCACCCTCAATACGATTGCCTTAACAGCCGTATCTGTACGAGCCTCGCGTATTCCTTTTGAAACTTCCTTCGAATCAATCTGATATGGACCATCGGTTCCACCATCAATCTCTCCTTCTGCATAAACAACAGCGATCCGGTCTTTCGCAAGTCCGGCAGCATCAATTGCTTTGGGAACTTTATCATATTCACCAACAGTTATAACCGGAATTTCATCATTCTCGCCAAGATTAGTCAGCTTCCGGAAATCATTCAATACCTGATCCTTATACTTTAGATTATCGAAGAATTTATATGCCAGTGCTTTTTCAGCTTTTTGAAATGTCATTACCTCATTGGCATATTTATTCAGGCTATCAACGGGTATTGCTCTTCGTTCAGAAATTCCTTTCAGTACATGGCTCCAAATACTGTTCAGGTAAACGCTGGTTTGCTCACGACTCGCATCGCTCATTTTATCATACATATAAGGCTCAACAGCTGATTTGAACTTGTTGTTTTTTCCACGTACCACCTGCATTTCGATTCCGAATTTATCGAGCGCTTTTTTGAAGAAAGTGTGTTCTGCATTTAATCCACGAAAATCGAACATTCCCATCGGATTCATTATCAAGCTATCAGACACGGTAGCCAGGTAATAAGCTTTTTGAGAGATCATATCGGAATAGGTATAGATAAACTTTCCGGAAGTTTTAAAATCAATCAAAGCATTCCTGATCTCTTCAACAGTGGCATAACCTGCACTAATATCAGATAACTCAAGAAAAACACCTTTAATCCGGTCATCGGTTTTTGCCTTTTCGATACAACTAAGTATTTGATTTAAACCGGTCGTTGTAGTTGATTTTATACCCGGAAGCTCAAAGTCCTCGAACGGGTTATTCGATTTACGCTCTACAATTCTGCTATCAAGCTTTAGCAAAAGCAAAGATTGACCCTTAATCGTAACTGCCTGATCATTAAAAGAGGTAACAGCCGTGATTACACCTACGAGGATAAAAATCAGAAGAAACAAGGAAACGACAATGGCAAGAAGTGAAGCAAGAAAGGCCTTCCAGAAAATTTTCATAAAAGAATTCTATTTGAGATGAAGATACAATTTTATTGTTTTTGAAATATGCGTACTATTGTTGTTATAATGGGTGCAAATTTAGAAAGAATGAACGAAGTTTTTATCCTTTTAGGTGGTAATCTGGAAGATAAGTCAAAAATATTTGAAGAAACGAGAAAACTGATTGGTGAAAGAATTGGATTAGTAACAAAACAATCATCTGTTTATGTTACCGAACCTTGGGGATTCGATTCTGAGCTGTTCTGGAACCAGGCATTAATTGCAAAAACCACACTAAAACCGCATGAAATTCTTCTTCAAACTCAGATGATTGAAAAATTGATGGGACGTGTTAAAAAATCAGATCATTACGAAGCCAGGGTGATGGATATCGACCTGCTTTTTTATAACGATTTGGTATTAAACACACCAGATCTCACCTTGCCTCATCCAAAAATGGGCGACCGAAAATTTGTATTGATTCCGCTAAACGAAATTGCCCCCAATAAATGCCATCCGGTATCAGGTTTGAAAGTCGAAGAAATGCTCCGGCTTTGCTCCGATCAACTCAACGTCGAACCGCTTGATTAAAAATGATTATGCAAGATGTTCTCTTTCGAGTCGATTTTTTCACCGTAGGCAAGATCGCCCGCATCACCTAATCCAGGAACAATATACGATTTGGGAGTCATCTCGGGATCAATAGCGCCAATCCAAAGTGTAATCCGGTCATTGGGAAGTTTATTGAGAACATGGTCAATTCCTTGTTTACTTGCAATTACCGAGACAAGATGAATGTGCTTGGGCTCCCCTTTTTGAAGAAGTGCATGGTAAGCAATCTCCATCGACGAACCAGTGGCAAGCATCGGATCACACATGATAACTATCTTATTATCAAGATGCGGTGATGCAATATACTCAAATTCGATGTGAAATTCTCCGTTTGGATCGTATTTACGGTAGGCAGAAATAAAACAGTTTTCGGCTTTATCGAAATAGTTTAACAAACCGTGGTGAAGCGGAAGACCAGCACGAAGAATTGTTGCCAAAACAGGCTGTTGCTCAAGTACCGGAATCTTGGCAACCCCCAGCGGAGTTGTAACTTCCCTTGTCTTGTAAACTAATGTTTTACTGATTTCGTAAGCAAATATCTCACCAACACGTTCAAGGTTTCTTCTGAATCGAAGTGAATCTTTCTGAATCACTTCGTCTCTGATTTCAGCAATGAATTGGTTGAATAAGGAGTTGTTCTCGCCTAATAGGTGTATCATGAAAAATTTTTCGCAAAAATAAAAAATATATCACAACAATCCTTCGTCTGCAAAACTAAAAAACCCGCTTTGTGTAATAATCAGGTGATCGAGTAAAGGAATATCCATAATTGATGCTGCATCTTTCAGCTGTCTGGTGATTTTACGGTCGGCATCGCTGGCATCCAAATTGCCGGAAGGATGATTGTGTGCGAAAATCAGTGATGTAGCATGTTTTTCAAGCGCCATTTTTATCACAAGGCGCACATCAATCACGGTACCCGTCATACCACCCTGACTAAGTCGTTGTTTATCAATTATCTTATTCTGCCTATTTAAAAAAAGAACCCAAAATTCCTCATGCGGAAGGTCACCGATGATTGGACGAAGGTAACGGGCAACGTCGTTACTGCCTGTAATCTTTTCCATCTCCAGCGCGGAAGAATGGTCCCTGCGTCGGCCCAACTCCATGGCTGCAATAATTGAGATTGCTTTTGCTTCGCCAATCCCTTTAAAATTTTTCAGGTTCTCGACATTGAGTTTGCCAAGTTCATTCAGGTTATTCTTCACCTTTTCGAGGATTCGGCGCGAAAGCTCAACAGCCGTTTCATCAGAATTGCCACTACCTATCAAAATAGCAACCAATTCGGCATCAGATAGTGATGATGTTCCCCGGTACAAAAGTTTTTCACGCGGGCGATCTTCAAGCGCCCAATTCTTGATATTCAGCTTGCGATACTCTTCCATTTCAGTTTGGGGTATTTGTTGTCAGGTGCTAAGGCAAATTTACCGAAAAAAAAGAAGAATAACAAAAAAAGCCCACCCTTTGGAGGATGAGCTTCTGAAATTATTTGAGATCTGAAAACTACAGGCTGTTAACGTGTAAAGCCAGGCTTGATTTCAGGTTTGATGCCTTATTGTCGTGAATAACGTTCTGCTTAGCCAATTTGTCAAGCATAGTAACTACTTTAGGAAAAAGCTCAGCAGCAGCTGCCTTATCGGTGGTTTCACGTAGTAAACGAACCGCATTACGGGCTGTTTTCGAAAAATACTTGTTGTGCAGACGACGAACTTCACTCTGCTTAGCTCTTTTAATTGCTGATTTATGGTTTGCCATTTTCTATAAAATTTCTTTGTTCTTAAAAATTCGTAGTCTGTAGGGGATTCGAACCCCTATGGCAAGAATGAAAATCTTGAATCCTAACCCTTAGATGAACAGACCATCGTGTAAACGTCCCCATTGATTGGGGTCGTAAAAGTAATATATTTTTTTTTAAAAGGCCACTATTCAATTTTTTAAATTGAGAAAATGACACTGATGTAGTCTGTAGGGGATTCGAACCCCTATGGCAAGAATGAAAATCTTGAATCCTAACCCTTAGATGAACAGACCATCAATAATTCAACTTTACCGAACCAGCCTTGGCTGTATTTTCGAAAAACCTGAAGTACCAAACCTGGATTTTGAGCTTGTTGCCCTTCCATTTTTAGCGTTGCAAAGAAAAGAACTATTTTTCAAAAAGACAAGATCAGAATAGAAAAAAATGCATAATTTTAAAACATTATAATACACTGATTATCAAATAATGCCAATGAGCAGCCATTTAATGGGGTAAGTAAATCCTGATTTTTTATATATTTGCATTCTAATTCAAGTCGAATATTGATTGAATTATGAATTTCGAACTGACAAAAAGAAACTGCGTTCAAAAGATGCCAAAACTCAATAAACGGTCAGGTTGGAATGTATTAAGCTGAAAATTAACAATTCATACACTTAAAAGATGAAATTCAGATTATTCGTTGTTATTGCAATCATTCAGACAATTGTATCAGCCTGCGGACCATCGCAGCCTCAACTTGCAGTGAAGAAAATCGCAGTTGCCGAAGAGCTGCTTGCAAAGGGAGATACAACAAATAGCCTACTGCATCTCGATTCAATTTCTCTCCTCTACCCCAAGGCACTCTCTGAAGCCCGTACGGCAACCCAAATCAGCAACAGGGTAAATGTGTCCAGGCTGATGTTGCAGCGTGATAACCTTGCGAAAGCTAACTTAGTGGTCGATTCCTTAATAAAGGAATTTACTCCTGAGAAAGGAGAATTTGAGAAATTCACCAATTACATTCATAACCGGCAGGGAATTGAAAAGACATGGTCGCGATCTTTTGTGCAGGTCTATCTGAACGAAAAGGGTGATCTGTCGCTTGTGAGCAATTATTACGGAGGCCAATGGCTCAATCATACCTCCCTAA
>Ga0209512_1004503_pt1 | contig 12135 bp, 5 predicted proteins | sample frozenSSSSmetaG_FD_184142 | JGI IMG/M metagenome (GOLD analysis project Ga0209512, IMG submission 184142) | Glacier valley bacterial and archeal communities from Borup Fiord, Nunavut, Canada, to study Microbial Dark Matter (Phase II) -... | ecosystem: Environmental > Aquatic > Freshwater > Ice >... | reverse complement strand
GCCGCCGAGTTTCAGTCACAACAACGATTATCTACGGGAGGTACAGGTCTGGGGTGTTGTCGTCAGAGTTGACCGGGGTGGAGTCGAGTTGCGTGCTCAGGTAACGCCATCGCCCGGAAGCCGGACGCCCAGCGGACACAGAATGGCGTGAACCGTTTCGCATCGAGGCCTGAGCTGACCGGGCCGTAAGGGAACCCTTGCGTTCAAGCAGTCGGCGGGAGCCAATCAATGATTGGGCTGAATGCAGCGCCGGGCGTCTTCCTCTCGAACGCGGTTCCTCTCGCTGCGTCCAAGAACGGAATGATTTCAGGGTCATAGTTCGCGATTGTGTTGACAGAGTAGATAGCGGAGTTGCTCGGATCGTCCAGGTACTTCTGGCTTTCGGTGCCACTCATGAATACCCAACTGGGCGAACTATCGTCGAGGTCCCTGTAGAACCATCCGACAGGCAACCCGTCGACAGTGATCTTGTCAGTGGCAAAACAAGGAGCGTCGAAAGGGAGCAAACGCTGAATCTCAGCACCGTCGATCTTGAAGTTCTTCGACCGAGGCTTTTTCTTGAATAGCGCCATCGAGGGACAATATCGCACTCAAGAGTCGAGGGAGTCTTGGGAGCGCCCGCAAGTCGGACGATGTGCGGACAGGTTTTCCGCCCTCGCGAGAGGGCGCCAGAGACCACTTTTCAACCCGATCGGGAGCCCGTAGGCGGAACCTCTAATGGACAGTCTTGCCTGTAGCGTCTTCTATTTTTTGACACGCTTCTTTCGGTTCCAGTTGGCGGGCTTGGTTCGGCCGGCTCGGATGTCGACAGTTACCCCGATCGGGTCTACGCACCACCCCACTTATTGGGGGCTCACACTGCTTGAGGTTTTTGGCTATTCTGCGCCTTGGGTTCATACGTTTATTTACCTAGATCCCTCGTCCTAGGAAAGCTGACAATGCCCCTACATCCTCCTATTTCCGCCCGTCGGCGCGGCTTCGGTCACCCGGTTCGCAAAGGCGCCATTCGCTTTGTCGCTGGCCTGTTGAGTACCGTATTGGTCACCGCTGGACTCGTTGTCGGTATCGTCATTGCTCCTGCCGTTGCCGCTGCACCGCTATCCATCACGTCGGTGCTGACCCCGAGGGTGCTCGCCGGGGATCCGTCCACCGTCGCCCTCACTGCAACAAATGGTGGCACCACCGACTATTTCAACGCCTCGTACCGATACGAACTTTCCCAAGGAGTCAGTTACACATCGGGGAGCTCGCGCGGGCCTAACGGGGTGGTCATAGCGGATCCAAATGTCGTCACCGTTGTTGACACCTCCCCGGTCGGAACGCACCAGATCCTGATTTGGAGCAACGTCGCTGATCTGCCGGCTGGCCTGGCCGCCACTCTCACCTTCGGCCTGACATCCACGCTGCCAGTCGGGTCGACGTTCGGGGGTAATGGAAGTGTTTACACCAACACCGATCCACGGCTGATTGCAAAGTTTGATTCCGCAGGAAATGCAATCTCCGGCTTCGACAACTCAGCGATCGCTCCCTCCGCCCCGCTGTCAAACACCCGGGTGACGGCGCTGAAGGTCACGAAGTCGGAACCGAGCCCGGAGCATGAACTGATGCGCGGCGTGCACACGCAACAACAGACTTACACGATAGTCACGCAGAACACGACGCAGGGCGCGACGGATTCCGTAGTTGTCGTCGACTACCTGCCGGCAGCACTCGAATTTCTCGGATGCACTGGTGCCGCCGATAACACCACGGGCCAGACGCCGGAATTCGGTGGATCGGGACCCCTCGTCACTACGGCCGGCGGGTCGAACTGCGTGGCACCGACCCTGGTCGAAACAATCAACAACCGTCCGCCAGCGGCCGATGGAACCGTTTTTCCTGCCGCATTCGTCTTCACGAAAGTCACCTGGACGATCGGCACTCTCGCCGCTGGCGCCTCGTCAACGATCACGTACGCCGCCGGGATTCCGCTTCGCGAAAACGTGATGTTCGCGGCGGGGACAGCCCCGAGTTCCGCATCCGGAGCGCAGGGCTCGAACCTCGATAACAACACCGGCCCATCGACGCGACAGGTGAACGGTGGCCAGGGTCTCACTAACACAGTGACCGCCAGCGGCAATTATCAGGGCACGGTCGCGACGGCAGCCGACCGCGCGACATCCTCCACCGATTCGCTGACCGTCAAGGCGATGGACCTCTCGATCGTCAAGGGCGTCGCCAACCCCACCTTCAACACCACCGGCACGACGCACTTCACCCTGCTCGTTCGCGCGAGCGAATACACGCAGGACAGCGCGATGACTATCGTCGACACCATTCCGGATGGCTTATGCCCGCTGGTTTCCGGCATCATCAACAACAGCGGTTCGTCGCTTCCCGCAGGTTGTTTCGTCACTACGTCCACGGTTTCTAACGCGACCGTCGAGAAGGCGACAGCCAACGCCGACGGAACATTCACACTGACACTGACCCCGAGCCCGACCGTCATCCCCAAGGATGGCTCGCTCACCGTTGGGTACGACGCGTTCGAGGGCACGAACTACCGTGGGGGCGGACAAACAGCTCCGATTGTCGCGGGAGACTCCTTCACCAACTCGGTGACGATCGCAGGCTCGACCACCGACCAGACCGGTGCTCAAACTCCTGCGGTCGTTCAGGCCACGGATGACTCATCGGCCGCACTGCAATCGGGTCCCCCGTCGATCTCGAAGAAAGTGCTGCCGCGACCGACCCCGTCTCCAGGGACCGCAGTAGATTGCGCGGCGGCGACCGGATACACCAATAGCGCAAAGCCAACGTATCTGCTCGGAGACAAGGTCTGCTTCCAGCTGACCGTCACTTTCTCCACCACGACCCCGACCCGCAACGCCAGAGTCACGGATTTCGTGCCGACCGGTACGACGTACAACGGATTCCAACTGTCGGCAGGCAACGCTGTCACAGTGACCGCTATCGGCGGAACCCAGTCGTCGACCACAAACCCTGGCACCCTGCCGGCTGCCTGGGATCTCGGCGACACTCAGGGCGGGACCGACCATTTCGTTGCAAAGGGTGCGGTTCTCACCCTGTATGTGAGCGCGATCGTCACCTCCCTGTCATCAACATCAGTCGTCGACATCACGGCAAATCTCATGAAGTACCGCGAGGTATCCACCAATAACGCTGTCCTCGCGTTGCGCGACCAGGCGGACTATGGAATTGCGCCAGCACCCGTGGTTTCCCTCGGTAAGGCAGTGACCGCGGTGAACGGGGTGACCCTCGGTTCGCCTTCGAAGAATGCCCAGGTCAAGGAGGGCGATGTCGTCACGTTCAGGCTCGATTTGGCCAATGCGGGGACAGTCGCGGCCGGGAACGCCGTCGACGTCAACAACCTCACGGTCTGGGATGCGCTTCCGGCCGGCTACAACTGTGCTGGCTGGAACATCCAAGTGCTCGGCGGCTTGTGTCAGAATCCGGGGGATGCCGGCTATCCCGCCAACTCGGCTACTCCGTCGGGCCGCAGTGTCATTGTCTGGACCCTGACCGATGCCGTTGCCGCCGGTGCCCATCACGCGCCGGTGACCTACACGGCGACCGTTCCCACCACCCTCAGTGTGTCCGCACTGTTTACCAACACCGCATCCGTCGTCGCCTTCACCTCCCCGAACACGGCCGGAAGCAACACCAACTTCTTTCCCAAGGGCTCGCTGAACCCCGCTCACAACACGGACGGCAATACCAGCCCGGCGAATGACAACGCGACAATTCACCTTCCCGATGCGGTTGCGGTCAAGTCGGGAACTACCTCGATCACGTCGACGAACAATAACCTGGCGACCCAGGCGGTCCCCGGCGAAACCGTCGACTACACCTACTCCGTCAACGTGCCCGCCGGCACGTCGGTGTTCAATGCCGTATTGAGCGACACGCTGCCAACTGGCCTTAAACTTCCCACGTCGCCGCAGTTCACCGCAACCAGGGACGGAACCGCACTGCCGGCCGGGGTGAGTCTGAACACAGCTAACGGCACGCTTTCGTTCGGCACGACCTGGAATAACTCGACCGCGGCCGATCAGGTCTTCACTGTCGTGGCTTCAGGCGTGATCGTCGATGCCGGCCTCGTTCCTGGCTCCCCTGCAACCATCTCCAGCATCACCAACACGGCGAATTTCACCAGCACGATGACGGCGGATACGGCAAGCTCCTCCCTTTCGCAAAACAAGACCTACACCGTCGCTGTGATCAACCCGGCGCCGACGCTGACTAAGACGGTCGATAAGCCGCTCGCGACCGGAGGGGACACGGTCGTCTTTACCCTCACGGCGGCAAATACGGCGGGGGCTCCGGATGCCTTCAACCCGGTGATCGTCGACTGTCTGCCGACCGGACTCACCTTCGTGTCATCGATACCGGCACCGACGGCGACGGGCACCTGTAGTGGCGGCGTGCAGCTCAGTTGGAATCTCGCCTCCCCGTTGCCGTTCACCGCGAACAGCGCTTCCACCATCACGGTCACTGCGACCGTCGACCCTAACTCTGTGGGGCTGGCAAAGTACACGAATAACGCGACCGTGACGACGTCCTCGCTTCCCGCCGGCGGAAATGACCCGACGATCGAGAGCGTGCAGACGGCCTCAGCCGCAGCGGCCGTCACCGTGCAGGGCGCCACGACGGTCAAGTCCGTTACGCCGATTAACCCGACTGTCGGTGACACCGTCAACTACCAGATCACTGTCACTGTTCCGCCGAATGAGAACTTCTACAGCGCAAGCGTCATCGACACGCTCCCGGTCGGGATCAGTTTGAACTCCGGCAGTGACGTGGTGACCTGTGCCCCGGCGGCACAGTGCCCGAGCGCAAGCCGACTCACGGACGGGGCGGTCACCGCATCCGGCCAGAAAGTCGGCTGGTTCCTTGGCGATCTCACCCCGATTTCCGTAGCTCGAACGGTCACCGTGACCTTCACGGGCACCGTGACCGTCACCACGGTGAGTAACACCGCCGGAACGGTTCGAAACAATCAGGCTTATCTCGCCTGGAACACCACGGCGTTTGCGCCGCCTCCCACGAACGCAGACGATGCGTTCCAGCAGACCGGGACCCCGGGGGCTGCAGCAGTCACTATCACCGAGCCGCTGCTGACCATTGCCAAAAGCGTGAGTACCGCATCCCCGGCACCGGGAAGCAGCTTCACCTACACGGTAACGGTTACGAACTCGAACGCCGCGAACCGGAGCACCGCCTTCAACACTGTCGTGACGGATGTCGTTCCAGTCGGAGTCATTGTCAATCCGGCAAGCCTCTCGACCAACGCCGGGCTCACCGGAAATAGTGCGAACGGCGGGGGCACCATCACCTGGACTTCGATCGCCCCCATCCTTCCGGGCGCCGCTAACGCGGTCATCTTCACTTACAGCGCGTCACTGGCGCCGTCGAGCACGCTCGGAACAGCCGGGCTGGCCAATACTGCAACGATTCCTTCGTACGACTCGCGTGCGACCGGGGGACGCAACTACAACAATGTGGCCCCCGCGACACAAACGGTAACTCCGGTATTTCCCAAGCTCACCCTGAGCAAGCCGCAGCCGAACCCCTCGACCGCGTACCGCGGTCAGTCGTTCAATTGGACAATCGGTGCAACGAACAGCGGCGCTGCGGATGCGAAGACGGTTGTGCTCACCGACGCCCTCCCCCCGAGCTGGACCTATGACCCTAACTCCGCAATCGCCACGATCGGAGGTGTCTCGGCTGGGCAGATCAACCCGGTTGTGACCGGGGGTGGTGCCACCCTCACGTGGTCTTTCGGCCCACTTGGGGTGGGAAAATCGATCCTGATCACCTACTCGGCGACCCCCGGACCTACCGCGATTACCGGCTCCGTCAACCTTCACACCAACACGGTGACCGCCCAGGCGACGGATGCGACTAACGCGTCAGGCAATTCGGCCAGTTCCTATTCGACCGAGACGAAATCGGCGACCGCTCACATTGATCAGGCAGATGTGACGGTGGTGAAAAGCGCCGGAGCCCCGCTTGTTGCCGGAACTACCGTCGCGTCGGCGTGGACAATCACCGTCACCAACACCGGCCCCGATCAGGCCGTCGGGTCCTCTGGAACTCCGTTCACCGTCACCGATTCCCCGGCATCGCTTCCCACCGGGGTGACGGTCACTGCGGCATCCGGAGTCGGCTGGGCCTGCATCACCCCGGCTCCGTCTGGCAGTTTCAGCTGCACTCGCACCGGAACGCTCAACAGCGGCGCATCGTTCCCCACCATCTCAGTCGCCGTAGCCGTAGCCGGTGATGTGCCGAATGGGACGTCGGTCACGAACTCGGCTGCGGTCAGTGCGCTCACGTTCGACCCGACCGTGTCGACTAGCACGAAAACGATCAACGTCGTCACCAACGCTGATCTCGCGATCTCCAAGGTGATTAACGGCACTCCGCTGGCTGGCCGGAGTGTGTCGTGGACAATCGGTGTGTCGAATCTCGGACCCTCCGTTTCCGCCGGTCCGATCACGGTCACCGACACGCTTCCCTCCACCGGACTCACCAACGTCAGTGCGTTTGGAACGGGCTGGACCTGCCCGCAAGCAACGCCGCTGGTCTGCACCAGAACTGGTGCTCTGAGCGTCGGCCCGGCCAACTCGATCACCGTCACCGGCACGCTTGCGTCCTCATTCACGGGCACAATCGACAACACGGCGACGGTCGCGGGGCCGAACAACTCAAACCCTGCGAATGACACCGCTTCCACCTCGACTACCGTTGACACGACAACCGCGCTCACGATCGGTAAGGGCCTCGTCAGCCCGATCACACCACCGGCAACGACCCCGGCCATCGTGCCAGGGCAGAACGCTGTCTTCCAATTCGTCGTCACAAACACCGGGCAAGCGGATGCTCGAACGGTCGCCATTGCCGACCCACTGCCGGGCGGGCTCTCCTATGTGGCGGGGAGCGCGAACTCGACGGACGGTTGGACCTGCTCGGGCACTACGACCGTGAGTTGTGTGCTGGCCGGAACGCTGCCAGCGACTACGTCAAACACAACGACCCTGCAAATCACAGCAACAACGCCGCCGACCCTCACGGGGGGCGTCACCAACACGGCGACCGTCACCTCAGCCAATGCACCCTCCAATTCGGGAAGCGCGGTAGATCCCGCCAACCCTCATGCCAACTTTTCCATCACCAAGACGCACCCTGCAGGTCCGGTGATCGCGGGTAACACGCTGATCTACACGCTTACAGCTAAGAACCTCGGGCCGTCCGACTCCCCGGGTTCGATAGTGGTCACCGATACGCTTCCCACCGGAATGTCGGCCACCGCAGCGTCGATCAGCGGCACGGGATGGTCGTGCACGGTCGCCAGCCAGGTCATCACCTGTTCTCGCGCGACTTCTCTCGCGTCGGGGGTCACCGCACCGGTCATCCTCGTGACCGCCACCATTTCATCGGATGCCGGACCTTCGACCCTCGTCAACGCCGCACGGGTCACCGGGCCGCTGCCAAGCACGGACTCGAGCCTCGCCGCAACAACAGACAGCACGGTCATCACGGACAGCTCCGTGGTGACGATCACCAAGACCGTTGCCTCCGGAGCTACCGTTCGGGCCGGCGAAAATGCCGCATATAGTCTCGCCGTGCACAATGCCGGCCCCTCGACAGCCGACAGTCTCAGCGTCTCTGATGCACTCCCCGCCGGGATGACCGCGGTCTCGATTGCCGGACCAGGCTGGACCTGCACCCTTGCCTCGCTCACCTGTTCGCGACCCAGCCTCGCCCCGGGGGATTCGATCATCACCGTCGTGGCAACGGTGGCACCATCGGTGCCAAACAGCACCGTGTTGCAGAACATCGCAACAGTGGACTGGCTGCAAAATGGCGCCCCCCAGACCGCCAGCGGCACTGCAAACGTCACTGTCGTAGCCAACGCCGACCTCGCACTCACCAAGGTCGCAGCAACTCCGACGGTCAACGCAGGGGACACCGCCCTATTCACTCTGACGGTGAAGAACATGGGCCCCTCGGATGCAAGGGGCGCGGTGACGATCGTGGACACTCTTCCGACCGGACTGAGCTACCTATCGTCGGCTCCCGAATGGACCTGCACGCCCGTCGGCCAGAACGTCAGCTGTGTGCTGGGCGGCTCAGTTGGCCTTGCCGCCGGAGCAACCGCCAGCATCCTCACCCTCACCACCCAGGTCGATGCGGCCCTCGGCGCTGGAACGGTCACCAACTCCGCGGTTGCCAGTTCGGGTACCGCTGACGGCGTGCCAGCGAACAATACCGCGACGGCCACCGTGACGATCGGGCAGAGTGCAGACCTGTCGATTGTCAAGTCCCACACGGGCAGAGGAATCATCGGGAACGTGACCGTGTTCACGCTCGCCGTCTCCAACGCCGGCCCGTCGACGGCCGCCGGCGTGAGTGTTCTCGACACTCTGCCAATGGGCTTGAGCTACGTCGACTTCGCGGGCAGCGACCCGGCCTGGAACTGTTCGCCCGGAGCGACAGACGCAACTACTGGAAAGTCGCCCGTGACCTGCACCCTCACCGGCACGATTGCGCCTCAAACGGCGGCGCCCGCCCTGCGCGTCCGCGCGACCGTTGGAGTTGCCGCTTACCCCTCGGTCGATAACGTCGTGGTCCTGTCCTCGACTACCACCGATCCGAACATCCGCGACAATACGTCGACGGACACCCTCGCCGTCGACGCCCTCGTCGATCTGAGCGTGAAGAAGACTCACCTCGGGCAGCTCACTGTCGGCAAGAACGCCTACTACCTCATCGCCGTGACCAACAGCGGACCAACCGAGGATCCGGGTGGATTCTTCATCGTCGACACCCTGCCGTCTGCCTTGAGCTATGTCGCCTCGAGCGGGTCGGGAGTTTCCTGTGTTGCTGTCGGGCAGAAGGTCACGTGCACTTTTGCGGGTGCCCTTGCCGTCGGAGCAACGCGGTCGGTAACTCTCACCGTCACTGTTCTGGCTAGCGCCTACCCGCAGATCAGCAACACGGCGAACGTATCGAGTCTTCAGACCGACCTGGCGACACTCCCTTTGCAGGAGTCGACGGACATCGCCCAAGTCGCCCCCCCAGCCCTGCCGTTCACCGGGGGCACACTCAATGACGCACTCATCGCGTTAGCCTTGCTGCTCTTATTGCTTGGTGTTGCTCTCGTTATCATCGGATACCGACGCCGGCGAGCTGACCACCGCGCAATTTAGAGTATCGCCGTACCGAATTCGTTCCCGCCCAGTCTGGCCGACAACCAGGACGCCGGGAGTGTCGTTGTTGCGCAAAAAGACGGTGTTCTTTGATCGTATGAAGGCTCCAACCTTGTCCCATAAGTGGGACGATCACCGGGCACTCCCCCGCCGTTAGTGACATCGAACCCTCTCGGCACACAAAGATACGCGTATAGGTGTCCCGACATTAAGCCCGATGCGCGGGCGTCATACGCACGAGGTGGGTACGGTCGGAACTGCCTTGATGGCTTCCTTCGTTCAGGCGTGCTGCACGCCGCTAAAGCCGGGGAGATCAGCGCTGCAAAAAGTGCCAACTCAGGCGCTAAGCGTTGTGTAGGTGCGGGTATCTCGATGCAGTTGTCCACAGGGCGACCCGCAGCGTTCCCTTTGTTTGCGGACCAGAATCCCGATTCGTGATTCTGCACGTGAAGGCGTACTGAACAGTTCGACTCCCCTTGCGTTGCTACCCTGCCCGGCCTCGTCGGCCGGGTGGCAGGAGTTCGCGGTCGCGGGCTTTGGTGATCCAGCCCTGGGCGGTGCTGAGGGCGACGCTGCTGATCTGGGCCATCGTCGCGCTCGGGTTCTTGTCGCCCTGTTGGGTGAGCCGGCCGTGCTGGAGGGCGACGAGTTCGTAGAAGTCGGGGGTGCGCTTCGGGTCGGCCAGGGGCTTGAGCAGGTCGCGTTTGGAGACCTTCCGGCCGGAGGGCAGGACGATCTTGCCGCCGGTGATCGCCTCGACGCGCTTCATGGCGAACAGGCGCTGGTTGATCGCAGCCTCGATGCGGGCGGTCGGTAGTTCGCGCAGGAGCTGGCTGGTGATCGGGTCGCCCGGTCGCCACGGCAGGTAGACGACTCCGGTGATGCGCACCTCCTCCGGCACGGAGAAGGTCTGCCGCTGGAGCCGAATGAAAACCCGCGTCGCGGTCGCCGCGTGCTCGATGTAGCGCCAGCGGCCGTCGACCGTCTCGTTCTGCTCGAAGTCCTGCTTGGCCTGCCGGTGCTCGTCGCTTACGAGCTGGTCGTTGTAGCCGAGGATGCGGTCGATGTCGCCGCTGGCATCGTCGTCGCGCTCGCCGGGGAACCGGCTGGGTAGATGCCAACCTTCGGGCAGGTCGTTCTGGACGAGCAGGCCGTCGTAGGACTGGTCGCCGGGGCGCGGAGTGCGAGCGGGCATGTCCCAAGTCTAGCCATCCTGAGCGTTTATCTCAGATAGTTGCTGGAATCTGCGACGCAGTGCTATGCTCAGATAGCTGCAAATATCTGCGCTCATTGTGAGTGTGGGTGAGGCAGTGGATCGGGTCCGAAGGAGCGCAGCATGGCCGAGACCGCCTTGCGGGTCGAGTACCTGAACCGTGTCGAGGCCGCTGAGCGCTGCCGCGTCCCGGTCTCCACCTTCGACAAGCTGCGCCGGGACGGGCTGGTACCCGAGCCAGACGCCCGGATGGGCAAGCACCTTCTTTGGCGGGCTGACACGCTCGACGAGCTGCTCGCCCGCGGAGGGACAGACACCTGATGGCCGGGCGGCCCGGTAAGGACTCGCCGGCACGGATCGACCCGCGCACCGGCCGGCCGCTGCCGGAGGGCATTCGCTGGCGTGCCGACCGGCAGCGGTATCAAATCCGCGTCGTCGGCCCGAGCGTCGACGGCGGGGCGACTGAGCGTTCGCGGATGTTTCTGACGCTCGCGGAGGCGAAGCGCGAACTGGCGAAGGTCGTGGCTGGGCGCAACCCGAATGGGTCGATGACGCTGGAGCAGTGGCACGAGCGGTACTGGCCGGCGATCGAGTCCTCGGTGCGGCCGGCGACCGCGCGTTGCTACGACGTGGGCTGGCGGCTGCGGGTGAAGCCGGGCCTGGGCCAGCACCGGTTGGAGGACATCACCTCGCCAATGATCGAGTCCGCAATGGCCACCTGGTCTGGAGGCGCATCGGCGAAGAACGACGCGCTCGCCGTGCTATCGCGCCTGCTCGACGCCGCGCGCCGCTCCCGCTTCATCGACTACAACCCCGCCCGCGAGGTCAAGCGGCCGAGCATGCGCGACTCCATCTCTCCGATCTCGCGGGCCTTGACCGTTGACCAGGTGCGAATTCTGCTCGGTCTCGTACCGGAAGGTGTCTACCGCCGCTACATCGCCGCCCTCGTCTACACGGGCATGCGCGCTGGCGAGGGGACGGCGTTGCGCGTCGGAGATGTCGACTTCGAGCGCGGCATCATCCGAATCAGCCGCTCCCTCAGCCCCGGCAAGCACGGCGAACTGATCGAGCAGTCCCCGAAGAGCCACAAGTCCCGCGAGGTGCCGCTCATCGACGCGCTGCGACCCTGCGCCGAGGAAGCCGCCCGCGGCAAGCAGCCAAACGAACTGCTGTTCGCTGGCCCCGACGGCGGCCGACTCACTAATCACAACCTGCGCCGCGCGGTCGACTGGGACAAGTTGCGGAAAGTGATCGGCCGCCCCGATCTGCGCGTGCATGACCTGCGGCACACCTTCGCCACCATCTTGTTCGACGCCGGGGCTAGCGCCCCGGACGTGCAGGCGACTCTCGGGCACTCCAGCCTCCAGGTCACCGAGCGGTACTCCCGCGCCCGCGAGGGCGTCGCACTGCGCGCCGGTGCCGTACTCGACCAAGCCCTCGGCGGCGCACCCGGCAAGGCCGCCGGAGCCAAGCGCAGGGGCGCATCCAGTCGTAGAAATGGCCCAAGAATGGCCCGAACTCAGCAGACCTGGGGGAGAAGCGGCGGGAGCGGCCAGGAAAAGCCTGATCCTCCCGCACTTTAAACAGTGGCTCCGACGGGCGTCGATCCCGTGACCTCTCGATTTTCAGTCGAACGCTCTACCAACTGAGCTACAGAGCCTTAGCGCCTAACGATAGACGTAATAAGGCACGGCCGTCTGGCGAGAGATG
>Ga0209512_1004497_pt1 | contig 12146 bp, 12 predicted proteins | sample frozenSSSSmetaG_FD_184142 | JGI IMG/M metagenome (GOLD analysis project Ga0209512, IMG submission 184142) | Glacier valley bacterial and archeal communities from Borup Fiord, Nunavut, Canada, to study Microbial Dark Matter (Phase II) -... | ecosystem: Environmental > Aquatic > Freshwater > Ice >... | reverse complement strand
CCAACCAACGACCTTCAAATGAACTTGCTGTAGTGGCGCGCCGAGGAGTGTGTACTAAGCAAATCAAGGACTTACGGCAGTTGGTGTCGAACTCGGGGGGTCGAGGGCTGGTAGTCACTTCTCAAATCGCGCCGCCCTGAACCTGACATTCAAGGCGTATCATCATGTAGCCGAAGGTCGCCGACACCATGTCTCATGACCATTTGCCGTCGGTCAGCGCCGGTACTTAAACGCCGAACCGCGTTACGTCCCGCATCCTTTGCTTCATAGAGCGCACGGTCGGCACGCATCACCGCCTCCACTGCTTCCGTATCCGAACCAGTCAGCAAGGCGATGCCAATGCTGACGGTGACCGCGATCGAGTGTCCATCGAACTGCAGGGGTTCCAGCGAGACTTGCAGGCGAAGGCGTTCACTCAATGCCTCGGCCTCATCAAGTGCGGTGTTCGGAAGGAGCATCGTGAACTCCTCACCACCCGTGCGGCCCACGACATCACCCACTCGCGTGTGCCCGCTGACCACCCGTGCGACGTGTTTGAGCACAGCATCGCCTGCCGCATGGCCCCAGGTGTCGTTGACATGCTTGAAATGATCCAGGTCTAGCGCCAGCACGCTGCAGTGCAAGCTTGGGTGACGCCGCAGCCTCTCGAACTCGACGCCCAGCGCTTGCATGAAGCTGCGCCTGTTGGCCACACCGGTCAACTCATCGGTGGTGGCCAGCATGCTCAATGCTTCCTGGGCCAGTTTCAGGGCGGTCACGTCGTCGTGCGCAACGACATAGCGCGGTGGATCACTTCCCTCCATGCGCGACACGCGCACCATGAACCAGCGCTGCTCCGAGGGTGAATGACACGGGTACTCGAGCTGGAAGTGCGTGCGATGCCCTGCAAGTACCTCGCGCAGCAGTACCAAGAACTGCCCGGCTTCCGCTGCATCGGGCGTGAACATGGAAGCAGCGAACTCGCAAACGCCAAGGTAGTTGGCGCCCTCCTGCAGGTCACCCAGCGAACCGCCGTTGCCGGCTGCGAAATCGAGCCACGCCCGGTTCACGGTGACGATGACACCGGTGGCGTCGATCACGCAGACATGGGCGCTCAGTCCATCGAGCACCGATCGCGTGAATCGCTGCGAAGCCTGAAGCTCCAGTTCCATGCGCCGCCGATCGGTGATGTCCACCACATATACAAGGCGATGCAATCGGCCTTCGCCTCCGGGCATCGTTACAGAGCGCGACATGACGTTCAGCACAGCACCGTCGCGCCTCAGCACATCCCACTCGCCGTCCATATCGCCGCGACGATCAAGGTAGTCGCGGTGCAGTGCCATGACGCGCTCGCGTTGTGGCGGCGGAAACAGCATCGTGAAATTTCGACCCAGCAACTCGTCCTGACGATAGCCATAGATCAGGCAGTAGGACGGGTTCACGCTGCGAAAGACACCCTCGTGATCGATGACAGCCACGCCAATGGGCGACCGCTGAATGATCTGGTCCATCAGCCGCAACGCGTCTGCGGTTCGGCCATGGTCCTGCGGTGCCATTGGAAGCACGTTGTCCTCGTCAGACAAGGAACCATCTACCAAGTATGGTGGCGTTTGGGTCATCGCACGCCTCTGTTGAAGACGCACCTTCTGAACAGCCAAAGCTTCCCATATTCTTGATCCTGTGTCAGGACAATCGGCGACTCAGGACTCGCTCTTCTTGATTGGGCGCAACCTATTGCAATGTCTGCATGAAGCAGAAATCCGCCGCTGACAAGTTCTATTCCCTGGCTTTTTGAGGCCTGCCAAGTCAGGGGCCCTCTCAGCCTCTCTCTGTTATTGCGACAGAACCCCAACGGGAGCCGGGCGCTTCGAGCCCGGCAGGCTATGGACATGTGGACGATGCGCCTGCGGCGCACCGGCGGCGACCGTGGGCAACGCGCGGCTGTGTTGCCCACCGCCGCCGCCTTCGACCACATGCCCACAGCCTCCGACCATTGAATTGAAGAGGCCGAGAAGAACAGCGTAACGACAACAAGCAGTCGGGTAACATTCCTTCGTGAGGCAACACGGCGGTCAAGATAGTTGACGCCGGCCGCTTCTTACAAGTCGAGAATCAATCGCGATGACCTCGCACGCGATACGCAGACCGTCATGCGATCATTCGCGGCGCGGTCCTCATCACTCAGGATCGCGTCGCGGTGCTCGGGGGTACCCGACAGCACCGGAGTCATGCACGAGCCGCAGATTCCCTGGGTACAAGAGCATATGACTGCGCAGCCGTTGGCGTGCAGTACGTCGATCAGGGCCTGATCTGGCTCGACCGTCAAAACACGGCCGCTGCGCGCGAGCTGGACCTCGAAGCGCGTGTTTTGACCTACATCGATCGGCGGCGGAACGAAGGCCTCGGAGAATATCGCTTGCTCGGACCACCCCCACCCACGGGCGCGTTCCTTAACAAGATCCATCAAACCCGTCGGTCCGCACACGTAAAGGGCACGCCCAGGCCGATAAGTTCCGATGACTGCTACCGCGTCGAACCGAGCCTCGGGTCGTGCATCATCAACCCATGTCGAGATCGAGTCAGCGAATCCAAAAGCTTGCAATTCATCGCCGAATGGAATGCCGGCACTACTGCGGGCGCATACATGTAGCTTGAAGCTCGCGCTCCGCGCGTGCAGTTGGTGCGCCATGGCCAGCAGTGGTGTGATGCCAATCCCACCGGCGATCAGCAGGTAATCATCGAAGCTTGGGTCGAGCACAAAGTTGTTCCGCGGCGCGCTGATCGAAAGCACATCGCCGGGCTTGACGGTACGGTGCAAATGATCGGAGCCGCCGCTACCTGCCCGATCGTGTCGTACGGCGATCAGGTAGCGTGAAGTCTCACCCGGCGCGTTGCAAAGCGAATACTGACGTACGAGTTGCGGCGTTATCTCGACATCGATGTGCGCGCCTGCATCGAACGGCGTCAGCGGCAAGTGATCGGCAGACACGAGCTCGTAGGTCTTGATGTCTTCGGCCACTGTCAATACCCGCACCACGCGAACCGGGCGTCTGGTCGGTACCAAAAAAGCTTGGACCACACGCAGGTCCTTCGCCGGCGACCACAAGCTGCGAACTGGGATGTGCTGCGCTTCGAACAGCCGTCGGCCGATGTCCCACGCCTTGTGGTAGCGATAGAAGGGCACCGAGGGCGCTAGATGGTGGATGCAGTGCTTTGCCTGGCCGAGCAGAAGCCACCTGGTCCACGGTCGCGCCTCGATTCGCACCGTGGCTTGAAACGGAGCCGACTCCCACGTCACGCCATGAGGATGCTGAATCCTTGCAAAAAAGTAGGACACCGTGAACAGCCCCAGACGTTGCGGGATCATCCACAGCAGCACGAACTCCAGCGCCCAGGGCGACAGCAGCCAGACGATGTGAACGCCAATATATAACGCTATCGAGACGACGAACTCGATTCGTTCGCGACGGGGCCGAGTGGTCCAGTGACGCAGATACCACAGAGTCCACAGAACATCCAGCCCTGCCAAGACCAGTGGCATGCGCAGCCGCTTCGCCGAGACGAATGGCTCATCCGGGTCACGTGCCGGATCTCCCGCGTAGCGATGATGCTCGAGGTGCAAGTAACGGTAGATGCCGGTCGTAACGCCCGGTAGCAGCAACAGGCAAGACAAGGTCCCCACTAGATCGTTAAGCCCGCGATGACTCGATACTGTGCGGTGCGTTGCATCGTGCAGTGGGGTAAACGACGCGTAGATCGCCGCTGTATTGATGAGCAAGGCGACGGGCCAGCCGATCGTGCTGTTCAGGTAGAGCAGGCAGCCCAGGCCGAAGAGCGCGTAAGCGCCAAGCATCAGCCCGATCTCGAGCGGCGCGATCAGGGGTATGCGGGTCAACTCGCGAAAGCGGGGCTCGCGAACGACCTGCTCAAGAACCTCGCGAGCGGATGGAGAAAAGCTGAAACCCATCAAAATTACCTCGAGTTGATGGCCTTGGCCGTCCTTAAAACGCTCTGACACACCCCATATCCCTGAATCCGATGGAGCTGGTGGCTTTTCGGACGGCCCCGTCGATGGGCTTTTTGTGATCGGCCCACAGTGACTACAAACAAAGTACCCGCTGCAAGCCATGTGCAAACACTTGGATTAGACGCGGATCGCGACCAATGGTTGCTTCCATACTTACAGTCTGTTTGGCAGATGGCTACCCTCGTTTTCCCGACAATCTGTCATTCGTGATCTTTCATTTGGAACTGATGACTGTCAAAGGAAGCCACTATTGATTCGGCGCTTTAACGATATGAGGCCGCATACTTCGCGAATGGGTCTTGGAAGAACCTCTTGATGCACTCAGGCTTGATTTGCAAAGCCGTCATGTGGTCAAGCGCTGTGGCCTGCAATTTCGCCTTTGTTCGCACCGGCACTTTGGTTCTCATGCGCTGCTGCCTGTGAAATGGCCAGGCAAAAACATCGAGCGCGTTTGTCAGGAAACACTCGCAATTGGGCCTTCATCAACGAGGTTCACCCCAACCCTGACAGACACGAACAGAGGTGGCTCCGGTTGTCCGAAAACCGAAGTAGCTTCGATAAGTGGAGCCCTGCGGGTTTGACATCGGTGCAGAGTTGCGCACGGCGGCGGTCGGGCGTCAAGCCCGGACGCAGAGAGCCTTTCGAGCAACATTACAGAGATGATCACGCAATCGCCGACGAGAGGTACGTCTGCTGTTACGACCTTGTTGATCGAACTTGGATGAAGGACTGCAACTCGGACGAGCTATTTGCGAAGCTTCGCGTTCGACGTGCCACGGCCAGCCGATCACACTCCAGACCGGCGTATTACTGTACGGTGCGTCGATATAGTCGGTACGCTGCCGACCAAGGACATCTATGACCGCCGATCACGCGACTTACGACGCCGGAAATGTCGTGCTCCAGTCCGGCCGAACCTTCCGCAATATGAAGCTGGTCTACAAGACGTTCGGCACGCTGAACGCGGACAAGTCGAACGCGATCCTGTACCCGACCTCGTACAGCGCGCAGCACCACGACACGCAGTTCATGGTCGGCGAGGGCGCGGCCCTCGACCCGTCGAGATACTTCATCATCATCCCGAACCTGTTCGGCAACGGCCTGTCAAGCTCGCCGTCGAACACGCCCTGGCCGGATGTCGGCACCCGTTACCCCGATGTCACCTACTTCGACGCGGTGCACGTGCAGCGCCGCATGCTGGCCGAGCTGTGGGATATCGAGAAACTTGCGATGGTCTACGGCTGGTCAATGGGCGCCATGCAGGCGTACCACTGGGGCGCGCTGTTCCCGGATGCCGTCGAGCGCATCGCGGTGGTCTGCGGCTCGGCGCGCTGCGCGCCGCACAACCAGGTGTTCATCGAGGGCGCGAAGCACGCGCTAATGGCCGATGCGGCGTACCGCGACGGCGTGTTTACCGAGCTCCCGATGCGCGGCTTCCGCGCGATGGGGCGGGTGTACGCCGGTTGGGCGCTGTCGCAAACCTTCTATCGCGAGGAACTCTGGCGAAGCTTCGGGGCCTCCTCGCTTGAGGACTACCTGGTTACCTACTGGGAAACCGCGTTCGCGAGACGCGACCCGGCCGACCTGCTTGCGCAGTTCTGGACCTGGCAGCACGGCGACATCAGCGCAAACCCAATGTACGGCGGCGATCTGCCGAAAGCGCTGGCCGCGATCAAGGCACGCACATTGCTGATGCCAGGCGATCACGACCTGTACTTTCAGGTCGACGACAACCGTCTGGAGATGCAGCATTTGACGAACGCAGAGTTGCATCCGATCCCCTCGGTGTGGGGCCACCGCGCCGGCAATCCGGTGACGCAGCAGCAGGATCGCGCGTTCATCGACAGCCATGTCAAGGCGCTGCTCGCGCGCTAAATGTATGCAGAACGGTGCCCCGTTTCGGCTCAAAGTCGATGTGCTGATGCCCTTGTCGGTGAAGTCCGACGCGCCCGCCGCGTGGCGCGCGCTCGGCCACCTCGGTGCGATCGTGGCGGCGGCCGCGGCGCTGTGGTCGTTGCGCGAGACGGCCTGGGCGCTGCCACTGATCGTGCTGCTTGGCTACTTCGTCGCCTTCCTGTTCAACGCGCTGCACGAAACGGCGCATCAGACCGCGTTCCGCACACGCCGCTGGAACTACGCTGTCGGCCACTTCGCCGGCCTCGCGCTGCTGTTGCCCTACGAGTACTACCGCGCGTTCCACTGGGATCACCACCGCTACACCCAAGACTCCCTGCGCGATCCGGAGCTGGCGACTCCATTGCCAAACTCGGCGCTAGCTCTCGCTTGGTATGTGCTCGGCCCACCGGTCTGGTACCGTCGCATCCTCAAGCTGCTGTTGCACGCTGCCGGTCGCGTGACCGAGCCTTGGGTGCCGGCCGACAAGCGCGCGTTGGTCGTGCGCGAGGCGCGCATTTACGTGGTCGGCTACGCGCTCGTGATCGCCGCGTCGATCGCAACGCGTTCGCTCGCCGCCGTGTGCCTGTGGCTGCTGCCAGTCATGGTGGGGCAGCTGTTCATGCGCCCTTACTTGCTCTCGGAACACACCGGCTGCGCTCACTCGCCGAACATGCTCGAGAACACGCGCACGACCTACACGAACGCGTTCGTGCACTACTTCGCGTGGAACATGCCGTACCACGTCGAGCACCACGCCTACCCTGCGGTGCCATTCCATGCGCTGCCTCAACTGAACTCGCTGCTCGCCCCGCACATCGTGCACAGCGAGCGTGGCTACCCGGCCTCATTTGCCGCTGTGGTGCGCCACGTCACGAGGCAAGCGTCGTCTCGACCGGTTCCTTGACAAAGGCCTTGTTCAGCCCGCGCAGCCCGAATTGGAAGCGGTAGAAGATCGTGCCGTAAATCTGGTCCCAGATCGGCTCTGGCGATCGCGTCGACGCGATCGTGCCGTCGCGCTGGCCGCGCCGGATCACCCGAGTTCGACACCAACTGCCGTAAGTCCCTGATTTGCTTAGTACACACTCCTCGGCGCGCCACTACAGCAAGTTCATTTGAAGGTCGTTGGTTGGTCTCTTGAGCTTGAGTGCGGCGAAGACATCCGCCTGTTCGTCGTTGATGGTCGAGACGCCGGTTGTCGGTTTCCCTTCAATCTGTCACTTTTGATCTTTCAATTGGCACTACTGACCCTTTCATCGTGTCACCAGCCTTTGGTATGGCTGATTTCAGGCTAAGGCGTCGTCGATCTCTTGCTCTGCTGGGATCTTGAAAACGCCAGCCGCGGCCGCGTCGATGAGCAGGTCCAGGCTGATGGATTCGGTCTTCCGGCGGATAGCCAGTTCTGCCGCCTGGGCCAGCAGGCTGGTGATCTTGCCGGTCAATCCGCCGCTGTGGACCATGAGCTTCTGAATGATCGCCTTGTCGCCGAACGGCGAAGGTTTGTGCAGCGGAAGCAGCCGGCCGAAGCTCACGACAAACTCCCGCAGCGCGGCACTCTCGTGCCACCTCGGCAGCGCGAACGGCTCGAAGCGAGAGGCGATCTGGGGGTCGGCCTGCATCGCGTACAGCGCCTCGCTGGTCCCCAGCGCCACCACAGGCATGCGCAGCTCATTGCTGAGGAACTTCAGCTGGTTCAAGGACTGACGCTGCTCGCGCACTGTGCCCGCCAGCAGGTGGTGCACTTCGTCCACGATCATCAACTTCGGTGGCTTCCGATGCAGCAGTCGCAGCGCCAGGATTTCCAGGTCCGTGCCGCGACGCGTGTACGGGGCGTTGTGCCCGAGGCCGTCAATGATCTGGGCATCAACCGCTGTGGCGATCAACTTGAGCGTGAGCTTCCGCTCCTTTAGCCCTCCGAGCCTAAACGCGTCAAGGTACTCGTTGACGTTGACCGCAGCGATGTCAAACACCTCTCGTCGTGCCCGTTCGACCGGGTCAGCAGTCTCTTCCTTGAACGGATAGATGCCTTCGCGTTTCCACTCATCAACGAGTGACGCAGCTGTGGCCGACTTCCGCTGCCTGAAGTAGCTGCGCAGCTGATTGCGCGCGTCCTCCACGAGCTTAGTCAGACCCGTGTCTAGCTCAGCCAAGTCGAGCACGCCTTGATCATGGAGCCGCGAGATGTAGTCTGACTTGAGGTAGGCCGTGAAGTTGAACTCCGCGCCTGGTCGAATGAGCGCATCAATTTCGTGCAACCTATACCCGACGTCGTCGCAGAGGCAGAGCTTGCGTTCCGACTTTGCGAACTTCCACTCAATGACCTCGACGGATCCGCTTACCTCCGCGCCATCCACGAAGAACGAAGTCAGCGGCATCGTCTTGGTAGCATGCTGTACAGCCGCAATGTTCAGTCGCTGTCCCCTGAAGAAGATCTTCGTTGCCGGGTAGTCACGCAGATAGATCGCAAACAGTTCGCTCAACTGCTGCTCGGCACTGCCATCCTCCGCGAACACACTCAGCTTCTCCTCGATTCCGGTGATGGTCACGGTGGTCCCGCGGTCACCCGGACCTACAACCTCCACATGGTCAGCGTAGGGGAAGTCGCAGATGTCATGGAGCGCGCCCTTGATCTCATAGGTGAACCGCTTGTCCTGTTCACCAAGGTAGGTGGTCCTCCACGAAACGTGATTGCCAAGCGAGAATGCCTTGAGGCGCCCCTTGCCATCGCGGCCGTGCAGGCGCTTCGCCGAACGGAGTGTCTGATGACGCTTCTTCTTCCAGGATTCACCGAGGTTGCCGAAGGCCGCTTGGACCCTATCGAACGCAATACCGTCCCCATCGTCGATGACACGGATGACTTCGGGTGTTCCTAGATCGTTGTCGTCAATCTCAATCCACACGTTGTCAGCATCGGCGTCGACAGCGTTCCAGATCAGCTCAGCGAGTGCGTTAACGGGCTTGGCGCGCGCAAGGGCCTGGAGGTGATCCGCCTTGACCTCAACATGAACCGTGTGCGGCTGCGCCGTTCTCAGTGCTGCCGTATCCATCGTATGTCCTTGGGGGTTGCTGGTACAGGCGCAACGATCATACGTGCATGGCCACGCGCTTCCGCGCCCAGGTCGTACACTGAGGCGTCGATGGCATCTACGCCGCGCCTAGCAAGAACAAGAGAGAACTGCTCGCCCTCGACCAACTCCGCGGTTTCGCGGCGACGCGACCATCACGCGGTAGCAAGGAATACCCGCTCTTGGAAACCGATCTGTAGGTTCGCTTGTGGCCGGTCAGGCCGGATCGGGGCAGCTCGTCCAAAGTGGCCATGGACAGGACTTCGAGCAGGTGCATCAGGTTCGATCCAAAGTCGTGGCGCCAGTCAACGGCGGGTGCCCGCAATTGACCTATCCTCTGACGCTTCCGACGAAACCCTGAGAGCTGGCACATGGCAACAAGCAAAAGTGGTCCGACCCTAGCGGCATTGAACGCGCAGATTGCTGCGCTGCAAGCGCAGGCCGAGGCCTTGCGCAAGAAGGAGATGGCGGAGGTCATCTCCAAGGTGAAGGACGCCATCGCCCACTACGGCCTGACGGCAGCTGATCTGGGTTTCGGCAAAGCCGCCCGCCAGGTTGGCAAGTCCCCTGCGGCGGTTGGCGGCAAGCCGGCGAGCAAGGGGCGCAAGAACGCCGTTGCAAAGCCAACCGCGAAGGCGGTGAAGTTCAAAGACGATGAAGGTCACACATGGGGCGGCATCGGCAAGCGCCCGGAGTGGTTCAAGGCAGCGCTGGCTGCGGGCAAGACACCCGAGGACCTTCTGGCAAAGGGCTGAAGGCTCGTCGCCGACGAAAGCTTGGGCGCGCTGTCTGTACGCGACGTCGGGCAGAATGTTCTGGTAGCGGCAGATCAGGATCCACGGTGGCAGCTTCCCATGCATGGGCTTTCAGGGCCAGTTTTCGGCGCAACGCGTTTGGCTGGAGCGGCACGCGCAAGGCCATCGAACGCCTGAACGAGGCCGTCGGAGAGATCGAGCGCGTGGCGCGCACCGATCCAACACTGGCCGGCGAGGGCGCGGTGCTGCTGCTCGAAAAGCTCTCCCCAGCTGTCAACCAGATCGACAGCTCCAGCGGCGCGCTGGGCAACGCGACCAACGGCGTCGTCGGGAAAATGGTGCCCTTGATCGCGGCAGCGCCGGTGCCAAAGCGCGTGCGCGAAAAGTGGTTGGAGCGGCTCCTCGACGCCATTCAGGAAGACGACCCGCCCTACATCGAGTCCCTCGGCGAGCATTGGGGTGCGCTGTGTGCCGATCCGTTACTCGCTTCGCACTGGGCTGACCAACTGCTGCCCTTGATGCAGCACGTCATGGCCGACCGCAGGAAGGGCACCTACGCCTACGCCAAGTCGGGCACGCTCTGCTACAGCGCGCTGTTCCACGCCGGCCGGTTCGACGAACTGCTGGCCGTGTTGGCGCTCGACCCCAAGCCGTACTGGCATGACCAGCAATGGGCTGCGAAGGCTCTGGCTGCGCGCGGCGATCTGGATGGCGCCATCACCATGATGGAGGCGTTGCGCAGCCGGCACGCACCAGATATGGCGCTGTCGGCCGTGGCCGAGCAGCTGCTGCTGGACGCCGGTCGCGTCGATGATGCCTATGCGCGGTATGGCATCCAAGCCACGTCGGCGAACACCAACATCGCCACTTTTCGCGCCATCGCGAAACGATACCCCGGCATCGAGCCGAGTCGAATCCTTGGCGACCTGATTGCGTCGACTCCAGGCGAAGAGGGAAAGTGGTTCGCCACCGCCAAGACGCTCAAGCAATACGACCTGGCCCTTGCGCTCGCGCGACGCGCCCCAGTGGATCCGAAGACGCTCGTGCGTGCTGCGTGTGACCATGTCAAAAGTCAGCCGGCCTTCGCTTTGGAGGTTGCTCTCACGGCGCTGTACTGGATGGCGCGTGGCGAAGGCTATGAGCTCACTGGCGCTGATGTTGGTGCGGCGCGCGACCACGCCGTGGCGGCCGCCGGAACCCTGGGGTATGAAGTGCTCGTCGCTGAGCGCATTGCCGGCAACGTGGCGGGCGATGGTCCCGCAGCCCGGTGGGTACGGCAGTGCCTCGGACTCGACACGGACCCATGATGCGGCGCCGGGTGCCCCCAATGGGGGGTGCCTGTCACCCGTTCGTGCGGGGCCCTCATTGGGTGATGGGCAGCGCGTCGCCCATCAGCGACCATGGGTGAAGTCAATAACGAAGTGTCAAGGAGCCACCATGGATTCAAGCGATCTTCATGCGGTCACAGTGCGCTTGGATGTGCTCCGGGACATCATGATCGAGCTGGCCGCGGCGCTGCCACCAGATCGCGCCGCAGGCGTCGTCACTGCCATTGGGAGCCGTTTGACGGATCGCCTGTGCGATATGGAAATTGACGAACCCACCGATGACGCGATGGCGTCGGACCTTGCGCCCATACTCGCGGCCTTGCGCCACTCGCGTGTCGAGATGCAATCGACGTAGCTCCGTCCCGCAGTGGACAGGTCGCCCGTCGACAGGCCCGCTCTACAGTCCACTCCGCTTCGTATTCAAGATGAGGGTGTTGAAGGTCGACGGACGATAGCGCCCAACGGCCTCAATGCTGACAGTCGCTTGCCCGCGAGCGCGTAGGCTGCGAGCTCGTCGCAGCGCGGCTGCCGCCTCGGCACGGGATATGTCCCACGGCACCCCATCCCTTTCTGTGGGGTCCGCCGCCGCGAACCCACATTCTGATTCAGTGTGATTTGGCGGACTTCATTCCAGCGTGCTCATCACGCCCACCGTGGACAAACCACCCATCCACAGTACGAGCCTGTGGATGGCCCCTGCGGGGTCCGTGGCTTGACCACCGCTCCCCGGCTACCGCCTACGGCCTGACGCGCTGCGCTTGCCGAACAGCCTTCCTTGTAGGTGTTGATGCGATCCAAGACAAGGCCAAGCCTCCGGGTCCGCCCGGGCGGGCTGGGTCCTATTTCTTGAGCAGCGGCCCAGCGCCGCAAGCTGCAGGGCATGGGGCCCGCGCCCTCGGGGCAGAGCCCCGAAGCGAGCGGTGCAGTCGGGCAGAAACACGTAGGTCAGGCGGCAGTCGGTTGTTGCGCAAAGGCTTGAATCTCCCTTCATGACTGACGCTCCTGTCTTTCGATGATGGCGAGGAAGGTGGCCACGCGGTCGGGGTTGCAGCTCCAGCCTTTGCACACGGCGACCCACAACACGCCACCGCGCGCA
>Ga0209512_1004494_pt1 | contig 12152 bp, 9 predicted proteins | sample frozenSSSSmetaG_FD_184142 | JGI IMG/M metagenome (GOLD analysis project Ga0209512, IMG submission 184142) | Glacier valley bacterial and archeal communities from Borup Fiord, Nunavut, Canada, to study Microbial Dark Matter (Phase II) -... | ecosystem: Environmental > Aquatic > Freshwater > Ice >... | reverse complement strand
GCACGGATAACACGCTGCCGGCAGACCTGTCGGTTAGTCTACGAAACAACAACCTGCCGCCGGAATACACGGCGAGCAACAGCATCGAATTGACACCGGGTTTTGAGAGTGGCACGGGCGACGCGTTTAATGCGTACATTACCGCAGCGGTCGCAGGCGGAGCAGGCAGTGGGACAGATGGCAGTTCTTTGAATGGCGCATACCGGTATGGGTTCAATGGCAAGGAGAATGATAATGAGGTGAAGGGAACTGGTAATCAGTTGGATTATGGCATGCGGATCTACGACCCGAGGTTGGGTAGGTTCTTGAGCGAAGATCCGATCACTAAAAAGTATCCTGAATTAACCCCATACCAATTTGCATCAAATACTCCAATATGGGCTATAGATAGGGACGGAGAAGAGGCCCGAGTTTATACTGAAACAAAAGGGACCGGTCATACTTTCTTAACAGTACAGGATGGGAAAGACATTATAGTTTATACGTATGGCAGATATGCTGGAGGAGATCTGGTTACAGCCGGAACAACGGGGCCAGGAGTCTTAATTCGTTACACAGGAGATAAAGCATCGAGTTTTATTAAATCGGAGCTTTATAGAATGGAAGCAAAAGCCTTCGAAGTAAAAGATGCAAATCAAGGTAAAGTAAAACAGTACTTAGACGATTTATATAATTCTTCGTCAATTACCCCCAAAACCGATGATCCTGACATTAAAAAATATGGTCGAGTTGTCAATACATATAGTCTTTTCGGATGTAATTGTACAACTACAAGTTCGAATGCATTAAAAGCTGGTGGTACAAATGCTTTTGAAGTTGATGGTTTTTTATATGACTATGATGAGGATTTCACAATTCCGAGTTCATTACAAAATTTCTTACTTGGCAAATCAAAGTCAGATCCAAACATTCAGGAAATAACTGAACAAATGAAAATGCAATTTCCAAATACAAATGACAAAACCGCATTAAAAAGTGCAGGCAGCTCGGGTTCTGCCTCTGGCTCTAGTGGTAATAGTTCAGGTTCCTCGGCAAACAGTTCAAGCACAAAATCTTCTTCAAGCGGAAACGGGTCAGCGTCATCCGGTAGTGGGAGTAATAGCAGCAGTAGTCAAGATTATGATAAACCGTAAAAATTAATGTAAATGAATAAAATTACATGGTATTCTATTTCTGCAATTGCGTTTTTGATAGGAATTATTTTTTTATTATTGCTATTTGGTTCTTTAACAGATATTAAGTATGAAATAGAGTCGTTTGCTGGAATTAGCAATAAGATCATTGCTCTATGTTATAAGTTTGTATATTCTTTTTCTGTCATTATTATTATTCAATTTCTTTTTATTGTATATCTATTGTTTAAAATCAGAAAATAATTTTTTATTAAAGTTAAATTGATGATAGCTAGGTTATACGGGTAGATGTAAATCAAATAAAAATGGAAGTACCGAAATATAGCTCCGAAAAAGGTATCACTTATAAGTGGGAGGATGGCTTCGAAATCGAAACTGTAGTCGATAATGGAATAATATCTATTATAGCAAATAAAGCTGGACTGCTATCGTTAGCTAATCATCTTTTGAATTTGGCGCAAGATGATGTACAGTCAGGGCATCATTTGCATTTTGATGAGTATAACTCTTTAGAGGAAGGTTCAATAGAATTGATAATACAGAAAAAATAAACAGTAAAACCTCATACGAACAGCCGGCGCATGCGCGCTGTTCGTATGAGGTGTATGTTAAGGATTTAAAACGGGAGGTAAATATTTTTTCTGCTATCGACGAGATATTTTAAGAAGTCGGTTCCCAGGGTAGTGATCATTACACCGTTATTTTGATTGTTTGTGATGAGTTCCCAGCTATACAGAAACTGGCTATAATCTGCCAACTGTATATTTTCAAAATCAGCAGGAGCGTTTGCCTTTGCCTGGTTATAATAATGCTCGAAAATGCCTATATCCTTTACGCCTGATGCATTAAGGTCTTGTAATAATCTTAGTTGTGAGCCGTAGATACTATCGTATACCAGTTCAAATCTTCGGAGTGCAGAAATAATAATGGCATACTTTAACAAAGCTTCAAATCTTTCGGTATCAGTATTTAAGTGTTCAAAGTTCGTATCACTTTGAATGATTGTTCTAAAAAAATTATTGGTCTCTGGCCTGAATATTTGTGTTACGTTCTCCAGGGTTGATTTTTCGATTTTTTTAATGGCTTGCTGGTGGTTCGGTTCAGAATCCATCTGAAACTCTCCGAATTTTACTCTTTTTGCGCGCGAGAAAAAAGCGTGCAGTTGTGATCGAAAGAATGAAATAAAAATAACGATAATAATAATAACAGCAACAGGCCATTTTAAGTAATCAACTAATGTAAACCAGGCGGGCGTGTTTATATCTAGAAACATAGGTGGTTTTTATGCATAAGCCTGTTTTGCTTTAAAGTCGCGCAGGTAAGCGGAGATGACTTTATTTAGGACCTGCTGTTTGGGTTCGGGGAGGTTGTCGATCTCTTTGAACCGTTGGAGAAGCTCGGGGTTTTTAAGGGAAGCTTTTGCTTTTTCATTTTTATCGCCGCTAATCAAATAATCTAAGGAAGTGCCCAGCACTTCGGCGAGTTTATTGAGGGTATCGGACGGTGGTTGAACATCCTTACTCTCATAGCGGATAAACTGCGATTTAGAGACGCCGGTCTTGTCGGCCAGTTCAATCTGTGTCAGGCCAGCCCGTTTCCTCAAAAGGTGTATTCTGTCAGCCAGGTTTTCTTATTTATCCAGGATTAGGTGTCGTAATGTGGATAATTTTGCATTTGTATATTTTGTTGAAGGGTCTCGTCCTGAAAAAGGTGGTCAAGAATATATTGATTTAAGCAGTCGGTGAATTTGCTCCGGTTAACGTGCGTATCCCATCGATAAATAACTTTTTGCGTTCCCCAATGATGAGAGTAGCGCTGTCCGTGCATTCCTGCGCGCGCAGGACGGCTTCATCGGTCAGGCAATACCCGAGTGCTTCTGCTAGCGTTTCGTCAGATAAGTGCTCCGTATTTAGCAAGACTGGCCAACCGATGGTCTTGGTTTGTAAGGATATTTTTGCTCCTCCTGCAACCGGGTCGATGGCCACTACCGGTACGCCATTTTTGAGCGCCAATACAGTGCCATGCAAGCGGGTGGTGATCACTACGTCCATCGCAGCGATCAGTGATTCGATTTCAGCAGCCGTCCGCAGTCCCCCTGCATTGTTTTTTAAGGAAGTGTCAATAGGTACTGCACTCATTTCGGTACGGGCAATTAACCGGTTTATAGCAGCATTCGCCTGGTCATGCAAAGATTTGGCGCCGTATTCTTTCTGCTTGTGTGCCAGTATAATGCCTACCACAGGAACCTTCTTCTTTTTGCCATAAAATGTCAGATCAGGGAACGAGGTCAGGGAGCTATCCCGTTCTAACAAAAGAGAAAAAGGATTCCATTCTGAAAGAGGTTGTAATAAAGACAGGTTTACCCCCACCAGTTGGCAATGGCCGAATCTTTCCAGCATTTCTGCAACCGGCGATCCGTTGCCAAACGGACCACAAACAAAAATCACCATAGTGTACGCTGAAGGATCCGATAATTTCCAGTCGACACAGCCTTGTTCAGCAAATGATTCGGCCAGTGCCACATCAAAAGACAAACCGGATTCCTGTAGCCACTGGCCAATAATATTTTTAGACAGTAGGTCACCGGCAGTGGCGCCCATATCCTCAAAACTAAACCATCCGGCCACTAATACTTTTCCTTGTTTCATGTTGGTCTGCTTAAAGACTTCAGTCAGTATTAATTGATTAAATATTGTACAAATCCAACTCGCGCCAGGATTTCTTTTGTTCCAGAAATCCTGGCAGCGGATCACGAACAACATCTACAATGTTTCCTTCTTCCAAATGTACAATCACGTTACACATTTTCAACGTGTCCAGCCGGTGTGTGATCAAAAACGTGTTTTTCCCTTGCATCAGTCGCTCCAGGGACTGCATAATGAGCGCCTCGGTTCCTACATCGACAGCGCTGGTGGGTTCATCCATAATCAGCACTGGAGCATTTCTGATAAATGCCCTGGCCAGCGCAATTCGTTGTCTTTGTCCACCTGAGAGTTGTACGCCACGTTCTCCAACCAATGTTTCATAACCCTGTGTACATCCCAAAATGAATTCATGCGCATTAGCGTTTTTGGCAGCGGCGATAATATCCTGCGGTGAAGCCTCGGGCCTCCCATAGGCAATATTTTCAGCAATGGAAGCTGCAAACAATACCGGCTCTTGCAATACGATGGCAAACTGACCCCGATACGCTTGAAGATCGTACTGCTTAATATCAATTCCATCTAGCAGAACCGTTCCCTGTATCGGATCATAAAACCGCATCAACAGGCCGGCAAGCGTAGACTTCCCCGCACCGGTAGAGCCGATGATTCCAACCCGGTCGCCCGGTCTTATGTCAAAGCATATCTGCCTGATGATTGGCTTTTTATGGTCATAGGAGAAAGAGACCTGATCAAATGTAAAAAAACCTTTCAGCTCTTTGATGATAAGCGGACGCTCAGCCGTCCGCACTTCCTGTTCCCGGTCGAGCAAAGTGAACACCCGGTCCATACTGGTCAGGGAAGATTGAATTTCCCCCAGGTTTTTAGTGATTTTTTCAACAGGTGCATAAATCTGGGCCATGTAAGCGATCACGAGTGTCAGCTCTCCCAGTGTGAGGCGGCCCGATTTAACGTACCCGGATCCAATCAGGATGATGATCGCCGTGGCAACGGCGAACACCATGCCTACGCAGAAATAGTAAAGTGCTCCGGTTCTAGCTACTTTCAACTGGCCGTTGACCGCCTGGTTGGCGTTATTGGTAAACCGGATGTTCTCCCGGGCTTCCGATCCAAATGCCTTGATCACGCGGAGAGAGGAAAGCACCTCGTTAACGATGGACATGGCATTGGTTTCCTGTTGTTTCACCATTTTCCAGTCTTTTTTCAGGTTGCGGGAAAAACGGTGCGTGATAAGGGCCAGTATGGGAACTAGGCACAAAACAATGAAGGCGAAATAGGCATTGATGTTATACATTACCCCCAGCATCACCAGCAGGGTAATGGATGAGGATACTAAAGGAGATAAATTGTTGAGCAAAAAAGTTTTGATAGCAACCGCATCATATTGAATACGATACAGCGAATCAGCTGTTCCTTTCTTGTCATGGTATAATAAGGAAAGTCTTTGCAAGTGGTTGAAAAGAAAGCTACGGAAATTTAATACCAGCTTCTCGCCCGTATAAGTATTCAACAGCCAGATCACCGCGATATATACATTTTCAACAAGTGCGATCGCTACAACGAGAATAGCGGTCAGCGACACAATGAACGGGAAGCCGAATATATATCCTTCAGGGAAAAAGAAGGTAATAAAACGTGGAAGCGGCTGGCTCGCAAAGCCGCTATCGATAAGGATTTTAAGTGCGTAAGGTTTTAGCAGGAAGATGGGTATCACCAGTAGATTGAGGGCAAAAATGAGAAAGATCAACAACCAGTAGGCACGCGCCTGCAGTACGATGCGTTTGATCAGAGCCAATGAAAATGATGTGGTATGCATACCTGTTATTGATCCTGATTTACAGCTACTGTTTCAAGCAGCCTCTTTAATACTTTATTGCTGTCAAAATATTCTTGCGCTATTAAACGTGCAGCCCGGGAGTGGCTTGAAAAGTTTCCAACTACTTCTTTGATCGCTTCGATACCGGAAGAAAAGTCATCAAAGGCAAATAATCCCTTTCCGGATTCAATGTATGTGGACCACCCGGTATTTTGTGTGACGACTGGTTTGCCCGCTGCCAGGTAACATGCCGAACGGCAGGAGAACCAACCGCTTCTGGATTTCACATACGCTTCTTTGGCAACTGAAAACTCTGCAGAGGACGCTGCTATAAAATGTTGATATGCGGTGGCGGTGTCAACAATCTCATTTGCATACGATACTTTCCAACCCGCATTTTTGATCGCTTGAATATCTTCATCCTGATCGCCTTTTTGTGGCATTGCCATGGCGACCTGAAACTCGGCCTCACGGAAATGAGCAGGTATGGAAATAAATTTCAATAATTCTACATTTTTTTGTCCCCAGGTCTGGTCTTGATATATCATAGGAGTTCTGGCGGACCAATTCATTACAGTAGTAAACAGCTTAAGCTTACTATTACTCATGTTGATTTCTTTCCAGTAATCCAGGCATACTGGTTGCCTGGTAGTATGCCATTGCAGTTCTAAAGTCGGTATCAGGCAATCAGGCTGTCCGATATTTTCACCGAACGTAAAATGGTAATTGTACCAGCGGTAACGATCCTTTGTATTGTCATGTGACCTCCTCGGATCTGCATCGTCCCAATCCTGCACTTGTGTAAACATCGGATCCGAATCAATTAACACGCGCTTGGGTATCCGCAGATATTCTTCTCTTAGAAAAGTTGCCGCAGAAACATTTATAAATATATCGGCCGTATTGCAGATCTCCTCGACCTTGTCGATGGGCAACCCGTAACAGACGCCGCTGCCAATATCTCTGTATGCCCATCTGTTGCCCAAACCAAAAAGTTCCATTGTTTTTTTTAAATAAGTAATGCTTTGGGTGGCATCATCCCATTTCTCTGTGGGAAGCTGGTATTTTGAATATTGCATGGTATCTTCAATGTAATACACGTCATGGCCCAGCAAATGCAGTCCAAGCGGATATTGTATATAGTCCCATGCCACACCACCGGTGGGATATAGTCCAATGAAGCCCCCTATGATTATGCGTAGCTTTTCCAATAATTACTAATTAAAAATAAATACTTCTTTTCCAGTTGCCGTCAGGTTTTCACGTTTATTTTCTGCTGATATTGCGCTTTCTGTTTCCGATATTTCTGCGATACAATTTATGTCTTGGAGTTTGCCGAAAGCGCAATACAGGGTGTGCCTTACATTGGCTAATCCGGACCATAACCGCCACAGTATCAACAGGCCGCATACAGCTAATATGCTGCTCACCAATAAATGTTCGTCGGCAGCCGACCACGCCGATAATCCAGTACATAAGGCGATCAGGAACACACTGGCACCTGAAATCAACGCTTTGGATTGTAGCTTTACATACTGATGACCCGCTGCATGTTCTTCGATCAATAAGGAAAAACGGATTTTCGAGAAGAGATCACTTCTTAGCTGGATGTCCCAGGAATCATAATCGCCACCGCGCTTCACCCCTGCATTTAATTTCTTCAGATTGTTTTCGATTGCCGTTAACCACTGTTCGGGGTCGTGCCAGTGCTCCGACCAGTATATACACGCTGCAGCGCGCGAAGTGAACAAAAAACGATTATTAAATCCTGCACCTTTGAGTCGCCAGGGCGTCAGGCCGTGTTTGATTCGTCCCCATAACCTGGCGACCGGCTGAATAAAATGCAAGGTCGAGATCAGCAGCCGGTATTTAGCTTTCTCTTGCAGCCCATGTTGCCTGGCAACATTTTTCCACGCGCTGAATACGACCTGAGTGATGATCGTGACTATGGTCATTGAAAAAAGGGCCCAGGACCATAACAGCGGCGTCCACCACATTCCCAATAACCCGGCCAGGAACGTGGCCACACCAAATAGATACCACTCCGGCATCAATGGAATCGTTGAAACCAATCCATCTGCAGTGGGATACACCGATTGAAATAATGCGGAGCCGCATGAGCCATAGTAAATTTTTTTTCCTCTAAGAGGAACAGGCAAGGTGTTTCCATTGCCATAAATGCTGCCGCACCACGAATAGTGACCCAGGGCGTTATACCTGTGTGGCCATTTCGCTTCTAATAGCGCTTCTGCTTTGCCATAACCTTTTTGCTGTTTCCAGTACGCTTTCACTGAATTTCTGCGGTGATGCCAAACCAAGGCCGACGAATGGAATCCGATGGTATACCCGGCATCCTGTACGCGCCAGCAGATATCCACATCATCGCCTGCATTTTTAAAAACAGGGTCAAAGCCCCCAATCTGGAGAAGAATATTTCTCCTGAAGGCCATGTTGCAGCCTGGAATATGTTCTGCGATTTCGTCCGTCATCAAAACATGAGTCGGACCGCCGGGGGAACTGGCGACACATTTAGCGATAAAACCATCTTCGGCAGGAACAAGATTAGGGCCACCTATAGCAGCATGAAAGGAATGGGTGAAAGCGTATTCAAGATAATTCAACCAGTCCGGGTCAGGATAGGCGTCATCATCGATATAAACGATAATGTCGCCCTTCGCATGATGTAGGCCAACATTGCGCGCATTGCTAAGTCCCTGATTAGGTGTGTTAATTAATTGGACGGGGAAATTGCTGATTATTTCTATCAGGTTGTCAGTGGATCCATCATTGACCACGATAATCTCATAATTTGGATAATGTAATTTCATCAACCCTTCAAGGCAATCTTGTATGGTAGCCGAACCATTAAAGGAACAAACCACCACGGAGACCAACTCGGAGTATTCAGGGCGCGCAAAGGGAACTTTGTGGAAGGTATTTCGTATGGCCAACAATGCCTGCTTGGAATTTCGCTGACGATCAACAATACCAAAATTCCAGTCCTCAATTTCCTGACCTCCCCTCCACCATTCATCCGTCCAGGCGAAAACGAACATTCCAGCGCATCCTTTAGCATAAATCATTTTAGTTTGCCACTCCAGTGTCTTTGCCTGCAATCGTTCACCATTACGCATACTATCCATTCCTATCTCCGCTAATACCAATGGAAGGTCACCCGATAAATTATGCAGTTTTGAAAGATAACTATTCAATTTATCGCGCGACTCCAGGTATACGTTAAAGCAAATAAAATCAAGGAAATACAGATCCAGATATTCTGTGGTGGGATAATTCACATATGTAACAAGCGCATCTGGGTCAGCTTTTTTCACTGTACTATATAATTCCTGAAGGAACTTTTCTATTTTTTGTTTGCCGTACCATCTTACAACCGTGGCGGGAATTTCATTGCCGATCGTGTAACAAAATATGGATGGATGCTTCTGGCAGGATTGTACACTTTGATTCAGCCGCCGAACAATGGATGATTTTGTTTCTTTTTTTTCAAGGAAAGCGATATGTTGTTCCCACGGCAATCCAACCATGACTTTTAAATTCAAACGCCATGCAAGGTCAAGCAGATACAAAGGGGGTACCGTATATGTGCGAACAGTATTTACACCATTCGCAACCATCAGCTTAAAGTCCTTTTCCACTACTTTTTCATCAGGAAATTGATGTCCATCAACATGAGGGGCAAAGGTTCCGTAAGTAACACCTTTTACAAAAAATTTATGTTTACCATAATAAAAAAACTTACCTCTTACTTGTGCACGGGAAACAGGCGGAAAGGCAGACGGTTGGTTTTCTGACGCTAATTTTTGCATTGAAATAATATTGTTGATAATAATCGTTTTAGAAAAGGACAATAATCACTAAAATGCGATGTTAAATGTATATAGCAAACAAGGGAAAGGTTTAAAATATCAGACTTGTGCTATTCAGTGAATAATCTATAGGATTTTGGTGAAAAAGCAATATTTATGCCAATTTCAAGCTGTACTAATAATAATGAGTCTGGTCTAAGGGTACCATTGTGTCCAGACCCCTTATAAACCGGACAGTTTTCTAAATGTAGTTTTGTAGTTTTTGATTTTCAAAAGGGATCGGATTATATTTTTTCCAAACGAAGTCGGGTGTCTGTCCATTCAGTGATCGTGCCTAGTATTCTATGACCACTGCTGCAATAAACTACGATCCGTTATCATTTCTGATCGACATGCCTTCGGCTTTATATTCGGCCAGCATCAGCGACAGCATTAAAAGGATATCTCCTTTTTTGATGCTGCGCAGCAATACATAAATCAACACTTTCATTGAGTAGATATCTGAGATAAATTGTGCTTGCGAAGGATCTGTACTGTAATAAGAAAATTTGCAGCCCAGCCTGGTACATTTATAAAAAACGTTACCTAATAAAGCGATTTAAAGTAAATTAAAATATAATAGAGCTACTTATTGGCAAACAGCTTACAACTCAGATGATTTTAGTATCATCACCTATGAACTATCGGAAGACAAAGGAAAAACAATTTTATCTATAACACAAGAAGGATTTAAAGACCTGCAATCCCGCGATCATTCGGTTGGAAATTGGAAAAGCATTTTAGACAATATTAAAAAGCTATTAGAATACTAATTCAATGGCAAATAAAACCGAAATACCAATTATTGGAAGCTTCGCCCAACAAATTTTCATTTTCATTATCATTCATTTTTCCACTCCCTGAATTTAATTGATACATACTGCACCATTATTGAACAAGTGGGAATATCTTTGCGTCAACCATGTTTCGCAGTTGTACAACCATACTATTGTTGGTGGCGTTTGCTACACAGACGTTTGAAAGGACGCTCCTGATGCTGGACTATTATGCGAATACGGGTTCATTTGCCAGAAACTGCGAAAATAAATTCCGGCCCCAAATGCATTGTAATGGTCAGTGTGTGCTTATGAAAAAGCTGAAAGAGCAGGAGACCAAAGACCAGCAGACACCCGAACGGAAATCGGAGAATAAAAGTGAAGTCATTTCATCCGGTTCTTTTTATGCAACGCCTGATGTACTTTCCATACCGAAAGTCCCAATTATATTTCCTGCTTATCAGGAAACAACTCTTCTAAAGCAGCCAGGAAGTATTTTTCATCCACCGAACGTGTAATTAATTCTCTTCATCCTTTTTGGTGCGTGGAATGTTTGATTCCATGGATTTCATTATTACTAATACATGTATTAACAAGCCGGGTCTCAGCTTGCGCGAGTTAGCGGGTAGACGGGTATTTCATTCAACTACCTTACTAATATTTACTGAACATGAAACGTATTTTCCTTTTAGGAGCCTTAGTGGCTATGACTTTTACTGCCTGTAAGAAAGATAACAATCCTGCGTTTAATACTGCTGTGAAAGCCGACCTGTTTGTTGAATTCGATAACATTGCCGGATCGTCCGATCTCCAATTGGGTACAGGGACGTATATCAATGCAGCCGGCGAATCCCTGACCATCACCAAGCTCAAATATTACATCAGCAATTTTGTGCTGACCAATGTCGATGGAACGGTATACACGGTACCCCAAAACAGTTGTTATTTCCTGATTGACGAAAGCGATAAATCCACCCACCAGCCTGTTCTGCATGTCCCTGAAGGAGAATATAGAACCGTCAGCTTCCTGGTAGGTGTGGACAGCCTGCGCAGCACCAGAGACATTACTGAACGCTCAGGTGTACTCGATCCCACAGCAGCAGGAGGAGACATGTACTGGAGCTGGAACAGTGGGTATGTTTTCTTTAAAATGGAAGGTACGTCACCAGCATCCACTTCTATGGACGGAGCCTTTATGTATGATATAGGGGGCTTTGGCGGCAATTCTTCTACAACTATAAATAACCTGAAGACCATAACACTGGACCTTACTATTCGTGGCACTCCAAAGGTAAAAGCAGGTAAAGAAACAAATATTCACCTGTTTGTTGATGTGCTAAAAGTTTTTTCGGGAACGGCCAATGTTAGTATCGCGCAAAACCCGCTGGTAATGTTCGAAGACTTTAGCACCACCATCGCTGATAATTACTCGATGATGATCCGTCATGACCACACCGAAAACTGATAGCAAGCACCGCAAACCCTCAATGACAGGAGTTTTGTAATGAACAAACGCTTTAGCGAACAATAAAACTTATTATCAATCTGACTAACGATGAAATCAACAACAAAATCTAACACAAAAATGAATAAGTACGTGGTGATTTTAATAATATTGTTCGTTCCATTTTGTTCGATAGCCTGCGATATTTGCGGTTGTGGTGTGGGCAACAGTTATATCGGTATCCTTCCGGATTTTAATAAACGAATTATAGGGTTACGCTACCGCTACAATTCTATATTTACTCATGTTGGAATTGGTGGTGCGAGCACTTATCTTACCACTAATGAACTGTACCGTACAGTTGAAATGTGGGGGGGATGGAATGTTACAAAGAATTTCCGATTAATGGCCTCTGTTCCTTTCAGCTTTAATGTAAAGCTGAACCAGGGCACTA
>Ga0209512_1004491_pt1 | contig 12159 bp, 8 predicted proteins | sample frozenSSSSmetaG_FD_184142 | JGI IMG/M metagenome (GOLD analysis project Ga0209512, IMG submission 184142) | Glacier valley bacterial and archeal communities from Borup Fiord, Nunavut, Canada, to study Microbial Dark Matter (Phase II) -... | ecosystem: Environmental > Aquatic > Freshwater > Ice >... | reverse complement strand
GATCGGCGGGCGTGGCTTCGGGCACGGCAGGCGGCGGGGCGATGTCAACGCGCTGGGTGGGCCGCGCCGTGTCGGCGGGCGTGTCGCGCTCGCCGGGCGCGGGCGGCGCGGCAAACGTGGTGGCGACGAGAAGCGTGCAGGAAACGGCTGGCCGCAAAAACTTTGCCCGCACGCCGGTCATTCGAGCGGGTGCGCCGCGGACGAGGTGGAGGGCAACGCGGGCGGCTTTGGATTGTGATAACTGTGGCAGGTGACGCAGGTGTCGGACACCCCGCCCTTCGGACTGTGGCAGGTCGCGCAGCTTTTCACCGAAGGCATAATGACATCGGCGGTGGTGGTGCTCGTCGTAGCCGCATGGCAGTCGGTGCAGGACATCGCGGTGTGTTTTGAATGGTCGAACTTCGCATGGAGCATCCAGCGGTCGGGCGTCTGCGGCGGAGTGATGACCGGGGTGGCGTCACCGTGCGGAGTGACCTCGTGGCAATAGGCGCAGCCGGCGAACTTGGCGCGGGCAAGGCCCTTCACGCCGGCGATGACGGTGGCCTCGCCCGTGCGGGCATCGGCAAAGAAGACGGAGCGTTCGAGATTCTCGCCCGTGAGCGTGCGCTGCCGCAGGTCGGTCATGCGGGCCTGGACGAAGGCGGCGACGTCCTCCTTGCCGGTGATGCCGAGGGTGCGCGTGGCGTAGTCGGCATACTGCGTCGGCAGGCTGCGCAGGTAGGCGCGCGCGTAGGCGGCGTCGCCGTGGGGGAGCTGCATGCCGGGGGTGTTTTCGTCGAAGTTGAGCGCGTGGCAGACGCGGCAGTTTTGCTCAAAAGTCAGCCGCTGTATGAAGGCACCCGAAGCGTCGGGCTGGTGGCAGTCGGCGCAGACAAGCGGCTTGCCGTTCAAGCGCGGGATGTCGCCGGTGAGGTGCGTGCGGTGGTTGAACTTGAGCGTGTTCGCATCGGCGTGTTTTTCACGGAGCACCTGAAACTCGGGGTGGTCGGTCGCGAAGGAATGAACCACCCGGGTGAAGCCCTCGGGCGGACGCGAGGAAGGATGAATGACAAGGCCTGGCGCGGTCTTGCGCTCAAACAGCGCGGAGGACAACGCACCGCCCTTCTTGGAGGACGCGAGCATCTGGGCGGCGTCGCCGTGGCAGGTCGCACAATGACTCTCGGAAACGGAGGCGAGCGAGCCGGTGCCCTGGTGCTCGCGATGGCAGATCGAGCAGGAGACGGCGTCGACCACGGAGGCCTCGTGGAAGGATTTGTCGGCGTGGCAGGCCATGCACGACTGATCCATGCGCGAGAAATCCTTCGGATGGGGCGATACGAACTTCTTGAAGGGCAGAGAGGTTTTCCCCGCCTCGAAGGCGCTGGCGACCACGGAGGCGTAGCTCATCCGCACCTCGGCATGGCAGGAGGCGCAGTCACTGGCGCCAAACTTCGCCGCCAGGCGGTCGAACGCCGGTCCGGTGTGGTGCGACGAGAGCGGCGCGGGATTGATGAACGCCTCGCGGAGCGGGCCGCCGAGGCCCATCAAAAGCAAGCCAAGGCAAGCGACGACAAACACGCGCGTGACCATGCCGCGCTTCGAACGGAGGCTGCGCACGGGCTGGCATTTCGTGATGGCGCGGCAACAGGTGCCGTCCGGCAAAGGACCGGTTGCACACGGGCCGCCCCAGTCCTTTGGACGCGTGCATTTCCACGTGCCCTTGGCCTCGCCCTCCTTGAGGACAAGCTGCGGCTTGCACTCGGTGGTGGCGCGGCACTCGCCGGAAGGGCTCGGCCCAATGCGGCACGGACAACCGTCGCAGGTATGTCCGCAAACCCAGTCCTTGTTGGGACGGTCGTAGCGCGACTCGTCGAAATCCGGCGTGGGGACACGACCTTCGCTCATCGGGCACCTCCGGAATAGGCGTAGACAATGACAACGTGAACGAAGCTGAACACGAGCAGTCCGTAGGTGAGCGGGATGTGCACGAAGAGCCAGCCTCTCAGCACAAGTTGCTTGGCCGCGTGAAAATCGAGGGCGTCCTTCTGCCTCACGAGATCGGCGAGCTGCCCGATGGTTTTCTTCTCCTCGGTGTTGAGGAAGCGGCCGAGCTCGGCGAGCTGGTCAAGCAGGATGCTGAGGGAACGGCGCGAGCCAAAGACGTGCGCCCAGAAATGATTATCCCCGGCGAAAAATCCGGCAAGGCGGCCCGCGTAAAAATCGGCCAGCGTCGAGGCCTTGGCCACCGGAATGCCCTTGAGCACCAGTGCCTCCGCTTGTTCGCGGAGGGAGCGGCGGATGATCGGGATGCGCTCGTAGGGCACCTCGCCGCCGACGGTGGTGAGCTGTTTCGGAATCGCGCGGGATATCCACCAGCCGACGATACCGCTCAGCGTGACGCCAACAAAAAGCCCCGACAGCAGGCTCTCGAACCAGCCGGCGGGCCAGCGCCCGCGCGAATGAAGGAGAAACACCAGCCCGGTGAACAGCCCGAGGTAGATGTGCATCTGCAACCACAGGCGCGAACTGAGGAGCGGGAGGAACGCCAGCTTCTTGCGGGAGTTGTAGGCCGTGAGGTAGAGCATGAGCCCGAGCAGACTCCAGCCCGTGAGATAGACGAGGTGCGGATGCGTGGCGAGCAGGCGCGCATGCCAGACCGCGATTAACACCGAGACAACGAGAAGAACGACCATGCAGAACGCGCGGCGGAAGGAGGAACTGCCGTTCATCGGTGGAGCCACGCCGCGAGTTCGTCGAGCGTGTTGAGGTTCATGCGCTTCATGGCGTCGTGAGGGCAGGCGCGCTCGCAGGCGGGGCCGCCGTATTGGTCGATGCAGAGGTCGCACTTGGTCGCCTTGACGATGGGCTTGGCGTCGCTGGCGACCAGGATGTTTCCATCCTCGTCGCGCAACTCGACCATGCGGATGGAACCATAGGGGCAGTTGTTGGCGCAGGCGGAACAGCCGATGCAGGTGACGGGATTGATGACCACCTCGCCTCCGAAGGCGTCGCGGTGGATGGCGCCGGTGGGACAGCCGATCATGCAGATCGGGTCGGCGCAGTGCATGCAGGCCTGCGCGACCATGATGTTGTCATGGATCGGGCCGCTACGGAGGAACCGCGGGTTGTTGTCGTGGGTGGCGGCGCAGGCGCGCACGCAGTCGTCGCAACGGGTGCAGCGGTCCATGTCGATGACCATGGTCTCGGTGCCGTTGAAGAGACGGTTCTGCGTGAGGAACTCCATCATGCCGGAGCCGACGACCGCCTCGGGCTCCGCCGTTTTTTTCACCGCGACCGTCTTCTTGGGGCCGGAGGGCAGGGATTTCTTCGCGAAGGGCGCGTTGGTGAAAGGCGAATTCGTAAACGGGGAATTCGTAAAGGGGGAGTTCGTAAACGGTGAGTTTGTGAACGGCGAATTGGTATGCGGCGAACGCGTGCCCTCACCTTCCGTCTCCATCACGGGCGGCAGCCAGTGCTTCGGCAGCGACGGCAGGACAAGCCGCTCGATGACCGGCGCGGGAATGACGAGAACGTGGGTGTAGCCGATGACGCGCAAGCTGTGCTGAAGCGCGATGGCGCGGTCGGGCTGGCGCCAGTTGTGCGCGATCTCGTCGAAGCCGTAGATGCCGCCGGCCCCGAGGTAATTAAGGGTGCGGTGACCGTCGCCGTAGCGCTGGGTCATGCGGGCAAAACCGGAGCGCACCATGACAACGCCGTTGGGATAGTCGCCCTCGCTCGCGATCGTCTGCTCCTGGGCGGCGGAGGCCCCGGATTTAACGAGCTTCTTGTAATCGCCCGACCAGTCGTAGTCGCCGTAGGTCTCGAACTGCGTGGCGTCCATGACCTGCTTCTTCGCCTCGGCGGACAGAAACTTCATGAACGGAATCTCCTCGATGTAGGTGGCGAGAGCGCGTTCGCGGTAGACGCGGTCGATGTGCTGGCGGAGCTTGGGGTCGTAGCGCATCAGGTCGCGCAGACCCTGCCAGCGGATTTCCAAAAGCTCGGTGCCGTCCTCCTCGGCGAAGATGGTCGCGGTGCGCGGTATGCGCGAGAGCGCCGCGATCTCACCGAAAAAGTCGCCCTCCTCGATGGTCGCGGTGCGGTGCTGGTCGAGCACGCGCGGCACGTCCTGCAGGACGATGCGGACATCCTTGGCGTCCTTGCCCGCGCTTCCGCGACGGAGCAAGCCGCGGCGTTCGCGCTGGCGGGCGACCTCGTCCTCCTGCGAGTTGCTCCAGAGCTGGGCCAGCGCGCGGAAGAATCCGCGGCGCGCGGGCTCGCGCCGGCCGATGTCGGACGGCGGCAGGCTGGGGCCGATGACCACGCGGGCGGTGCCGGCGAGGATCAGGAACGCCGAGGTGCCGTAGTCGCCTTCGCGGACGATGATCTCGCCTTTCTTGAAACGATGGAGGCGGGCGTCGTTCTTCAACACGTCCGGCAGCGGCGCCGAACGCGGGAAACTCTCAAGGTTCATGTCCTTGAACGGCTCGCGCGCCAGCAGGCGCTGCACGTCGGCATCGGTGATGTCGTCGCTGAAAGCGGAGTCCCAGCGGCGCGGACGGTCCTGGGCGGATGTGATCGTGCTCATCAGGCGTCGAGAACCAGCGCGCCCTTCGGTTTGCAGATGCAGGCGAGGCAGGAGCCGCGTTCAACCTCGGCGCCGTGCTCGACCAGGTATTCGACCTCGCCGGACTTGATGGCGACGAGGCAGGAACCGCAGTTGCCCGCCCGGCAGCCGGCGTCGATCTTGACGCCCTGCTCGTCGGCGAGATCAAGAATGGAGCCGCTGGAGGCCTTCCATGCGACGGTCTTGCCGGACCGCGAAAACTGGATGTCGATGCCGGTCGCCGGTGCCGCCGCCGCCGCGGCCTTGTCCTCGGGCTTGGGTGCGCGCTTCACGGAAGCCGGACCAAACGCCTCAAAATGCACCCACGTATCCGGCACGCCCCAGGAGCGCAAATCGTCGGTGATCGTCTGCATGAACGGACCCGGCCCGCAGAGGAAATAATCGTAGTTGTTCGAGGGAAGAAGCTGCTTGAACAACTCCACGCTCACGCGTCCCTCGTGTTGATAATCGCGGCCCTTGACGTCGGTCGGATGCGGTTTCGAGTAGCAGACCTGCATGCGGACGTTGGGGTGCTTCGCGGCGAGCTCGGCCATGTATTCCTTGAACATGTGGTCCTCGCCGCTGCGCGCGCCGAAGAAGAACCATATCTCGCGCGTCGAGCCGGCTTCGACGAGGGCGTTGGCCATGCTGACCATGGGCGTGACGCCGATGCCGCCGGAAATCAGCACCACCGGACGCTCCTTCTCCATATCGAGGAAGAAGTGTCCGTTGGGCGCCTTGACGTCGAGGATGTCGCCTTCCTTGACGCCATCGCAGAAAAACGAGGAGCCGAGCCCGGGCGGATGTTCGGTCTTGGGTGGCGGCAGACAGCGCTTGATCGTCACGCGGTAGTGCGTGGAACGGGCGCAGTCGGAAAGCGAATAGCACCGCACCAGCGGACGGCTCTGGCCGGGAATCGCGAGCTGGAAGGTCAGATACTGGCCCGGCTTGAAAGGCGGAAGCGGCTTGCCGTCATGCGGCTTCAGGTAGAACGAGCAGGCGTCGATGCACTCCAGCACCTTCTTCTCGACGGTGAATTTGCGGACGCCGTTCCAGGCGGACTTGGCCTGCTCCACCGTTTGGATACGCAACTGGGCTCCCTGGATTTCCAAGGTGAGCCGCGCCTGCTCCAACTGTCCGCGCTGCCGTTCAAACCAGAGGCGGCGCGCGCTGCCTGCCGCCAGAAGACCGACATGCAGCAGAAGACCGCCAATAACAAACCAGCCGGCGACATAGGCCGGGTTCGCCATGATCCCGTTGAGAAGTTCTTTATACATAATACTACGGCAAAAGGATCATTATTGGTTGCGACGCCTCGGGTGAACGGCCGGATTGTTCACTCCGTGCGACTTGCGAAAGGTTTATGAAAATTTGACGCCGCCATAAAAACCACACAAAACCCCAATAAGTAAGCAGAAATTATGCGATGCATTAAAAAACATGCGGTTACGTTGCGTCGCCTGATTATCAGCGGTGCGTCCTGCCTTGCCGTCACCGCATGGGGCGAAACGCCCCCCGCTCCCGCCGCGACGGTGTTCATTCATCCGACAATCCTGGGCGCCGGCTCCTGCGCCACCAGCGGTTGCCACGGCGGCGCGGACGAAAAAAGCCGCCAACACATCATCTGGTCGCAAAGCGATGTCCATTCGCGCTCCTATGCTACCCTCACCACTGCGCGCTCAGCCCGCCTCGCCGAAGCGCTGCGCATCCCCGATCCCACCACCAGCGCGCGCTGCACGACCTGCCACGCTCCGGCCTTGACGGTTCCCCCCGACCAACTCGCTCCCGATGTGAAGGCGACCGAAGGCGTCTCCTGCGCGAGTTGCCACGGGCCTCAATCGGGCTGGCTGCGCAGTCACACCCGCGCCGACTATACCCACGCTGATCGCGTGGCCGCCGGCATGCGCGACCTCGCCAATCTCCATGTGCGCGCCAACACCTGCGTTGCCTGCCATCAGAACATCGACCCTGAGCTCGTGAACACCGGCCGCCATCCGCGGCTGATCTTCGAACTCGACGGCCAGGCCGCCAGCGAACCGAAACACTGGCGCGAACGCGCCGGCTGGAACGGCGCGCAAGCCTGGTATGTGGGCCAGGCCGTCTCCCTGCGCGAAATGAGCTACGCCCTTCTCAACCGCAAGGCCGATGCCGTCCGCGAATCCGCCCGCTGGGAAGGCCTCCTCTGGGTGCTGCAACGCACGGGCGACCGCAACGCCCTGCCTCTCGGCAATCTCACTCCGTCCAAAGACACCTCCGTTTACGCCAGCGCCGTGGACGCCTGCGACCAACTGGCCAAGACCGCCGCCGCCAGCTTTGCCCCCGCGCAGACTTCCTCATTCCTCTCCCGCCTCGCCTCCACCCATCCTGAGTTCGCAGACCGCTCCATTTCCCGCGAGATGCAGGCCTGCCGCGCCGAACGTCTCGTCCTCGCCCTTGACCGCCTGCTGGCCGCCCTGCCCGCCGACCAGCGCCCCGCCGGCTCGGGTCCGCTGCTCGACAGCTTGTTTCGCCTCGTGCAATCCACGCCCGATTTCTCGCCGGCGGACTTCTCCGGCGCACTGGCCGCGTTCGCCAAAACTCTGCCTGCCTCCGCGGCGAACTGATCTGATGTCCAACCTTCATCGCGCCCTTTCCGTGGTCGGCCTCACCGTGGCCGCGCTCTTCGGCGGCACCACCCCGGCCAGCTCCGCGCAGCTCACGTTCAACGATCTCTCCACGATCTACACCCAGGCCTCCGCACGCGCCGCAGAGATCGAACCGAACGCCGTCATCGCAATCGTCGATCTCGACGGAAGCGCCCTGCTCGTGCGCCGGGCAGACGGCGGCGGCGCCGTCACCGCCACTCAACGCGCCATCGCCGTTTCCAAGGCAGGCACTGCCGCCTTCCTCAGCAGCACGCAGCATGGGTTCAGCTCCCGCACCGCCGGCTTCATCATCCAGCAGAACTTCCCGCCTCGCGTGCTCAACACCGCGCCCGGCCCTCTCGTCGGTGTGGGCTTTTCCAACCTCGCATTTTCCGACGTGAATTATTTCCGCGAGGCCGACGGCACCACGCGCATTCCCGGCACGCGGCTCTATGCCTCCCCGGGCGGCGTCCCCCTTTATCTCAATGGCAAACTCGTCGCTGGCATCGGCGTGACCGGTGACGGCACCGAGCAGGAGGACGCCAGCATCACCGGCGCCGACAACGACGAAGCCGTCGCCCTCGCCGGCCAGATCGGCTACGCACCCGCGACCAGTTTCTGGGGCTCGAATATTTTGATCAACGGCATCCGCCTCGCCTACATCGCCACCCCGATCAAGGCCGCCACCGCCACCGGCAGCACCCTCCCTCCCGCCGCCGATCCCGCCGGCCTCACCGTCTGGCCCGTCGCCCTGCTCGGCGGCGTGCTCGGCGAATTGCGCTCCACTCTTCAACCCGACCCGTTGCCCGGCACGTTGAGCGGGCAGCCCCGGCTCACGCAGGACGAAGTTCGCCGGATCATCGCCTACGCCGCCTCGCGCACGCTCGTCACCCGCGCAGGCATCCGTCTCCCTGCGGGCCAGGCCGCGCAGGTCTTCATCACCGTCGTCAACAACCCCGATTCGGCCGGCATCGCCCCGACCGTGCTCGGCACCTTCCGCACCCCCGGCGCCACGATCTTCTCATGGGACGTGGCCGTGCAAAAGGCGCGCACCGCCGTTTTCTTTTCCAACAACACCCGAGCCTACTCGACGCGCGCCGTAGGCTTCCTCGCCCAATCTCACTACCCTCCCGGCATCAACGGCAAGCCGCCCGGACCGTTCAACGGCCTGCAGGAAACCTACTCCGCCCCGCTTCTCACCGGCGTCGGCACCCCGAATCCGAACCTGCCCAACGGCATCACGATTTTCCCCGGCGGCTTCCCGCTCTACCGCAACGGCGTGCTCGTCGGCGCCATCGGTGTCTCCGGCGACGGCATCGACCAGGACGACTTGATCTCCGCCTCCGGCACGGCGGATTTCCTCGCACCCAACGCCATCCGCGCCGACCACACCCTCTATCTTCGCGTCCGACTGCCCTACGCGAAATTCCCCCGAAGCCCCCTCCTGAAACCGGCCGCCGCTCCCATCCCCTCCGACTATCAGGATTTCCAGACGGTGTATTTCACGCCCGGCGAAATCAGCGCAGCCCTGATCAGCGAACCCAATCAAAACGCGGACGGCGATGTCCTGAGCAACCTGCTCGAATACGCCTTCGAGCTCGATCCGCGCACCGCCGATCTCCCGTCGGCGTTGCCCGCCGCCACCCTGAATACATCGGTCCATCACATGCAGATCGTCTTCCCGCGCGAATCGCTCGCCCGCGATCTGGTTTACACCGTGGAAGGCTCCGACGACGGTGTCACCTGGACCGCCATCGCCCGCAGCACCGGCGGCAATCCCGTCAAAAAACTCGCCGGCGGCGGCCTGACCGTCACCGAAAGCGGACTCTTTCCCGTCACGGTCACCGTCATCGACCGCAAGGTCGCGCTGGCCCCGGGAGTTCGGTTCTTGCGCCTCCAAGTCACCAAGCCCTGATTTCGGGTAACGTGCCCGAAACCGCCGCCACCTTCCTCGGACTTTCCGCGCCGCTCTGGCAAGCGCTGTGGCTCACCGTAAAACTCTCCACGCTCACCGCGTTCATCCTTGGCGTCGTCGGTCTTCCCCTCGCCCACTGGCTCAACACCACCCGCTGGCGCGGCGCGTTCGTCGCCGAAACCCTCGTCACCCTGCCCCTGGTCCTTCCGCCCACGGTCATCGGCTTCTATCTGCTGGTCGCGCTGTCTCCCAACCACCCGCCCGGTTCTTGGTGGCTCCGTCTCACTGGCGGCACCCTCGTCTTCAGCTTCACCGGACTCCTCATCGCCTCGGTCATCTACTCGCTTCCCTTCGCCGTGCAGCCGTTTCAAGCCGCGCTGCGCGGCGTCTCGCGCGAACTCCTTGACGCCGCCCGCGCCTCGGGTGCCTCGCCTGTGCGCACATTCCTGCGCGTGCACATCCCACTCGCCCGCCACGGCCTGCTTGCCGGACTTACGCTCGGCTTCGCCCACACGCTCGGCGAATTCGGCGTCGTCCTCATGATCGGCGGCGGCCTCCCCGGCCAGACCAAGGTCGCCAGCATCGCCCTCTACGACGAAGTGCAAGCCCTCAACTACGACCAAGCCCACGCCTACGCCGCCCTTTTGCTCGTGGTTTCCTTCGTTCTCCTGCTCGCCGTGACGCTCCTCCAGCGCCGGCGAACGCAGGGCTGATTTTCAAACCTCCGCTTGATTTTTCTCAAAGCCCGTTAAAATAACGGGCTTTTCCGTCCCAATCCCCAGACACTCTTCCTTTCTACCAACCATGTCCACCGCCACACCTCAGAAGTTCGAGTTCCAAGCCGAGATCAAGCAGCTCCTCGATATCGTCATCCACTCGCTCTACACCGAGAAGGAAATCTTCGTCCGCGAGCTCGTTTCCAACGCCTCCGACGCCATCGAGAAGTTCCGCCATCTCCAGCTCACCGAGAAGGACGTCGCCGACGACCAGCTCGCCCTCGAGATCAACCTCACCACCGACGACAAGGCCAAGACCCTCACCATCCAGGACGCCGGCCTCGGCATGACCCGCGCCGAGCTCATCGAAAACCTCGGCACCATCGCCCACTCCGGCTCCAAGGCCTTCCTCAAATCCCTCTCCGAAGGCGGCCAGAAAAACACCAACCTCATCGGCCAGTTCGGCGTCGGCTTCTACTCCGCCTTCATGGTCGCCAAGACCGTTAAGGTCTACTCCCGCTCCTGGAAAAAGGACGAGCCCGCCCACGTCTGGACGTCCGACGGCTCCGGCAGCTACGAGATCGAGGATGTCGCCGACCAGACCCGCGGCACCAAGATCGTCATCGAGCTCAAGGACGACGCCCACGACTACGCCACCGAGTCCCACATCAAGGACATCCTCGAGCGTTACAGCGCCTTCGTTTCTTTCCCGATCAACCTCGACGGAAAACACATCAACACCGTCCAGGCCATCTGGCTCCGCTCGAAAAACGAGATCACCGACGAGCAATACACCGAGTTCTACAAGTTCCAGTCGCACGCCTACGACGAGCCCCGCCTCCGCCTCCACTTCAGCGCCGACGCCCCGCTCCAGATCAACGCCCTCCTCTTCACCCCAAAGGACAACACCGAAAAGTTCGGCATGGCCCGCCTTGAGCCCGCCGTCTCGCTCTACTGCCGCAAGGTCCTCATCGACGCCAAGCCCAAGGACCTCCTCCCCGAGTGGCTCCGCTTCCTCAAGGGCGTCGTCGATAGCGAAGACCTTCCCCTCAACATCTCGCGCGAGACCATGCAGGACCGCGCCCTCATCGAGAAGTTGAACAAGGTCATCACGAAACGTTTCCTCAAATTCCTCGCCGACGAAGCCGAGGCCCGCCCCGACGGCTACAACGAGTTCTACGCCGAGTTCGGCATCTTCCTGAAGGAAGGCGCCGCCCTCGACTACACCCACAAGGACCAGCTCGTTAAACTCCTCCGCTACGAGTCCTCACTCACTGAAAAGGGCAAGACCACCTCGCTCACCGACTACGTCACCCGCATGAGTGCCGACCAAAAAGAGATCTACTACCTCATCGGCCCCAACCGCGCCGCCATCGAAAGCGGCCCGTATCTCGAAGGATTCAAAGCCCGCAACCTCGAAGTCCTCTTCTGCTACGAAGCGGTGGACGAATACGCGATGAACAACGTCCGCGAATTCGACGGCAAGAAGCTCACCGCCGCCGACCACGCCGACGTAAAGCTCGCCGACGCCCCCAAGCCTCCCGCGGCCGAAGGCGACCTCTCCGAAACCGACGCCACCGCCCTCGCCGAATGGATCAAAACGAGCCTCGGCGACCGCGTCGAAGCCGTAAAGCCTTCCGACCGCCTCGTCGATTCGCCCGCCCTCGCCGTCAACGCCGACAAGTTCATGACGCCCCAGATGCGCCGCATGATGAAAGCCATGAACAAGGACGGCGCCGACGCCCCTGTGAAAGTTAACCTGGAGATCAACCCGCGCTCTGCCGTGATGAAGCACCTCAACGCCGCCCGCGCCGCATCGCCCGAAAAAGCCGCCCTCATCGCCGAGCAAATCTTGGACAACGCCCTCATCAGCGCCGGCCTCTTCGAAGACCCCAGCAAGATGGTCGCCCGCCTCTACAAGCTCCTCGAAACGGTCTAAACAACACGCCCGTCCCACATGCCTTAAAGGTAGGGCGCGTTATCCCTAACGCGCCGCGCCTCCGAGGGGTATACGGCGCACCTCCGGGCGCCGTCTCCGCCCCCCCAAAAAAAGCCCCTGACCTTCCCGTCGGGGCTTTTTCATGCTCCTCCCTTAACAACCCACCATAAACTCAATCTAGTTTGTCACGTAATACGTGACAATTTTCATAACCTTTTATTTTTAAGTATTTTAAAATTATTTTTTAGCTCAACAAATAAAGTATGGCTAGTTAGCCATACTTTATTCTTGCGCGATATGGCTCATCAGCCATACCTTTACCCCGCCATGAAAATGACCATGCATATCGACGAGGACGTTTTGGACCGCGTGATGAAGAT
>Ga0209512_1004485_pt1 | contig 12173 bp, 13 predicted proteins | sample frozenSSSSmetaG_FD_184142 | JGI IMG/M metagenome (GOLD analysis project Ga0209512, IMG submission 184142) | Glacier valley bacterial and archeal communities from Borup Fiord, Nunavut, Canada, to study Microbial Dark Matter (Phase II) -... | ecosystem: Environmental > Aquatic > Freshwater > Ice >... | reverse complement strand
CCCTTGGGCGCGCCGTCGCGAAGCTGGTCGGCGCTGCTGCGCTTGATGACGGTGATGTCGTGGGCTTTCTTCTTGCCGTCCTCGGGATTGGCCATGCCGAGGCAGCTCATGTGGTGGGTGCGCATGTTCATGCGGAAGAAGTGTCCGGTGGCGATGGCGCGGAGTTCGCCCTTGGAGTTTTCGCTTTTTTGATCGAAGCAGGCGGCGTTGTGGTAATGGCCGTCCACGGCGCAGAGTTCCCAGCCGTCGAGCTCTTCGCATTGGGCGTAGGGGTCGGGAATGCGGCGCTTCATGGGCTCGGCGAGCAGGTCGTTGAGCGAGGTGATGTTAGCGAGCCGCCGCGGGCTTTTGAGGGCTTTGAAAAAATGGCTGGGCTCGATGTTGGCGATGCCTTGGTCGGCATGAAACTGGAGGAACTCCTGGCCGGTGGTCGAGCTGCTCAGGCAGCGCAACACGCCGAGTTGGCAATAGTGGATGTCTGATATATCGGTGCACCGGTATGGGCGCGAGGATTGGGGGTAGAGTTGGAAAACGTCCGCGAAGAAGCGGTTGGAGAATTCATTGTCAACGTGTTGCGAGGAAGCCATGAAAATTTTTCCAAACTAACAGACTCTGTGGCGAGCATGAAATGGCCTTGAGGGGCGATATTTCGGCTCAGACGCGGGATTTTGACGTCGATGCTGCTGAGTCGTGTGGCCTCATCAAGGACGGGCCCGGCCGCCGGGGAAGATGCCGTAGCGAGGATTTTTCAGCATAGTTTTCCACACCGATCTCAGCGCCATGAAACAAGAAGCCTGCGGATGCATCGAATCGTTGCGGAACGTTATCTTGAGAATCCTGAGGTCGTCATTGAATTTGGATTGGAAAACATCAAACGATGGCAACGCCAGGGGGTGGATTGCGAAGACTTCCGGATGTGGGAGAACATTCTCCGTTTCGATCCTCAACGTCTGATGGGAACACTCTGCGGGACGAGCGAGGAAGCCGTCCGACTGCGCCAGTCTTCGCCTTTCGCCGGACTCATCCCAGAAGACATCCGGCGACAAGTCCTAGCCACGACATTGTGAACGCCGAGCAACTGCGGCATATCCTGCGCGCGGCGGCGGCTGTCACCGGCAAGACGGTCAATACTGTCATTTTAGCCATGAAGAGTAAGAAAAATTCAACCGCAGATGAACAGGATGAACGCAGATAAACAGAAGGGAAATTCAGTCTTAATCTGCGTCCATCTGAGTTCATCTGCGGTTAAAAACTCTTAAACTAACAGTATTGGGCGAGACAGTATTTGTCGTCATCGGTAGCCAAGCGATTCTCGGCTCCCACCCGGATGCCCCGCGAAGCCTGCGCACATCCGTCGAGGGTGACACCTACCCGAAAAATCACCCGGAAAAAGCCATTGAGGTGGATGGCGCCATTGGAGAACTTTCGCCGTTTCACCACGAATTCGGCTACTATGCCCACGGTGTCGCTCCCGAAACCGCCACACTTCCTACAGGCTGGGAGCAACGATTGGTGGAGTTCCCCGTCAACGACCCGGCGGGAACGATCGGCTTGTGCCTCGAAAAGCACGATCTCGCCTTCAGCAAGCTTGCCGCAGGCAGGGAGAAAGACATCGGCTTCATCCGTGAGTTGCCCAAGCACCGGCTCATCAATCGTGGCAGACTCCTCCGCCTGATCGAATCCGAAGAAAACGCAGAACTCAAAAAAGATTTGGAGCGTAACTGGACCATCGTTACATCCAGAAAACCAACCTGAGCCATTTGAGCGAATTCCAAGCCGACCATTGCCTTCCCATTCAAAATCCAAAATCCAAAATCAACAATCATCTCCCCCTCTTCTCTTCCCGCATTCGAAATTCAAAATTCAAAATTCAAAATTTCTCTCCTCCTCCGCGCTCCCTCCGCGCCCTTAGCGTCTCTGCGGTTCCTCTTCTCTTGAATCTTCTCTAATCATCAAAAATCCAAAATCCATCATCCAAAATTGCGCCCCCATCGCCGCGCTCGCACTATCCCTCGGCGCGGTCGAAGGCACCGCCTACTGGTGGATGCATCCCGCGCCCGCCGGCCTCGGCGAGCCCGTGCTCACCTACCGCCCCCAGGTAGGGCCGGACCGCCGGGCCAGCCCACTTATCGCCAACGGCGCGGACCGACAAAGAAACGAAAAGGAAAATGAAAAGGAAAACGAAGAGGGGACAGAGAACAAGCATTCGCAAAACCCATCCGCTTCATCTTCCGCCCAGCCACCATCCCCTTCTTCACTTTCAACTCTGAACTCTCAACAATCAACCTTTTCAATCACCCCTCTCCCCGAGATAGTAACAAAGGTAGTTCCCTCTCTCCATTGTACAACGGGTACGGCCTTACGCATCGACTGCGGAAATGGCGTAACGATTCACACCGCTTTCTTCGAGTGGGACCGCGAAGAGCTGGACAATGTGATGGAAGCCTTCAGGCACATGCCCGAAGAATGCATGGGCTCCATCGGTATGACCCTAACCGCCCAGCCGCTGCCGAAGAATTACAAGGTGGGTGACGAAATTCTCATCTTTGATCACACTGTGTTCAGGGATCAGATTGGCGCTACCGTCAACGCCTTTAAATGCACCTGGGTATCCGGCACGAGCAAACTACTCGGCGATGGAGTGCGAGGGAGCCTTGATCAAAAGCGGCAGATCTTACTGAGAAAGGCTCTACAGCGGTTCAATCCAGCTTATGCTCGGGTCGTTCAAGGTGCTGTCCGTGGAATCCCCAATCCCGATCAGGCATGGAAAGTGTTTGAAGACACGGTCCTTGCAGACTTGAGCCTGAAATCTCAATAGTCAGGATTCACGGAATTAGCTCATTGCGAGTCGAATGCCACACTTTTTCATGATCTCCGTTCCAGTCGCAATTAATTGCAATTCGGTTACTCTAGGTTGATCCAGTTGGCCGGGGACAAATGGCCTTTAGTCGAGTATTCACAAGAATTATGTCCTGATGCCAGCGCTCCCACTACTTGTTTCGATCGCGAACCTCATGCTCGCGATTTGTGGACTTGTGCATTTCGTCCGGCAAAGGCGGTTGGTTGCGATTATCTGGTTGCTTCTTGCCTATTTCGGAGTCGCTATTCTGTTCCTGACGATTGAAGGGGCATTTATTCATACGCAGCCTTTTACGCTGGTGCAGTTCGACATCAATAACGGTGAACTCTTAAGATTCAATTTGTTTGCGTTGGGATTCAATCTCATTTTTGGCCTCACTGACCTCGGGTGTTCAAGATGGCTACATCCTTTCGCACGAAGAAGGATCCGCTGGAATCCCGGCCCGAGGGAGTCGCGGACCATTGAGATTCTGATTCGTATCTACGGGAGCCTCCTGATCGTAAGTTCCCTATTAACAATCGTAATGTTCCGTGGTTCCGGATACACCGATTTTGTTGAGCGGAATGAAAGCTCCTGGCCGATGGTTTTTCTTATGGCGAGCAGTCCATTTATTGCCTTCTGCACGATTCAGAGAAGATATTGGCTTGCCTTGGCTGCGTGCCTCCCGTTCCTCCTCATCGCCATACAGCTCAATGTCCGGACATTCCTCCTGCCCTCAGTGATCACGGTCGTTTTGGTCCACGCGTTTCGTGAAATCTCTCGACGAAAGATAAACCTCCGCGGAGGGTTGGCCCGTTGGGCTGTCACGGTGGTTGCCTTGGTGTGCCTGCTCTTGGTGAGTTCCCGGATCATGTCCTTGAAAACCGGCAAGCAAACGGGAATCATTGCCCTCCCGGATTTCGACCTTGTGACCATGTCCCCGGTGGTGATGGCTGCATCCGACGTCACGAACACCAGAACCGGCTGGGATTCCCTTGCTTTGTATCATCTCAATCTCATCAATCCATTCCTCCGGTTGATGGGCGTGGAGCGTCCTGAAATCACAGACCCACCGGTTGTCATGGCGCGCTTCATCGAAGGCGTTCCGGAGAATTGGCCGAGGTTCTACCACTATCCCTCCCTGATTTATGCGGACGCTTACCTATCTTTTGGCTACGCCGGTCTCTGGATGGCGGTTTATTGGGCATTGATTCTCATGGCATTGGAACTGATTCTTGTCCAGAATATGATTTTGTTTGGAGTCATGGTCCCCTATTACAGTTGGCATGCCTACCTTCTGGTTCGCGGTGCCACCGCCGGGGCCTCGGTGCAATGCGCGTATTCCATCTATTTTTCTCTGATTATCGCCTTCGTCGTAGCCCGGCACCAGCTCCTCATGATTCAGCCATCCAGACGTCCGGTGAAGGTTCGTCTCTAGTGGTGGCTTGGCCTGCTCCCGGCCGGAACGCATGGATAACAGCCTGTAATGAATCTGCTCCTTAAACTAACGGCTTCTGGAACCTGCGGATTGTAAAACACGACTAACAATGAAAATCCTGCACGTCATCAACTCGCTCTGTTCGGGAGGGGCTGAGGTATTTGTGGCGGATCTGTTGATTGCCCAAGCGAACCAACCGGGGCTGGAGGTGGCACTCCTCACCTACGCCGGAATTTTGGATCACAAAGGGGAGGAACTCGCCAGCATGCTATCCAAACGCGGTATCAAGCAGTTCCATTTGGAGATTCGTGAAAATCGTGAAAAATGGAGAGTGCCTGCGCTGTTTCGGAAGTGCATTGCCGGGTTCGAGCCCGATGTTATCCATTCGCACATGCTGCAGTGTGATCTGTTCCTAGTGCTCGGAATGATTGGCTTTAGGCGCAAGCCTTTGCTGGTAAGAACGCTGCACGATGGGTGGCGCAGTCATATGCTTCCCCCGTCGCTGCAGCGATGGCTCGGGCACCGCTTTCACAAAATCGTTGGCTGCAGCAAGTCGGTGATGGACTTCGGCGAAGGTGTTGTCTCTGCAGATTCGTTTGTGAATAATGGTATCGCAATTCAAGGGGACAAAAGGCAGGATTCTCAGTTGCCTGAACGCCGTAATGAGATCCGGGAAAGTTTGGGACTTGATGATTCCGAATGCCTGTTGGGGTGTGTGGGTTCGCTGCATGGGAGCGGAGTGTCCCCTAGGAAAGGTCAGGATCTCGTGATTCTGGCATTGTCGCAACTGGCCGACGAACGCATCCATGTTGTATTTCTTGGAGATGGGTCTTTGCGCATGGAACTCGAATCGCTGGCGAAACGGGAAAAAGTCGAGAAACAGTGCCACTTTGTTGGCATCACGGATGACGTCGTCGGCTACCTGAATGCCGCGGATGCCTTCATGCTTCCGTCGCGGTCCGAGGGCTTGTCGATAGCGACAATTGAGGCGGCTTGTTCGGGCTTGCCGCTGGTATTGAGCTCCATCCCCGCATTTCAACCGTTCGCCAGCAGCTCGACGCATTATTTTGAAAATGGAAACTCATCCGATTTGGCCAGAATCATAAGAACTCTTGCGGATGACTTGGTGTCGTTCCGGGAACTGGCTGGAGGCAACGTGCCCCATTACAAGAATATTTTCGATATCAACCGGAGCGCGTCCGAGTATGTGGGAATTTATAAAAGCATCAAGGTCATGAATGGCGGACGGGTAGCATTGGCAAATGGCGGAAACTGACATCCGAAGAAGCATGCTCGTCACGGCAAGCGGCAGCATCGTAAGTCAAGCGATCCTGGTGATTTCTACTCCAATCCTGACACGTCTTTACAGCCCCGAGGCAATCGGGCAGTACTCAGCATTCATTGCGCTGGTGACCACTCTTGCGGTGGTTGTCACACTAAACTATGAGATTGCGATCCCGCTCGCCCGGGATACTCGCGAGGCCAATGCTATTCTCATTCTGACTCTAGCTGCGACCACCGTCGTGTCAATGGTTGTTTGGGGGGGGCTGGCAACTTCAGGGCAGGTCATATTCGGATTACTTGGAATCCCATACCAATCCTACTATCCACATATAACACTCGCTCTGCTCTTGTTGATTGGAGTTACCAAAGTGCTCTCCTACTGGCTGATTCGTGAGAGGCAATTTGGTTTGTCATCTATCGCTAAAATCGGTCAGTCATTGTCCCAGAGTATCACGCAGGTTTCTCTTGGTGCCGTATCACACTCCTCGTTTGGTCTGCTTGCGGGACAGATGGTTTCCCAGCTTGGCTTTTTAATCATCGCCGGGACATCGGTCCTAAAGACATTCACCCTCAGCAGTATCCATGAAATAATTGGCAGCTCCAGGCGGCACTATCGGTTTCCCCTCATTACAATCTGGTCCTGTTTGATCCATGCAATAGCGGCGAACATGCTGTCAGTCGCGCTGATCTCACTACACGGTGCGGCAGTGGCCGGGCAGTTCGCCCTTTGCTTCCGCGTTCTCCAATTGCCTGTCAATTTCGTGGGCGCGTCTCTTGCTCAAGTCCTCTATCCGGCGGCAGTGGAGGCGAGGGATTCTGTAAAATTGGATGAACTCATCCTGGGCACATTGAATGGGCTCAATGCCTTTGCATTTCCCGTATTTTCCGCACTGCTGCTCGTATCCCCCGAGCTTTTTTCAATGGCATTCGGTGCCAGATGGGAAGATGCGGGTGTCTACACGCGCGTTCTTTTGCCTTGGGTCTTGTTATCTCTGTATTCGGTATCACTCTCGATTTTAGTTAGTGTTCTGGATGAACAGGCAAAGGAATTCAAATTCCAGTTGCTCTATCTCTTTTTGACAATGCTGGGAGTGGTATTGGCATCCCGGTTTGGAAATCCTCTCATCACGATCGGTGCCATCAGCCTTGCTGCATTTCTTTCCCTTGGTCCCAAGATCTGGTGGCTACTTTCTCTGGTTGGAGTTAAGGGCCGGACCGCCATGGCCGGTCTAATTCGGGAGGCGGTTTTCACTTTACCTCTAATCCTCTTCATCGCGGTGGTAAGGTGTTTTCTTGTGAATCCACTGGTGATTCTCGGATGCACGGCAGTGGCCGTAGCCGCCAATATTCTTTTCAATCACCGGTTCCGGAATAGTTATGAATTCAAATGAGGAGTCCCCAACTGGGGGGGTGGCATTCATTAGTTTTTGTGACAGTGGCGGCATGCTGCACTATGTGGCGGGCCTTCAACGTGAGATCGCGTCGCATACCCGTTCGTTACTGGTTTTGGTAGGAAACGGTTCTTCCCCGGCTGATTTACGGTTTCTTCTATCTTCGAATCGGCTCGTCAATCGATTGTTGGAGAAGTATAATCCGGCCTATTACCGCTGCCTTGCAAGGAAGCTGCTGGATGAGTGCAAACCATCGGTCGTCCATATCACGTCGTCATCCATCGGGTTGCCATTTTTTATCAAACAACTTCAACGGGGTGGGGCAAAGGTTGTTTACACCGTTCACGATCCAGACCCGCACGAGGAAGCACGTTCCGTTTGGAGTCGCCTCATGATGCGTATTGAGAATCTTGCCAACGAACGGGCGCTGCGACTTTGTGACCGGATCCATGTCCACTCCGCCTTGCATGAGAAGCGCCTGAATGAGCGCTATGATAACGTGTTCTCGCGTAAAATCTATGTCTCACAGCACGGTTGCGGAATTACTGACGCGATTATTCAGGGGAACCGTGTTCCTCAGGAACTTCGTGATTTTCCATGCGGCTCGGATGCACTAGTTCTGCTGTTTTTCGGAAGAATTGAACCCTATAAAGGCCTCGACGTATTGTTCGATGCCCTAGCCAGTGGCGGATTTTCTCGACGAGTCGTAATGATCGTGGCGGGCCATGGAAATATTCCCCAGCCAAGCAGTCCGCTGAACGCGGAATTAATCTCAATAAATCGATTTGTTGACGATTCAGAAATTCAATTTTTGTTCAATCTGGCCGATGTAGTTGTCCTTCCCTATGTTTCCGCGACTCAAACCGGAGTGATTCCCTTGGCTTATGCGTTTGCGAGACCGGTGATCGCTACCAAGGTTGGGGCGCTTCCGGAACTGGTGGATGATGGTGCAACCGGCTTTTTGGTTCAGGGTTCTGATCCCGAAGCGCTGAGACGCAGCATAGAATGTTTTGCTGGCGACAATGATCTCGCCCGCCGAATGGGTGAAAAGGCTTTGTCATATTTGGATAATCGTTTTGGCTGGTCTGAGATCACGGCAAGACATTTGAAACAATATGAAAGCATGACGGCAGGAACGACTTTGGGATAGCAACGGATCTTGGCCCCAACTACAGGATCCATGACTCCAAAATCAGATATAGAAGCGGTCCATTTGCACTCACTGGATGCCCTACGGGGATGTGCAGCATTAAGCGTTGTATTTTGGCACTGGCAACATTTTTTCTACCGCGGCACTTATTTGGTTGATTTTGATCTGGGCAGGCAACCCTGGTTTTCTCTATTGTATCCTTTTTACACAGCAGGCGGCTATGCTGTTAATCTCTTCTTCTCGATTTCTGGTTTTGTGTTTTTCCTGCTTTATCGGGAGCGAATCCGATCGCGAAACACTTCGTTTGGTAAATTTTGGATACTACGCTTTTCCCGCTTGTATCCACTGCATGCCCTGACTTTAGTCGGTGTTTCGATCGGTCAGTGGCTGTTCCACAAAACTAATGGAACTTATTTTGTCTATTCTTATAATGACCCCTATCATTTCGCACTGCAGTCCCTCATGGCATCGGACTGGGGATTGGAGCGGGGGTGGTCATTCAATGGCCCAGTCTGGTCTGTGTCGGTCGAAGTCTTGTGCTATGGTATTTTCTTTTTGATCTGCTATGTGGGCTTTTGCAAGTGGTGGCATGCCGTCATATTGGTTTTCATGGGATATCTGCTCCAAAAAGTTGGCATCGTTCAAGTTGGGAGAGGAATTTTTTGCTTCTTTGTCGGTGGTTTGGCGCTCGAAATCTTCTATTGCCTTGTTCGCATGCGTCTGTCCACAAAATCATTGATCGTCCTCTCCTCGGCTACATTGTTATTATGGATTCTTATCCCACTTAATTACAAGTATGATGGCCTAAGCCGCATATACGAGGCGACTGTTTCCGCGTTGGATGCCGAGCGACCGACTTTGAAAGCAATGGGTCCGCTTCTCGCGAAAATTTCACCATTGCTTTTTGATTTGCTGCTTTTCCCAGCAACCATTGTGACTCTGGCGCTCTGGGATGTGCATCGGAATGTTCGGATACCAGTGTTCACCTTTCTGGGAAAAATTAGCTATTCGTCATACTTGTTGCATTTCCCGCTTCAGCTCATATTTGTGTTTTTTACGCAAATATTTTCTATCAATCCGGACTTCTTTTATTCACCGGTTTCCCTTCTTCTCTTCTTCGTTACCTTAATCCCTCTCTCTTATTTTAGTTATCAATACTTCGAGCTGCCATGCCAGAAAGGGATTCGGAAAATATTTTTGAGGTAATAGAAGTCGCATTGTTCGCCTCAGAGGCCGTCTTAAAAATACCTAACGAGTGATTCTGGCTAGCATTCGCTTGCTCATCGACAGGTAGATCATGGCTTCCGAATATTCGATCTTCACTTCGTAGTCCCGGACCAGCCGCCGCGACTGGATCAACCATCCGAAGGTCCGTTCCACGATCCACCGTCTACCAGTATGTGTTGCTTTCTCCCTGTAATCTTCTGCCGCATCATAACCACGAAACTCCGGGCTGGCTAGCTGTCCGAACGCTTTGACTATCGATAATCGCAGCAGTCGGGGCTTTTTTTTCCGGCCGCGAGGCGGACCTTATCCCTGATGGCATGATGAATCCGCTCCCAATGGCCAAGTTTGGCCCAGAGCCGGAAATAGTGGTAGCAGGTCTTCCAGTGAGGCAGGTCGTTGGGCATCATCCGCCATGCCCCGCCCGTCCGGATGATGTAGAGGATGCCGCCGATGATGCTGCGCCTCGAATGCTCCTGCGGGCGTCCTCGCAAGGTGTCCGGCTTGGGTGGCAATAGAGTTTCGAGAACTTCCCATTCGGAATCTGTCCTGCTGTTTGGATAACTGGCCATGCCGAGTTTCTCCAATACATGACCAAACTAGGACAGGTTAAAATCGTCATGTTAGTATTTTTAAGACCGCCTCTAAGTTATAGTTTGAGACGGCGGGATAAGCCATTTAGCTGCGAATTGAGTGCCGCGATAAGATCTTTATTTGTAATATCTTGCGCGCTTATCATTTCCAATGAATCCATCATAGCAAAGACTGTTGACATAGTAGTTGCATTTCCACACCCCCTAAGAAAGGTTAAGGGAACAGATGGCAGAAAATTGACACACGATATCTCACCGAATTGAGAACGCACGGAGTCGATTCTGTGCGAAACCATGGCAGCCTTTCGGGCTTGGTTTTGGTCGGATCGATTTGCCCAAGGATTGGAAGCTGCAATTGGGGCCCGGAATTAATTCGAGACGCGCTACTACTCTTGCTAGGTTGAAGCCCAAAATTATAATAATGCGATGAAGGCGGTGCTTGTTATTGACTCAGTATCACGTGCCGCAGGAGGAATATTGGATGCAGAACGCCGTTTGCATCAGAGCATCGCCAGGTTGGGAGTGGAGACGGCTGTTCTCTCTCTCGATGACGTTCATTCCGTAGAGGATCTCCCTGGCTGGGCCCCGTTGGTGCCCAGGGTATTTCGTCATATTGGGCCATTTGCATTGGGAGCGTCACCTGCACTACGCCGGGCAATTAGTAATGAGTCCGGGGATCTGATTTACCGTGCGGGGATTTGGCGACTTCCATCGAAGTATGCCCACGGATGGACCAGAAAAAATCGCCGACCGGAAATCATTGCACCGCACGGAATGCTAGATCCATGGGCGGTGCGGAATTCCCGCTGGAAAAAGCGACTGGCGCACCTTTGGTTTGAAGGTGCGCACTTGAGGGATGCTGCATGTATTCGTGCGCTTTGCGAATCGGAGGCGCGTGCTATCAGGGCGTATGGTCTTAAAAATCCGATTTGTGTGGTTCCGAATGGGATCGATTTGCCCCACGAAACAGAGAACAGAAGGCAAGAGTTGGGGAAAAAATTTCTTCTCTCCATCGGGAGACTGCACCCAAAGAAGGGCCTGCCTAATGCGCTCCGCGCCTGGCGCTCTCATCAGGGCTCCAAGATTTCTCAATCGAAATCCGATGAATGGCTGTTGGTAATCGCCGGTTGGAGCGAGGGCGGTCACGAGGCGGAACTGAAGCTGCTGTGTGATGAGTTGGGTTTGAAGCATGCCAACGTGCCAGCTGTCGAGTTTTTGAGCCTTTCGAAGGATGAACAAGGTCATTGCCATCAGCAGGGGGCAAGTGCGCTAGCCGAGATCGGCATAACAGTCGTATTTGTAGGGCCTGTTTTTGGAAACGTAAAGGCTGAGCTTTTAAGATGTGCGAGCGCTTTCATTCTCCCTAGTTTCAGCGAAGGTTTGCCGATGGCCATACTAGAGGCTTGGGCCTATGGTTTGCCGGTTCTGATGACGGATCATTGCAATCTTCCTTCAGGTTTTGAGGCGGAGGCCGCCATACGAATTGGCACTGATGTCGAGAGCATCGCGGCTGGGATGATGGATTTATTCCGATCATCAGTCAATGATCTTCGATCAACCGGCAACAACGGAAGGCTATTGGTTAGCGAGCGATTTACTTGGTTAAAGTTGGCGGCGCAGATGAAAGATGTGTATGAGTGGGCGCTTGGAGGTGGCTCGAAACCGGGATTCTTGAAGGAATATTGATGTTAATATTTTCATAAGAGAATACGGAGTAAAATATTGTTAGTGACTGGATCCTCACTATCCATCAATTTCCATGGACATTCATCAGAATCGGGCAACCCGGAAGTGGACGCGCAAGGAACTCGCCAGTCGGGTATTATGGGCAGCGTGCCGACCGCTTTTTTGTTTTAGTCCTCGACTGTGCTGGGGATGGAGATGTTTTCTGTTAAGGGCTTTTGGTGCCAAGATCGGCAGTAACGTGCAGATCTATCCATCGGTCCTGATATTCATTCCGTGGAACTTGGAGATCGGCGATTGGAGTGCAGTCGGCTTTGACGCTCTACTTTACAATCTGGGTCCCCTCAGAATTGGGTCGAAGGTCACCATTTCTCATCGTGCCCATCTTTGTGGTGGTACCCACGATTTCCATGATCCCACCTTACCACTCATCAAGGGATCTATTGTCATAGAGGATGAAGCATGGATCTGTGCTGATGCCTTCATCGGCCCCGGAATCACAATTGGTCGGCGCTCTATTGTAGGCGCGCGGGCCGTGGTGGTAAAGAATGTCGATTCCAATCAAATAGTC
>Ga0209512_1004484_pt1 | contig 12182 bp, 9 predicted proteins | sample frozenSSSSmetaG_FD_184142 | JGI IMG/M metagenome (GOLD analysis project Ga0209512, IMG submission 184142) | Glacier valley bacterial and archeal communities from Borup Fiord, Nunavut, Canada, to study Microbial Dark Matter (Phase II) -... | ecosystem: Environmental > Aquatic > Freshwater > Ice >... | reverse complement strand
TCTTAATCAAATTATTTTTTTAAGAAGTAAACTAATATAAAATAATTGTGTTTAATGAGGGGTGCAAATACAGCAGTGCCTTAGATTATTATAAAGATGAAAAAGGTATATTACGCTGAAATGATTTAGAATAATCGGACGAGTCCTACCCTTCATTAAACCAGAATGTATATCATTTTGGCGGGAGAAAAAGTAATTAAAATTGAATAGATTGACTTTTGAAATCAAACGATTGAATAAAAATTAAAAGTATCATATTTACATTAATAATATTCATTTGTAATGATTAATAATATCAATTATAACCTTTTGTAACTTTAATGGCCTTAAAAAACATTTCTTTTTCAAACTCAATAATCAAACTTTACCGAACACTAATTCCTGATAAAATAGATATAGGGGTAATTTATATGTATTCGATTTTAGCTGGATTAGTTCAACTTTCTTTGCCTTTGGGTATACAATCGATCATAAATTTTGTGATGGCGGGTAGCATTTCTACCTCAATAATTGTGCTTATTGGTCTGGTAGTATTTGGTGTTTTTATTAATGGTTTATTGCAAGTGCAACAATTACAGATACTTGAAAAAATTAAACAAAAACTTTTTGTAAGGTATTCACTTGAATATGGAGAGAGGATACCTAAATTAAATATTGAAAAGCTTGACGGAGAATACCTTCCTGAAATGGCAAATAAGTTTTTTGACAACATTTCTTTACAAAAAGCTTTAGATAAATTACTGATTGACCTTCCTGCAGCCTTAATACAAGTTTTGCTTGGTTTATCATTGCTCGCTTTTTATCATCCTGTTTTTATCGGATTTGGTATTATCTTACTATTTATTGTTTTTAGTTATATACGTTTCACTTCTTCACAGGGCCTTAATACTGCTATTGCTGCCAGCGGATATAAATATGATACTGCAGCATGGCTACAGGAAATTGCACGCACAATTAAATCATTTAAGTTTTCAAAAAATACTGCATTGCATATTTATAAAACCGATAAAATTGTAAGCAGTTATTTAAAATCCAGGACTAGTCATTTTAGAATTCTTCTAAGCCAATATTGGAGCCTGATTTATTTTAAAGTAATTATTACAGCTGCAATGCTAATTGTCGGCGCATATTTATTATTAGAGCAACAGATCAATGTTGGTCAATTTATAGCCGCTGATATAGTAATTATAAGCATAATCGGATCTATTGAAAAATTAATTTCAAACCTTGATACTGTATATGATGCCCTGGTTTCGGTTGAAAAGTTAAGTATTCTTGCCGAGGCAGAGAAGGAGCAAAGTGGAACCATAACTTTACCTCCAACTCCTCAAGGGCTTGAAGTATCATTTAATAATATTAATTTTTGTTATAGCGATGGGGAATTAGTATTAAGAAATTTAAATTTTTCAGTGGCAAAAGGTGAGATTATATTGCTTAAAGGGGAGGCAGGAGCCGGAAAATCTACGGTATTGCGTTTGCTTACTGGAGCTTTTAAAAACTATGAAGGATCAATATTGATTAATTGTATACCAATAGCTAATTATGATTTGCAAAGCCTTAGGCAAAGTATCGGTATACTCTTGGGCAACCAAGATATATTTGAAGGCTCTATTATGCAAAATCTTACTATGGGGAATGAAAAAATTGTCTTTGAAAATATTTTGGAATTAACCAATATTCTTGGCCTTGATCAATATATAAATTCTCGCAAAGAAGGTTTCGATACTATACTTACTCCCATAGGGAGCAATTTGCCCAAAGCGGTGCGTAAAAATATATTATTAATGCGCGCTTTACTTGGTGATAATCGTTTAATACTATTAAAGGAACCTTTCGACCATCTTAACAAAGATCAAATAAACGAAACTTTCAATTATATAAGGAGAAGCAGGGCAACTGTGATTATAGCGTCCAGAATGGGAAATATAAAAGAATATTTCGATAAAGTATTTAGAATGGAAAATGGTACTATACCTGTTAAATAGATATGGGAAAATATTTGGAAAGTAGCATAGAAGAAATAGCTGAAAGCGATAATAAACTTTCTTCTTTTCGTAGCATTTATAAGATTGGCGTTAAGAACAATGTGAAATATTGGCTTTGGGGTCTACTTGCGTTCATTGTTGTTACTATGCTTTTGCCATGGACCCAAAATATTAGAGCCAAAGGTATAATAACCACATTAAAACAAGAGCATAGGCCGCAAGAATTGCATGCAGTTATAGCAGGGCAAGTGGTAAAATGGTTTGTAAAGGAAGGGGATTTTGTGAAAGAAGGCGATACTATTTTGCAACTTGGTGAAGTAAAAGTAGATTATTTTGACCCTCAGTTACTTGAACGAACACAAAAACAGATTCAAGCCAAGCAACAAAGCATTGAAGAATATAAAAATAAGGCTAAGACGGGTTTAACTCAGACAAAAGCATTGGCGCAGTCTCTTGATCTTAAACTACAATCGCTCGAAAATAAAATTGCTCAACAATATCTAAAAATACAAACAAGCCTTGCAGACCTTCAGGCACAAAACAATGAACTTGTAGTTTATAAAAGGCAGATAGATGGAGCAAAAGTTATGTTTGACAGTGGAGCAATATCCCTCACTGAGTTTGAAAAGAGGAAAGTTAACTATCAAAACAGCTTGGCAAAAGTAAATAGTACAAGCAATAAACTAATGCAAGACAAACAAGAACTAAACAACTTAAAAATAGAGCAAAAATCGGCTATCCAGGAATATACTGATAAAATTGCTAAAGCTGATGGCGACCGTTTTTCCGCATTATCAAATGCCGCTAGCACCGATGCAGAGGTGTCCAAACTTCAAAACCAATATTCTAATTATAATGTGCGAAATAAACTTTATTTTGTTACTGCTCCCCAAAGGGGCCAAGTGACTAAAGCTAAAAATGCGGGAATTGGAGAAATAGTAAAAGAAGGAGAAATGATTGCTGAAATAGTGCCTGACCAAATTGAGTATGCAGTAGAAATGTTTGTAGAACCAATGGATTTACCCTTAATTTCAATAGGTCAAAAAGTCCAATTAATATTTGATGGTTTTCCAGTGATAGTTTTTAGTGGCTGGCCTGCTAATAGTTACGGAACATTCCCTGGCAAAGTTGCTGCCATAGAAACTTCTGTTAGCAAAAATGGAAAATTCAGATTACTAGTAACGGAAAATTCATTGGTAAAACCCTGGCCAAGACAATTAAAAATTGGCGGTGGAGCAAGCGGAATAGCACTGCTTAAAAATGTTCAAATATATTATGAGTTATGGAGAAATATTAACGGTTTCCCACCAGATTATTATAAACCAGATTATTCTAAGGAAAAAAGTAAATAGCCTCACAATGCAAATAAGGATTCTTCTTTCGTTTTTTATTATTAATATTCATTCAGCATCGAGCCAGTCAACTTTGCAAATTTTTTCCTCAGAAGATTTTACTGCACAGATTAGCAAGTATCATCCCATTGCAAAGCAGGCAGATATTATAGTTGATAAAGCCAAAGCTGAATTATTAAACTCTAGAGGCAATTTTGACCCTATTGTAGAGTTTGACGCAAACAAAAAAACTTTTGATGGAAAAAATTATTATTATTATTTAAATCAAGAAATAAAATTCCCAACAAGAGCGGGTTTTGATATTAAAACAGGAATAGAGAATAATAGTGGTGATTATCTCAACTCCGAGATAACTAATGGGCAATCAAGTTACCTAGGTATAGAAGTACCGCTTGGAAAAGGTTTATTAATAGATAAGCGGAGAGCAACTCTCCGCCAGGCAAAAATATTTCGTGAGCAAAGTGAGCAAGAAAGACTGTCAATAATCAACGATCTTTTGTTTGATGCGTACAATGATTATTATCAATGGGTTGGCGCTTATCAGTTATTTAAAGTTTATTCAAAATATGTAGACAATGCAAATATCAGGTTGAGATTAGTAAAAATCTCTCTGGAAAATGGAGATAGATCCATAGCAGATACAGTAGAAGCTTTTGCACAGGTTCAAAATTATTTGCTACATCAATCCGACGCGCTGCTAAAACTTAATAATGCAAAATTTGATCTGTGTAACCATTTATGGTCTTATAATAATAAACCTTATCAATTGCCTTCTTACTTTTTGCCCGATACAATAAAATTCTTAATGATAAGTCCGTTAGAAACCCCTGAAAATATTATCGAGGCATCAAAAAATCAAAATCCTTTATTGCGGAGTTATGACTTTAAGCTGAAGTCATTAAATGTCGAAAAAAAATTGAAATTTCAAGGACTTTTACCCTCATTTAATTTACAAGCAAACCTTTTAAGCAAAAATTATTACCAACCATCGAATTTTAACGGAGCTTATCTGCAAAATAATTACAAATGGGGCATCAATTTTAAAGTCCCGCTTTTCTTAAGGCAAGCTCGCGGAGACTACGCTAATGCTCAGCTCAAAATTAAAGAAACATCGCTTGAACTTATAAGGAAGCAATGGCAGGTAGAAAACAAAATAAGATCTTATTACAATGAAAATACATTAATTCAGCAACAATTAGTAAAAGTCCAAAATATTTATCAAAATTACTTTTATCTCCTCCGAAATGAAGAATTAAAATTTAAACAAGGCGAAAGCAGTTTGTTTTTAATTAATACAAGAGAGATGAAAGTATTGGATATACTCCAAAAAGAATTGGAGCTTAGAGTGAAATATTTTAAATCAAAATATGCAATTGAATGGGCGGCTGGCTTGCTTAGGTTTTAGAAAGGGCACATTGACTTTTTCTCTTAAAAGGCTTCAGAAAATATAAAGGAACAACCAGCTTTGGATTTATATGCTATTTTTATATATATAATCTTATTTTAATCTTTATTTTAAACACCTTTTTTTCAAAAATATTTTTAATTTAGATTTGGCGCAATGTTTTAGCCAAATTATAACAGATTAATATGTATTCAACCGAATTATTTTCTCCTTTATCCTCTCTTTAGGCAAAAAACCCTTTTCAAGGTTTTTTGCAAAAGGAACCGCCATATCCAAGCTTCCTTCACGAAGAACGGGCGCATCTAAAAACTCAAATAAATTTTCTGAAATCCAAGAAGCAATCTCTGCTCCTATTCCACCAGTAATCGTATCTTCATGACAAACTAAAACTTTTCCGGTTTTTTTTACAGTTTTTGTAACCGCCTCTTTATCCCATGGTATTAAGGTTCTGAGATCCAAAAGGTCTGCAGAAATATTTAAATCATTAATAATTTCTTTTGCCCAATGTACTCCCATTCCATAAGTAATAATTGAAATTTCTTCACCTTCGCTGACAAATTTGGCCTTACCAATAGGAATCGTATAATAAGAAGTAGGAATTACCTCAGAGAGTGACCTGTATAAAAGTTTATGTTCAAAATACATAACTGGATTAGGATCTTCAATGGCAGCATTTAACAAACCTTTTGCGTCAAAAGGATTCGAAGGATAAACAATTTTTAAACCAGGTGTATGAAAAAACCATGCTTCATTGGATTGTGAATGAAATGGGCCGGCAGATGAACCTGCTCCAGTTGGCATTCGTATTACAACATCAGCATTTTGAGACCATCGGTAAAAATTTTTTGCCAAATTATTTATGATCTGGTTAAAACCGCAACTCACAAAATCTGCAAATTGCATTTCAATCACTGATTTAAAACCACGAATCGAAAGCCCTAAACCAATACCTATTATTGCTGACTCACATAAAGGAGTATTTCGAACCCTGTGTTTTCCAAAATTTTCAATAAAACCTTCTGTAACTTTAAATGCTCCACCATATTCTGCCACATCCTGACCCATTATTATCAGATTTGGAAATTTTTCCATGCTTTCCCATAAAGCATCTGAAATAGAATCGATAAATCTCTTTTCTGTTTTTTCTTCACTTTCTGGTTCTTGAACTACTTGAACAAAAGGTGCAAACATTTCGCCTGCCTCGATTTCAAAATTAAATTCTGGATCCGGTAAAGAAAAAGCAGTTTCAACTGCATGATCAATTTCTAATTTATAATCTAATTTAAATTTATTTATTTCTTCTTCCGAAAAAATGCCTGTTTCAATAATAAATCTTTCATAATTATTAACAGGATCTTTTTTGTTCCACATTTCTAATAATTCGGGTGGAACATATTTTACTCCCGAGGCCTCTTCATGCCCTCTCATTCTAAAAGTAATAGCTTCAATTAAATACGGTCTTGGATTGTTTCGCATTGACTTAGCTATTGAAGAAATATTTTCATAAACATCTAAAATATTATTACCATCAATTTTTTTGCTTTCTATTCCATATCCAATAGCCTTATCTATTAAATCTTTACACCTGAACTGTTCTTCACTAGGAGTAGATAATCCGTAACCGTTGTTTTCAATTAAAAAAATAACAGGCAAGTTCCAAACCGCCGCTACATTAATAGCTTCATGAAAATCGCCTTGACTTGTGCCACCATCACCACTAAAAACCAAGGTTACTTTCGGTTTTCGTTGTATTCTATTAGCTAAAGCAATTCCATCAGCTACAGGAAGCATTGCTCCCAAATGAGAAATCATGCCTATTATATGATGTTCATGTGTGCCGAAATGAAATGACCTATCCCGACCTTTTGTAAAACCTTCCAATTTGCCTTGCCATTGCGCAATAAGTTTTACTAATGAACAATTTCTGGAAGTGAAAACACCTAAATTTCTATGAAGTGGTAAAATATATTCATTTTCAAGCAATGCCATGGTTGCCCCAACTGATATAGCTTCCTGACCAATTCCTGAAAACCATTTTGATATTTTATTTTGACGAAGTAAAATCAACATTTTCTCCTCAATTAATCGGGGCTTGATTAAAGCTTTATATAAATCAATCAAGGTTTCGTTTGAATGATTATTTTTATCGAAACGCATATATTATTTTTTATTTATTTAAAATAGGAAAAACACTTAATTAAGTTTTCATTTTTCAATACTTTACTCACATTGCATAAATGGTAAATAAAGTTTTTTAATTTAAAACTTATTTTAAATTATGAATATAACGATATTGATAAACTGATAATTTAAAATTTAATTTTTAAGAATAGAATATTATTATTTGCAATTACAATTTAATTTTTTTGTTATTTATTACAAATTTGAAGATATTTTTACCAAAAGTATTTTTACGGAAATTATTAAAATGATCTTATATCAAAATTTTACGCTAGACAATGGTTTACAAGTATATGTACATGAAGACCATAGTACACCAATTGCTGCTGTTAATATTCTTTATAATGTTGGCTCCAGAGACGAAGATGAAAATAAAACAGGCTTTGCACACTTATTTGAACATTTAATGTTTGGCGGTAGTAAAAATGTAGAGTCGTATGATGAAGCCTTGCAAGTTGTAGGTGGAGAAAATAACGCTTTCACTTCACCAGATATTACAAATTATTATATCACCTTGCCTGCGTCAAATATTGAAACTGCGTTTTGGTTGGAATCAGATCGAATGCTTGGCCTTTCATTCGACCCTCATGTATTAGAAGTTCAACAAAAAGTGGTTATTGAAGAATTTAAACAAAGATATTTAAACCAACCTTATGGCGATGTGTGGCTTAAACTTCGCCCCCTGGCCTATAAAAGTCATTCATATAAATGGGCTACTATTGGTAAAGATATTTCGCATATAGAAAACGCTACCCTCAATGACGTAAAAGATTTTTTTTATAAATATTATTTGCCCAACAATGCAGTACTTGTAGTAGCGGGAGATGTTTCGTTAGAACAGGTGAAGGTATTATGTAAAAAGTGGTTTGAACCAATTCCTGAAGGAAAAAATTATGTTCGAAATATCCCTCAAGAGTTAGTTCAGACAAAATCAAGATCTGAAACTATAGAAGCAAATGTGCCATTGGATGCAATTTATAAAGTTTACCATGGTCCTTCACGCCTCCATAAAAGTTATTATGCCGCAGATTTATTAGGCGATGTATTGGGTAGAAGTAAATCTTCTCGTTTACATCGTGAACTAGTTCAGGAGAAAAGATTATTTAATTCCATTGCTTCTTACTCGACAGGCTCATCCGATCCGGGTTTATTAATAGTTCAAGGCACTTTAAATAAAGGAATTACTATAAAAGATGGTGAAGCTGCTATTGAAGAAATTATTGATAAAATAATTAACAATCCGGTGCCTGAAGAAGAATTACAAAAAGTGAAAAACCAGGCGGAAAGTACTCTGGTCTTTTCGGAAGTTGAAGTATTGAACCGAGCTATGAATCTGGCTTATTATGCATGCTTAGGCGAGCCTGATTTAGTAAATGAAGAATCTGCGAAAATGCAATCAGTAACTGCCGAAGATGTGAACATGGAAGCAAAAAATATTTTAAGAAAGGAAAATTGTTCCACTTTATATTATTTAGCAAAAGGGTAAATAATTATATGGAACATTTTTTAATTGAGTTAATCAAGACAAAACAATTCCTTACCACGATCAGTAAATATAATGAAGTCATCTTTTTTATTTTTCATGTATTTTTTATTACTTGTTTTTCTACGCTGCTTAATCTAAAATTAACTTTCGTTTACCTTCAAATTTAAAATAATTACGTACTCATTTTTATGGCTAAAATCACGAAAACAAATCCTGAAACGAAAGAAAAAAAAATCTTTGTATTAGATACCTCTGTTATTCTTTATGATCACAATTCAATTAATAATTTTCAGGAGCATGATGTAGCAATTCCTATCACAGTTTTAGAAGAACTTGATAATTTTAAAAAAGGGAACGATACAAAAAATTTCGAAGCCAGGGAGTTTATTCGTTTTGTTGATAAAATTTCTGGAGAAAATATGTTGCAGGATTGGATTCCTTTAAATGGACCAACAAAAGGTGCTTTTAAAGTAATTATGAATACCAAAACCTTTAATACACAATTCGATGCAGAAAGCGTTTTTGGCGATTTTATTGCAGATCACAGGATTTTAAATTCTGCATTATGCTTAAAAGAAGAAATGCCAGATAAAAAAGTAATACTGGTTACGAAAGATATTAATTTGAGGTTGAAAGCTAAGGCTTTAAATTTATTAGCAGAGGATTATGAAACAGGAAAAATCCGGAATATAAATACACTCTATACAGGTAAAACAACCTTGGATGTGGAACCTGAAATAGTAGCAGAAATTTACGAAAAAGGCTCATGCGATGTTAATAAAATTTGGAATTCAAACGAGAAGCCTCTTGTAAATCATTATTTTATATTAAAAAGTGTTAAAAATTCTGTTCTTGCCTATTTTAATTCAGCTGAAGGCAAAGTTGAAAAGGTGGAGAAAAAAGTGGTTTATGGTATTAAACCTCGCAATGCCGAGCAAACATTTGCAATTCATGCAGTAATGAATCAACAAATAAAGCTTGTAACCATTCAAGGAGTTGCAGGAACAGGAAAAACATTGCTTGCTTTGGCAAGTGCTTTGGAAGATTCTAAAAATTACAGACAAATTTTTCTGGCAAGGCCAATCGTTCCGCTGTCTAATAAAGATATCGGCTATCTTCCTGGAGACATAAAATCAAAATTAAATCCATACATGGAACCACTTTGGGATAATTTAAAATTTATCCAAAGTCAGTTTGATGAAAATGATAAAGAATACCAAAAAATTACTGATTACATCAATAAAGAAAAATTAGTGGTACAACCGCTTGCCTATATTAGAGGTAGAAGTTTATCAAATATTTGTTTTATTGTTGATGAGGCACAAAATTTAACTCCACACGAAGTAAAAACCATTATTACTCGTGCAGGTGAAAATACAAAAATAATTTTTACTGGTGATATTCATCAAATTGATACCCCCTATTTAGATACCCAAAGCAATGGTTTATCTTATTTAATAGATAGGTTACAAAATCATGAACTTTATGCGCATGTAACTTTAGAGAAAGGAGAAAGATCGGAACTAGCTAATTTGGCTAATTTTTTATTGTAGTGGTTTTTTTGGGATGATAGAAATCAGATCATTCATATATTTATTTTGGTTTGTTAAATTTTAAGTCTTAATAATATTAAGAAACTGCCACTTAACAGAATTAATAAAGGGAATGATTTTTAAAATTTCAACTATTCAGTAGTTATAGGAAATACACAAAAATAAAATCGTGATTAAATATAACCCCAAAAATTGGTTTTCTCTTATTTTTCAATTTCACAAAAGTGATACTTTTCGAATTCTATTTCCCACAATGTGCTTGATGGGGATTTATACAGCCTCAATAAAGTATGTGGATGACCAGTTTTTTGAAATTACCCATCAAAATACTACTTCTCTTCATTCATTACTTGCTTTTGTAATGAGTTTGATATTAATATTCCGAACCAACTCTGCTTACGATCGTTGGTGGGAAGGTAGAAAAGCTTGGGGCAATGTGGTTAATAGTTCTCGAAACCTAGCCATTAAATTATCTGCTTTCCTTGTACGTGATAATGAAAAAAAGGAAAATTTTTTTTTGCTTATTGGTTATTTTGTAGAATCACTTAAGGTTCATTTGCGCGACAAGGAGCAAGTAGATAATATAAAATCTTTCATAGGAGCGACTTTTCCGGACATCAGTCACATTAAGCATTTGCCGAATCATATAGCAGCCAGGCTTATGATGGACATGAACAATTTATACAAGGAAAATATAATCAGTGGTGAACAATTGATGTTATTGGAAAAAGATATAAGTGCCTATATGGATGCCCTTGGTGCTTGTGAGAGAATTAAAAACACCCCTATTCCATATTCGTATAGCATATTTATGAAGAAATTTATCTTCTTATATGTAATGACACTCCCTTTTGGATTTATACCCACTTTTGGCTATTGGACTATTCCAATTGTAATGTTTGTCTTTTATGTGTTAGTGAGTATAGAGTTACTAGCTGAGGAAATTGAAAATCCTTTTGGAATGGATGTCAATGATTTACCCTTAGAAGAAATGACAAAAAATATCAAAAAAAATGTGGAGGAAATAATGTTATAATTTTATTGCAAATTATCGACAAACTGAAATGACGTCGGAATATTTGTATAGTATTGCAAAAGATTATCAGTAAAAAAAGGTCTTATTAAAATTAATTTTTTATTTTAAAATTAGGTTTATTCTTGGGTAGGAAACCCCAACGATACTTAAACTGCGTATTAATATTTGAGTAAGAGTGTCTCTGACACGGTTAATTAACAGAAAAATTAGATTTTAGCTAACTTTGCCAGGACTAAGTCACAGCATTTCATATTAAATCCTTCATGGCCTTCGGAACACTAAGGATAGTTAGGGAGTTGTAGTATTATAATTTTTATTAATCTATAGAACCTCTCCCCATAGTCATATTGAATTTCACCGTCATATTGGTTTTTCAACTCTTTCTTCTTCCACCTAAAATAATCTGTACGTTCTTTCTCCTTATAACTAAGCTCTATTCCTTTTGAATCTCTTGATTTTGATAATTTAAAATAAACAGAAATATGTCCTCCTTTCGATTTTAATTCTACTTTTTCAAATCTATTTGAGATTCTGTTTAAGGTATCCTCCTTGAGCAATTCGACCAGGTTAATATCTCGTCCTTTTGTCTTTCTTAAATGATCTTGTATCAAAATGGATAATATCAAAATATCATTATTGTTTTGCTGAGCGGTTCCTGTAATAGAATACGAAATAAGTACACTAATAAAAATTGTCAATATGATCAGTTTTCTCATGTCTTCATATTTAATGTCGGAGTAATAGTGCAGTTTGAGGTTCTTTACCAAGGCTGTAACCCACATAATTTCATTTAACTTAATTTCCAATCCTTTGTCCAAAAACATTCTTCAAAATCCCCTTCACCTGCAAGTTTAAATAAAACAATGTTTATAATTCCACTACAGCAATTTTAAGTTTATATTTTATTTGAAAGAAAATTAATTATTAGTTTTATCTGAGATTTGGACATTAGCCTATTGTCCATAGCCTTCGGTTTTTTTTGAAAGATTTCAATAAAACCAAAATTTTTTTTACAAACTGAGAATAATATAATTAAAATTAATTTGAATAATCTTTAAATATGGAAAATAAAGATCATAAACCTTGTAGGGATGATGAAAAGCTTTTAAAAAACATTGCTGAACACGGTTGGCAAGTAATAATGATTGAAGAAAGTAATTATTTGCCATTTTTTGCATATACAA
>Ga0209512_1004480_pt1 | contig 12189 bp, 8 predicted proteins | sample frozenSSSSmetaG_FD_184142 | JGI IMG/M metagenome (GOLD analysis project Ga0209512, IMG submission 184142) | Glacier valley bacterial and archeal communities from Borup Fiord, Nunavut, Canada, to study Microbial Dark Matter (Phase II) -... | ecosystem: Environmental > Aquatic > Freshwater > Ice >... | reverse complement strand
ATGGCTACGGCTTGATTTAATTGTTCAGCACTAGCAAGTAGTTGTTCTTGCTTCCACTGTTCAAATGCTTCTGGTGTATCGACAAAAACTCTTGTTCTCATCGCACCGTGGTAAGGACCGCAAAGTTCCGCACAAATTAGCGGGTAGTCACCGACGCGATTAGGTGTAAAGCGAATCTCGCTTTGGCGACCGGGGATTGCATCTTGCTTCAGGCGAAACTCTGGCACCCAAAAAGCGTGGATGACATCGTTAGCAGAGAGATTCATCATCACTTCTTTGCCGACAGGAACATGCAATTCGCCGGAAGTGATGCCGGTGTCTGGATAAGTGAAAATCCAAGCGTATTGGAGACCTGTAGCATTCACCATAAATTGTGGTGCTTTGCCTTGTCTGTCTTCACTTGCGCCAAGTGTCGGTGAGACAATACCCAATTCTGGGGCATCTCGGCGCTGGGGGATTTGGTCAGAATTGCGGATTGCAGCGGTAGCTGGGTCTGACATTGCCGCATCAGACTTTTCTTGGTTGAGGTTTGGTGCTTCGCTGAGTGTTGCTGCAATTGCCGCCCCAGGCATTCTCATCGATTGTGGTGACATCGGTGATTCGTGGATGGAGTGAGGATCGAAGCCACCCATTGCGTTGTAAACGTCGAAGCTATAAATAGAAATACCCAAAACGACTACAGCTGGGATCGCTGTCCAGAGAATTTCTAGGGGGACGTTGCCGTGAATCGGTGGTCCATCGGTGTTGTCGTTAGGATCGCGACGATATCTAAAGGCAGCAACAATCAAAATCCCCTGGACGAGCAAGAACAAACCCGTGGAGACTGTCATCATCGTGTTGAACAGACCGTCAACTAAGCTGGCTTCACTGGATGCGGCAACTGGCATGAGATTGTGATTTTGACCGTACCAAAGGCTCACCACAGTCAACCCGATGCCAATAAGTAGTGTCCAAATAGAACTAGGAATTTTTACACTGTGCATTTGATGATTATAGTTTTCATAAGAGCTGCTTACATACCACGGTAATCTAGGCGATGGGAGTTAGGGGATAGGAAGCAAAAATTTTCCTTAATTTTTTAGGGATCATTGTATCTTGTCGGCTTTTTGGTGGTTTACAAGTATTGGTTTATACGGATATCTTCAGAAAAAACCTTTAAAACGGTCAGAGTCATGACCATCACTGACTTTAAGCGAAATCGGAAAATTCTCTAAAGCTTATGCTGCAAACGAGTCAATGTCATTCAAAGTATAGAAGTAAAAAGGCGCAGAGCGTTACAAAACTTGATGCAATGCGCTAGGGTGGAATTAGAAGCTATGCGATCGCGGTCTTATTGAACGGATGCAGAAGGTATTTTTAAGATGAGTGAATTTGTCCTAAACCAACAAACGACATTAAACCCGACCGAGCATGGAGCCAAAGAACGAATTCGTCGCTTGGTGTGGAAAATATCCATAGCTACGATTATTCTGATGGCCATTGGTAGTGCCACTCGTGTAATGAATGCTGGATTGGCGTGTCCTGATTGGCCTTTGTGTTACGGGGAAGTGGTGCCGGTCAAGCAAATGAATTTGCAAGTTTTTTTAGAGTGGTTTCACAGGTTGGATGCGGCGCTGATTGGGATTAGCGCTTTATCTCTAGCAATTATGTCCTGGTGGAACCGGCGTGTCTTACCGGATTGGCTACCTTGGGCGGCTACCTTTGCCCTCGGTTTAATCTTCTTTCAAGGCATCTTGGGCGGTCTGACCGTGACTCAACTATTACGATTTGATATCGTTACCGCTCACTTGGGAACGGCACTATTATTTTTTACTACCTTGCTGGTTATCGGTACAGCACTTTTACCTTATCAAGGTACCGGCACTGTTGGTAAGTTGCCAATAATCAGTTTAACAGCAGCGATTTTCGTTTATATCCAAAGTTTATTAGGGGCGTTAGTTGGTTCGCGCTGGGCGTTACATCAATGCTTCGGGGCATCACAATTATGTAGTGTCATGTATAGTCACATTGGTGGTGTGGTGCCTCCGACTCTGGCAACATTGGCAGTAGTTTGGCTTTCTTGGCGGACACCTGCACTACATCCGACTTTACGCTATCTCGCGAATCTCGCATTGGGTTGTTTAATTTTACAAATTTTGCTCGGAGTTGCCACCTTGCGCTTACATTTGCAAGTTGAACCACTTACCGTTGCTCACCAAGCTGTCGGAGCTACTTTACTCGGTATTCTTGTCGCTTTTACAGTTTTAGCATTCCGCGATCGCACTGCCAATGGTATAACTCCGTTAGCACTCAGTACTCAATAATTAAGGAATTTACCTCAAAATGATTGAGACTACAGTCTCCCGCCATCATCAAACATTTCTACAAGTTATTCAAAGCTACTATCAGCTGACAAAACCCCGCATTATCCCTTTGTTGTTAATCACTACTGCTGGCAGCATGTGGGTTGCATCCGATGGACAAGTAGACCCACTGCTGCTACTGGTCACTTTAACTGGTGGGACATTGGCGGCGGCTAGTGCTCAAGCAATTAACTGTATCTACGATCGCGATATCGATTATGATATGGAGCGCACACGTCATCGTCCTCTGCCTTCCGGTCGTATCCAACCTAGTCATGCGCTGATTTTTGCTATAGCTCTAGGTGCCATTTCTTTCTCGATTTTGGCTGTATTTGCCAACTTGCTGGCTGCGGGTTTGGCAATGTCGGGAATTGTCTTTTATATCTTGGTCTATACTCACTGGCTCAAACGCCATAGTACCCAAAATATTGTCATTGGTGGTGCGGCTGGAGCAATTCCGACTTTGGTGGGATGGGCTGCAGTTACTGGTGGTTTAAGCTGGACAGCATGGTTATTGTTTGCCATTGTCTTTGTCTGGACGCCGCCGCATTTCTGGGCGCTGGCTTTGATGATTCGCGATGATTATGCCAAAGTTGGTGTGCCGATGTTACCTGTGGTTGCGGGTAATGCGGCGACTGTTAAACAAATTTGGTATTACTCTTTGGTGATGGTGCTGGCAAGTTTGTTGCTGGTTTATCCATTGCATGCGAGTGGTGTTGTTTATGCCGCGATCGCTCTAGTATTGGGTGGTTTATTTATTTATAAGGCTTGGAAATTGTTGCACAATCCTGACGATCGCGACACAGCTAAGGGATTGTTTCTGTTTTCAATTCTTTACATGATGCTTTTGTGTGCTGGGTTGGTGGTTGATAGTTTGCCGTTGATTCGTCATATCCTGCTTAGTTAGGGAATTAGGGAAACGCGGAGGAAGACAAGGAGGTAGCGCGGAGGGCGCGGAGGATGATTTCTCTGCGTTTCTCTGCGTTTTTTTGGGCTTGGGTTAAGAGTAGAGTCTCCTTGGGAATAATTAGGATAGATTTGCTCAGGGAATTTTAAGATGCCTCTAGTTCAAGACCAGTTGATTTTAGTGGTGGATGATACTAATACTAATTTGGAGTTTATCTCGGATGCTTTGACTAGGGCGGGTTATATGGTAAGTACTAATATTAATAGTGAGAAGGCTCTGCGGGAGATTCAGGAATGTCCGCCGGATTTGATTTTGTTGGATGTGGTGATGCCGGGGATGGATGGTTTTCAAGTGTGTCAGCATTTAAAGGCGGATCTGAGTACTTGCCATATTCCGGTGATTTTTATGACTGCTATTTCGGATACTGAGAGTAAGGTGAAGGGGTTTGCTCTTGGGGCGGTGGATTATATTACTAAGCCTTTTGAGGAGCAGGAGTTGCTGGCTCGTGTTAATATTCACCTTCAGTTACGAAATTTGAATCGACAGTTGGAACATCTTGTTGCTGAACGCACTATGGAACTTACTGAGACTTTGAAGCAACTTCAAGAGTTTCAGGTGCAGTTGGTGCAAAGTGAAAAAATGTCGGCTTTGGGTAATTTGGTGGCTGGTGTTGCTCACGAAATTAATAATCCGATTGGTTTTATTTCTGGGAATCTTCAGCCGGCGGCTAGTTATATTCAGGATTTGTTTGGGTTGATTCGTCTTTATCAAAGTCACTATTCTCCTCCTCATCCCGAGATTCAAGCTGGAATTGATGAGATTAATTTGGAGTATATTCAAGAGGATTTGCCGAAGGTGATTGCTTCGATGAAGGAGGGGATTAGTCGCATTCGGAATATTAGTATTAGTCTCCGGGTGTTTTCTCGGGCTGATAGCGATCGTCAAGTTCCTTTTAATATTCATGAGGGTATTGATAGTACTTTGATGATTCTTAAGCATCGTTTGAAGGCTGTTGACCGGCGTCCAACAATTACTGTTGTGAAGGAGTATAGTAAGTTGCCTTTGGTTGAATGTTTCCCTGGCCAACTGAATCAGGTGTTTATGAATTTGCTGGCGAATGCTATTGATGCTGTTGAGGAAGAGGGGGAGTTTATTACTCAGCGTTCAGATACGATTCCTTCTTGTCCGATGCCGAAAATTTGGATTCGCACAGAGTTAAGTCCTAATGAAACTGATGTATTGATTCATGTTAAAGATAATGGGGTCGGGATGTCAGATGAAGTTAAGAAAAGGGCTTTTGATCATTTATTTACGACTAAGCCTGTGGGTAAGGGTACGGGGTTAGGATTATCTATTGTCCGGCAAATTGTTGTTGATAAGCATCGTGGTAGCCTTACTTATAAGTCTGTGATTGGCATCGGGACTGAGTTTACCTTGAAAATTCCGATTAATGCTGTACGTTGATTATTATTGTGATAATTTCCATAATTTGGATTGATTGATGCAGCAGGTTTTAATTTTAAGGGATTAGGTTTAGGATAAGTCAATATGCAGAAAATTCAAGAAAATTTAATTCTAGTTGTTGATGATGTCCCGACTAATATCAAAATTTTATTTCATATTCTGACTCAGCAAGGCTTTAGTTTATGTATTGCCGAAAGTGGAGAAATTGCGCTGGAGAAGGTTAAGGAGGTTTTGCCAGAGTTGATTTTGTTAGATGTGATTATGCCAGGAATTGATGGTTTTGAGACTTGTCGTTGTTTAAAGGCTAATTCTCAAACTAGGGATATTCCGGTAATTTTTATGACGGCGAGTTCTCAATTAGAAGATAAGGTGAGAGGTTTGCAGTTAGGCGCAGTTGATTATATTACTAAACCTCTGGAGGCGGAAGAGGTGTTAGCCCGGATTAATGTTCACTTGAAATTACGCCGGATGCAATTAAAGTTGGTACAAGAGGAGAAAATGTCTTCTTTGGGTCAGTTGGTTGCTGGTGTGGCTCACGAAATTAATAATCCGGTGAGTTTTATTTATGGCAATTTACCTCATGCTCAAAAATATATTACTGAATTATTGACATTAATCCACTTGTATGAAGTTAATACACCTCATACTATCCCAGAAGTTGCTGCTTATGCTCGCTCTATCGATCTGGATTTTCTGAAACAAGATTTACCTCAACTTTTGAATTCAATGGAGGTTGGTACTTTTCGCATTCAAGAAATCGTGCGATCGCTCCGTTTATTCTCGCGCTTGGATGAGGCAGAATGCAAGGTGGTAGATATCCATGAGGGTATAGATAGTACTTTGATGATTCTCAGTAGTCGTCTCAAAAGCAATCGCCTAGCGTCGGATATTCAAGTAGTCAAAGCTTATGGTGATTTACCAACTGTCGAATGTTATCCCGGTCAACTTAATCAAGTGTTTATGAATCTGCTCAGCAATGCTATTGATGCAGTTGAAGAGTCTTTTGTCAATGTAAATATAAAAAAAATCCCGATGATTGGGATTCGCACTCAACTCAGTATTGATGAGCAGCACGTATTAATTCAATTTAGTGATAATGGTGTCGGGATGTCTAAGGTGGTGCAAAGTCAGATATTCGAGCAATTTTTTACAACCAAAGCTGTCGGTAAGGGTACAGGTTTAGGTTTAGCGATCGCGCATGAAATTATTGTCGATAAGCACGGTGGTACGATTTCTGTCCATTCCCACTTAGGCGAAGGCTCAGAATTCACAATCGCTATCCCTGTCAAACCCGTTCCCAGGTAGAGGCTGAGAACGAGTTGAGAGGGGATTATAGATTCTCTGGCGGTAATGGAATTGAACTGACTGGGGTGGTATCAATCATTGCTTGTTGCAAGATTGGGGTGTTAGCGATCGCATTATTTGCCAGTGTAAACAATGGATTCGATAAAATACCCGCTAAAGTTGTGGCAATTAAGGTAAGTACCAAGCCGACTTGCAAAGGACGATATCCAGGTAAACTCCAAGAGATAACAGGATAATTCTTCACAGAGTCGGACATTTCTTGTGGTTCTTTGACCACCATCATCTTCACAACGCGAATGTAGTAATAAATTGAGACTACTGTTGTGACTAATCCCAGCAAGACTAAACTGTAAAGTCCAGCTTGCCAACCTGCCCAGAACAGATAAATTTTCCCAAAAAAGCCGGCTAAAGGCGGAATTCCACCCAAAGATAGCAAACAAACACTCAAACACAATGTGAGTAGTGGGTCTTTGTGATATAACCCTGAGTATTCGCTGATTTGGTCGGTACCAGTCCGCAAGGAGAACAGAATTACACAAGCAAAAGCGCCCAAGTTCATGAACAAGTAGATTAACAGGTAAAAGAGCATGCTGGCGTATCCAGCTTCTGTCCCTGCAATCAAACCAATCATCACAAATCCAGCTTGGGCGATGGATGAGTAGGCTAACATCCGTTTCATGCTGGTTTGAGCGAGGGCGACCACGTTACCTAAGATCATACTCAGGATCGCCAAGGCGGTGAAGACAAATCGCCACTCATCAGTCACTAGTGGGAAAGCGGTGGTGAGTAGACGGATGGCGAGGGCGAATCCTGCAGCTTTGGAACCCACTGATAAAAAGGCAATCACTGGGGTTGGTGCGCCTTCATAGACATCTGGTGTCCATTGGTGGAAGGGTGCTGCGGAGATTTTGAAGCCAATTCCGGCAATTGTAAACACCAAGGCGATGACTAAAGCCAAGGATTGACCTGTACTAGTCTTGGCAATACCAATAGCAATCTCTGTTAATTCCGTCTGTCCACTGGAAAGTCCATATAACAGAGAAACACCGTAGAGGAAGACCGCTGTACTCGACGCCCCGATTAACAGGTATTTTAATGCTGCTTCATTTGAGCGCGGGTCACGCTTGGTATAACCTGTGAGCAAGTAAGAGGAAATACTCAGGGTTTCTAAGGAGATGAAAATCATCACCAATTCCGAAGCCCCAGATAAAAACATTCCCCCAAGAGTCGCTGACAGCAAAATGGCGATGAATTCTGCCAAAGCTGTGCCACTTTGCTCGATGTAACGAATTGACATCAAAATAGTGACAACACTGGACAGGGCAATAATTCCCCGAAACACGATACTCAGGTCATCAGCGTTAAAAGCACCGAAAAATGAGCGGGGATTGGGATTATCCCATTGAAAATATAAAGCCACGATCGCACTGAGTAAACCCGCGATCGCTAAATAAGCAATCCAGCGCGAAGAAGTGCGTCCCAAAATCAAGTCAACGATCAAAACCCCCAACAGAGTAACAATGACAATACTCTCTGGCAAGATAGTCCCAGCATTTAGCTGTGCTACGAGATTAGCAAAATCCATGATTTATTTAGGTTTTGGCTGTTTAATGACTTTGTTAAGTCTACCAACAACTCTGGGGTAGACTTAGCCTAACGATCAAACATTAGTAGTCGCGGGAGTATCCTTTGTTACCACTATTGTTACCCCAATTGCCGCCACCACCACCGCTTCTTTCTTCGCGGGGTTTAGCTTTATTCACTTTGAGGACTCTTCCCATCCATTCAGCCCCATCTAAAGCAGCAATAGCGGCATCTTCAGCAGCGGGATTTTCCATTTCGACAAAACCGAAACCACGAAGACGACCTGTTTCGCGATCAGTAGGTAATTGAACTCTTGTTACCTTACCATACTCGGCAAAAGCCATGTTGAGGTCTTCTTGCGTAACTTTGTATGATAGGTTGCCGACATAAATAGACATCAAATCTCTCCAGAACTAAATTATTTCGAGATGTTATACCGTATAAGTACTCTTGTCTTGTGTCAAAACAGTTACATTATTTCATAGGTTTAATTCTCTTGGTTTAATGTTAGCATACCGCCATCTCTGACGAAGTGAATCGCCAGAAACTTTGAGGATTTGCAATAGTTATAACTGTATTTAGATTTACTGTAATTAGTTTTACAAATGATTACGATAGTTACCACTTAAGTCTCAATTAAAAAATCTTCAGGAGGGATTCCCCAGTTCACCCAGCTAATGGCTGCATGAGATGATTTGATTTGCGGTGGAACACGTAAAGCATGCACTAATCCGGTGCTAGGGCAGGTCATTTTCAAGAGGTGAACTGGCTCAGAGTCTAGATCGGCATTGATTTTCAAAAGTGTGTACTCTCGCCAAGAATCTAATTCTACAGTGCCGAGTTCTTGGCAAATCCGGGCATAGCCAATTCCTTGAATCAGGACGCGCCGTAGTGCCACATTATTTTCTGATAGTAACCATTGAGAATCCCAATGTTCGGGATGGATTTTGCCATATTTTTCCGGTATTCTCATTCCTAGATAAGCATAAATATGGAAACCATCAGTAAATTCAATTGCCGGTTTTGCTAAGGCATGAATTTGCTGCTGGTCATTCCAGTGGACAGTCGGGCGATCGCAAAGAAAAGTCCCATTGATAAATCCATAGACCCAGCCGACATGCTGAATGTAATTTAGATAAAGCTGCAAATTTGAGCTATCTAATTCAATGCCTAATTCCTGCGAGGCAAAATCAAAAATGGCTGCCGAAGCATAAAATCCTTGAGAAGTCAATAGGTAGTCAATTAGCGATACCCACAGCGAAGCTTGAATCGGATCGCCGTCGTGACTTAATAACTGCGATCGCAACTGTCCTTCAATTGCGTTACCTAATGACCGGAGAGCCGTCCGGATCGGAGTCTCTAGCATCGCCTTCAGCTGCGATCGCACGGACGGGTCAGCCGCATCCAACTGGCTCCAAAGGTCGGCTTCTATTGCCCTGAGAGTCGGCTTGAGATAAACTCTGACAGTCACATCAGTAGCAGTTTGATGAGATACCCGTAATAGAGCCTCTGCTAGAGCTTTGCGAGCCGCCAGAGAAATCAGCCAAGGATCGTCAAGAACTGAGAAAGGGCTGGGAATAAAAGTAATTCTTTGTACAGTCAATCCCGAGAATTGGCATAAATCTTTTAAAGCACTAGCAGCTAATTCCGGATTAATGGGAGAGGTAGCAATTTTAATCCATTTATTTTGGTATTCGGGTATCAAATTTTCTAGTGTTACTCCTTTAATCGGCGACATACCGCCATCCTTTTGGCTCGTATTCGCGTTGGATTTTTACCATCCAGGTACCGTGGGGAATCGCGATCGCTTGATGCTCTTCGTGGCTGAGCAGAGCCTGGGGAGAAAGGACACTTAGATACATCACACCATCGCGCTCAGATAAAGAGGCTACGCCTGTAGTAATTTGGTGTTTGTGTCCTGAGACTTCTCCAAATGCCAAAATCAGGTGAGGCAAAGGCGATTCTTCACCCGCCACCGACCCTACTGGCACCAAAATAACATCACCTTGACGAATTGGTTGCATAGATTACATTTGTTTTTGCGTATTATTCAGTAAATACCGTCAATGCTATCGAAATCCATGCAATGATTGTGACATAGAATCTCAGAATATTAAAAGTTCTCGGTATACACGTAGAGTATGAATGGTTTTAGTACTCACCCCACTTGGCTCTCCAGATGTCAAGATTAGGACAATCAATTTTCGGTACAGGAGACACAATTTGATTGCAGATAGGAAGAAATATGTTTAGAACTAGAAATAGAACGAGTTAACTATCCGCAAGTCGAATCTTGTCATTTTGAACCGGATGTCACCACTTATGAGAGATATGCGTTAAAGATTGATATAGCTGTCAATGCTTTGTGTCTCCCGACGACAACTGGTGTAATGCACTTCGGTGCTTGACACTTGGCTGAAATTATCTCAACTTGATTTTAATTGCCCTACAGCTGCTCTTTGCCAGAAATTTCCATGTCAACTCTTGTCATCGTTGAATCTCCTACCAAAGCTCGAACCATTCGGAACTACCTACCACGCGATTACCGTGTGGAAGCGTCAATGGGTCATGTGCGCGATCTCCCTCAGTCCGCTAGTGAAATTCCCGCAGCTGTGAAGGGGGAAAAATGGGCACAATTGGGGGTAAATGTTGACGCAGACTTTGAACCGCTGTATGTAGTCCCCAAAGACAAAAAGAAAATTGTCAGCCAGCTCAAAGAAGCGATGAAAGACGCTGATGAATTGATCCTCGCCACGGACGAAGACCGCGAGGGTGAAAGCATTAGCTGGCATTTATACAAGCTGCTAAATCCCAAAATTCCCACCAAGCGGATGGTATTTCATGAGATCACCGCTGAAGCAATTAAAAAGGCGCTAAAAAATTGCCGTACTATCGACGAACAGCTAGTTCGCGCCCAAGAAACACGGCGGATTTTAGATCGGTTGGTGGGTTACACTTTGTCTCCCCTTTTATGGAAGAAAATCGCTTGGGGTTTATCTGCAGGACGCGTCCAGTCTGTGGCTGTGCAGTTGTTAGTCAAGCGAGAACGAGAACGTCGCGCCTTTCGCCAAGGTAGTTACTGGGATTTAAAAGCTAATTTAGAACAAAAAGCCAATTTTGAATCTCGATTAGTCACTTTAGCGGGGGTGAGAGTCGCCAATGGTAGCGATTTTGATGAGGCTACAGGTTTAATCGCCCGTGGACGGAATGTTGTTTTGCTGGGCGAAACCGAAGCGCGAAATCTGCTTTCTCGGATCACAGACAAGGTTTGGACAGTTACAGAATTAGAAGAACGTCCAGTTACCCGCAAACCTGCGCCACCGTTTACTACTTCTACCTTGCAACAAGAATCTAACCGCAAGCTGCGGCTGTCGGCGCGGGATACAATGCGGACGGCGCAAAGTTTGTACGAGCAAGGTTACATTACTTACATGCGGACAGATTCGGTACATTTGTCAAGTCAAGCGATCGCCGCCGCCCGCACTTGTGTAGAACAACTTTACGGTGCCTCGTATCTCAGTCCGCAACCGAGGCAATATACTACTAAAAGTAAAGGTGCTCAAGAAGCCCACGAAGCGATTCGTCCCGCCGGTGGTACTTTCCGCACTCCTCAAGAAACTGGTTTAAGTGGTCGGGAATTCTCTTTATATGACTTGATTTGGAAGCGTACTGTTGCAAGTCAAATGGCTGACGCCCGCCAAACTCAAGTTACCGTCCAGTTACAAGTTGAAGATGCAGGCTTTCGATCTTCTGGTAAGCGCATTGATTTTCCCGGATTTTTACGCGCTTATGTCGAAGGTTCGGATGATCCTAGCGCTGCTTTAGAAGACCAAGAAGTGATCTTGCCAGACTTGAAAGTTGGCGATCGCCCAAATTGTACCAAACTTGATGCGATCGGTCACGAAACTCAACCCCCAGCCAGATACACAGAAGCCTCTTTAGTCAAAACTTTAGAAAGCGAAGGCATCGGTCGTCCTAGTACTTACGCCAGTATTATTGGCACTATTATTGACCGTGGTTACGCTCAATTGACCAATAATGCCCTGATTCCGACTTTTACCGCCTTTGCTGTGACCGACTTACTCGAAAAACACTTTCCTGACTTCGTCAACACCAGCTTTACCTCCAAAATGGAGCAAACTCTCGATGACATCGCCACGGGAGAGGCGCAATGGCTACCTTATCTCCGGAAATTTTACTCTGGAGAAAAAGGTCTAGAAACCTTAGTCAAAGAACAGGAAAGTCAAATCGACCCTACCACCGCCCGAACAATTACCCTCGAAAATCTCGACGCTAAAGTTCGGATTGGTAAATATGGTGCTTACATTGAAGTCCAAAAAGACGACGGTGTAGTTACAGCTTCCATTCCTAAAGACCTCACACCCTCTGACCTAGATCCGGAAAAGGTGGAATTGCTACTTCGGCAAAAAACCGAAGGACCAGACCAAGTCGGACGCCATCCGGAAACCGGCGAACCCATTTACTTGAAAATTGGCACTTACGGTCCTTACGTCCAGTTAGGTGACGCCACCGAGGAAAATCCGAAACCAAAAACTGCGTCTTTTCCCAAAGGAACGACGGCGGAAA
>Ga0209512_1004478_pt1 | contig 12192 bp, 10 predicted proteins | sample frozenSSSSmetaG_FD_184142 | JGI IMG/M metagenome (GOLD analysis project Ga0209512, IMG submission 184142) | Glacier valley bacterial and archeal communities from Borup Fiord, Nunavut, Canada, to study Microbial Dark Matter (Phase II) -... | ecosystem: Environmental > Aquatic > Freshwater > Ice >... | reverse complement strand
TCCGCCCGTCGCCTCCGGCCTGTTCGCATCCGGCCTGTTCGCATCCGGCGCGGCCGCGCTGGACGCGGAGCCTGAGCCCGTCGACGGCCCAAGCCCACGGATGCCGGTGAATCCGGCGACGCCGATGCCCGCCACCGCCAGCGTCGTGGCGCTGCCCACCGCGACCTGCTGCGCGACCCGGCGGCGGGAACTGCGGCGGAGCACGAGCGAGATGTCGATCTGGCCAAGAGAGGGGCCAGTCTCCCTGAACATCTTCTTCAGGTCAGATTCTGCGGACATGGATCGCTCCCTGCGTGTCGGTGGTGGTCGTGGCGGATGTGCTGGGGTGCGGTTCGTCGGAGAGGGCGACCGCCATCTTGGCGAGGCCGTCGCTGAGGTAGCGCTTGACCGCGCCCGAGGAGATGCCGAGCCACTCGGCGATATCGTCGACCTTGAGGTCCTCGTAGTAGCGCAGGACGATGCAGGCACGCTCGCGGGCGGTGAGTTTGGCGAGTTCGGCTGTGAGGTCGAGACGGCTGTCAGTTGCGGGAGCCGCGGACTCGAGGGTGTCCGGTGCGGCAGCGAGATGCGCGATTCGACGCCAGCGGGACGTTCGACGACCACCGTCGAGCCAGGTGTTGAGGATGGCGCGGCGCACATACGCCTCAGCGCTGACGACAGTGAAGCCGTTGCGCAGGCGACCGAAGGTCTTGACCAGCGCATCCTGGACCAGGTCGGCTGCGTCATCCGCACTGCCACTGATCAGCCAGGCGTACCGTGTCAACGCGTCACCGCGTTCGGCGACCAGCGTCTCGACTACCGATTGCCAGCTAACCGATTGCCAACCCGCCGGGGGCGAGGCACCGTCGGCAGTCTGGTCCTGTGGTGCTACCGCGGTCATCCCGTTCCCCTCGCGCGCCTGTTAGAAGAGTGTCTACCTTCTAAGACGCGCGAGGGGGATGAAACGTTGTGCCGTGACCGGATGTCGTCTCTGTGAGCGGTCAGTTCTCGATGGACAGCTTGAGGCGGAGACGGATGTCGGTGAGCTGGCTCGTGAGACTCGCGGGCAGACGATCGCCGAAGGTCCCGAAGAACTGTTCGGTCGCGTCCAGCTCGGCAAACCACGCTTCCGGATCCACATCGAAGAGCTGTGCCAGGTCGCTGCGGGTCACATCGACCCCGTCGAGGTTGAGCCCACCGTCGACCGGCTTCCAGCCGAGGGGAGTGTCGACGGCCGGGACGCGCCCGTCGACCCGCTCGAGGATCCACTCGATCACCCGCGAGTTCTCGGCGAAACCGGGCCAGAGGAATGATCCGTCGGAACCCTTGCGGAACCAGTTGACCTGGAAGATCTTCGGCGCTGTGGCACCGAGTGTCTTGCCGATCTCCAGCCAGTGCGACCAGTGGTCCGCCATGTTGTAGCCGCAGAACGGCATCATGGCGAAGGGATCGCGTCGCAATTCGCCGACGGTGCCCTCTGCGGCAGCGGTTCGTTCCGACGAGACTGTCGCTCCCACGAAGACGCCGTGCTCCCAGCCGCGGGCTTCGGTGACCAGTGGGACGTTCGTGGCACGGCGCCCGCCGAAGATGATCGCGTCGATCACCACTCCCTGCGGGTCGTCCCAGTCATCGGCGATCGCCGGGCACTGGGCGGCAGCCACCGTGAACCGGGAATTCGGGTGGGCGGCGGGGGATCCGGACGTTGCGTTCCAGACCTTGCCCTGCCAGTCCAGCAGGTTGGCGGGAGCCTTCTCACTCAGCCCCTCCCACCAGACGTCGCCGTCCTCGCGCAGGGCAACGTTGGTGAAGATCGTGTTGCCCCAGAGGGTGTCGATGGCGGTCGCGTTGGTGGATCGACCGGTGCCGGGGGCGACGCCGAAGAATCCGGCCTCGGGGTTGATCGCCCGCAGGCGGCCGTCCGCGCCGGGGCGCAGCCACGCGATGTCGTCACCGATCGTCTCCACCTTCCAGCCGGGGATCGATGGCCTGAGCATGGCGAGGTTGGTCTTGCCGCAGGCCGAAGGGAAAGCGGCCACGACGTGGAACACCTTGCCGCGGGGATTCGTCACCTTGAGGATGAGCATGTGCTCGGCGAGCCAGCCCTCGTCGCGGGCGAGCACCGAGGCGATCCGCAGCGCGAATGATTTCTTGGCGAGCAGTGCGTTTCCGCCGTAGGCCGAGCCGAATGACCAGATCTCGCGTGTCTCTGGGAAGTGCGAGATGTACTTCGTCTCGTTGCAGGGCCACGGTACGTCCTTCGCGCCGTCCACCAAGGGTGCGCCGACGCTGTGCACCGCCGGCACCCACTCGGTGTCGGGGCCGATGAGTGACAGGGCATTCGCCCCCATCCGCGTCATGATGCGGGTGCTGACGACCACGTAGGGCGAGTCGGTGACTTGCACCCCGAGCTTAGCGAGGGGGCTTGCGAGTGGTCCCATGGAGAAGGGCACGACGTACATCGTGCGGCCGCGCATGCTGCCGGAGAACACTCCGGCGAGAGTCGCTCGCATCTCCGCCGGCTCGCGCCAGTTGTTGGTCGGCCCCGCGGCATCCTCGGTTTCGGAGCAGATGAAGGTGCGGGCCTCGACACGGGCGACGTCGCTCGGGTCGCTCCGGGCGAGGAAACTGTTGGGACGGTGCTCGGCATTGAGACGCAACAGCGTGCCGGAGTCCACCATGAGACGGGTCAGGCGGTCATTCTCATCGAGCGAACCGTCGCACCAGACGACGGCGTCCGGAGTAGTGATGGCTGCGATGGACGCGACCCACGCGACGACACCGGCATCGGCGTTCAGCGGTGCAGCGCCGGCGGCATCCGGCGTGGTGGTGATGGTGGTCGATCGGGCTGAGGTGATGGTCATGTCTCGTCCGTTTCATTCATCTGATCTGGCTAGAGCAGGCCGCAAATTTCGGTCATACGATAATATTGCGCCATTTTCGGCGTGATTTCCGATGAACCATTTGGTAAAAACAGCTAATCTTTCACTAATGTCAATTGCATGACCGATCTTGCGACGCTGGGCCAGCGCATCCGATATTTCCGTAACCAAGCGGGGCTCACCCTCGACCAGCTCGGCGACCGGGTCGGCATCGCCGGCAGCCAGCTCTCCCTCATGGAGAACGGGCGACGTGAACCCCGGCTGTCCCTGCTGCAGGGGATCGCGGGCACCGTGGGCATCCCGGTGTCGCAACTGCTCGACGACGCACCCCCCACCCCGCGTGCGGCGCTCGAGATCGAATTGGACCGGATGCAGAAGTCCGCTGTCTACCAGGGACTCGGCCTTCCGGCCATCCGACCGTCCCGCACGATGCCGGAGGAGACCCTCGAGTCGCTCGTCGGCCTGCACCGCGAACTTGCGCGCCGGGCGCGAGAGGCGATCGCGACGCCAGAAGAGGCCCGGCGCGCCAATACCGAGCTGCGCCAGCACATGCGTACGCAAGACAACTACATGCCCGCGATCGAGGAGCTGGCCGAGGAGGCGGTGCGCGGCGTGGGCTATGTCGGCGGGGCGCTCACCCACCGGGCGGTCAACCTCATGGCCAAGAAGCTCGGCTTCGAACTGATCTTCGTCAACGACCTTCCACACTCCACCCGCTCCGTCACCGACCTTGCAAACGGTCGTATCTACCTGCCGCCCGCATCGATCCCCGGTGGTCACGGGCTGCGCTCCATGGCGCTCCAGGCGCTCGCACACCGTCTGCTCGAGCATCACGAGCCGGAGAGCTACGCCGAGTTCCTGCACCAGCGGTTGGAGATCAACTATTTCGCGGCGGCCTGTCTCATGCCCCTCACCCAGTCCGTGGCGTTCCTCAACCGGGCGAAGACGGAGCGCAACCTCGCGGTCGAAGACTTTCGGGATGCCTTCGGTGTCACTCACGAAGCGGCAGCCCTGCGGTTCACCAACCTCGCCACGGAGCACCTGGGTATGCCCGTGCACTTTCTGCGGGTGGGTGAAGACGGCGCACTCCACAAGGGCTACGAGAATGACGGACTGCAACTACCGACGGATGTCACCGGCTCGACAGAGGGCCAGCTGGTCTGCCGCCACTGGAGCGCCCGCACCGCGTTCTGGCGGCCGAACCGCACGAACGAGTTCTACCAGTACACCGATACTCCCATCGGCACCTACTGGTGCTCGACCCAGACCGGCACCTCGAGCAACGAGGAGTTCTCCATCACCTTCGGCGTGCCCTTCGCCGATGCGAAGTGGTTCCGCGGGCGCGACGCGACCAACCGGGTGACCTCACGCTGCCCCGACGCGAGCTGCTGTCGACGGCCCGACACCGAACTGTCGAAGCGCTGGGCGCACAAGGCCTGGCCGAGCGCCAAGCTGCACGCACACATCCTCGCTCCGCTGCCGTCTGGCACCTTCCCGGGGGTCGACGACTCCGAGCTCTACGCGTTCCTCGAGGCGCACTCGGGGGAGTAGGCGCTCCGTGGCCCCACAGCCCGCAGTGCGTGCCAGCTCAGGACGTCATGGCGGCGACCACGCCTCGCGGAGGGAGTCGTAACTCCCTCCGCGAGGCCGTCAGCTCTCCGCGAGCAGAGGGGGCTCCCGCCACGGCGGGCACCCGGCGGATCGGGTACCCGGCGGATCGGACACTATTCGCTGCGCGTCGCAAGCGCTCTCGCTGCGGCCGCCCCTGCCGCCCGCAGCCACCGGGACGGATCGGCCATCGCGGCCTCCGTCGAGCCCGCGAGATCCGCGATTCCGGATGCCCAGAGCGGGCTGCCGTCGGAGCCGAACGGCGACACCGCCAGCTGCCCCGCGATGACGGCGACCCGCACCGAATTCCTACCCGCCAGGTCGATGAGTGAGCCGACGAGCTTTCCGGTGCTGGATGTCTCGTCGAACCGGCCCTCGCCGGTGATGAGCAGATCCGCTCCGGCGACCGCCTCGGGCATCCCGGTGAGAGCGCCCAGGTAGTCGGCACCCGGCTCGATGTGCGCGCCCCAGGCGGCAACGAATCCGTAGCCTGCGCCTCCGGCTGCTCCGGTTCCCGGCAGACTCGGGTCGCCGCCGAGCAACGCGGCGAAATGGGTGAGGCCAGCGTCGAGCACCATGATTCCGGCGGGCGTTGCGCCCTTCTGCGGGCCGAAGACCGCGGCGGCTCCGGCAGGTCCGAGCAGGGGAGCCGCGACATCCGTTAGCAGCGTGACACCACCGGGCGGTGGGGCGATGAGCTGCGACGCGTCGAGGAACCTGAGCTCTCCGAGGGCGCCGCCGCCCGCAGTGAGGGACGTGTCCCCGCAGAGGCCGAGGGTGGCGAGAGCGCCGGCCGCACCATCCGTCGATGCCGACCCGCCAAGCCCGATCAGAAGCCGGGACGCTCCTGCTGCGAGTGCTGAGCGGATCACCTCCCCGAGCCCAACCGTCGATGCGCGCAGCGGATCGAGACTCGCCATGAGTGGAAGGCCGCACATCTGTGCCAGCTCGATAACCGCGGTGCCGTCGGGCAGCTCGAGCCAGATACCGGGGGTCGGCCGCCCGTCCGGACCGGTCACCGGTCCGGCATCACGCCGAAGCGCTCCGGGGACGGCCGCCTCGATCGCGTCGAGGGTGCCTTCGCCACCGTCCGCCTGGGGGATCTGCGTGATCACATCCCCGGGCCTCACCGATGACCAACCGGCGATGACCAACCGGCCGCGATCGCCACGGCGACTTCTCGCGCCCCGAGCGAGCCCTTGAACGAGTCGGGGGCGATCACGATCTTCAGTGTCATGCTCACGGTCACGCCCCGATGCTAACCGGTGCGTGCTAACCGGCACGCTCGGCTGGCGCAGCGTCCGGCCAGCCAGTATTTAGAAGTGCGCCCCACAGCGACGGACGGCCAACAGGGTCAATGATCGCGCCACGGCGAAGAGCTCCGACAACACCACCTGCTCGCGCGGCGCGTGCGCGAAGTTCACGTCTCCCGGACCGTAGTGAAGAGTCGGGATGCCCCCGAGCCCCGAATACAGTCGCAGGTCGCTTCCGTAGGGAGCGGCCGTGCGCTCGGGTTCTGCGCGACCGCTAAGACTCGCTATTGCATCCGACATCTCGTCGATGAAGGCGTGGTCGTCCGCGATCCGCCCGCTCGCGAACTGGCCACCGGGCCAGGTGACCGTGGCAGGGTGATCCTGAAGCCACGGATCCGCAGCGCAAGCGCTCGCGATTGCACGCTCGAAGTGTGCCCGGGCAGCCGCCGGGTCCTCGTCGAGGATCACGCCGAGGCGTCCCTCCGCGACGAGCAGGTCGGGAACACTCGAGGCCCAATCACCGGCCCTGATGCGCCCGATGGAGATCGGATAGGGCAGTGCCGTCGTGAGGAACCGCGGATCCGGCCGCGAATTGCGATCTGCCTCCAGTGCGGCGATCGCTACGGTGAGCGGCAGAAACGCCTCGAAGGCGCTCACTCCCTGCAACCGGGTACTGCCGTGTGCTGCCCGCCCCGGCACGGAGATCGCAAACGTGAGCGCACCAGCACAGGCCGTGACGATGCGATTACTCGTCGGTTCTGTGATCACCGCGACGTCGCCGCCGTGGCCGCGAAGCATCGTGCCAAAGGCGCCGAGTCCGCCGTCTTCTTCGCTGATCACCGAATGGATGGCCAGCGGACGTTCGAGCGTCACGCCGGATGCCCGGATCGCGCGCAAAACCGCCAGATTCGCTACAACGCCGGCCTTCATGTCGCACGCTCCGCGCCCGTGAACCGCGCCTCCCCGGATCGCTCCGCTGAACGGATCGCCGTCGTGCCACCGCTCGAGATCACCCGTGGGAACCACATCGACATGCCCTTGCAACACCAGCGCGGGGTATCCCGGGCCCGTCATCCCGACCACCCCGTAGCCCTCACTGCGACCGGTCTCCTCGCCGGGAAAATGGTCGTCGGCTCGCAGCGCCGCCATGTCGAACTTCCAGGTGTCGACGTCGAGGCCGGCGTCACCCAGCATCTTCGCGTGGGCGTGCTGCAGGTCGGACTCGGCATCCGTTCCGGTCACACTTGGCACCCGGATGAAGGCGACAAGACTGTCGACGAGAAGCTGTTCGTCAACGTGATCGAGAACTTGGGATTCCACGTCGGAGAGGGCCATGACCCCACTGTGGCATGCCCGGGTCTCGGATGACGTCGATATAGCCGGGCGCGGTCGAGTCGAACGGCTGTGCTTCTCGCGGTTAGCATCGATGAATGGCTGACGACGACGACGAGCACCCCCGCGTCGACGGAACCCTGACCTCGTGGAACGACGACCGCGGCTTCGGTTTCATCACCACTGACACCGGCGATCGCCGGATATTCATGCACATCTCAGCGTTTCCCCGAACCGTCGGCCGCCCGGTTCTGGGTGACTCGCTCAGTTTCGAGATCGAGACCGCCTCCGACGGCAGATCCATCGCCTGTCACATCACTGTCCAACCTCACATCACCGGCGAGCGGATGTCTGGCGCTGCGGCCTCGCGCGGCCCTCTCTCTTCGCCTCGGTCATCTGCCACGCAGCGGTTGCTCGCCGGCCGCCGCCCCGCGTCATTCGACTATTTGGCGATCATCGGATTCTTCCTGGTCTATGTGGTCGTCAGCGTGCTCTGGCCGATGCCGCCGTGGGTGCTCGGGGTCTATCTGGTGACGAGCATCCTGTCGCTCATCGTGTACGCGGCCGACAAGAAGGCCGCCACGACCGGAGGCTGGCGCATCTCGGAAAGCTCGTTGCTCGCCCTCGGTATCGTCGGGGGGTGGCCGGGAGCGATCATCGGCCAGCAGCTGTTTCGTCATAAGACACGCAAGGTGGCCTTCCGGTCGGCATTCTGGGGCACGGTCGTGCTCAACATCTTGGCCTTCGTCACCTTCAGCGCGCTGCTCTCGGTGCAATTGCGGGGGAGCGGCTGACTGCCCTTTCTCGGCGGCGGACAGGTAGAATTCGCGACACCATCGTAAGCTCCTCACTCATTCTGTTCATCTTCCGGAGGACGGTTCAGCCATGACGATCAACAACCAGGCACAGGACACCAACGTCAGTAGCAAGCTCCAGGCCGCGGTCGACCTGGCGGGCGAGCTCTACGCGTCGGGTCCGAATACTCTCAACCGCAAGATAAATGAGGTCGACGCGGTGCTCGGTGCCGCGGTCGAAGCCATTCAGGAACTCGAGGAGCGCAGGCCGTAGTCGCGCCGATGAGCGTTTGTCGGCCCAGCGGGCGCCGCTTCGCGACAGCACTACCGTCCACAGGCGATACGCAGGACATCCGGATGCTGCTCGGCCTATGCGACGTCGGGTCGCTCGAGGAAGCCGAGGACCTCTTCGACGGGTTCTTCCCTGGCGACGCACTCACTGGCCGGGCTGTCGACATGGTCAGGGCTCCCTTCCCCGGCCCCCCGCGCGCCCGACGTCGCGCCCCTGCCCACCATCCGCCAGAACGGAAAGGGTGCGCTTCCTTCCCCGGTCGCCCCGCCGCAACTATGCTGTGGCTACCCCCCCTACTAAGCGGGGCATCGACGATACACAGGACAGGTCGTTATGTGATGCGCGGACGAGGAATCAGTATCGCAGGGTTCATATACCTGGTGATCGGGCTCGTGGTCGCCGGTACCAACGGATACCTGGTGGGCTGGAACATCCCCGGGAACATCATCGAAGGCTTGGTCGCAATTGTGCTCTGGCCGATCGTGATCTTCGGTGTCGACCTTCATGCCCTAATCGCCTGACTGCACCGAGCCGTACCGCTCGTCGGTGCGACGACCCTCTCGGCTGTAGCCGGGTTCGGCCCCGTCGGGAGGATCAGGAATGGACACGGGCAGATTCAGGCGGCGATGGCCTCGCGAACTCTGAACAGGATGCGATCTCCCGGTCTGCACTTTGAGCATCCGTCGGAACTGCGCCGGTTCTGGGCGGTCTGGGCGTGAACATGTCCATTCGCGAGGCATCTCCTCTAGATGAGTGAGTACTAATCGGGGCTTCGCCGCGTGGACGCTGTTAATCGAAGGCGGGAGGTAAACCCTGTGTGTGAAAACCGATCTAAACACCCTCCTGACCACACTTTACGTCCATCTCGACGACCGGGTCATGCCCGCGCTCGGCTTTTCCCGCGATCACCATCCTGGCCGGCAACCACGGCTCAACGATGTTGAGTTGCTCTGCCTGATCGTCGCCCAGCATCTGCTCGGGGTGAAGTCCCCGTCAGTGGTGTGGGTTCAGGCTGCGTAGCGGCGCAGTGGGGTTTCCCTGCGGGATAGGAATTCGCAGAGTTTTCGCTTTCACGGCGACCTTGCGCCTTGACAGTCATTCGCTGCGGTAAGGGGCAACTGGCTGACCGCGCTGGTGTGCCTCGAAGAGAACGAGGTGGCCGCCGGTCGGGACGGTTCGGGCCATGGTGGGTGACCGGCAGACAGGCCGCTTTGCCGCTAGAAGCGAGCGATGAAATCGTCGAAGGTGCTCGGGTTGTCGATGTGAAACCAGCGCTCTTTCTGGCGCCCGTCACTGAAATGCATGACCGAACTGACGTCGAAGAATCGCTGCTGGCCGTCAACCGTTGCGCCGAAGCGTTGGACAGCAAGCACATGCTTGTCACAGCCTGGAACACACACGTCCTGCAGTTTGAAGGTGCCGTTGGTGCGATGCATGATCTCTCGCAGGTATGTAAGTAGCGCTGTCCTACCCGTGAAGTCCCTGGTCCTGCACGTGGACCCGGGCAAGTGCCAGATCACGTCCTCGTGGATGGTGGTCGCCAGGGCGTCGAGGTCTCCGGCGCGGAAGGCATCGGCTGCGCGCCGGTAGGTGACGGCGTCGAGGTGGCCGGTGCTGATGATCGCCTCGTCCATGGTCATGCGGCAATCATCCTTTCGCCGGGGTCCTTCCAGAATGGCGAGGCGCCGCGGTGAAGGTTCCGCATATGGCACTGAACTTGGTAGCAATGCACCAGGATGCGTCAGGCTGCCGCTGCTGGTGATGGCTGGATCGAAACCACCGTGCGCGTGTCGGGGCTGGGCAGTAAGTCCGGTTAAGCGTGCCATGTAGGTTGGCACCGCGGCGGCAGAAAACTGTTTGGTCGGGATGAGTGTCAAAATCCACAGTGGCGTGGCACGTGACAGGGGTGCCCCCAGGCAGATTCGAACTGCCGCCCCTGCCACCGGAGGGCGAAATCGAGGTGCGCTGTGGGTCGGAAACGCCCCAACTCCAGCCTATTTGCTGGGTTCTAGAGTGACCTCGGATGCGCCCCATAACCGGGCCCATGCCTCAGTTGTTGCCATCCTGTTGCCACGGCACCGATCAACCCATCGCCTTGGGTGATGCCGAAGCCTAAGATTGAGGATGAGAGGGAGGTCATCATGACCACGCAAGCTAGTGAAGCTGTTGCGGCTTGGCGTGCCCTCAACCCTTCAGAGAAGCTGCGGATTCGACAGTCAGTCGCCATTGATCGCGTTGTGGCGAGCATGGCGATGGAGGGTGAGCCGGTATCTCAGGAATGGATCAGCCAGGCGAAAGCTCGGCGAGCTCAACTCGTAGCTTCGACACCTCCCGCGGCTCACTAACCTGCGCGGAGCTATCCGACGCGATAGCTCCCCTACTGGAAGCGCTGCTCGGAGACGTTCTTCGCGGCGATTTTGCAGGCACATCATTCGACGAGCAACTGGTCAAGGATTTCCACAGCGCGTTCCTGGCTCCAATGCTGCCGAAAATGGCCGGCACGTGGCGAGCAATCAGTGTTCAGGTCGGCAACCATGTTCCGCCTCATCCGTGGGAGATCCCGCTGCGCATGCGCAACTACGTGGACAACGTCAACGCGCGCATCCTTGGAGCCGACACCTTCGAGCTGCAGGTCGAGGCACTGGCATACGCAGAAGGCGAGTTGCTGCACGTGCATCCGTTCGAGGACTTCAACGGCAGGACGACCCGCGCAGTCCTGATCGAGCTGATGGGCCGTCTCGACATCCCGCCTGTTGAGGTCGCGGTTGAGCGGGGCAGCGCTACATTTGCCTCTATGTGAAAGCGCTCGCCGAATACGACAACGGTCGGCTGCAACCCTTGGTCGAATTCTGGGACGCACGATTGCAGCGTGGGTTGGACGACGTCGGTTAGTCGGCGTCTACCGTTCGACCGAGCAGCTCAACTCGTTTCGACTGATCTGGGTTCTTCCTTTGCCTACTCCAGGGGCTGGAATACCCAAAGGAACAGCTGGCGCTGTGTTTTTGCTGATCAGCCGCCACCCCCGCGCTGCGCGCGCTTCCCAACCTCCCACACCCATCGCAAGCTCTTGGTGTGGGAGGTTGGGAAGTGAAGGGGTGGCGGCAGATAAGCAAAAATTGAGGGGGAGATCGAAGTGGAGAGGGGCGGCGCAGGGAGTTGCCGGTCGTCGAGTTGATATGTCCGAGGTAGCGTCAGTGCCCCGACGTACTGTCGGGTGGAAGCATCAGCGCGTACCAAACCGGGTCAGGCAAGCGCTACCGAGCGATGTTCCGAAAGCCCGACCACGCTCAAACCCAGAAACGCGGCTTTAAGACCAAGCGCGAGGCCGAGCTGTTCCTCGCGAGTGTCGAGATCGACAAGAGCCGCAGTACCGACATCGATCCGTCAAAATCGCGGGTGCTGGTGGGGGAGTGGCTCGATGCCTGGATGGATGGCCGCGCCGACTGGCGCGCATCCTCGCGTGAACGAGCTCGCGGCATTGTCGCGCGCCATATCAAGCCCTCGCTCGGCGGCTACCCGCTCGGTTCGTTGGCCCATGGGGCGGTCCAGGGCTGGGCTGGTGGCCTTTCCAGAACGCAGTCGCCGTCAAGTGTGCGGAAGATCGTCAACGTGCTTTCTGGCAGTCCGCAGATGGCGGTGAAGGACGGACGGCTCCCCGCCAATCCAGCCCACGGGGTGAATCTTCCCAAGGTTGGTAACCCTGTCAAACGGTATCTGACCCACGATGAAGTCCGGGATCTCGCCGATTCCGTCGATTCGCTCGGCAAGGGCATGTGCCGGGGTGAGCGCAACAACTACGGCCTCCTGGTGAAAGTACTTGCGTATTGCGGGCTGCGCTGGGGCGAGGCATCTGGGCTGAGGGTTCAGGACATCGACTTCGTTCGCGGCCGGCTCGAAGTTCAACACACAATCGTCGAAGTCGATGGAATGCAGCTGGACTCCGAGCCGAAGGATTACGAAGCCAGATCGATCCCGGTGCCGGCGTCGATTCTGGCCGACCTGAGGTCCCATGTCGAGGGCAAGGAAGGCGGTTCACCGGCTTTCGCGGCAGCCCG
>Ga0209512_1004477_pt1 | contig 12195 bp, 11 predicted proteins | sample frozenSSSSmetaG_FD_184142 | JGI IMG/M metagenome (GOLD analysis project Ga0209512, IMG submission 184142) | Glacier valley bacterial and archeal communities from Borup Fiord, Nunavut, Canada, to study Microbial Dark Matter (Phase II) -... | ecosystem: Environmental > Aquatic > Freshwater > Ice >... | reverse complement strand
TCGCTGGGGACGATGACCTTGTTTTCCGTGGTTCTATCCATCGTGGCGACGGCGCTGCTGCTGCCGAAGGATGTTGAGGACCGCACGCTCTACACGATCCTGGCGAAGCCGGTGCCGCGCTTCGACTATCTGGCAGGAAAACTGTTGGGAGTGCTGATGCTCGTGTTCGTCTCTCTCGCGCTGATGGACGGGCTGATGACGGCGGTGCTGCACATCCGCGCCGGCATGGTGCTGACCCAACAGTTGGAGATGGCGCAGGCCATGGGCTGGCCGCCGGACGCGATCGCCTCGCTGAAGGTGGAAATGATGGCTCACGCACCGACCTGGTCGCTGCAAGGCGCGGTGTTCGCCGTGTTCCTGCGGGCGTCCATCATGGCCTCGCTGGCGCTGCTGATCTCGACGTTTTCCTCCAGCACGCTGTTCACCACCATCATCAGTTTCCTGATCTATTTCATCGGCCACTTCCAGGCCGACGCGCGCGACGCCTACCTCCAGTCCGGCGAAGCGGGTCAGGGAGTCTTCGGCCGGATGGCGTCGTTGGTGCTGTCGCTGGTGCTGCCGGATTTCCAGCTTTTCAACGTGATCGACGCGGTGATCGAAGGTCAGGCGTTTCCGCTGCTGATGCTGGGGAAACTGACGTTGATCGGGTTGTTCTACGCCGTCTTTTTCACCCTCGCCTCGTGGTTCATTTTCGCTGAAAAGGAATTCTAGCACTTTGAAACCCTGGCAGAAAATCGGAGGCCTTGTGGCGGCCGTCCTCGCGTTCGGCGCGGTCCGCATGCCCTTCGAGGCGGCGCTCAGCAAGGACCTGCGCAAGGCCGGCCTAACGCCGGAGCCGATCCAGATCGGGACGCGCGAGAAAATCGGCCAGACGAGCTCCGCCGTAGCACTCGGCGGCCTGCGCACACTGGTGGCCACTTTCCTCAACCTGCGGGCGTTCAGTTTTTTCCAGGAACAACGCTGGGATGACGTGGCGGACACCTACGACACCATCGTCGATCTCGCCCCGCGCACCCGCTACTACTGGGAAACCGGCTCGTGGCATCTCGCCTACAACGCGGCGTCTTACTATCTGAACGATTCCAAGTTGCCCGCCCTCCGTCGCCGCGAGGCATGGCGGGCCTCGATCATGAAAGGCCGCGCTTTCCTCGAACGCGGTATCCGTAACAATCCGGACGACTGGAGCCTGCATGCCACGCTCGGCTTCCTGCTCACCGACTCCAACAAGTTCCAAGCCTTCCGCGATGTAAACGAAACCTTCGCCGCCGGTGCCGAGGCCTACCGGAAATCCGCGGAAACCGGCAAGGCGCTGGGATACGTCCGCCGCGCGGAATTCTACGCCTTGGCCCGCGTCGTCGGTCGGGAAAAAGACGCGCTCGCGATGGCTCGGTCGCTCTACGCCGAGCCGAAAAACCGCACGCCTACCCTGCTCTGTCTGCTGTTCGTGCTGGAGGCGTATGAAAACTCGTCGATGGACATGGCCGGCCGCGCGGACGAGATTTTCGGATCGCCGGAAAAAGCCTACGAAACGCTCTGTGACCACTGGCGCCGGACGCGCGAACATTTCCCGATCTACGGAGTGGCCGCCGCGCTCGAGTCATTGGAAAAAACGCTCTCCATCCCGAAGGAGAAAAGCATTTTCGACCAACCGCTGCCGACGCCTGCCGGCCCCGACCAATGGTTCGCCCCGTCAAACGGTAAGAGTCCGGTGGTGATCCCGAGGGCGCTGGATCCGAACTACAAGGGCGGCACGAAATAACAGCATTGTGAGGAAAACCGCGCAGGGTCTCCGTATGAAAAACTGCCATTTCCTTCCATCCGGTCGGTGCCCCGGCAATCGCCGACAGGTTTCGTCTCGACAGAAGCGAACCAAGCGGTGAACCTCCTCGCCCATTCCCTCTACACTCCATGCGGATCGCTCTTTTCGGTGACATTCATGCCAATTTGGAAGCCCTCGAGGCTGTTCTCGAAGACGCTTCACAGCAAGGTGTGACGGATTACGTCTGCATGGGCGACGTCGTCGGCTACAACGCGGATCCTTCCGCCTGTTTGGAAATAGTCCGCGCGATGGACTGCCCGACGGTAAAAGGCAACCACGACGAGGACGCCTCCGGCAACCATTCGCTCGACAGCATGAACCCGGTGGCCGCCGCCGCACTCGAGTGGACGCGCCTCCAGCTCACCGACGAGCAGCGCCATTGGCTCACCCGCCTGCGCATGGTCCGCCAGGTGTCGGACTTCACCGTCGTCCACAGCACGCTCGACCAGCCGGCGCACTGGAACTATGTGACCAACCGCTTCGACGCGATGTCGAACTTTTCCTATCAGTTCACCCAACTCTGCTTCCACGGACACACCCACGTGCCGCGGGTTTACATGAAGACGGACCGCGTCATCGAGGTGCCCGCCGAGTCGGTGGTGATCGAGGACAACGCGAAGTATTTTATCAACGTCGGCTCCGTCGGCCAGCCGCGCGATGGCGACTGGCGCGCCTGTTATGCGATTTTCGATCTGGAGCACAAGATGGTTGTCTTCCGCCGAGTGGAATACGACATCGCGAAGACCCAGGAAAAAATCATCGCAGCCGGCCTGCCGCCCATGCTCGCCGAGCGGATCCGCGAGGGGCGCTGAGAATTTTCACCGGATCTTCATCCGGATTTCACATGGCGTGTGCAGTTTCCGCCCGTGCCCATACCGCCTGATCAAACCACGCCGCGGTTCACCCGCCGCAACGCGCTGCGGCTGATCACCGCCGGTGCCGCCGGATGCCTGATCGATGCGTTCAAAATCGAGCCCGCCTGGCTCTCGGTCACCCGCCAGACCGTGCCGTGCGATGCGAAGTCCGCCGGACTCGACGGCCTGCGCATCGGCCTGCTCTCGGATTTCCATTTCCGCCCGGAGGCCGATCATGATCTACTGGAGTCGGTTGTCGCCAGGATCAACGACGAGAAACCCGACCTCATCGCCCTCACCGGAGATTTCATGAGCGCGAATCCAAAGGTGATCGATCCGCTGCTGAAGCATCTGGAAAAAATGAAGGCCGCTCACGGCGTTTTCGCGGTAATGGGAAATCACGACGGCTGGGCGGGAAGCCGCTCCGCCGTCCGGCGGCAGTTTGAAAAAGCAGGGATTTCCTTCCTCATCAACCAGCACAGCAAAATCAGCATCCGTCAGGAAAAACTTGCCATCGCAGGCACCGACTTCGTCTGGAAGGGCAGGCCCGATCCGGCAAAAACGCTCAAGGGCATTTCCACCGATACGCCGGTGCTCGCCCTCGTTCACGAGCCGGACTACTTCGACACGATGGCCGCCCAACGCAACATTTGCCTCCAGCTCTCCGGCCACACCCACGGCGGACAGTGCCGGGTGCCAATCTTCGGCTACGCCCCGCGAAAAGTGAAAATGGGCCAGAAATACCTCTACGGCGGCTATTCCAACGGCGATTCGAAGCTCTTCGTCAGCCGCGGCGTCGGCACCGTCGGCGTGCGGGTCCGCTTCGCCTGCCCGCCCGAGCTGGCGATCCTGACGTTGAAAAACCAACAAGTTTCCTGAAAGAACCTCCGCAAAAATCCCGTTTTTCCTGTTGCAAGCCAGTCTCAATTGGCGATGCTTTGCCCAGATGCCACATGCCCATGCAGCCGATTTGAAAATCGACAGCGCCATGACCCTGAATCAGGTCAAGGTGGGATGCGATGTGCAGATCCGCGTCCTCAGCGGCCCCGGCTGTGACCGCCTGCGCGACCTCGGTTTCTGTGAGGAACTCCAGCTCCGCAAATTGACCAGCGGCCGCAACATGATCTGCTCGATCTGCGGCACCCGGATGGCCATCAGCCAGGAACTCGCGGAACAGGTGCTGGTTTCCCCCGTGGTCTGAAATTTCCCATGTCCGCCACCGCCGACAGCCCGTCCACGATCGCCCTGATCGGCAATCCGAACGCCGGAAAAACCACCCTTTTCAACGCGCTCACCGGCGCGAACCAACGAGTCGGCAACTATTCCGGCGTCACGGTGGAGGTGAAATCCGGCGAAACTTTCACTCCGCACGGCCGCAAGCTCCGCGTGCTCGATCTGCCCGGCTGCTACTCGCTGCGGGCAAATTCGCCCGATGAAAAAGTCGCCGTGGACGCCCTCACCGGCGCGCTTCCCGGCGAGAAAAAACCGGACGTCGTCATCTGCGTGGTGGACGCGTCGAACCTCGAACGCCATCTCCAGCTCACACTCCAGGTCATCGAACTCGGCCTGCCCTGTGTGATCGCCCTCAACATGGTGGACGTCGCCGAAAAAGTCGGTCTCCGCCTCGATCCCGCAAAACTCGCGGAGGAACTCAACGTGCCCGTCGTGCCGACTCAGGCGAATGCGAAAAAAGGCATCGTCGAGCTCAAACAAGCGCTGCGTTTCCCCCACCCTCCCGCTTCCGAAGCGACCTGGGTCATCGACCCTAACGATCCCGAGTCCGGCAGGCGTGCCTTCGTCAGCCGGTTGTGCGAGCTTGCCGCCCGCCGGCCGGACGCACACCAGCAGACTCTTTCCGACAAAATCGACGCCGTGCTCCTCCATCCGATCTTCGGCTGGATCTCGATGGCGGTCATTTTCTTCACCGTTTTCTGGGCGATCTTCTCCTTCGCGCAGATCCCGATGAGCTGGATCGAAGCAGGCCAGGGCGCGCTCGGCGACTGGATCCAATCAAAAATGGCCGATGGCGACCTCCGCTCACTCATCGTCGATGGCGCGCTCGGCGGAGTCGGCGGCGTGGTCATGTTCCTGCCGCAGATTATTCTTCTTTTCCTCTTCATCGGTCTATTGGAAAGTTCCGGCTACATGGCGCGCGCCGCCTATCTGATGGACGGCGTGATGGCCAAGGCCGGCCTCAGCGGAAAATCCTTCCTGCCGCTCTTCAGCTCATACGCCTGCGCCATTCCCGGCATCATGGCCACCCGCACCATCGACTCGGCAAAGGAGCGGATCGTCACCATCTTCGTCGCGCCGTGGATGAGCTGCTCGGCGCGGCTTCCCGTTTATTTCCTCGTCGTCCCGCTGCTGCTTCATGAAAAAGAAGGCACGTGGAAACAGGCGCTTGTTCTGTTCGCCATCTACGCGCTCGGCACCCTAACCGCCTTCATTGTCGCCCGCATCCTGCGCGGCCGGCTCGGCGAGGACATCACGCCCGGCCATTTCATGCTGGAGCTCCCGCCCTACCGGAAACCGCAGTGGGACTACATTTTCCGCCATGTGCTCGACCGCGCGTGGTCCTTCGTCAAAAAGGCGGGAACCATCATTCTCGGGCTGTCCATCCTGCTCTGGGCACTGAGCACCTATCCGAAATCCACCAGCGGAGACAAGGCCGACGAACTCGCGAACAGCGTGATGGGCCGCATCGGCGCGGTGATCGAGCCGGTGGTGAAACCGCTCGGTTTCGACGGCCGGATGGGCACGGCGATCCTCACTTCATTCGCCGCGCGCGAGGTGTTCGTTTCCTCGATGGCGATTCTCTATCGGGTCGATGAATCGGACAGTGAGGAGGAAACCCGCAACGTTCTTCGCGACAAGCTCACCGCCTCCACCTGGCCGGACGGGCGGCCGATCTTCACCACTCTCTCACTCGTCTCGCTGCTCGTGTTTTTCATCTACGCCCTGCAATGCCTGCCCACCAGCGCCGTGGTCGCGCGTGAGTCGGGATCTTGGAAATGGGCCGTCGGGCAGTTCGTATTCATGACGGGTTTCGCCTACATGGCGTCGCTCGTCGTTTTCCAAACCGGCAGACTTCTGGGATTCTAACATTATGGACTGGCAAACCTACACCGCCGCGGGCATCGTGATCGTCACGCTCACCATCTTCCTCGTCCGCCTCGCGCGGCCGAAGAAAAAATCCGGCTGCGGCCACGACTGCGGCTGCGGAAAACCGAACGAAAAGCCATGAGGATCGAACACATCGCTTTCAACGTCGCCGATCCCGTCGCGGTGGCCGCGTGGTATGGCGAGCATCTCGGGCTGACCATCGCGCGTCACATCCCGGTGCCGACGCAGACGCATTTTCTAGCAGATGACCACGGGCAAACCATCTTGGAAATTTACTGCAATCCGCCGGATCAGGTTCCCGACTACGCGGCAATGCATCCTCTGCTTTTCCTCCTCGCCTTCGTTTCCGAATCACCGGTGGCTGACAGCCAGCACCTGATCGCGGCGGGCGCAAGTTGGGTCGATGAAATCCACGTGCCCGACGGCGGCCATCTGGTCATGCTGCGGGATCCGTGGGGAGTCGCACTACAGCTTTGCAAAAGGTCAGCCCCCTTGGTACGAAGAGATTGATAGCCGTGACACAGGCATTCCTTGCTGCCTGTTCTTCCATTCCGCGACGGGTCACCGTGCGCTGCTGAATTTGATTTCACCGCTTCGCTTGCCACCGCCCCGGAATGCGGTTACCTAGCGGCATCAAACGTCGATCCTTCAGCTTCCTCCTCGCCCGGCGCTACCTCAACCCGCGCCGGTCCATGCTTTCCTCGTTCACCCTGATCTCGTTGATCGGCGTGATGTTGGGCGTGCTCGTCCTCGTCGTGGTCATGGCCGTTTACGCAGGACTTGAACGGAATGTGAAAAGCCGCCTGCTCGGATTCACCCCTCACATCCTATTACGCCAGCACGGTGCCGGTTTACGCGACTCGCCGATGGCCGATTGGAAGGAAGCCGCGGAAAAAGCCAGATCTCTCCCGCGTGTCCAGTCCGCCACCGCCTTTGTATCGGACAACGTCATCGTCGATGTCCAGTCCTGGCAGCGCCCGGTCCTTTTCCGCGGCATCGACACCTCGGATCCCGCTCAGGTGAGCGGCATCGTCGCGATGCTCGACAAGGAAAACTATCCGGATTCCACCGCCGACCTCGGCATCGACGACCGCGTCGTCATTTCATCCATCCTCGCCGAGCAGCTCGCCATCGGCGTCGGCGAGAAACTCCGCCTTTACTCCACAAGGAATTTCGAGGAAGTCATGCACGCTTACAAGGCCACCGAAAAACCGCCGCTGCGGGAAGCCTTCGCCGCTGTGTGGAATCCGGCCATCAGTTCACTCAAGTCCTCCTGGAAAACCGACGGCAAAAATTCCGCCATCGCCATCGACACACTCACCTCTATCTACAGTTCCCTCGACGCCCTCCGCTCGGAAGCCCTTCGCCAGCCCGAGATGGATCTGCTGGACGCCCTTCTCGTGGCCATGGAACCCGGGCAAAAGGACGAAACCGCCGGCGTCTATCGCTTCACCGCCGCTGAGAAAGCCGTCATTGAAAAAGCCGTCGTGGATCTCAATTCCACCGATTCCGAGAAAATGGACGGCGAGACCCTCAAGGGCCTCAAGAGCATCGTGCTGCCCAAGGAGGCCACCATCACCGGCGTCTATCAGGCATCCCAGATGACCGTCACTCCGGATCTCTTCGTCCCCCTCCCACTCGCCCAGGATCTCGCCGGGCTTGGAGAGTCCGTGCAGGGCATCGCCCTTCGCCTCGACGATCCCTATCAGGCGGAGCAGGTCGCCGCCGAGTCGCGCAAGACCCTCGGCCCGGAATGGTCGCTGCTCACCTGGGGCGAGCAATACCAAGGATTCTTTGCCCTCATCAACCAGCAGCGCGTGATGATGTATTTCGCCCTCTCCTTCATCGTGCTCGTCTCCGCCTTCTCGATGATGGCCGTCATGTTCACGGTCACCATCCAGAAACGCCGCGAGATCGGCGTCATGAAAGCCCTCGGCGCGGCACCCGGCCAGATCGTGCGGGTTTTCCTCTATCAGGGAATGCTGCTCGGCGTGCTGGGAGCCTTGCTCGGCGTCGCCCTCGGCCGCATCGTCATCCACTACCGCGGCGGCGTGCAGGCGCTTTTCCGCGCGCTCGGTTTCGATCCCTTTGCCGCGAACTTCACCGGCTTCGGAGTCCTACCCGCTTATAACAATCCTTGGGAACAAGCTGTCATCGCCTTCATGGCCTTCGTCCTCTGCTCGCTCGCCGCGCTGGTCCCCGCGTTTTTCGCCGCCCGCAGCGACGCCGCCAAATCCCTGCGGAACCTCTGAACCCATGGACATCTGGATCATCCGCAACGGGGAAAAAACCGGCCCCATCCATGACTACGAAGTCCGCCACAAGATCGAGGACGGCCAACTCGATCCCTCCACGCCCGCCTGGCATGAAGGCCTCGCCGCGTGGATGCCGCTCGGCGAGATCGATCTCTTCAAGCGCGAGTTCCAGCTCACCCACCCCTATCAGAGCCCGCAGTCGGTTTCCGAAACGCCGCTGCCTGCCGCAGGCGAACTCCCACCGCCCCTTCCGCAGCCGCAGGTCATCGGCAGGCGCTTCTGGGCCCGCTGGCTCGATCTCTCGCTCTTCGCCGGCATCTGGTGGTTCACCCTGTGGGCGACCGGCCGCGACATCCGTGGCACCATGACCAATCCCTGGGTCATGTTTCCCCATTACGTGCCATGGTTCATTCTGGAAACCGTGCTCATCCACCACTTCGGCACCACCCCGGGAAAATGGCTGCTCGGCCTCAAGGTCGTGAACCTCGACGGCTCCCTGCTCAGTCTCGCCGAGGCCACCCGCCGGTCTGCGCGCGTGCTGTTCACCGGCATCGGCTTCGGTTGGGACCTGCTCGCCCTGTTCTGCCAGGTGCTCAGCTATTTCACCACCAAACGCCTCGGCACCACGCTGTGGGACCACGTCGGCGGCCACAAGGTCCTTGTCGAGCCGCTCCGTCCGGCAGGTGTCACCTTCCACGTTCTGCTTTTCACCGGCGCGCTCTACCTACAGTTCATCGTCGTCAGTCCCTACATTCTCGAAGCCGTCGCCGCGGAATCCCCCGAGTTCAAGGAACAGCTCGAAAAGAACCCGCCCTGGCACCTCCCCAAGCGCTCGTAGCCCGGATTTCCCTTCTCCGCCCCGGATCGGCCACTCCGGCAACTTGGAAAAAATCAATTTCTCGCCTACTTTGATCATAATCAGCTTGCCAAGACTCCGGCGTGCTCCTAATTGTCCCGCCCCCGCACGCGGGAAATGAAGGCGAGGATAGCTCAGTTGGTAGAGCAGTTGGCTTTTAATCAATTGGTCCTGGGTTCGAGTCCCAGTCCTCGTACTTCCTTCATACTGAAAAACAACGAGTTACAGCTTTTCAAAAGCCTCAAGCTAACACCGGGTAGCAAATCCCGGTAGCAAATTCACTCCACAGCACCCTGCGCATCGGGGATTTTCCGGTCGCGGAGTTCGTTTCGGAGGGCGGACATTTCGGTGGCGAAGCGCTGGTCCACGTAGGTTTCCAGCAATTTTGAAACACTCTCGGCGACCTTGACCTGCACGTTCACGTTGCCAACGTCGATGTTGAGCACGGGATTGTCTCGCGGGAGTTCGCGGCATCCTGAATGGGTGATGGAGCGAAGCGGCCAGGACTCAGAAGATTACGCCACTTGCCACAGCAGCAACCAAACGGGCGCTGAAAAAGGCTATGGAGGCACTTGAAACCCTGAAATCCGAGCTTGAAGGCGAAGGCTGAACGTTCAGGCTAGAAAGCGATGAATCCGAACGACTCCCCCACCGGTTACATGCTCTACAAGAATGGAGTGGAACGTGGACCTTACTCTCTAGAGCAATTGGATCAACTGCGACGGCAAAACGCGATTACTGCATTCGATTTCATCCGCCAAGCGACTTCTGAAACATGGACTGAAGCATTCCAGATTCTAAAAACGCCGTCCGCGATGGGGGAGTGTCCTAATAGGACACTACCCGCGATGGAGCCAAGCAAGCGAACACTACATGGCAGTGAAAACGCAGGGAATATGGTAGCAGGATTTGCCAGCTTTATTTTGCCCGGTTTGGGTCAATTGCTTCAGGGTAGGTTGTTTTCATCTGTCCTCTGCCTTTCCGCCGAGGCGATAATTTGGTACGTAACATGGGATGGTATATTGACGCTCTTGGGCCTTGGTGGCGGCTGGGGAAACGGCTGGTGCTTTGTGCTAACATTGATTTATCACCTGGCAGCGGCCCACGACGCAGCAACTTACAAGCCACGTTGATACAAGAGTGTTTTCATGGTTAGTTTTAGTTAGTGAGAGCTATTCGGTCGCATGTTGAGAATTCGGGGCCGACTTGGGGGTGGCGGATTGAAGTGCGGCGAAACCGGCGGCAAGACGGTCATCCAGATAGCCCTTCAAATGCTCCACGAACTGGGCACCCACATCCACGTTCACATTCACGTCCCCGACATTGATAACCGGCTGATTCTCACGCGCGGCAGAATTCTGGAGGGAATCTTTTGGGAGAGCACCCTTGGTAACATCGAGAGGCCGGCCCTTTCGCATATCCTTTGAAAGCTGCTCGGTGATTGCTGCCAATTGCAAGGATACCCTCGCTACTTCAGGAACCAAACGCTGTTGCTCTGCATTCAATTTCTGAGTTTCAATCGTGCCTTTATAACGAGCTTCATTGAGCATGCCGGGAGCCTTATCCGGCAAATAGGTAGTGAGCGCATTCCGGGTATTCTGGCCGAGCATGGAGAACTCGTTCATACCAACCGGGCCTTTGTCGCGGATGGTCTTTGAAAGAGCGGCAGCCCGGAGCTGATCACCTCTATCTGCCATCTGAAAGGCTTTGCTGGCCTGGCGAGTTTGCTCCTTCATCGCCTCCGCCGTATCGATCGCCACTTGCCTGCGATCTGCATCAATCTGATACACTCGGCTGGACATCGAAAGTAGATTCCCACGGATGATCGCTTCATTCTGGAGTGCCGATCCCAGCATTGACGCACGATCAACCGGGCTACTGGTAGCGCGTGTTTGAAATGCCGTATCGATCGTGGCAGAGGCAGACTGGAAGGCAAAACCCGCCTGATTCGCATCCTTGTCAGATTCCGTCAGGCCGAAACGCGCGGACAAAGAACGATCCGAAGCAGCGCGGCCAGCATCGTTACTAGCCCGCTTTAGACGAAGGATGGCTTCCTCGGATTCAAGCTCGCGCTGAAGTTTCTGAAGTTTCTCATCCTCCAACGAAATCCGGGTCTTGATGATCTGGTCCGCCTCATTCTGTTTGTCGATGATCTTCTGCTGGAGATCGATCTGGCCTTCGAATGACTTGCGCTGCCCGTCCGAAGTGGAATCCGTAATCTGACTGCGCCACCCCGCAATATTATCCTGCGCTGCTCCTCGGGTCTTTGCGGATTCCGCATTGGTCGATCCCTGGATCTGTCCCAGCGCCTCACGGCCCAGTTCCAGACTGCGGCGGTGGCGAGCCATGATGCGGTCAACCGGATCATTCTCCGCATCCGGAGCAAAGTCCTTGAATGCCTCTCCGAATGCCTTGGCAGCGGTCATCACATCATCAAGATAAGATGTGATTTTCGCCGATTCATTCGGGTTGAACGCTGATTTCGTGGAGTCATCCAGATCCTTCACCACTCCGTTCACGGTATCGATCGCGGCTCGCGTATCCTTGAGCTTGTCATTTAGACCCTGAAGCGCTGTGTCACGGGCGGCGGAGGGAGGCGACTCCAGCAATGCCGATTTCCGGCTTTCCAGTTCCGCAACGTCGCCGTCCAGCACCGAGGTGGTGGAGGTCATGGCGGCCCGCAGGTCACCGACCTTTGGCTTTGCGGCGTGCGAGAAAAGCGCGGAAAGTTTCGTGAGGTAGTCTGCCAGCTTCTGTTTATCCCCAGAGGCGGCGAGCGCGTTGAACTCGCGGATGGACTCATTGTAGAGCTTCTGCGAGGGATCCAGAGCGATGAGCAGGTTCTGCATTTTCTGGAACTCACGCCGGGAATCAGCGATGGAGACGGTGCCATTGGCGATTTCCTTGGAAAGGGAATCGAAGACTCCGGCGGATTTCTGGAGACCTTCGAGTTCTTCGCGGAGGTTGGCGACCTCGCGGGTGGATTTGAATAGACCCTCACCGCTGCCGGAAGCAAACTTGCCGGAAGATTTTTCGTAGGCATCGGTGAAGCGTTTGATCTGCGCTTTGTCGCCACCGGCTTGGGCCGCCCTGATCACGAATTTCTGCGCTTTCTCGCCATTTAGTACCTCGCCCGTCTGCTTTTCGTGTGAACCCAGCGCGGCGATGGCTGCGGATGAAGTCGGCGTAGGCGGAGAGCGGACGGATGATCGGATCGCTCTCGCGCAGCTCGATTTGGAGCTGTCCGGGGGCTTGGTCTCCGGCTTCCAACAGGTGTTTGATCGTCCG
>Ga0209512_1004473_pt1 | contig 12199 bp, 10 predicted proteins | sample frozenSSSSmetaG_FD_184142 | JGI IMG/M metagenome (GOLD analysis project Ga0209512, IMG submission 184142) | Glacier valley bacterial and archeal communities from Borup Fiord, Nunavut, Canada, to study Microbial Dark Matter (Phase II) -... | ecosystem: Environmental > Aquatic > Freshwater > Ice >... | reverse complement strand
GTCGGTCTCGGGCAGGATCAGGCACATCTCCTCCCCGCCGTAGCGCGCGGCGACGTCCGCTGGCCGCCGCGCGCCGGTACGCAGGGCTGCGGCGACATGCTTCAGGCACTCGTCCCCCGCCTGGTGACCATACCGGTCGTTATAGGTCTTGAACCGGTCGATATCGGCCATGATCAGGCTGAGCGGCAGGCGACTGCGATGCGCCCGCGCCGTCTCGGCGGCGAGGTGCTCGTCGAAGCCGCGCCGGTTGGCCAGCCCGGTCAGCGCATCGGTCGTCGTCATCAGCTTGAGTTGTTCGGTCAGGGCCAGGAGCCCGGCCTCGGCCCGCTTGATGCTGGTAATGTCCGACACCACCACCGTCGCTCCGCCGTCACTCATCGGCTTGGTCCGGATATGCAGCCAGCGTCCGTCGAACAGCGGCGCCTCTTCCTCGCCGCCCACCGCCAGCGTCGCCATCACCGACGCCACCCAGCCCTCCCGCCGGTCCTTGGGAATGTGGAGTTGCTCGCCCCTGTCGGCGGCGGCGTTGATAATATCGGGCAGGTAGGCGCCGGGTACCCGGAGCTTGCCGGTGAGCGGGAACAGCAGGCGATATTGCGGGTTGCAGAACTTCAGGATGCCGCCCGCATCAAATCGGGCGAGCCCGTCCGACATCTCGCTGAGCACCAGGTCGAACTGCTTCCGGCCATCTACCAGGGCCTGCTCCAGCGCCTTCCGCTCGGTAATGTCGCGCGTCACTCCGGCCAGCCCCAGCACCTCGCCATCCACGTTGCGCACGGCGATCTTCGAGGTGAGAAACCAGCGCGGCTCCGCGCCATTGGTGGCGATCAGCTCTTCCTGGTTGAGCACCGCGCCGCCGGTGGCGATGATCTCCTGCTCGGCGGCAAACAGCTCCCTTGCCCGCTGCTCCGGCGCGATATCGAAATCGGATTTCCCCCGCATCTCGGCCGGCGAGGCGTAGCCGTTCTCGCTCGCCACCAGGCTGTTGACCGCCACGAACCGGCTCTTTCTGTCCTTCACGAACAGGTAGTCGGGCGCCTGGCCGATGGCCGCCAGCAGCAGCTTCCGCTCCTCCACCCGCCTCCGGCTCTGCGCCAGGCTGAACGCCGCTGCCGCTGTCGCCGCAAATCCCAGCACGATCTTCGGCAGGGCCGCCCCCAGCACCGCTTCCCCCGCCGAAGCGGGCAGCAGCAGGATGCCGCTGAGTGGCAGCACGGCCGTCACCAGCGAGAACGCCACGATTTCGAGGGGGTTGGCTGTCCGCCGTCCCAGCCAGGCATGCGCCACCAGCCCGGCCGCCGCCACCATGCCGATGCTCGACAGCGCCCCGGCCACTCCGACCCCGCCCAGCACCAGCCGGTAGCCACCCGCCGCGATCGCCGTGATCGCCACGGCGACCGGACCACCGAGGAACGCCGAGATTGCCACGAAGCTCGACCTGAGGTCGAAAAACACCCCCGGCTGCAACTCGGTCGACAGCAGCATCGAGACGATTGCTCCCGCCCCCATCACCGCCCCGAGCGCCGCGCGCCGATATCGCCGCGTGACCCGCCCCAGCAGATCCTGCGACTGCAGCCAGCCGAACACGAACAGTCCGACAACCGCGAAATTGGCGATGAGCGAGTGCCACATGACAGGAGGCTCGATGAATCCGGGCCACCCTACCGCACGCAACCTCTAGGTCAGGTTAAGACCAGCGTAACGATACGCTTCAGATGCGGCTGCCTGGCCGGGGAGCCCACTCATGCCGGCCGCCGGTCGTGGCCGAACAGCAGCGAATAGCCCACCCAGCACACCAGGGCCCACGCGGCCCCCAGCGACCAGCCGGCGATCACGTCGGTGGGGAAGTGCACGCCGAGATAGATGCGCGACACCCCCACCACCACGGTCATGAAGATGCCGAGCCCGACGAAATACGCCTTGAGCCGCCGCATCGGCATCGCCTCGGCCAGCAGCAGCCCCAGCGTCAGGTACACCACCGCCGACATTGTCGCGTGCCCGCTCGGAAAGCTCGCCGTGAACACCCTTGCCGCCGCCGCCATGTCCGGCCGGGGCCGATCGAACAGGTCCTTCAGCACCGTCGAGAGGATGGTCCCGCCGACCACCGAGAAGCCGACGAACATCGCGGTCTTCGGTTTGCCGGAAAGGGCAAAGTACAGCACCGTCACCAGTAGCACGAAGCCCAGCACCGTGAAGCTGCCGAGGCTGGTCACGTCCCGCACCGCTTCCTCGAACCATGGCGGCCCCCACAATTCGCCCGGCTTGCCGCCATCGCGGAAGAACGCAGTGACCGCGGTGTCGAAGCTCAGCGTATCGCCCTCGATCACCTCGTCGGCGACCGAGGCGAAGCCCCACAGCAGCAGCGCCGTCAACCCGGCCAGCACATAGGGAATGCGCCGCGGCTGCCGCTGCAAGGCGGGTGCCGCGAGGCCGGTCGTCTCGTCGTTCACGCCTTTGCTCCGGGCGATGAGTTGCCCGCCGCCGGCGGCGTCGCCTTCGTCCGTTCGAGTGTCTGCCACCCCGATCCATCCCATTCGCGGACCGCCAGCGCAATCTGGTCGTCGGCGATGTCGATGACGTTATAGCCGTTCGCCCCCCCGCGCAGCCGGGTCGACACGGCCGAACCGGCCTGCGCCACGAGGATCGGCGCCGCCGCGGCTTTGGCGAGCCCTGTGGGCACGGACTCGGCCACGCTTTGCCCATGGTTGCGGGTGTAGGAGAGGTGGAAATGCCCCGACAGCACCAGCCGCACCCCCAGCTGCGCGAAGGTCTGAAGCGCCAGGTCGGCGCGCCGCACCAGCCGCATCGGCTTCAGCACGTCGCCCTCGGGCTGCATCAGCGGGTGATGCGCGACGACGATGCGCAGCGCGCCCGGCGTGCTGGCGCCGAGCCGCGTCTCCAGCCGCCGCAACTGCCCGCGGCTGATCGAGCCGTGGGCCCAGTTCAGCTCGGCCCGGGCCCGCCGCGAGGTCCTGATTCCGGCAATCACCACCCCGTCGAGCTCGAGCAGCGGTTCGAGCTCGTCCGAGATGTGGCGCCGGTACGCGCCATACGGGTCCAGCAGCCGCGTGAACAGGTTGCGGGCCGGCACATCGTGGTTCCCCGGCACGGCGAAAAACGGCAGCTTCAGCTCATCGAGAAAGCCGCGCGCGGTGCGGAACTCCGCCTCCGTCCCGATCTGGGTGAAGTCGCCGCTGACCACCACGAGGTCGGGCGCCGCCGCCACAACGTCAGCGCCCAGCGCATCGGCGACGCGGGTATCGTGGTGGCCGAAATGCAGGTCGGACAGGTGGCAGATCCGCATCAGCCGGCCGCCTGCAATGACGGTTCCTCGCTCGCCGCGTTGGCGACCGGCCCGGCCAGCACCTTCAGCGCCTTCGGCCGGATCTGGAAATCGAACGGCCCGTCGATCATCCCTACCTCTCCGTCGATCATCGCCCGCACCCGCCGGCGACGCGTCCGCACGCTGACCGACCGGACATTCTCGATCTCGATGGCCGCATCCTGCCGCCATGTGCCGAGCAGCATCTCGACCCCCAGCCGCAGCGCGTCGCCGGGCGACAGCGAACGCACGATATAGAGCGACAGGAACCCCGCATCGAGCCGCGAGCGGGCAAACACCTTGCCCAGCCCTTCCTCGTAGTCGTTATTGGCCACCGCGATCGAATGCACCCGATGGATGGTCGACGCCCCCGCGTCAGGCGTGATTTCCACCGCGAACCGCCGGATATTCGACAGCGCGCGGAAGAAGTGGTTGGCGAACCCCAGCCGGGCACCCCACGTCGAATTGCCCCGGATCTTCTCCCGCACCGCCGCAATCCCCGGCACCGCCCCGATCACCACCTTGTGGAGGAAGATGCGGCCATTGACCTCGCCGAAGTCGATGTCACGCTCGACCATTTCCGGCAACGCCACGAACCACTCGTCGAGCGTCAGCGGCAGGTTGAGGTCGCGCGCCAGCAGGTTCGCCGTACCGAGCGGCAGCACCGTCAGCCGCTTGCCGCTCTCGCTCGCCACCTTCGCCAGCGCCGTCGCGGTGCCATCCCCGCCCGCCGCCACCAGCACCGGCGCCGGGCTCTTCCTCGCCGTCTGCAGCCGCTGCTCGAACGGCCGCGTGCTGTCGGCATCGATGCTGACCTGATGGCCGTGCGCGGCAAAACGCTGCACGATCTGCTCGGCGCCGATCCCTCCGGCGAGCGCGGTACCCGAGCTGGCGTTCAGCATGATGTGGTAGGCCGGCTCGGACATGGTTCACCCCTATGTTCCGGCTAAACGGCCGAGCGCCCGTTTGGTTCGCGCCGAATCCGAACCAGATGCAGGCGATCGGCAGTTACAGGCCGGCCCGCCTCCCCGAAACCGATACTCCCGGGGCGTCATGCATCAGTCTTGTCCCGCCAAGGCACGCCATCGGGCGCCGGGCCCGGCCTGATCTTTTCTTCATCGATCGGCGGATAGCCGATCTCAACTCCCGGCTGCCGCCGCGGCGTCGCGGTCGGCAAACACCGCCAGGATCAGCAGCACCTCCGCCGTCAGCGTGACGGCCAGCCTGGCGATGTGCCACGTCCACCAGTTGTCACGCAGCGACGTCCAGTTCCCCGGCATCGTCGCGGCTGTCCAGGCCGCCACCTGGTCGTTGATCGGCTGGTTGGCGAAGCGCGTGATGACCCCGCCGATCGCGACGAGCAGCACCACCCCCAGATAGGCCCAGAGCGCCACGGGGCGGCTGCGAGCCAGCACCGCCAGCCCGATCGTAAGGACCAGCGCCACCCCGGCCATTGCCGGCAGCAGGGTATTGAGCCCCCGCACGGCGCCCTGATGCACCTCCACGAAGGTTGCCGGGGCATAGGCCGCCGGATCATAGCCGCGCCAGATGCCGAACATGCTGCCGGCGACCAGGCCGACGAGGACGATGGCGACGATCTGCAGGGCAGTCGACAGGGTACCGATCATCGAAACTCTCCTTGCGGTGGCTGAAACCGAGGCTACACTGAGCATGTATTAAATACGGTGATGCTGTATCCAATGCCGGGCGCTGTCAAGCCGAAGCGACGCTATGCCTCGAAACGTCGGCTGGAACAGGCGGCCGGAACGCGCGCCGCCGTCATCGCAGCGGCGCGACGGCTGTTCGTCGAGATGGGCTGGAATGCCACCACCATCGCCGCGGTGGCTCGGGCTGCCGGGGTATCGGGCGAGACCATCTATTCGGTGTTCACCAGCAAGCAGGGGCTGCTCGTTGCTGTCATCGAGGCGTCGATCCGCCGCAACCAGCCCGAATCGTCCTTGCTCGATCAACCGGGGCCCAGGGCAGTTGCCGCCGCCACTGGCCACCGTGAACAGATCGCCTTGTTCGCGCGCGATATCACCGAGGTGCTTGGTGGCGTGGCGCCGCTGATGGCCGTGGTTCAAGCGGCGGCAGCAGCGGATCCGGCCATGGCCTCGCTCTACCGGGGCCTGCACGAGGGGCGCCGGCGCAATCTCGGCTTCGTGGCGACGGCCCTCCTGGCCCGCGGTGCGCTGAAAGGCGGAATGAACGAAGCCGATGCGACACTGCTGCTGTGGCGCCTCGCCAGCCCCGAACTCTTCCTGCTGCTCACCGACATCGAGGGCCTGAACTCCGCCGCCTACACCGAATGGCTGGCATCAACGCTGCAGGCCACCTTGCTTGGGGCAGGGGCCGAGAGCTGAGTCCTGTGCCTCCGGCCGGCAGGCCTCCCACCCCAGCCGGCCAACCACCCGTGTGCGACGTCACATTGCCCCTCAACTCCGCCCCCCTCCGCTTGCCCAGTTGAACCGATTTCACTACGGTGCCGCGCACTTTTCCGGACGGGTCAAACTCCATCATGCGTTTAGGTTTCGAGCTGCCGCCACAGCAGCGCGTCTATGGCGGCTTCTTCATCTATTCGTTCTGCATGGGGAGCCTGCCGCCGCGCCTGCCCGATATCCAGCGCGCCATGGGCGTCGAGGAAGGCGCGCTCGGCTTCGGCCTCATCGGTGCCGCCGTCGGCACCCTGATCTCGCTCAGCCTCGCCGGCCCGTGGCTGGAAAAATTCGGCTACCGACGCTCGATCCTCACGCTGATTCCGTTGCTGGCGCTGTTCTACGCCATCGCCAGTTTCGCCACCGGTCCGCTCGCCTTCTTCGCGCTGCTGCTGCCCGTCGGCCTCGTCATCGGTGGCATCGAGATCATCCTCAACCTCGAGGCCGATCGCACCGAGCACATGATCGGCCACCGCATCATGAACCGGGCGCATGCCTTCTGGAGTTTCGGCTTCTTTTCGGCCGGCATCATTTCCGCCGGCATCGCGCAGACCGGGCTCGAGGTGCATCTGCACCTGCTGCTGATGGTCCCGGTGGTTATCCTCGGCGTGGCGTTGCTGCTCGGCCGCTTCGATCCTGCGCCGCACCGCACCGGCGGCTCCACCGATGACACCAAGGGCTTTGCCTGGCCCACCAGCGCCGTGCTCATCCTCGTCATCGTCACCCTGTCGGCGATGATCATGGAGGGGGCCGGCATCGACTGGTCGGCCATCTACATGCGCGACGAGTTCCAGGTCTCGCCCTTCCTCGCCGGCTTCGCCGTGGCGCTCGGCGCCTTCACCCAGGCCGCCACCCGCTTCTTCGTCGATCCGTTCGTCGAGCGCTACAGCCCCACCCTCGTGTCGCGCGTCCTGCTCTCGGTACTGCTGGTCGGCGCGCTGCTGATCTTCTTTGCTTCGTCCGACTGGATGGCGCTGCTCGGCTTCGCCCTGTGCGGCGTCGGCACCTCGGCCATCTTCCCGCTCGCCATGTCGGCCGCCGCGCAGCGTACCGACCGCCCCGCGGCCACCAATGTCGCCTCGCTGGCACAGACCAGCTTCACCGCCTTCCTGCTCGGGCCGCCGCTGCTGGGCTACATCGCCGAGCATTTCGGCATCCGCTGGAGCTTCGGCATCGGCATCCCGCTCATCATCCTCAGCCTCATTTTCGCCGATGCGCTTGGCAAGAAGCCCATCCGCCATCAGATCGATTGATCCTATGTTCAACCTGAAGCCGCATCAGCGGGTCTACGGCATCTTCTTCGTCTTCGCGCTGTCGATGGGCGCACTGCTGTCGCGCCTGCCCGACCTGCAGCAATCGCTGCAGCTGACCGAGGGGCAGCTCGGCCTCGTGCTGATCGCCATGTCCATCGGGGCGCTGTTCGGCCTCACCTTCTCGAGCCCGCTGATCGAGAAATACGGCGCCCGCACCACGGCGTTCGTCACCGTGTTCGGCGCCTCGGCAATGTACGCCATCGTGCCCTGGGTGCCGTCGGCGCTGCTGCTGGTGCCGGTGTTCTTCATCGCCGGGCTGTTCGCCGGGGCGCTCGAGATCAACGTCAACCTCGAGACCGACCGGCACGAGGCGCAACTGGGCACCCGCATCATGAGCCGGGCGCACGGCATGTGGAGCCTCGGCTTCTTCGTCACCGCCTTCATCTCGGCCGGGGTGCGCCAGCTCGGGGTGTCGGTCCACGTCCACACTTTCGTCGCGCTGCTCGTGGTGGTGGCGTTCGGCTTCATCGTGTTCTCGAAGATCAAAAACGCGCCGGTCCGCGCCGACAGCCACGTAGGCAAGATGCCGCTCGTCGCCTTCCCCACCAGCGGCCTGCTGCCGCTCTGCCTGATCGGGGCGGCGCCGCTGCTCGTCGAGGGCGCCGGCATCGACTGGTCGGCCATCTACATGCGCGACGTGTTCGCGGTGGAGCCGTTCATCGGCGGGCTGTCGATCACCATCTTCTCGCTGTTCATGGCGCTGGCCCGGCTGTTCATGGACCCGGTGGTCGAGCGCTACAGCCCGCGCGTCGTGGTCGGCGGCCTGCTCGCCATCGCCGCCATCGGGCTGGTCACGGTCGGGGTCGCCACGCACCCCTACATGGCGCTGTTCGGCTTCATGCTGATGGGGCTGGGCTGTTCGTCGGTTTACCCGATCGCGGTGTCCGCCGCGGCGCAGCGCACCGACCGGCCGGCCTCGGTCAACGTGGCGTCGCTGGGGCAGATAACCTTCGTGGTGTTCTTCCTCGGCCCGCCGCTGCTCGGCTTCGTCGCCGAGAGCTTCGGCATCCGCGTCTCCTACTTCGTCGGCGTGCCGCTGATCCTCGCCGCACTGCTGGCGATCGGGGCGCTGTCGGCCCGGCCCGGCCCGGTGCTGTCCGAACCCGAGCCCGCGACGCCCCATGGCTGAGCTGCCGCAGATCGTCGATCTCCGGCAATCGCCGACCGCGTTGCGCGTGCAGCGCGGCGTCATGCGCTTCCTCCGCGCCGCCCACGATTTCTGCTGCTTCGCCGAGGTCCCGCTCGCCAATGGCCGCCGCGCCGATGTGCTCGGCCTCGGGCCGAAGGGCGAGATCTGGATCGTCGAGATCAAGTCCTCGCTGCTCGACTTCCAGGTCGATCGCAAGTGGCCGCTCTACAAGGAGTTCTGCGACCGCTTCTTCTTCGCCAAGCCGCCCGAGCTCAGCCCCGACATCTTCCCCGCCGGGGAGGGCCTGATGGCCGCCGACGGCCACGACGGCGCCATCCTGCGCATGGGCGGCGAGTCCCTGCTGCCGCCTGCCCGCCGCAAGGCGATGCTGCTGAAGCTGGCGCGGCTGGGCGCCGACCGGATACACGTGCTGATGGACCCCAACGAGCTCTGATGCCCATCCCCCAGGACACCGTCGCCACCCCGCCCTTCACCGCCACGGTGCTGCGCCGCCACGAGGACTTCCTCGCCCTCGAGCCGGAGTGGCGGGCGCTGTTCGAGGCGTCCGAGCGCCCCCTCACCTACCAGCGCCACCGCTGGCTGCGGCTGTGCTGGGAGCTGGTCTGGCGCCGCCCCTGGAACCGGCTGCGCATCATCCTCATCCGCGACAGCGCCGGCACGCTGGTCATGGCCGGCATCTTCGTCATCTACTTCTACCGCCTCGTGCCCACGGTCGAGTTCCTCAACTCGCGCATGCCGCAAACCGAGGACCTGCTGTGGCGCCCCTCGCCCGATACCGCCGCCCAGGCCGGCCTGCTGCTCGATACGCTGGCGAAATCGGTCGGCGTCGCGCCCATGCTGCGGGTCCTGCGGCTGCGCGACGACTCGCCGCTCAAGGCCGCCGTCATCGCCCGCGGCCTCCGCCGCCGGATCAAGGAGGAGCTCGCCTCGCCCTATCTGCCGCTCAGCCGCCACCCCGATTTCGAGAGCTACTTCGCCACGCTGTCGCACAATATCAGGGTCGATCATCGCCGCCGCCTGCGCCGCCTCGGCGAAATGCCCGGCTTCAGCTACCGCCATGATACCGGCGATACCGCCCTCGAGGCCATGCGCTGGGCGTTCGACACCAAGCGCGAGTGGCTGGTGCAGCGCCAGCACACCGCCAAATGGCTGTCGAGCGGCCTCGTCGACCGCTTCATGACCGCCTATCTCGATGCCGCCGACGACGTGCCCGAAACCTGGTTCGCCAGCTTGCGGATCGGCGACCGCATCATCGCCAGCACCATCTGCTTCATCGAGCGCGACCTGGTGATGTTCTTCAAGATCGCGCACGACCCCGACTACGGCAAGCAATCGCCCGGCCGCACCCTGACGCTCAACGAAATCGAGCACGCCTATGGCCGCGGCCTGGCCGAGTTCGACTTCGGCCAGGGCACCATCGAGTGGAAGCGCCGCCTCACCGACGCCGAACGCCTCGTCACCTCCGAGCGCATCTGGTTCCGGTGAGCCTCACTCGCCGCTCGGCTCCCCGTGCAGCACCGTCGGGCCCGCCTGGGTTTTCATCGGCAGCGGCGGCGCCACCGGGCCGGTGCCGGCCAGCGTCGCCTTCAGCGATTCCATCACCGCCCGTCGCCAGGAATCGTCCGGCGCATGCTGCAGTTGCTGGCTCAGATCGATGATGAAGCTGGCATAGGCGTTGTGCCAGTCCGAGGTCACCTGCGTCAGGTCCACCCGTCGCTGCGCCGGCTGCGTCACCGCCCCGATGCCCTCGGACCTGAGCTCGAAGAAATCGTCGAACAGCGGCAGGATCACCTGGTCGGATGAAAGCCCGTCGTCCTGCATCAGCGCCGCCTTCAGCGCCATGCGCTCCTCGTCCTCGCCATGGGTCAGGAAGATCGCCCCATGCGCCGGCAGCCGCTCGGTGATCCACGCCACGAGCTCGGTGTGGTCGGCATGCGCCGAGTAGTTGCCGAGGCTGCGCACCCGCGCCCGCACCGGCACCAGCTGCGCATGGATGCGGACCTCCTTGGCGCCCGACTGGATGATCTGCCCCAGCGTCCCCGGCGCCTGGTAGCCGACAAACAGCACCGTGGCGTTCGAGCGCGGCAGGTTGTTGCGCAGGTGATGCTTGATCCGCCCGGCATCCGCCATGCCCGAGGCCGACATGATGATCGCCCCGCCGCGGATCGAGTTGATCGCCTTGCTCTCCTCCACCCCATCGATGATGCGGAAGCGCGGGTCGTTGAACAGCGCGTCGGCCGATAGCTCGACGTCCTCGAACATCGTCGCATACTTGCGGTAGACCGCCGTCACCTTCGAAGCGAGCGGGCTGTCGAGGAACACCAGGCTCGGCGAAATCTCCCCGTCGCGGATCAGGAGCCCGATATCGTGCAGCAGCTCCTGGCTGCGCTCCACCGCGAAGGTCGGAATGATGAGATTCCCGCCCCGCCCCAGGGCGTCGTTGATCTCGGCCTTCAGCTGCTGCCGCCGTTCCACCAGCGTGTAGTCCTGCCGCTCGCGCCCGCCATAGGTCGATTCCGACAGGATGTAGTCGAACCCAGAGGGCGCATCGGGCTCCTTGTAGAACACCTTCTCGTCCGGCCCGAGGTCGCCCGAAAACAGGATGCGCACCGTCTTGTCGCCGTCCTTGACCTCGACCTCGATCGAGGCCGATCCCAGGATATGCCCGGCGTTCCAGTAGCGCGCCCGCACCCCCGGCCCCGGCTCGATCCACGTGCCATATTCCACCCCCTTGCGGTGCTTCAGCACCTCGGTGGCGTCCTCCATGGTGTAGAGCGGCTTGAACGGCTCCTCGCCGCGCCGCGCCAGCTTCTTGGTCTCGCGCTCGGCTTCCGATTCCTGGATTCCCGCCGCGTCGGGCAGCAGGTATTCGAGCAGGCCGTTGGTCGGCTCCGTCGCCCAGATCGGCCTGCGGTAGCCCAGGTGCGCCAGCCGCGGCAGCAGCCCGGCATGGTCGATATGCGCATGCGTCAGCAGCAGGTAGTCGATCTGCTTCGGGTCGAATGGAAACGGTTTGTAGTTGAGGTCCCGGATCGTCTTGTTGCCCTGGAACAAGCCGCAATCGACAAGAAACTGCCCCCCATCATGCACCACCCGGTAGCACGACCCCGTAACGGTCCCCGCCGCCCCGTGAAAATGTAGCGTGACGGTCATCGACGTGCTCCTGATGGTCTGCGCTGAACTTAACCACCCACGGTGTCATGCCGGCGAAGGCCGGGATCCAGCCTGGGATGCCGCTTACGCGCGGTGGCGGTTGAGATATCTCGGGATCGGCCCCGGCCTTCGCCGGGGTGACACAGTGGGTGGGATAGGAATGGCACGAAGCAACGCCACTACTTCGGCGCCCGCTTCGCCAATATCCGCTGCAGCGTCCGCCGATGCATGTTCAGCCGCCGTGCCGTCTCCGACACGTTGCGGTCGCACAGCTCGTACACCCGCTGGATATGCTCCCAGCGCACCCGGTCGGCCGACATCGGGTTTTCCGGCGGCTCGGGGGGCGTGTCGCCGGTGGCCAGCAGCGCGTTGATCACGTCCTCGGCGTCGGCGGGCTTGCTCAGATAATCCACCGCCCCCAGCTTCACCGCCGTCACGGCGGTAGCGATATTGCCATAGCCCGTCAGCACTACGGCGCGGGCATCGGGGCGCTTCTGGTGCAGCGCGGCGACCACGTCGAGGCCGTTGCCGTCCTCGAGCCTGAGGTCCACCACCGCGAAGGCGGGCGCATGCTCGGCCACCGAGGCGAGGCCGCCGGCCACAGTGTCGGCGCTGCGCACATCGAAGCCGCGCTTCTCCATCGCCCGTTCGAGCCGGGTAAGAAACGTCTTGTCGTCATCGACCAGGAGCAGGCTGCGGTCGCCAGCGAGGAGTTCGTCTACTGTGCTCATTTGTGGCCCCATGTAAGGCTTTTGCGCCACATTGTCATCTGCACATTGGTTCACTCCGCCTCGATCGCGGCACGCGGCCACACCACCCGCACCCG
>Ga0209512_1004463_pt1 | contig 12230 bp, 12 predicted proteins | sample frozenSSSSmetaG_FD_184142 | JGI IMG/M metagenome (GOLD analysis project Ga0209512, IMG submission 184142) | Glacier valley bacterial and archeal communities from Borup Fiord, Nunavut, Canada, to study Microbial Dark Matter (Phase II) -... | ecosystem: Environmental > Aquatic > Freshwater > Ice >... | reverse complement strand
ATAATCAGGCAAAAATTAATTGTTGGTATTGAAGGTATTTCTACATCATTGAAAATAAACAAGACTGTATTATTGTTTTTGCCGGAAGGTGAATACCATGAATTAGGAATGTTGTTTATGTATTATCTACTCAAAAGTCGCGGCGTGTCTACCATTTACCTGGGAGCAAACGTTCCACTAAATGATGTAGAGTACGTTGTAAATCTAAAAAAGCCAAACTTCCTATACTCACATCTTACCTCAGTAGGGCACAATTTCAACTTCGATAAATTCATTTTGTCCATAACAAAAAGATTTGCCGGCACACCAATTATTATATCCGGTTTGCTTACTCAATCTTACGAAAGAAAGATTCCTCCTCACATTAATTTTAAAAAGTCTTTTTCCGAAGTAATGGAATTTGTATCCGGACTTTAACTGTAGTCCACAGCGACATTTTTTCGTTGCAGACACCCCACGCTGTGGGGTTTTTCGTGTTATTTGGATTTCAATCAATCTTTTAAAGGCTTATTTGGTTTCCGGAACCATTCGTTTGTCTTGTATTCAAAATACAATCAATTTTCAAATACCAAAGACTTTACGGTTATTACTTCATTAGTAGAACTATAGTTTTATACTTATTGCCTCAACAAACACCTGAAACCCAATGCGTTTAATTATTTAATAAAAAAGATTAAACATTTATTTGTAAATACAAAACACTTTGTTTAGTTTTACTGTATAATTAATTAAACAAATAATTATGGCAACGATCGATTTTAATCAGCTTTTATTAAATAATACCGAGTTTTTAAAACCTTTTGCAGTTACGCTAACCAGGGACAACGAAGTAGCAAAGGATTTGATACAGGAAACCATGTACAGGGCATTGGCAAATAAGGAGAAATATAATGTTGGTACAAATATCAAGGCATGGTTATACACAATCATGCGAAATATATTTATTAATAACTACCGCCGTAAGTCGAAACAGAGCACCATTTTTGATAGTACTCCGAATGAGTTTTTAATAAACTACAACCAGGTTACAACGTCCAATGCCGCTGAAGGAGCTTTAAAAATGAAAGATATCCAGTATGCTATTCATAAGCTGCCTGAGATATTTCGCAACCCCTTTATGTTGTATTTTGAAGGCTATAAATACCATGAAATTGCTGATATGCTTTCAGAACCTTTAGGGACTATAAAAAGTAGAATACATTTTGCCAGAAAATTATTAAAAGAGCAACTTACCCGGTTTTAATATTCCCGTTTAAATATTTTCATCTTTTAAACGACAATCAACTTATTTTAGATTCTTGAAAAAAGTAGTAATTATTGGTAGCGGATTTGCAGGTCTGTCCGCTGCAGCCTTTATGGCAAAGGCTGGTTGGGATGTGTCGGTTTTGGAAAAAAACAGTACTTCGGGTGGAAGAGCAAGGCAATTAATTGAAGATGGCTTTACGTTTGACATGGGGCCCAGTTGGTACTGGATGCCAGGCGTATTCGAAAGGTTCTTTAGTTGTTTTGGAAAAAAAGTTTCCGACTATTATCACTTAGAAAGATTAGATCCATCATATAGGATTTATTGGCCGGATGATTCAATGGATATACCAGCGAACTACCATGAATTGAAAAAGCTCTTTGATAAAACGGAACCTGGAAGCAGCGCCATGCTTGATAAATTCATCAATGAAGCAGCATATAAATACGATGTAGGAATTAACAAACTGGTACACAAGCCTGGCCAGTCATTGCTTGAATTTGCTGATTGGGAATTGGTAAAAGGCGTACTAAAACTAGATGTTTTCAATTCGATTAAAACCCATGTAGGCAAGCATTTCAAAAATTCAAAACTGCGGGAGTTACTGGAGTTTCCCGTTTTATTTTTAGGCGCCCTACCCCAGGATACGCCAGCCCTTTATAGCCTGATGAATTATGCAGACATAAAGCTGGGCACCTGGTATCCCAGGGGAGGTATGTATAAAATTGTAGTAGGGATGACCAGTGTGGCGAAAGAACTGGGAGTAAAGTTTTTCTTTGATCACAACGTTACCGAAATAAAAGTTGAGAATGGATTGGCAACAAAGGTTTTGACAAAAACTATTCAACCAGCTTCAGGTAGCACGGGAATTTCAGTTGAAAACCAACCTCTTTGCACGGTAAATTCATTTGATGCCGATGTTGTGATTGGTGGAGCAGATTATCATTTTATTGAAACCAATCTTTTAGAAAAAAAATACAGAAGCTACACGGAAAAATATTGGGATAAAAGGGTAATGGCGCCGAGTTGTCTTTTGTACTATGTAGGAATAAATAAAAAATTACCACACCTATTGCACCACACGCTTTTTTTCGATGTGAGTTTTGATGTGCATGGAAAAGAGATTTATACCGATCCAAAATGGCCAGAATCGCCATTGTTTTATGTTTGTGCAGCTTCTGTATCAGACGACACAATAGCTCCTGAAGGTTGCGAAAATTTGTTTTTCCTGATACCTGTAGCCACCGGACTGGAAGGCGATACCGAAGATTTAAGAGACAAATATTTTGAACAGATACTGGAAAGATTTGAAAATAGAATCGGAGAATCTGTAAAAGATTCGATAATTTACAAGAAGTCCTACTCGGTAAGCAACTTTAAAGAGGATTACAATTCATTTAAGGGAAATGCATACGGTTTAGCGAACACTTTACTACAAACTGCTGTTTTAAAGCCAGGATTGAGAAGTAAAAAGGTCAGCAACCTGTTTTATACCGGTCAGCTAACGGTGCCTGGTCCAGGTGTACCTCCAAGTCTAATCAGCGGTGAGGTAGTTTCTAAAGAAGTAATTAAGCACTTTGGATAAAAAGTACTAACACTAAAAAAAATACAAAATTTATTTCTTTTTGTTATCAGTCAATAAGCAAAAAATAAGCAAAACGGAATGATGAACCTTTTTCATGAATTAAGTCAACAATGTAGTAAGGCTACCACGATAGCATACAGCACTTCTTTTAGTAGTGCCATCAAATTATTACACAGTGATCTGCGTGCCCCTATATTTAATGTTTATGGATTTGTGCGTTTTGCTGATGAGATTGTAGATACCTTTCATCAGTACAATAAAGAAGTATTGCTGGCAGAATTTAAGGTTGAGACTTACACTGCCATTGAAAGAGGCATTAGTCTGAATCCAATCTTGCACAGCTTTCAGCTAACCGTTAATAAGTATAAGATTTCGCATGATTTGATTGAAGCTTTTTTTAAAAGCATGGAAATGGATTTGGGCAACACTTCATACAATAGTGTTGGATACAAAGAATACATTTATGGCAGTGCAGAAGTGGTAGGTCTTATGTGTTTGTATGTATTTTGTGATGGTGATAAAGAAATGTACGAAAAACTACGACCCTCGGCTCAATCTCTTGGTGCAGCATTTCAAAAAGTGAATTTTCTGAGAGATGTGAAGGCCGACTACGAACAGCTTAACAGAACCTATTTTCCGGAAGTGGATTTCCTGAATTTTACGCCGTCAATGAAAAAGGAAATAGAAGCAGACATTGCCCGTGACTTTGCAGAAGCATATGAAGGAATTATAAAGCTTCCGGTTAAAGCCAGGTTTGGGGTTTATGTAGCATACAAATATTATCTTTCACTTTTCAAAAAAATCAGAAAAACCAAGCCTGCTAATATTCTGGATCAACGAATTCGCATTCCTAACTACGGAAAAATGCTTATTGTTGCAAAAGCGGGCGTACGAAGCCAGTTAAATTATTTATAAAGAGACGTATATATGGATGTTATTTTAGTAGATGAAACAGATTTAGAGATAGGAAGGATGGAAAAAATGGAAGTTCATCAAAAAGCCCTGCTACACAGGGCTTTCAGCGTTTTTATTTTTAATGATAAGGGTGAAATGCTGATACAAAAACGAGCTTTAAATAAATACCATAGCGCAGGTTTATGGACAAATGCATGCTGTAGTCATCCGCAGCCCGGAGATGAGACATTGGCTGCAGCAGCAAAAAGACTACAGGAGGAAATGGGCTTTACCACCAGCATTGAAAAAGCCTTCGATTTTATTTACAAAGCACCATTCGACAACGGCTTAACAGAATACGAATTTGACCATGTTTTTGTTGGCACCTACCAGGGCCAGGTAATTCCCAACCCCGATGAGGTAGCCGATTTTTGTTATATGTCGTTAGAGGCAATAAAAGATTCAATGCGATCGCATGCAGATAAATACACTGTGTGGTTTCAAATTGCTTTCCCAAAAATTCAGGCATATATGTCTGCACTTTCGATGAATTCTTAACAGCTCATTTATTGTAAATGAGTTCCTATTTTCATTTGATGTAATACAAATTATGCAGGCCTCAAAAGCAATTATTATTGGAAGTGGTGTAGCAGGAATGGCAATTGCAATACGGCTGGCAATAAAAGGATACAATGTAACAGTATTCGAGAAAAATAATTTCCCCGGAGGTAAATTATCTGCCTTTAAAAAAGATGGATATTTATTTGATGCAGGCCCTTCACTCTTTACCCAGCCTCAAAATATTGAAGAATTGTTTGAGCTCGCAGGAGTACCAATCGGTGATTATTTCACCTACCAACCGGTTGCTGTTGCCAATAAATATTTTTATGAAAATGGAAGGCAGGTAAAAGCCTACACCGATTCGAAACTGTTTGCGCAGGAAATGAAGGATCAGTTAGGTGAAGACCCTGAAGTTGTACTCAATTATTTAAAGCGATCTGAAAAGTTGTATGAAAATATTGGTACACTGTTTTTAGATCATTCGCTTCATCTTAGAAAAACATGGTTTCAAAAACATATCGGCAAAGCCCTTGCAACCTTAAAGTTTCCTTATCTTTTTCAAACACTCCATCAATACAATAAAAGTAAGTTCACTTCACCCGAAGCAGTACAATTGTTCAATCGCTTTGCTACTTACAATGGCAGCAGTCCTTATAAAACCCCGGCCATGCTGAGTTTGATTCCACACCTGGAACAAAACGAGGGCACTTTTTATCCAAATGGCGGAATGATCAGCATTACCAATGCGCTGTATCAATTGGCAAAGAACAAGGGAGTTCAATTTCATTTTGATGCGCCTGTTCAACAAATTGTTGAAAAAAATGGAAATGTTAATGGTGTTGTTGTTAATCACGAAACAATTGATGCAGATATTGTGGTAAGCAATTCAGATGTTTACTATACTTATAAAAACTTATTACAAAACCCGGACAAAGCGAAGCAAATTTTAAAACAGGAACGAAGCAGCAGTGCAGTGATTTTTTATTGGGGAATTAAAAAAGAATTCAGGCAACTGGAACTACACAATATATTTTTTAGTAAGGATTATAAAAACGAGTTTGATTGTATTTTTAATACCGGACAACTGACTAGTGACCCAACTGTATACATTAACATTACTTCAAAGCTGGAACCTGCGCAGGCACCAGCGGGAAAAGAAAATTGGTTTGTGATGGTAAATGCACCGGCCAACACCGGGCAAAATTGGGATGAAGTGAAGAATGTATTGTGTAAGAATGTGATCAGTAAACTAAGCCGGATGCTGGGCGAAAATCTGGAAAGCTTTATTGAAACAGAACATACGCTGGACCCAATTATGATACAGGAGCAAACCGCATCTTATATGGGTTCGTTGTATGGAACCAGTTCCAACTCAAAACTCGCTGCTTTTTTCCGCCATGCTAATTTCACAGATGCCATTAAAGGCTTGTACTTTTGCGGTGGTAGTGTACATCCCGGAGGTGGCATCCCCCTTTGTTTAAAAAGTGCAAAAATAGTAAGTGAGTTGGTTACAGATAATCAAACAAAAATTTAGTACTCTTTCTTTATAAATCTGTGTGGCAGTATAAATTTTAAAACAATTTGAATCTAAATAGCTCAACTCTGGTGATAAAGAATTTTTCAAAATATCAAATAGCAACTGCAGTTGCTATTTTTTTTCATAGCATTGGCCTGTTTGGTATTCTGTTCTTTCAAACTGATTTTTTCATACAGTCTACTCCTTTTAATCTTCTGCTATCCTTTGCGCTGTTGGTTTGGACGCAGGATAATAAAAACCCTGCCTTCTTTTTATCAATTGCCTCAGCCCTCCTAATTGGCTTTTTTGCAGAGGTTGCAGGAGTTAATACCGGGTTACTATTTGGCGAATACAGCTATGGAAAAGTACTGGGGCTTCAATTTCTGAATGTACCCATTATAATTGCTGTTAATTGGTTTATTATTATTTATTGCTGCGGCATTAGTACCCACACTTTGCTGATGAAAGTAATTACCAAAGTGGCAACCGATACAAAAGAACCACCTTTGATTTTAAAAGCAATGTCTGTGATTGTAGACGGGGCATCGCTGGCGGTTTTATTTGACTGGCTAATGGAGCCGGTTGCGGTAAAACTTGGCTTTTGGACCTGGCATGGCGATGGAAGCATACCTGTGTACAATTATATATGCTGGTTCATCATCAGCATGCTGTTACTAACCATCTTTCATTTTTGCAAGTTTGAAAAGAAAAACAAATTCGGTGTAAATTTGTTACTCATTCAGGCACTGTTCTTTTTAATTTTACGAACATTTTTAGATTAACTATCGTCAATTATTCCCCATTGTATGAGCGAATTTCTTTTTATATCCATCACGTTATTTACTTTTATACTAATGGAAGGTATTACCTGGTTAACCCATCGTTATGTAATGCATGGATTTTTATGGTACCTGCATGAAGATCACCATAAAAAAGGATCGGGCTTTTTTGAAAAGAATGATGCCTTCTTCCTGATTTTTGCCATTCCATCCTGGTTGTGTATTATGTTGGGATTACAAAACCAGGTTTACTGGGTGGCAGCCATCGGAGCTGGTATTGCGTTGTACGGATTTGCGTATTTTGTAGTGCATGAGGTAATCATTCACCAACGGTTTAAATTCTTCTCCCGTAGCAATAATACCTATATCCGCACCATTCGTTGGGCTCATAAAATGCACCACAAACATCTTGACAAACATGAAGGAGAAAGCTTTGGAATGCTGCTGGTGGCAAAAAAATATTGGATTAAGGTAAAAGCTGAAAAAAAAGGAATCAACCGCTAGATATTTGTTGAATAATTATTTTCCTACAAAGAATTTACACCAATCATTCCATTCTTTTTTACAACATCGTTTATTTGAAGCGCTCCTGGTATGAATCTGCACTACACTTATTTTCTTATTTTGGCTGCTTCTATAGCGGGTCCGTTTGGGCTTAGTTTTGATAAAAAAGTAGGGTTTTATAAAACATGGAAATGGCTTTTTCCAGCCATGATTATACCGGCCTTGATATACATTGCCTGGGATATTTTTTTTACGTCAAAAGGAGTATGGAGTTTCAACGAAGATTATATTTCCGGCATCAAGCTGGTAAATCTTCCAATAGAAGAGGTGTTGTTTTTCTTTATAGTTCCCTATTGCTGCATCTTTATTTATGAATGTATCCGATGCTATTTCCCCAACCTGAAAAATAAAAAAACAGCCGATAGGATTTTACAGGCATTGGCAATTGTATTGCTGCTTACAGGCATATTTTTTTATACAAAATACTACACTTCCTGGACGTTTATATTGTGTGCTATTTTTATAATAGCCATCTATTTATTCAACAATTATTTTAAAGATTTTGATGCAACTTCATTCCTTGTTTCTTATGCCATCATCTTGATTCCTTTTTTAATTGTAAATGGTTTTCTTACTGCTATTCCGGTAGTGCTGTACAATGATGCAGAAAATTTGGGAATAAGAATTTACTCCATTCCATTTGAAGATACATTTTATGGAATGCTTTTAGTGATGATGGATATTGCTATTTATGAAAAACTGCGCAACAAATTTAAAGGTTGACATCTTTTTATCAATGTCATAATAATCCAATTAATAAAAAGCGTTACAACCATTTTACGCTAAAAGCCCCTTCAGGGGTTTGGGGCTTTCTTCATTTCACCTCAAAAAATTCCTCCCATCTGGTAGTATATCTCGGACTTCTCAGTTCCTGCCGCATTTTCCAATTTCGGGTAGTGCCGGATGCTGCAAATTTTAGCATATCATCTCTCATGGCAAAATTGATATTGTCCACCATATCCATCAGCTGTCTTTTGGTACCCGGTTTTTCTTCTACAAATAAATTGGCCTGTATACATTCATCCGGAACCAGACCACTTAGCATTACGCCTGCTTTTTTATAGCGCCTTCCTTTTTCATACAATCTGTCTACCAATTGTAGCGCAGGTTTTATTAACTCATGTGTAGCAGAGGTTGCAAAGGGCAAGGTTGTGTAACTGCCAATGCTTGGTCCATGCCGGAAGCGTTGTCCTTCCCTAGGCTGTTCTTTGGGCACGACAAAAACGCTGATCACATTGGCTGCACTTTTTTGCCGTCGCAGCTTTTCAGCCGCCCTCGAAGTGTAGGTTGCAATAGCCTCTTTAATGTCGCCAATATTGCTAACGGCATTGCCAAACATTCGGGTGGTTGCAATCATTTTCTTTACAGTCAATTCGTCTTTCATTTCGCTGGAAGGAATGCCTTGTAATTCTTTTAGCAGCCTTACACCCACCACACCGCCCAAATGGGTTTTCGCCCAAGGCTCTTTTCTTTTACTCAAATCAAGCGCTGTGTAAATGGCGTGCATATCACGCAGCTTTTCAGTATACTTTCTACCGACACCCCAAACATCGCTAACCGGCGTTTTATACAATGCGTCAATTATTTTCTCCTGTGTATCCAGCACCATTACGCACTTCACCGATTTGTCCTTTTTTGATAAACGGTTGGCTACTTTTGCCAGCACTTTGGTTGGTGCAACGCCAATAGAAACTTTGATGCCCGTCCACATTTCAACCGTATCCAATATGTTTTCAGCGATCTGTTGTAAGTCAGCTGTTGATGTTTCGCCTAAATCTAAAAACGCTTCATCCACAGAATACACTTCTACATTTTCTTCGCCTAACAAAATGCGTAACGTTTCCATCACACGCCAGCTAAGGTCGCCATACAAATTATAATTGGATGAAAAGGTTGCCACATTATACTGCTCAATAATGGGCTTTGCTAAAAAGTAGGGGCCAGCCATTGCCACACCGAGCTTCTTTGCTTCATCCGTTCGGGAAATAATACAACCATCGTTGTTGCTCAACACAACAACAGGCTTGTTATCCAGGTGCGGTTTAAACAACCGTTCGCAGGAGCAGTAAAAACTATTGCAATCCACAATAGCTTTATAGCCTTTCCGCCCACTGAACGAGGAACCGAAATCATGTTTTTCTTCAAAATCATTTGCAACATTCATCATTGTACTTTTTGAAGCTGACCGGACCAAATCCGTTCAAAGAATTTTTCTGTTGAATTCTAAAAGAGCCGGTTCCCCCTTCAGGAGGCGAAGGGGGCTATCACACATTTCTAATCACACAACTCACTACACCCCAAATTTTAAAGTCGCTAAACTCACTTACATCTATTGTTGCCAGCTTCGGCGTTTCCGGTACCAGCCGCATTTTATTCATCGTTAATTCAAGCCTTCTTATCAGCATTTCACCATCAATAACAGCAATTACAATTTTACCGTTTTGCGGTTTGAGACTACGGTCTACAATTACAATATCGCCATCAAAAATCCCTGCATTGATCATGCTGATGCCGCTTACCCGCATAAAAAAAGTGGCGGGCTTATTCCGGATGAGTTGTTCATTTAAATCGATGCCCCGTTCCATATAATCATCCGCAGCAGCACCAAATCCTGTCGCATTGGCATTGGTTACGTTGTGCTGGGTAAAACGTTTAGTACCGTTATAGCTGCTCCCAAAAAAGTTTTCCACTTCCATATAATAAATTTTATTGTTAGCTAAATTATTTAGTAAATTTACACTAAATATTTTGGCATTTCCAAATTTTAAAATTCTCAGTGATGGAAAAAAAAACGCAAACAATCGCCCCTGCAATTAAAATAAAAACAAGAGATCTCAGCAATACAACACCCGGTTATAAAATATATGAATACCTGCTGGTGCTTAATCCGAATGAAGCATTACGTGATAAAATCATGCGGGTAAAACAATACTTTTTTGACACGTATAAAAATGCTTCCGCAGTGTACAGCAAGCCGCATATCACGCTGGTAAATTTTGTACAGTATCAAATGATGGAAGAGCGTTTGCTCAACCGATTGCAGGTGGTTGCCATGGGATGTCCGCCCGTAAAAATAGAATTGAAAGATTACGGAAGTTTTCCATCTCACACTATTTATATCAACATCACCAGTAAGATGCCCATTCAAAACCTGGTAAAAAATATCCGTACAGAAACCCAGCGCCTGATGAAACTGAATGATGAAAATAAACCACATTTTATCATGGAACCTTATATCAGTGTTGCCCGCAAACTACAACCCTGGCAGTATGAAAAAGGCTGGCTGGAATTCAGCAACCTCCATTTTACAGGCCGGTTTATTGCCGACTCCATGTTGTTGCTGCGCAGGTCGGTTGGTGAAATGAAATACGAAATCCTAAAACGTTTTGAATTTCAAAACCTACCGGTTTCTACGGTACAAGGAAGTCTGTTTGCTCCTGCTGCCTAAAGGGGAACATAGGATAATTCAGTATAAGTGAATCGAAAGCACATGAATGTTGACGAGCACAAATCTTTATGCGACAACCAATTTTTCATAATCAAATTCCATCGGTAAAGTCGGCGCTTCAGTGTAAGGTTTATACGCTCTATCCAAAAAGTCTTATCCAAAAGTATTTCCATGAGATCTAACATCATTAACAATCATTCGTGCCATTCGTGTAATTAGTGGCAAATCAAAATGAACAACAATCCACTAAAGCAGGATCATTATAAAGTGAAGCCGATCATTCACGATGGACCGAAAGCAGTTTCGCCCGGCGAAGGCGATTTAGAGAACCCTGCTTCAGATCATGACAGTAATTATCTGCATGGCCGTGGAGCACAGTTCAATACAAAAAACCGTTTTTCAAAGGATGAAAAAACAAGAGAACACATTGAATCGATTGACGACTGGAGCGATGAAAATGTTCCTACACAATACCTTGAACAGGAAAGCAAAACCATTGTAAATAAAATAGAGAGTAAAGATGTAGGCATGAGTTATAGCATGAATCCCTATGCCGGTTGTGAGCATGGTTGCATTTATTGCTATGCCCGAAATGTACATGAATACTGGGGCTACAGCGCCGGGCTCGATTTTGAACGCAAGATAATCATCAAAAAAAATGCGCCACAACTGTTACGAAAATTTTTGATGCATCCGAAATGGGATGCCACGCCCATTATGCTGAGTGGTAATACAGATTGTTATCAACCGGCTGAACAAACCTACCGGCTAACAAGAAAAATGCTGGAGGTATGCAATGAGTTTAATCAGCCGGTTGGCATACTAACCAAAAACTCCTGGATACTAAAAGACAAAGATGTGTTGCAGGAAATGGCGAAGAAAAAAATTGTATCGGCTATGGTGTCCATTACATCTTTCAACGAAGATTTAAGAAGGGTGATGGAACCAAGAACAGCTACCGCCAACCAAAAGTTAAAAGTAATCAATGAACTCAGCAGTGCCGGCGTAAGAATGGGCATCATGATGGGACCGATGATTCCCGGGCTAAACGAACACGAAATGCAACGCATCATGAAAGCTGCAGCCGACAATGGCGCCACATTTACGGCCTATACTTTCATTCGTTTAAATGGCGCCATCAAATTTTTATTTCATGATTGGCTGTATAAAAACTTTCCAGACCGTGCGGATAAAGTCTGGCACCTGGTAGAGCAAAGTCATGACGGAAAAGTAAACGATAGCCGCCCGAGCCTGCGCATGCGTGGCGAAGGACATATAGCAGCAATGGTTGCGCAACAATATAAAAAATACGGCAAATTATATGGCATGAATGCAGAAGAGTGGAGTTTAAATACATCCCTGTTTAAACGTCCGGGAGCACAGGGAACACTTTTTTAAAATACAAACATTTATATTTTATGAACTCAATTACGAAAGACTATTTAACCGAAATTATTTTTAAAAAAATCAGTGAAAACATCGATCAATACCGGGAGTCCAAACAACAGCAATTTGACAATGAACCCTACCCCGGTGCAACGGATGAAGAAGTTTTGGATTTCATCATCACCATCCCCTACTTCGATATTAAATTAAAAGATTTTCTGCTTGGGAATTTGTTAGAGGAAACCATCATCATC
>Ga0209512_1004462_pt1 | contig 12239 bp, 12 predicted proteins | sample frozenSSSSmetaG_FD_184142 | JGI IMG/M metagenome (GOLD analysis project Ga0209512, IMG submission 184142) | Glacier valley bacterial and archeal communities from Borup Fiord, Nunavut, Canada, to study Microbial Dark Matter (Phase II) -... | ecosystem: Environmental > Aquatic > Freshwater > Ice >... | reverse complement strand
TACTGAAAAATTAACGGCAGCCGCATCGGTAAATCTTACAAAAATAGAAGGAAAAGGCAGGTATGGCAGTGGTTACAACAAAGCCAACGTTAACCAGTCATTCAGGCAATGGTATGAGATGAACGTGGATATGCTCGAGTTGAAAGATGCATATAACAGAACAAAACAAAACACTACCTGGAACTGGGCCGACCCAACCAATAACGGAGTGCTGAAACCAATATATTTTGACAATCCATACTTCACACGCAATCAGAATTTTGAAACAGATAACCGCTTCAGGTATCTTACCAATGCATCGCTTAACTATAAAGCTACAGACTGGTTGAATATAATGGGACGTGTTTCGTTAGACTCATACGATGAAGAACATGAAGAAAGAATTGCCGTGGGAAGTGTTGGAATACCTGCTTACACTCAGTATAATCATACTTACCGTGAACTTAACTACGATCTGTTAGCAACCTTTGATAAAAACCTGAACGATAAATTTAACCTGAAAGCTTTGTTGGGAATTAATATGCGCAGGACTATCAACAACTCAACATTTGCTACAACAAATGGCGGGCTGGTAGTTCCGGGCTTTTATGCGTTATCTAATTCCGTTAATCCGCTGAATGTGCTTCCGACAGATGAGGTAGCGGAAAAGATAGCGGTTGATGGATATTTCGCAGGAATAACTTTAGGATATAAAGGGTTCCTGACCCTTGATGCCACTGGAAGAGTTGACCGCGCTTCCACACTTCCGGTAAATAATAATACCTATTTCTACCCATCAGTCTCTGGAAGTTTTCTCTTTTCAAAATTCCTTGTCAATACGCCATGGGTAAGCCTTGGTAAATTAAGGCTTAACTATGCTGAAGTTGGAAACAATGCACCATGGGGAAGTTTGTCAGATGTTTATTTTAAACCCGCAGCATTTGGATCAGCGACCCTTTTCTCTATCCCTGACACAAAAAATAATCCAACCCTAAAGCCGGAACAAACAAAGAGTAAAGAGATAGGGCTTGAAATGAGTTTCTTCAGAAACCGTTTAGGCTTTGACGTTACATACTATGATACTAAAAGTATAGACCAGATACTTCCCGTCGCTGTTTCAACCGCCACCGGATATAACAGCAAATACGTTAATGCAGGCACGATCCGTAACCGTGGTTTAGAAGTATCCGTTACCGGTAGTCCGATCAGAACAAACGATTTCTCCTGGAATATCAATATTAACTGGACACGGAATCGTAACAAAGTACTGTCATTGTTTGAACAAAGCACCAATCTTCAAATCAACCAGCTTCCTCTGCAGGGAGGTGTTTCCATTAATGCCACACTGGGCGAAGCTTATGGAAGCATCCAGGGCAAAACCTGGACGAATGTGCAGGGTCAGCCCTGGAAGCCAGGAGAACAAAAACTTATAGGTGCAAATGGTTATTATGTTATTACAGGCACAACAAATAATGTAATAGGTAACATCAATCCTGACTGGACAGGGGGTATTTACAACACTTTTAAATACAAAGATTTCAGTCTTGGCTTTTTAGTAGACGTTCGCCAGGGTGGAAATTTGTTTTCACTGGATCTTTATTACGGTATGGATACAGGGCTTTATCCGGAAACTGCGGGCCTTAACGACAAAGGAAACCCTTCAAGAAATACGATCGCTAACGGGGGCGGCTTGATTGTACCTGGATATACGGCTGATGGCAAATTGAATACCACAAGAGTTGAAAACATTTCTTCAGGGTATTATGGATATGAAAGAAACCCTGCTTCTACATACGTGTATGATGCGAGTTATATTAAATTGAGAGAGCTTAACCTCACCTATTCATTATCAAAAAATCTTGTTAGAAAAATCAATCCGATAAAAGGAATTGATGTCTCCCTGTTAGCAAGAAACCTTTGGATCATACACAAAAATCTTCCTTATTCTGACCCGGAAGAAAACATCACCTCCGGAAATATACAGGGCTACCAGAGTGGAGCCTATCCTACAACAAGAACGCTGGGGTTCAACATTAAATTGAACTTTTAAAACAAAAAAAATGAAAAAATATATAATTATAGTGTCCTTATTTTCTGTAGCAGCCTGTACTAAGGATATTTCCAGATTTAATGAGCAAACGAAAAGCCCGGGGATAGTGCCGGCGTCCACTTTGTTTTCAAATGCGGTGAAGGGAGTTACAGATGGACTTACAAGTACCAATGTGGGTATAAATGTATTCCGTCTGGTGGTACAGCATTGGGCAACTACTACTTACCAGGATGAGCCTAATTATGATTTTTCAACGCGTAACATTCCCCAGGGATGGTGGGCACGGATGTACCGGGATGTTTTGGTTGATTTGAAAGAAGCTAAAAGGATTATCGCAGCCGATATCACTCTAACGGATGCTACAAAGAAAAATCAAACTGCGATAGCAGATATCATGCAGGTATATGTTTATTCTATATTACTGAATACTTTTGGCAATATACCTTACACAGAGGCGTTGGATTTCAACATCCTGAATCCAAAATACGACGATGCTAAAACAGTTTCCGATGACCTCTTCACACGTATCAACGCAGACATTGCCGCCCTAAGTATTACCGGCGTTGGATTTGATGCCAAGTCTGACCTGGTTTATGGCTCACTATCAGATGTAGCCAGGATAAATGCCTGGATTAAATTTGGCAACGCACTTAAAATGAGAATGGGAATGGTAATCGCCGATGTAGATGCCGCCAAAGCAAAGACAGCCGTGGAAGAGGCTGACAAAAATACCTTCATTTCCGCTTCGGACAATGCGCTTTTTAAATACCTTGCCATTACGCCTGGTACGAATCCAATTTGGGTTGACCTCATCCAGAGTAACAGGCAGGATTTTGTTGCAGCGGCAACATTGATCAATAAACTGAATTCCCTGGGTGATCCCCGGCTATCCCTGTTTTTTAAACCCAATGATGTTGGTGCTTACGTTGGTGGTATTTCAGGAACTAACAATACCTTTTCCGGCTTCGCGAAAGTTAGTGATAATGTTACGGTGACTAATTATCCTGCTTTGTTGCTAGACTATGTGGAAACGGAATTCTACAGGGCCGAAGCTATTGAACGTGGATTTGCGGTGACCGGTACTGCCGAAGGTCATTATAATAATGCTATCAGGGCATCTATAGTATACTGGGGTGGCACATTATTGCAGTCAGATACTTATCTGGCAAAGCCGGAGGTAGCTTATACTACTGCAGCCGGTAGCTACAAACAGAAAATCGGCACACAGAAATGGATCGCCTTTAACAACCGTGGATACGAAGCCTGGCTTGAATACAGAAGGCTTGATTTCCCGGCATTGGTAGTTCCCGCTACAGCTAAATCCGGCTTTCCAAACAGGTTTACCTATCCGGCCAATGAGCAAACATTAAATAAGGTAAACTATACCGATGCCGCCGCAAAAGTTGGTGGTGACAAGGTAGAAACTAAACTTTTCTGGGATAAAAACTAATGTCAATGGCCGTCAGCTATCAGGAGGAAGCACATTCGATACTGATCTCCTGACTGCTGATGTCTGACACCTGATAGCAAAAGGCTCCTTAACCGGGGGCTTTTTTTATTAATAATATTTTATCTACCATTACAAATCTTTCCCGTTTACTTAGCTTCGCAAAAAAATCCTTCATGGAAAACAGTAATAACCAGCCTAACCAGTTAAATATAGAAATATCAGAGGAAACTGCCGAAGGGCAGTATGTAAACCTGGCGATCATTACGCATTCCCATGCCGAGTTTGTAGTAGATTTCGTAAATGTAATGCCCGGAACACCAAAGAGTAAAGTGAAGTCTAGAATTATTCTTACGCCTCAGCATGCAAAAAGATTTATGAAAGCGCTGATAGAAAATGTAAGCCGGTTTGAGGCTGCAAATGGAATTATCCAGGACCTGGAAGTGGTAGAACTGCCGATGAATTTTGGCGGCCCAACGGCACAGGCATAGAGGAATTTAATCATGAAGGTATGAGTGATACCTATTTTGATGGTTTAGAAATAGTTACTTTTTAAACCCTATCTTTTCCCTTTCATCCCATTTTTTCTGTGCTGCCTTGTCATCTAAAAGATTTTCAATAGCATCATAAATTTGTGTGAGCTGTACATCGTGTTCACTTATTTGTTGCTGTATTTCTTTTAATGCCTGCTTCTCATCATTCTTCAGCAATACAATTTTTCTTATTGCCACAAAAGCTCTCATGACGGCGATGTTCATATTTATGGTCTTCTCAGAATTAATCACACCGCTTAACATGGCAATACCCTGCTTGGTAAAAGCGTAAGGTGTTGCCTTAGTGTTCCGTTTGTGTTGTGATGCGGTAACAATTTGTAACTGCAGTGAAGCACTTTCCGATGCGGTAACAGTTTGTGACCGCATCGCCTGCCATTCTTCCTGCCTAAGCCGGAACATAAAATCACCGGGAAACCTTTTAGAATTTCGTTTCACGGCCTGGTTCAATGCTTTTGTTTCCACCTGGTAAAGATAGGCAAGATCAAAGTCGAGCATCACCCTTTCATCCCTAACTACATAAATCCTGTTTTGTATGCTGCGGATTATTTTCATCGATAGTAATTTATAAGCAACCTTTCAACTTCCATTGTATGAAGTTATAAATTTGATCAAAACAGGAGTGGCTGCAAAAAGTTGGCTGACGCGCCGTTATAATATCCCTTCATCAGCGAAGCTGAAATATCCTTCTTCACTTACGATCACGTGGTCGATCACTTTGATATCGAGGAACCTGGCAGCTTCCTTAATTTTAGCGGTGAGTTCTTCATCAGCCCTGCTGGGTCTTAAATTTCCTGAAGGATGGTTATGGCAGAGTATAAGGCTTACAGCATTTTCTTCCAGCGCCTTTTTTAAAATTATCCTGGGATCAGCTACAGTGCCGGTTATGCCACCTTCGCTGACAATTTCGAAATGATTGACTTTGTTAGCGCGGTTTAAAAATACCACCGCGAAAACTTCTTTCGTATAATCTTTCAACAAAATCTGGAGATAAGAGGCAATATCCTTGCTGTCTTTTATCACTGATTTTCCAAGAAAAATGGAGGCCTGGCGCCTTCGGCCAAGTTCAAGAGCAGCTGCAATAATAACAGCTTTAGCTTTTCCAATTCCTTTTACTTTGATAAGGTCGTTTATGGAAAGTTTTCCCAATTCATTAAGGTTGTTTTTACCCAGTTGCAACACCTCACGGGCCAGGTCAACCGCTGATTTTTCGCGGCTGCCATTCATGATAAGAATGGCTAGAAGTTCAGAGTCACTCAGGGCAGTAGCGCTCTTTTGTAAGAGTTTCTCCCGGGGCCTGTCACCAATCGCCCATTGTTTAATTGAGTAGTTTTGCTCTTGCATGCGTAAAGGTTACCTCTTACTTTTAACCTTCCAATGTCTTTTTAACCCTATTATAATAATATTTTCACTAACGTAGCGTTAGGTTAAAACAAATCCTTTGAAAAACTCTAAACCAAAAATCAATCCCAATGAAAAGTAACAGTTTGCCTTTCGCAAAAAGCCTTCAGCCATTCCTGTTTTGTTTTGGAATGTTCATCCTCGCAATGTTTTTTTCTGTAGTTATTTGTTGTACCACTTTTTATGCTTTTCATAGCTTAAATAATGATGGTAGCGGTGTGGCAAAATCAGGTCAGCCCCATAGTACCGTAGCTATGAAAAATGTCTATGCTTCTGTCAGGTAACTTTTATTAGTTTACAGATCGTACAGTCGCTTTGCGACCAATACAGCGTAGCCGGAGGTTTGCCATGATTTTAAACTTTAGTTGCAAAGTGCAACTCTCTCTTTTGCCTTTAACTTTATGTCAGGCTTCCGGCTTGCTTATTTAACTTCATTTCCGTTTCAACTTAAAAATCGCAATGATGCGGCTTACTCTTTCCGGTATTTGTGTAACCGCTGAATGCTGTGCGCCTGCAGCATTAATTTTAAAACCATCAATGATATTTTATGCGCCGAAGTTTTATCTTCGCCGCACATTACATTCTTTATGGAGCCCAACGCAAAGATTTTTTCGGGATCAGGTTCTCAATACCTTACTGAACGCATTTCCCATAAGTTCGGAAATCCTCTTGGAAAAATAAACATTCAAAAGTTTAGTGACGGAGAGATTGGTGTAGAATTCCTGGAGAGTATCCGCGGCGATTATGTTTTTTTAGTTCAGAGTACTTTTTCTCCTACTGATAATTTAATGGAACTGCTTTTAATGATTGATGCTGCCCGACGAGCTTCCGCATATAAAGTGATTGCCGTGATGCCTTATTACGGTTTCTCAAGGCAGGACAGGAAAGACCGGCCACGCGTAGCAATCGGATCTAAACTTGTTGCAAATATGCTGGTGGCCGCAGGGGCAGACAGGGTAATCACGATGGACCTGCATGCTCCTCAGATCCAGGGCTATTTTGATATCCCCGTTGACCACCTGGATTCCTCCGCCATCTTTATTCCTTACATAGAACAACTTAAATTGGAAAACCTTACCTTCGCCGCCCCTGACGTTGGAAGTACCAACAGGGTACGTGAAATAGCAAGCTATTTTAATGCAGAAATGGTGATTTGCGATAAACACCGCAAAAGAGCTAATGAGATAGCAAGTATGGTAGTGATAGGTGATGTTGCAGGAAGGGAAGTAGTTCTTATTGATGATATCTGTGACACGGGAGGTACATTGGCGAAAGCTGCCGGTTTGCTAATGGATAAAGGCGCCAGAAGCGTAAGAGCTTTATGTACACACCCGGTACTGAGTGGTAAAGCATACGAAAATATAGAAAACAGCGTGTTGGTAGAACTTGTTGTCTGCGATACAATCCCGTTAAAGAAGGAAACTTCAAAAATAAAGGTCATTTCCGTATCCGAGCTGTTCGCTATCGCTATACGAAATGCGCATGAAAACAGGAGTATCACCAGCTTATTTATTCACTCTCAGTTAAGAAATAAATAGTGCGCTTAAACAGTAAACAATAAACATTTATAAAAATGAAAACAATTACAATCGAAGGACACCTTAGGACCGAACATGGCAAACAAGCCACCCGCCAGCTTCGCTCTGAGGACAAAGTGCCAGGTGTAATTTACGGGGGTGCCACGGAGGTAAATTTTTCTGCTCCTTCTTCGGCTTTTAAAACGCTGGTTTATACACCTGAGTTTCAATTAACGGAGGTTAGGGTAGATGGTAAAAGTTATACCTGCATCCTAAAAGACCTGCAGTTCGACAAGGTAACAGATCAATTGCTTCATATTGATCTGCTGGAATTGGTGGAAGATAAAAAAGTGATTGCTACTTTACCATTGAAACTGACCGGTATTCCTGTAGGTGTTAAGGGCGGAGGAAAATTGCTTACCAAGATGAAATCTTTAAAAGTAAAAACGCTTCCTAAGTTTCTGAAAGAAAGAATTGAACATGATATTTCTACACTCGAATTGAATGAAAATGTAAGAGTGCAGGACGTGATTGAGCCGAATTATGAAATTCTCAATTCACCACGTATTCCAATTGCTACTGTTGTTTTAACCCGTCAGTTGAAACAGGATGAAGCTACCACCGATAAAACTGCCGTTGCTAAACCAGCTGCCGCCAAGCCTGCAGCCGTTGCTGCTGCTAAGCCTGCTGCTGCAGCGAAGCCCGCCGCAAAAAAATAATCTGCTTTACTATTTAAAGGCCCGGATATTCTCCCGGGCCTTTCTACTTTACTCATCTCCTGGTATTGTTCAGCAATTCTGTTTTAAGTCATGAACAAATTTTTGATAGCCGGATTAGGAAATATTGGTCCCGACTATAACGGTACGCGCCATAATATAGGATTTGACATAATAGATGCATTCGTCCGGAAACACAATGAAGTTTTTAGGTCTGCCAGGCATGCCGATATCACAGAAGTTAATTGGAAGGGTAAAATCATTCTTTGTATTAAGCCCACCACATTCATGAACTTAAGCGGAAAAGCAGTCAGGTACTGGATGGAAAAAGAAAAAATATCTTTAGAAAATATGCTGGTGATAGTAGACGACCTTGCTTTATCGTTAGAAAAAATCAGACTCAGGGCCGCCGGCAGTTCAGGCGGACATAATGGTTTGAAAAGCATAGAGGAAGATCTTCAGACAGATAAATATGCTAAACTCAGGTTCGGCATAAGTAATGATTTTCCAAAGGGCAGGCAGGTTGAGTATGTTCTGGGAAAGTGGGATGAGAAAGAATCACCTGTGGTTAAATTGAAAATCTTAAAATGTGTTGAATTAATAGAAAGCTTTGTCCAGAGTGGCATAGCCATCACTATGAATCAATACAATAATTTAAATTTCAATTTGTGATATCTGGCTTTGAATCTTTATTTTAGTGTAAATATCTAAATGGTATTAAATACATTCAATATTCATTTAAGCAAAGTCCTTTTAAAGACTTATTTGCAAACCTGATCTTCAACAAAAAATTTCTTGAATATGAAAATATTTTGCGTAGGCCGTAACTATGTAGCTCATGCACAAGAACTTGGCAACGAAGTCCCGGAGGAGCCGATCATCTTCATGAAACCGAAGAGTGCGCTGCTTCAGTCTCATACTCCGTTCTACTATCCTGAATTTACCAATGAACTTCATTATGAAGCAGAACTTGTACTGCGCATCTCAAAAAACGGAAAGTATATCCAGGAACGATTTGCCAATAAATATTATGACGCTATTACGGTTGGTATAGATTTCACCGCCCGTGATATTCAAAAAGAATTAAAAGAAAAAGGATTGCCCTGGGAAAAAGCAAAGGCATGGGACAATTCCGCTGTTATCGGAAAATGGGTGCCTATGGCTAATATAAAAAACAAAAAAGACATTAATTTTTGTCTCTATAAAAATAAGGAACTGGTGCAGCAGGGAGCCTCGGGTTTAATGATCAGCAGTTTTGACATCATTGTTTCTTATATCTCCAATTATTTTTCGGTAAATATCGGCGACCTGGTGTTTACCGGCACTCCCGCCGGTGTAGGCGAATGTGTTGTGGGCGACGAGCTGGAAGGATTTATGGAAGATGACAGCATGTTTGAACTGGAAGTGAAGTAGGTTTGAGGTATGAGGTGAGTACCCAAAATTTATAGCAATGTAATATATACTTTACATAATTGAATAAATATCCCTTTATCTTACCTTTTTTATTTTTCACATATACCTTTAATAATTCCACCAGGTTTTTGTTGAAATTCTTTACTTTTGCAGCCCGTTTGATATCGGTAAGGTCGATTGCAATGGTTTACAGTAATAATTAATACCCGGCGAGGTAGCTCAGCTGGTTAGAGCATCGGATTCATAACCCGAAGGTCGGCAGTTCAAGTCTGCTTCTCGCTACTTCTTAAATGCCACAAGTCTTTGTGGCATTATGTTTTTAACAAATAATATTATCTTGTCGCCTGTTATTGCAATCCCGGCGATAACATACCTCCACTATAACTGCAGCATTCTTTAGGCGCAAAAAAGAAATTTTTAAATAAATTGTAGTTTAAGACTTGTCTCCTTACCTCCTTCCTATTTACAATTAATTTGTATTCATTTTAAATTATACTTCCTATATTAGTAGATGATAAAAATCATCTCATGGGGCCTTCTTCTTTAATCATTCTTATCATAGCGGCGATAGCATTTTCAGCTGGTGGAATAGCGGTGGCTAAGATATTGGTAAAGGGAACCAAAAATCCAAGTAAGGGTCAGACGTATGAATGTGGGGTTCCTACTATTGGTCCCAGCTGGGTTCAGTTTCATGTCGGATACTATTTGTTCGCACTGGTCTTTTTGATTTTCGATGTGGAACTTATTTTTTTATACCCATGGGCAGTGGTGGTAAAAAAGATGGGGATGATGGCTTTTGGAGAGATCCTGATTTTCTTATTTATACTTTTTATGGGATTTCTATACGCGCATAAAAAGGGAGCGTTAAAATGGATATGACTTTGAGGTATGGGGTTATGAGGTATGTGAGGTACAGACTCAGCTCATATGCTGGATCTTCAAGGTCAGATAGCATAAAATATTTAGAATTTTTTGTTGATAATTATGAATGACAATTTATCTAAGATACAAAGCGCTGATCCCTTTCCCGGTGAGGTTCATCCTACTGCGGGAGGTGGAGTGTTGTTGAGCAAACTGGACGATGTTATCAACTGGGCGCGTTCCAACTCGCTTTGGCCGCTGGTCTTTGGCACAAGTTGCTGTGCCATTGAAATGATGTCTACCGCTGCCGCAAAATATGACTGGTCCAGATTTGGATTTGAGGTGGCACGGGCAACTCCCCGTCAGGCTGATGTGATCATCATTGCCGGGACTATCGTTAATAAGATGGCTCCCGTACTCAAAAGATTGTATGACCAGATGGCTGATCCTAAATATGTGATAGCCATGGGTGCGTGTGCAACAAGTGGTGGTCCATTTTTTTATAATACCTATTCAGTAGTAAAAGGCGCGGATCATATAATACCGGTGGACGTTTATATCGCAGGCTGTCCGCCCCGGCCGGAGGCATTGATACACGCGCTGATATCTTTGCAGGATAAAATTAAAAGTGGCGCAACAAGAGAACAAATAAAAGTGTGAAACTTAAATGAATACTAATGATTCAAATTCATTATTGCTTATCTTATAACTACTTTTATGTAAATGTAGATTGACATATTGTTATCAGATAGCTGATACATAACTGATAGCTAACGGCTGATAGCCGATAGTAATTTCTTATGTGATTGAATAGCTGTCTTACAACCAACGAATTTACTAATGATGATTAATGATGATCAACGATGCCATAAAAGTAGAAATCGCCGGCGTCTTTCCTTCTGCCACTTTTGATGAAGCCGGCGAATGGCTTAACGTTACCATTGAAAGTGATTTATGGAAAGCATTCGCACAGAGGCTTCGTTCTTCTGTCCATTTAGATTTTGATTATCTATTTTGCCTGACCTGCATCGACTGGAAAACACATTTTACATTGGTGATGCACCTAACGTCTACGAGCCAGCGACATACGATCGTAGTTAAAACAAAACTTGATAAAGACAATCCTTTGATTGGTACTGTCGCCGATATCTGGATGACCGCTGAGTTTCATGAACGGGAAGTATATGATCTTTTTGGCGTGAGATTTCAAGGTCACCCTGATTTGCGCCGGTTGTTTATGACCGATGACTGGAAAGGCTGGCCGCTGAGAAAAGATTATGAAGATGAAGTGAATATGATTAAACTATAATAATTTAATTAGTAGTCAGGTAGCACGTTGTAAAAAATTAAAATGAAATTAACGTAATTTGAATTTATCCTTTACACCTCATCCCTCATACCTGAAGCATGTTTGAAGAAATAGGCACCACCGATGAGGGCGATCTTATTATAAACATAGGGCCACAGCATCCCTCCACTCATGGTGTTTTACACCTTATTGTTACACTTAACGGAGAAACTATAAAAAAGGTAGAACCTCATCTTGGATACATCCATCGTTCCATCGAAAAAATGTGTGAGAGCCTTTCTTACCGGCAGTTTATTTATGTAACGAGTCGCATGGATTATTTATCTTCTCATATAAATAACCATGGTTGTGCCTTATGTGTGGAGAAAGGATTACAAATTGATACACCACCGCGCGCGAAAGTAATACGGGTGCTGATGGATGAACTTACCAGGATGGCTTCGCACCAGCTTTGGTGGGGCGCTATGGCAATGGATCTCGGGGCGATCACACCATTCTTTCATGCTTTCCGCGAACGGGAAGCTATAAACGATATCATGGAAGAAACCTGTGGGGCGCGACTTACCATGAATTACATTGTTCCCGGTGGCGTTATGTTCGACCTTCACTCCGACTTTCAAAATAAGGTTAAAGATTTTATACAGCTCTTCAAATCCAAGATAGATGAATATGATGACCTGGTAACCGGTAATATTATTTTTCAAAGCCGGATGAAAAATATCGGCGTCATATCAAAAGCAGATGCTATATCTTATGGTTGCACCGGGCCAACAGCAAGAGCCAGCGGTGTAAGTTGTGACATCAGGAAATTGTATCCCTACGAAGTATATAGTGAAGTAAATTTTGAGGAGGCGCTGGAAAATAGTGGTGACTGCTTTGGCAGGTATCTTGTAAGATTGAAGGAACTGCGTCAGTCACTCACCATTATAGAACAACTAATAGATAACATTCCCGATGGAGAATTTCTGGCAAAAACAAAAGCGGTGCTGAAACTT
>Ga0209512_1004459_pt1 | contig 12245 bp, 14 predicted proteins | sample frozenSSSSmetaG_FD_184142 | JGI IMG/M metagenome (GOLD analysis project Ga0209512, IMG submission 184142) | Glacier valley bacterial and archeal communities from Borup Fiord, Nunavut, Canada, to study Microbial Dark Matter (Phase II) -... | ecosystem: Environmental > Aquatic > Freshwater > Ice >... | reverse complement strand
CAAAAACCTCACTTGGTGATCTACTGATATCTAAACTATTTGCATCAAGCCCATCTGCAAAAGTTCCAGGCATAATAAGATCTCTGATATATGCAGCATGTCTTGCTTCTACTGAAACAATCTTGCCTGCAAGTAATAAATAATCAGCGCTTACTAGTAATTTGCCAGCACCATTATATGCAGATACACCAAGATCTTCAAATGCTTTAGCGGTTCCTAAAACACTATCCCTGCTGCTAAAATTAATAGAGGAAAAATCCAATTCCAAAGCGGGTATAGCACCTGCTGCTAACGCAGCTTTAAAGAATTCCCGGTGTGCAACTTCATGATCTCTTATATCACCTAATAATGCACTTTCAGATGCAGTTATTCCAGAATAAGGAGATTCAAAAACTTTAGTGTAAAAAGCTGCTTCAATTTGCTCTAAGGTATAAGCATAATTTAAAACCCCGACATCACCTGACCCAAGGTTTGTTCCATTGTTACTTATAGGATTGTTGTCTTTTTTACACGCAGCAGCTGTCAAAAGTAATGCAGAAGCACCTCCAAGGTATCCAAGAAAATTTCTTCTGGATAAATTTTTAATGTCTACTTCTGCCAGTGCCACTAGTTCTCTGTCGGATGAATTTTTTGTTGGCATAACGAATTAATTTTTGTAGTGAAAAATGAATTAAATGTTTAAAATTATAAATTGCTCTTTGGCAATTACGACAGAAGGATATGCTTGGATTTAAAATAATTAAGATTGTAACCATTATTTTTATTTAATAGCTCATCATCATCCTTATGTTTGCAAAAGGGGAATTTTTTTCACATTTTAAATAATTTTTATGGCTTATTGGTTAGTAAAATCAGAACCTTTAGTATATAGTTGGGATAATTTTGTAAAAGACAAACAAACTTTTTGGAGTGGTGTACGTAATTATTCCGCCCGTATTAATTTAAGGGCTATGCAAAAAGGGGATAAAGTTTTATATTATCACAGCAACGAAGGGGTGGAGATTATTGGTATTGCAAAAGTAATAAAGGAGTCGTACCAGGATCCTACAACTAACGATGAACGATGGGTTGCAATAGACTTAAAGGCAATTAGAAAATTAAAGAAACCCGTAACATTGGCTCAGGTAAAAGCGGATAAGCGGTTGGAGAATATGGCATTGGTACGACTGAGCAGACTATCTGTGCAACCTGTTAACGATGAAGAATGGAATGTAGTAATGGAATTGGCAGGAGAAAAATTATAATCCTTTTCAGATTAAAAGAAAGCAGTCAAAGCCTAAAGCATTAACATCAATATAACGTTGTTTTAACTGTTATTTGTAATTAATTGCGTCAGCTAATTTTAACCAAAATCTTTTTTTTAGAAATTGCCGTATCTTTATAAATATCAATAACAATATTTATAATTATGAAAAATTATCAGTACCCGCTCTTTTTTACGATAGTAATCCTAATGGCCGTATCCTGCAAAAAAAATAATCCTGCACCAACGCCTCCTCCTCCAATTGTCGACCCAGTTCCTACAGCTAGTGCAAAAGACTTATTGCTGGACTCCTTATATTTATTTACTAAAGAAGTATACCTGTGGCACGAAGTGATACCATCTTATACCGCGTTTAACCCAAGGCAATTTACAGGCAGTACAGACCTAATTGCAGCACAAAATGAGATGAAGGCTATAAGAGCTTTGCAGCCACAGGACAATAAACATAGTTATAGTTTTGTAACTACCCAGGCCAGTTCTGATGCCATACAAACTGGTAACGATCAGGATTATGGTTTTTTTATTAAGGCAGCTTCTCTTGATAAAGCATTGCCGTATGATTCTGTTTACTGGTATGTTGAGTATGTCTACAAAAATTCTCCATCAGGTATTGCGGGTGTACAGAGAGGTTGGTATATTAGCCAGGTAAATAATTCACCTATTGGTTATGATAATGCGGGCGTAAAAGTTTTAAACGATGTCTTTTTTGGTACAGGTACTTCTGCCAGTTTCACTTTTACAAAATCTGATGGCAGCACAGTTGCATTAAACCTTACAAAAGGTGCTTTTACGGCTAATTCTGTTTTATATACAGATGTAATAACAAATGGTGCTACAAAAACCGGTTACCTTGTATTTAATCAGTTTTTTGGTGCCGGTTCCATCACGGAATTAACTACAGCCTTTACTGATTTTGGTGCAAAAGGAATTAATGAACTTGTTGTTGACCTCCGATACAATCACGGAGGCTCCACTAACACTCAGGATGCCTTGGCTAACCTGATAGTTCCTTCAACAGCTGATGGTAAAACCATGTACACCTATATTTTCAATGACTCCCTTACGGCTGGTAAATTTCCTTTATTAAAAAGAAGACCTGGCTTCAGCAATGTTTCATTTTTACCCGGGGATAACACCGTGAACTATAAAAAAACCGGGACTGTAAACTCTTTAAGCCGGGTATTTTTTATTGTAAGTGGAGAAACGGCATCGGCCAGTGAATTACTGATTAACAACCTGCGGCCTTATGTAGATGTTAAATTGGTTGGGGATACTACTTATGGTAAACCAGTTGGTTTTTTCCCTATTTCCATATACAATTATGCTATTTATCCTATTTCATTCAAAACAGTTAACAGCGCAGGCAGTGCAGAATATTATGATGGATTTGCTCCGGATAAAATAACTCCGGATGGTGTGAACCGAAATTGGGGAGATGCAAACGAACCATCGCTTGCGGCTGCATTACGATATATCAATACGGGTTCATTCGGAAGGTTATCGGCAACGGCGGATGAAAACAACAGGCGCCTAATGGCTGCGCAGAAACAGTATCAACCATTGAATAGTAAGCTATATGAAAATAAATTTACCGGAATGTTTGTGCTTAAATCAAGGTAAAATTTGATATATAGAAAGGGGCCGGTTGGCCCTTTTTTTTGCAACTTCTACATTGCTTTTTCCTTTTTTTATGTGTAATCTTTTTGTTGTGAGGCTTTGGTTTTACGGCAATTATGGTATCCAGTTTTTCAAAATGACTGCCGGAAAGTGTATGCTGGTCTATCTTTTTACCCACAATCTTGTCTGCTTGCTCACTGTGATCAGTGATCACTTTTTTTACACTTGTTTGACTGTTCTGTGCCTGCACAGTAATTGCTGATAACAATAAAAAAACAAGAACGGAAATGATTGCATTTTTTTTCATGTAGTTAAGATATAATTTTGTTGATGCGGTTTATTGTAAAATGTTAAATAAAATGCTAAAATTATTTATGCTTTCTGAAATCAGGAGCTACCTCGGTTAAAATCTATGTAATTTATATGGCATTGAAAAGATTAAAACCCTTCAGGATGATTACTTAGAATTTGTAAATTTGGTTAATGAATAAGAAACATATTGTGGTATTATCAGGTGCTGGTGTTAGTGCTGAGAGCGGTTTAAAAACTTTCAGGGATAGTGATGGTTTATGGAATGGATATGATGTGTATGAGGTAGCTACACCGGGAGGCTTTAAAAAAAATCCACAGTTAGTATTGGATTTTTATAATGACCGAAGAAGGGATGTGGCAGCGGCAAAACCAAACGCAGCGCATATAGGCCTTGCTAATTTGGAAAGAGATTTTGATGTAACTATCATCACACAAAATATAGATGATCTTCACGAAAGGGCTGGCTCAACAAAAGTTATTCATTTACACGGCGAAATATTTAAGATGAGAAGTGTGACTGATGAACATACAATTTATGAAATAAGAGGGGATATACAAATAGGGGATATGGCACCCGATGGAATACAGTTGCGTCCGCATATTGTATGGTTTGAGGAAGAAGTGCCCATGATGGAAGAGGCTGTCAAAATATTGCAGGATGCCGATTATTTTGTGGTAATAGGCACCTCGTTACAAGTTTATCCTGCAGCTTCTTTAGTTCAGTATGCACCTCCATTTTTACCAAAATTTATTATTGACAAAAAAAATCCTACAGCAAGTATTTATCCCAATCTTACCATAATCGAAATGCCAGCAACAGAAGGAGTTAAAGAATTAAAAAAATATTTAACCCCCTAAAGCATATGTTTTTCTGTAAAGGCTTTTGAATTAAAAACGGGTATTGACGAGAAATAAAAATCGTTTATATCTTCAGTAATTATAACATCGCAGTTTGAACTTACTGCTGCGTAATATTCAAGACCATCTTCAAAATCGTTTACTTTTTTATTGTGTAAAGATTGAATTACTTCTTTTTTGCCTACATCCGTAATGGCTAATTTATCAACCAATATTTCAATCTTTTTTTTTGCAATTTGTGTACCCGATTTTTTTTCTGCAAAGTAAAAAGCAATGGCCAGGCAAATAGGGGATGTGAATACTGAAAATTTTTTATTATCAGCTAAACTTACAATTCTGGCTGAACAGGAAAATAATGGATACTCTTTGTTGAGTACTGATACTAAAATATTAGCATCTAAAAATATCCTCATTTTTTTGATTTAAAATATTCGGCATTTAAATCTTTACTTTTTCGAGGCTTTGTTTGATACTCTGCTTGACCTTCACTAACCATGCTTACCCAATCAGCAATAGGAAAATCTTCCAAAGACTGGTAGCTTTTGCTGGTAACTTTATTTAATAAAAATTCGGTAAGCCTGGAAAGACTTATATTGTTATCTTCAGCATACCGCTTGGCTTTATTAATAACCGATTCGTCGAAGCTTAGAGTGATTTTTGCATCCATAAAATAAACTTATACGACAAAGATAAAAAAGTTATACTACAAACAAAAAGTATTTTTTATGCATGTCTTTCGGTAAATCTAATGTCATTCAATTCTAGTTCTTTTAATAGCGGTTCATAAATTTCCCTTGTGATGGGAATATGTAAACCTGTAAGTTGAATATCTCCATTTAAAATTAATTTTGCTGCAATCCCCAATGGCAGACCGACTGTTTTTGCCATAGCTGTACGCAGGCTATCTTCGCCTTTTACAATCAGACTGCTTTCAATTTTATTTATCTTGCCTAAAAGGTGGTATTCAATTTCGTGTAGCATAACAATCATGTCTTTGTCGATTGGTTGCATATCTAATTTAGTTTCCAACAGGTATTGTAAAACATCTGCTGAAGTCTTAGCAGCAGCAGGCACATATGCTTCATCAAACAAACCAAGATATTGTAACATCAATTTATTGGTTGCATTCACATAAGGGATAATTGCGGCCGACCATTTTACAAAAGATAGTTCGTGTTTATTTATTTCATTTGTGTCATTAGCAAGATCGGCTTTTACAATAGCATCCCAACCTTCACAAAAGGAAGGATACCTAAGTGTGGTTCTCATAAATGTTTCTACGTTATCCAGTTTATAAACAGGAATATAACTTAGCGAATCCCTGTTAGGATAAGCAGCCAGTTTTCCAAGCCCTTCAATATTTATCTGCGGGCAATTTTGAAATAACTCGCCGTAACTTTTGTGTTCAATCTCATTATTCAGTTTATATTCTGCCCCTTGTTTGCCTGCCATCACCACATTTCGTGGGTTCCAGCTTATTTTATAATGCCAGGGGTTATTATCACTTTCTGGTGCCACCAATCCTCCGCAATGACTTTTAAAAGATGTTATGCTACCTCCTTTACCTTTTATGTCATCAATAATTTTCATAGCGCTCATGTGGTCAATGCCGGGATCAAGTCCTATTTCACATATGAACAATAATTTTCTATGGGCTATCTCATCTTTTAGGCTTTTAATATTGCTATCAAGATAGGAGGCGGTTAGTAAATGTTTTCTATATTCCACACAATCTTTAGCAACCAAAAAATGCAAGGCAGGGGGCATCATGGAAATTACAAGATGTGCCCTTTGAATAATTTTTTCCCGTTGTTTATCATTCGTGATATCAATTTGTACAGCTTCGGCAAAACGGGAATTTTTCGTTTTTAAAAGAATCTGTTCTCTATTGGCATCTGCAATAATAAATTTCCATTTATGGGCTTCAGATTCTTTCAATAAATAGTCTATTAAAACAGTAGCAGATTTTCCTGCGCCAAGTAGAAGTATTGTTTTCAAAACAAATATTTTTTTGCAAGGTAATGGATTTGACGTAAGTGAAATGACCAACAGAATTATTTAAAATTGTAGAAATAGTAAAACATAAAAATTGTTTGAATACAGTATCAAATAGGAAAAATCTTTATTGTAATAAAATCAATTTATACCTGTTGATCGACCAATTGGATTCACAAAATTCTACTTCAAAATGTTGTCCACAGGTCTCGAATAAATGTGTAAAAGAAATGCTGAATTGTACTGGTTTTAATACAAGGAAATGGCTTAAAATCGATACATTCGCACACTATTAAAAATTATGGAAAATAACGACAATTTAGGGGCAGAAAACCTTCCGCCAAATGACGGGGGCGCAGCCAGTAACAGGGGTAGAATAATACCGGTTAATATTGAAGAGCAGATGAAAACCAACTACATAGATTACTCTATGAGTGTGATTGTTGGCCGTGCATTGCCTGATGTACGGGATGGTTTAAAACCCGTTCACCGCCGTGTTTTATATGGCATGAGTGAGTTGGGTAATACCAGCAACAAACCGTATAAAAAAAGTGCCCGTATTGTTGGTGAGGTAATGGGTAAATTTCATCCGCATGGTGATGCTTCTATTTACGATACGATGGTTCGTATGGCGCAGGATTGGAGTTTGCGGTATACTTTAATTGACGGACAGGGAAATTTTGGTAGCCAGGATGGAGATCCACCGGCTGCCATGCGTTATACTGAGGTGCGTTTTGAAAAGTTTGCAGAAGCCATGCTTGAAGATATTGAAAAAGAAACGGTGGATTACCAGCTAAACTTTGATGACTCTTTAAAAGAACCAACAGTATTGCCTACACGCATTCCACATTTACTGGTAAATGGAGCCAGTGGTATAGCAGTTGGTATGGCTACTAATATGATGCCTCATAATTTAAGTGAGGTTATTGATGGATGTATTGCCTATATTGATAACAGGGAAATAACCATTGATGAACTGATTCATTTTGTTAAGGGGCCCGATTTTCCGACCGGTGGAATTATTTATGGTTTTGAAGGGGTAAAGCAAGCACTGCACACCGGCCGTGGACGAGTGGTACTTCGTGGCAAAACAAATATTGAAGTTGATAACAAAGGCAGAGAAAAGATCATTATTACCCAAGTGCCTTACCAGGTTAACAGGGATATGTTAACCCAAAAAATAGGAGATCTTATTAACGATAAAGCTATTGAAGGTGTAGCCGATGTAAATAATGAAAGTAACAATAAAGAAGGTACCCGTATTGTAGTGGAGCTTAAAAAAGATGTGGTTGCGCAGGTAATTATAAACCAGTTATTTAAACTAACGGAGCTACAAACTTCTTATGGCATCAATAATGTTGCTCTTGTAAAGGGCAGGCCAAGAATTTTAAATTTAAAAGAACTTATTGCTGAATTCATTGAGTTCCGTCACGAAGTGGTAGTTCGCAGAACACAATATGAATTGCGTAAGGCAAGAGAAAGAGCACACATATTGGAAGGTTATATTATTGCATTGGATAATCTTGATGCAGTGATAAAACTCATCCGGGAGTCAGCTACTCCACATTTGGCCCAGGAAGGTTTGATTGCGAATTTTGGTATGAGTGAGATACAGGCTAAAGCTGTACTGGAACTGCGTTTACAGCGCTTAACCGGAATGGAGATTAATAAAATAAGAGAGGAACATGCAGAAATAATGAAATTAATTGGACGTCTGGAAGAGATATTGGCTAACGAAGGAATGCGTTATCAAATCATTAAAGATGAACTGGCTGAAATAAAAGCAAAATTTGGTGATGCCCGTAAATCTGAGATAACTTACGCAGATGATGAGATAGGGATGTTAGATCTTATTGAAGACGAAGATGTGGTAGTAACTATTTCTCATTTGGGCTACATCAAAAGAACATCATCAGATGAATACCGTTCTCAACGCAGGGGCGGTCGTGGTGCAAAAGGCAGCAGTACAAGACTAGAGGATTATATTGTCCATCTGTTTGTAGCATCTACGCACCATACCTTATTATTCTTTACGGAAAAAGGAAGGTGTTTCTGGTTACCGGTTTACAAAATACCTGAAGGTGATAAAACCAGTAAAGGCAGGGCATTGCAAAATATGATTCAGATTCCTCCAGATGATACAGTAAGAGCAATTATTGATGTGAAGAATTTTGATGATAAAGATTATGTTAACAGCCACTATATAGTATTGTGTACTAAAAAAGGTATCATTAAGAAAACTGATTTGGAAGATTTTAGTCGCCCCCGTCAAAATGGAATTAATGCCATCAATATTCTGGAAGGGGATCAATTGCTGGAAGCTAAACTAACAGATGGTAATTGCGAGATTATGATGGCTGTTAAGAGCGGCAGAGCCATTCGTTTCCCTGAAGAAAAAGTGCGTTCAACAGGCCGTGGTGGTATTGGAGTATACGGTATTGAGGTAGATGATGAAAAAGATGCGGTAGTAGGAATGGTTTGTATAAACAGAGAAGACAAGAGCAGGACAATATTAGTAGTTAGTGAAAAGGGATTCGGTAAACGCACTTTTCTTGATGATCCGGCAACGGGTGAAGCCAATTATAGAATTACTAACCGTGGTGGTAAAGGGGTTAAGACAATTAATGTAACCGAAAAAACGGGATCGTTGGTAGGTTTACTTGATGTTACCGAAAAGGAAGATCTTATGATAACTTGTGTCAGTGGAGTTACTATCAGGATGAGTGTAGCAAGTGTTAGTGAACAGGGAAGGGCAACCCAGGGTGTAAAATTGATTAGGGTTGATGAAGGTGATGAAATTGCTGCCATCACTAAATTAGATGAAAAAGAAGAGGATGTTGAAGTAGCAGAATCAGTAACTGAAAATATTGTAGAAGATACAAATACAACTTCTGAAAATAGTATTGAGGGAAATGAAGAGTCAATTGAACCTGTTAATAATTAGTAAGTTATATTTAATAATACAACTTTAATGTTAAGACCACTCCAGAAATGAGGTGGTCTGTTTATATCTAATAAGCTATGCTACTGGTTTATATAAAGCTGTTTTATTTTTCCTTTTGCTGTGGAGTATCGGTTTTGAAAGCTTCACTAATTCAACTACGCTTAAATGAATTTACGCTTTCGATAATCTTGACAAATAAAAATATAATATAGATAATAGCCTTGAATAGGCTTGTTGCAATAATTTTAATTACATATAACTAGAAATTAATAAATTATAAAAGTTTTAATTAAAATTTAATAAGCATCTCTGCTAAAATCTAAAGATACAATTCACCCGCTATTGGCAAGGGAAAGAAAAAATAAAACGTGGGAGGGAGAAGAATGGCCGTGTGTGCCTGTTTAACATAAAACTCAGTTATAAGAATTTAATAATTCCTTGTTGCCAATATGATTTTTTATTCTGCTGTAAGCAATAAGAATAAATAAAAAATCATATTGGCAACCAATCTGCGGAGCAGACATAGAGAGAACATTATTAAATTTTTATAACTCTATATTATGTTACTCAGGTTTGCGCTTTGTGAAGGGAAGGGTAGCTTAGCTTGTGCGTGGCAGTTTTATTTTTTTCTTTAGCTGCGGAGCATCCTTTTTGAATTTTGTAAAAATTCTTATTTCGCTAAAATAAAAATCTTCGATATGGATGAGACAATAGATTACCAATTGCTTTACACAAATAAAGCAAATGAGATATTAAACATACTTAGCGGATTACGTCAGTGTGATGTAAAGAACGTGATGGAATTAATAAACACCAAGTTGCCGACAGTGGCTGTTATACAGTTTCACCTATCATAGATAGAACAGTCTCTGCTGAGGGGTGAACGGTGTGAACAGTACCAGTTATAACTTGGATATTTGTACCATATCCAATTCCCGTTTGTTGAACTGAAACTATTTTTTCTGTATCTATAATAACGCTATTGGTACTGTCGAATAATACAAATTTTACGAACTTACTCATTTTGCTGATTTTAAGAATTAAATAAAGCCATCTGCTCTAACAGGTGGCTTTTCAAATATAAAGATATTTTATTGGTATAAATTATATATGTATGGAGATAAAAAGGAAGGCTAAATAAAGGTCAATTCCAAAAGACTAAAATACATCTGCCTTGTATCATCTTGAGTATCCTTTTCTGTAAAAAACTTAAAGCCATTTTTTACATAAAATCTTAGAGATTTTGAATAGGCATCAACAGTTATATATTGACAGCCCGTTTTATTATTGGTAATAAACATCCCCTTAAGGTAGTCCAATAGCTGGGAGCCAAGTTTTTCATTTTGAAAATCTCGATGAACAGCAAATCTGCCCAACTTGACTGCGGGATAGCTTTTATAATGTTTACTTTGAGGTAAAACAGATTGAATTATTCGTTTAAATCCACGGTTAGATTCGAATTGTTCAATTGAAATCTTATCATTACTTACACTGAAAAAGGCAATAGTTTGCTGATTATATTCAATTATGTAAGTAACTGACAATAATTTTGTGAGATAATGCTTTGAATCCCGTAAGAGGAATTCATTTAAGTCACTATCAGAGCAATCGAATGGCAGAAAAGTATGGGTTTGGGATAACCTTGTAATACTAAGCTGGGATATGTTCAGCAAATTGTTCTGCTTTTTTAAAAAAGTTATAGTTGGTTAATATTCTTTCTTTCTCTTTTTTAATAGCATTACGATCTCTGGCAACTGATATTTCCTCTTCAAATTTTTTTGCATCGTCACCTTTTAATATGGGTGTTTCTTTAATAGGCTTTGCCATTTTTTTTCATTTTAGTTAGAACAGAACGGTAGTTCGCAGCAGTTATTGCAATATTGAGGCCATGATAAGTATTGGATATGTTAAGTAGCAGGTCAACTATTTGCCAAATATACGCCATGGCGCCATACTTTTAAGACCTGTACATATGTAACTATGATTTTAACAAATATTTAACATCGAAATATATTGTTAAATGGAATATTGATTTTAATAATAGATTTATCAAAACCAAATTTTAGTTCGATTTATAGTTTTTTATATAAAACAAAATAAAAGTCTGAAAGTTTAATCACTAACTTGTTAGGGTGCAGGTTTAACAATCTATTCTCTCAGTAAATGGCCGCATTAATCTACGAGTAAATCCACTCGCTCGTGGCAATGGCAAGAAAAAAATAAAACGTGGGAAGGAGGAGAATGGCCGTGTGCGCCTGTTTAACATAATATTAATTATAGGAAATAAATATTACGTTGATATATCTTGAAGAGATTTTTATTTTATATTGAATTGAGTGAAATTTTAAAAATATAAATGGGAAATTTTATCCTAACCCTTTCAGTAAATAATAGTTAATTACTAAAGATCATCCTCTAAATTTTGATAACCTTGAATAATAAATGTATAGTACACATGAAAAAATAGCGAATAACAAAAATAAAAAAAATCGTAAAGCTTTGATACTAAAGGATACAGGAACTTTATATATTGATACTTTCATTGATTATTTGTTTTAGTTGCTTTATTAATACTAAACTCAGCAATTGAACCGTTTTTACTCTAATAATTCTACAATATGTATATAACAAAGACTTTGCCAACTATAAATTATCTAATGCATTATCAATCATTTGTATAAAAAGCTAGCAAACAATGTTAGCCGTTTAATTTTGTATATCTATTAAGAAATCCAATAATGAAAAAACTACTATTTATATTAACCGTCTTTTATTATTCAATTGTATTTATTTCCTGTCAAAAAGAATTGAATTTTCAGGATGTTATTACCAAAACACCAGGTACTAATGGAGGATCTGCTAAATATGCTTTTTCGCAAACAAATGGAACATGTTCTGCTACAATTATTAAAGGCACTTATAATAAAGGAAGCGCTTTAAATTCATTAAATACAGTAGAAATTAGAGTTAATGTAGATTCTGTCGGTACTTATTCAATTGCAACCGCAAATATTAATGGTATCTTATTTGGAGGTTCTGGTACTTTTACAAAAACCGGTGAGCAATCTATAATTTTAAATGGTATAGGAACACCGTCGGCATCAGGTTCTTATGCCTACTTACCCGGATCTCAAGGTTGTGCATTTATCATATCATTTTCGGCAAACGCAACAAATGATATGATTGCACAATTTACTTTAAACGGCACACCGGATAGTTGCACCTCCCCAATAATTGCCGGTGAATATATATTGG
>Ga0209512_1004455_pt1 | contig 12253 bp, 11 predicted proteins | sample frozenSSSSmetaG_FD_184142 | JGI IMG/M metagenome (GOLD analysis project Ga0209512, IMG submission 184142) | Glacier valley bacterial and archeal communities from Borup Fiord, Nunavut, Canada, to study Microbial Dark Matter (Phase II) -... | ecosystem: Environmental > Aquatic > Freshwater > Ice >... | reverse complement strand
ATAACGAGCTAATACCTCTTTCTGAAGAAGAGGAGGCAAAAGAGGGAAAAAAAGAGCTGCATCATATCGTTTATTTGTCATCGATGTACCAGAACTGGTTCCTCGATTACGCTTCGTATGTTATTCTTGAGAGGGCAGTTCCGTACGTCAACGATGGATTAAAACCTGTCCAGCGCCGGATTCTGCATGCAATGCGGCAGATGGATGATGGACGTTACAACAAAGTTGCCAATATCATCGGACAGACCATGATGTATCACCCCCATGGTGATGCCTCGATTGGTGATGCGCTGGTTCAGCTAGGGCAAAAGGATTTGTTAATTGATGCACAGGGAAACTGGGGTAATATTCTCACCGGTGATGGTGCTGCAGCACCCCGTTATATTGAGGCGCGGCTTTCGAAGTTTGCGTTAGAGGTCGTATTCAATCCGAAAACGACCAGATGGCAGCTTTCGTACGATAGCCGAAACCGCGAGCCTGTTACTTTACCTGTGAAGTTCCCGCTTTTACTGGCGCAAGGGGTTGAAGGAATTGCCGTTGGACTTGCTTCCAAGATTTTACCTCACAATTTTATTGAAATACTTGATGCCTGTGTTGCTTACCTCAATAACGAAGATTTTGAGCTCTTTCCCGATTTCCTGACGGGTGGTTTTATTGATGTTTTGAAATACAACGATGGTCTGCGCGGTGGGACGGTTAAGATAAGGGCAAAGATTGAAAAACAGGATAGCAAAACACTTGTTATCACCGAAATACCGTTTGGTAGAACAACGTCCTCCCTGATTGAATCGATCGTTAAGGCGAATGATAAAGGCAAAATAAAGGTAAAAAGAATCGATGATAATACGTCGGCGAATGTTGAGATCCTGATTCACCTGATGCCGGGCATTAGTTCGGACAAGACCATTGACGCGCTTTATGCCTTTACCGATTGCGAAGTGTCGGTATCTCCAAATGCCTGCATCGTCGAAGACGATAAGCCTAAGTTCATCAACGTCACCGAGATTCTTAAAAAATCGGTTGATAAAACAGTTGAATTACTGAAGCTTGAGCTGGAGATCCGGATGGGTGAACTGGAAGAGCAATGGCATTTTGCGTCGCTTGAACAGATATTTATCGACGAACGCATCTACAAGGATAAAGCTTTTGAAGATTCGAATAATATGGATCAGGCTGTCGATCATATCGATAAACGGCTTGAACCATGGAAACCAAAATTCAGGCGTGAGATTACACGCGAAGATATCCTTAAACTGATGGAAATCAGAATGGGACGTATATTGAAATTCAATACTGAAAAGGCCGATGAATTGATCAAAGGAATTGAAGATAGTATGGCTGAAGTATTGGCTAACCTTCAGAATTTAATTCCTTATACCATTGCCTGGTACGAACACCTTAAAGCAAAATACGCGAAAGGCCGCGAGCGAAAAACCGAAATCAGAAGCTTCGAAAATATTGAAGCCGCAAAGGTGATTGTTGCCAATGAAAAATTGTACATCGATCGTGAAGAGGGATTTATTGGTACCGGTTTGAAAAAGGCCGAGTACTTGTGCGATTGCTCTGATATTGATGATGTGATTGTTTTTCGTCGCGATGGTGTTTATTTTGTGATGAAAGTGACGGATAAAGCTTTCATAGGAAAGAACGTTCTCCATGTTGCTATTTTTGAGAAAAACGATAACCGCACAATTTATAACCTTGTTTATCGCGATGGCAAGGCAGGAGCTACTTACATGAAACGTTTCTGTGTTACGGGTGTCACGCGCGATAAGGAGTACAATATGACGATTGGAACAGAAGGATCGCGGATACTCTATTTCAGTGCCAATCCAAATGGCGAGGCAGAGGTTTTGCGAATCACCTTCAAACCAAAACCAAAGCTTAAAAAACTGGTCGACGAAATCGATATGGCAGCCTTGGCGATCAAGGGAAGGCTTTCGATGGGTAACCTGGTGACGAAGAATGAAGTGCATAAAGTTACTTTAAAGGAAAAGGGACTTTCGACACTTGGCGGACGTAAAATATGGTTCGACGAAGATGTGCTTCGCTTGAATGCCGACGGACGTGGCAAATACCTTGGCGAATTCACGGGTGACGAAAAGATATTGGTGCTTGATAAAGATGGTGGATACCAAGTCTATTCCTACGATTTAGAGAACCATTTCGAAAAGAACCTCCTTTCGATTGAAAAATTCCGCCCTGCAAAAGTCGCTTCTGTTGTCTATTTTGATGCAGAGCAAAACTTCTACTATGTAAAACGGTTTCAAATCGAAGCAAATGGAGGTAAACCTTGCCGGTTTATTGGCGAGCATCCTGATAGTAAGTTGATAAGTGTTACATGGGTGACCTATCCTCGACTTGAAATTGAATTTGGAGGAGAGAAGAACAACCGTGAGAACGAAATCATCGAGGTTGCTGAATTTATTGGTGTGAAGTCGTATAAGGCAAAAGGGAAGCGTTTATCGAGCTATGAAGTGAAGGATATTCACGAACTGGAACCAATCATTAAGGATGAAGACATTGTACCCGAAGAGATTCCTGAACCGATTGCACCGGATGATGTTCCTTTCGAAATTAATCGTCCGGCAGGCGAAAGTGACCCAAGTCAAATGGAAATAAATTTTGACTGATGAGAATTTACCTCGTTGGATACATGGGTTGCGGTAAATCCACAATCGGACGTAAAGTTGCTGAAATATTGGGAATTAGCTTTGTTGATCTTGATAAATACATCGAAGAGCGTTATTTCAAGACAGTTCCGGTCATTTTTGCAGAGGAAGGGGAGGAGCGGTTCCGTGAGAAAGAGCGAATCTCTTTGCTCGAAGTTTCTCAATTTGAGAATATTGTTGTTGGTACCGGCGGAGGAGCTCCCTGCTTCTTCGATAATATGGAGGTGATGAACAACAACGGCGTTACCGTTTATATTGCACCCGATACAGATGTTCTTGCCGCAAGACTTCTGAAATCAAAAACCGAACGACCCCTGATCGTTGGTAAATCTCCTGATGAATTGATTTCTTTTATAAACAATGCTTTGCTGAAACGCGCCCCGTTTTACGAAAAGGCAAAAATCATTATCCGCGGAGAAAATAACCTTGATCCGAAATTGGTTATTGACAAGATCCGGCAACTTGAGGTTAAAAATAAGGATTGATGACTGTTCGTGTGGGTAAAATTTGCAACTGGTTTATGCAAATTGCAACTGGCATGTCAGTGCTAACTATTTGACTCTTACTTATTATAAATAAAGATAATTCCTGATTTCATAAAAGGCGAGTCTGCTGGTTGCCAGTCACTAATAGCCAGCTGCAATCATTCCAAAATCCAATTATCCATCCCAAAATAATTGAGTTCCGCTGAACAATCGAACGTTAAAATTGGTTATGTGTAAGAATGTTCTTTTTTAGTTTTTACAAAAGATGACCCTAATACGTAAAGTAAAGCAAGTATCAGAAATCTATGCCGGACTTCAAAAAGAGATATGCCACAACCTTGAGCAGACGGATGGCAAAGCTGTTTTCGAAGAAAATAAGTGGGAAAAGGAGATCGGCTACGGTATTACCTGCGTTATCCGCCATGGTGCTGTCATCGAAAAGGGTGGTGTGAACTTTTCATTTGTGGAGGGAAAATTTAATTCACAGATGGAACGATTGCTGGGAGAAAAGGCGAATCATTACGCTGCTACGGGAGTCTCATCTATTATGCACCCGATAAATCCGCACGTACCTATTATTCATACCAACGTCCGATATTTTGCCCTCGACAATGGTACCGAATGGTATGGCGGTGGTATTGACCTTTCACCACATTATATAGATGTTACCGAAGCCCGGAATTTTCACCGCGAACTTCGAGATATTTGTGATCGGTACAACATCAATTTTTACCCGCAGTTCAAGAAATGGGCGGATGACTATTTTTTCATAGCACATCGGAATGAAACACGAGGAATTGGAGGTATTTTCTTTGATCGGTTAAAGCCCGATGCCAATATCAGTTTTGAACAGTTACTCGCATTTACTACCGATGTAGGCCATGCATATGCTGATTTGTATTCTAAAATTGTGAATGAAAAGAAAGCAACAATATTTACACCGGAGCAGAAAGAGTGGCAGGAATTGAGGCGTGGAAGGTATGTCGAGTTTAATCTTGTGTACGATAAAGGAACAAAATTCGGTTTCGAATCGAATGGAAATTCAGAAGCTATTTTGATCAGTTTACCTGCAACTGCTTCATGGGAATATAACCACGAAGTGAAACAGGGCTCGGATGAATACGAAACCTTGCAATTACTTAAGAAAGATATTGATTGGATAAATCTTTAATAGAAAAATAATGTCATCAGGAAAAACCGCCGTATTACTTTTAAATGTTGGTACACCCGATTCTCCATCTGTAAAAGATGTGCGCAGGTACCTTTTTGAGTTTCTGAACGATCCCCGTGTAATTGATATTCCCTGGCTACTCCGGAAAATTCTTGTCAACCTCATTATTGTTCCGTTCAGGGCTCCCAAATCGGCAAAGTTGTACAAGTTGTTATGGAATAAAAACGGCTCGCCACTTCTATTTCATGGTAACACCGTAAAAGAGAAATTACAGGAACAATTGGGAGAGAATTACACCACATTTTTGGCTATGCGCTATGGAAATCCAAATATCAGGGATGTAATGCCGGCTATTAAAGCAGGTGAATTTTCAAAACTGATTGTTGTCCCTATGTTCCCGCATTACGCGGCATCTTCGAGTGGCACGGCAATTGAAGCGGTGATGAATCATCTTAAAAACTGGGAGGTTATACCGGAAGTGAAATTTACAGGGCAATTCTATAACAACCCCCTGTTTTTAAATGCTTTTTGTGAACGGATTGAATCTTACCATCCTGAAAAATACGACCATGTCGTTTTTTCTTACCATGGCTTACCTATCAGTCATATTACGAGGATTCACCCCGGAAACGATTGTGTAAGTTGTACTTGCGACAAGCAATTTCCAGCTCATGGGAATTTTTGCTACAAAGCTACCTGCTATGAAACAACGCGTTTGCTTGCCTCGCAACTTGGCCTGCCAGAGGGACAGTTTTCGCAAAGTTTTCAGTCGCGGTTATCGAACAACTGGCTGAAGCCATTTACCGATAAACTATTGATAAAGAAAGGAAATGATGGTGTAAAACGGATACTGGTGGTTGCTCCGGCATTTGTGGCTGACTGCCTCGAAACTACGGTGGAACTGGGTACAGACTATAAAAATCAGTTTATAAAGGCAGGAGGCGAACAACTTGAATATGTCGAAAGTCTGAACGATTTGCCCGCCTGGATTCAAACACTAAAAAGTCTTGTCGAAACCAGGTAGGACAGCCTGGCATTAATTTGTGCCGCTTGTTTTCATTATTAATAAATACCCGTAAAAATTAATAAATTTTCTATCTTCGTTTCCATTAATACCAATAGCTTTGTTTAATTTTAAAATTGATATTTTGGAAGGTTTATAATTAGTCAATAGCCAATAAGTCATAGATTTAAAATGTCAATTGTGAAAAAAATATTCTTTGTAGTTTGCTTTTCTCTCTTGTATTCAATGGCATTCAGCCAGCAGACTGGTCAGCTTTTTAAATCATTGGATAAAAAGGAGTTAATGTCCCGATTATTCCCTGGTGCAACATTTAACGATCGGCAGGAAGCCGTCTGGAAAACTGACACAACCGATAATGTCCGTCTGCCCGTATCGAGCGATGGATTTTGCTACACTCAATTGGACACATTGATCTTATTCAAAGATAAAAATCTTGTTCATAAAACTTCAGTTGAAAGGGCTGCTGTGGTTTTTATTACCTCGGGGTATCAGGATAACGAACTGGATAACTGTCACGCTTGTGCTCCGGCCATCGGGGTCGCAACTTTCACGAAGACAGCTAACAAAATATGGAAGTTGGACCAGTTTAAGACCTACGTTACTAGTCACGGAGCATGGGGAAAACGCGGAAAATTAGGTGTAGAAAGGTTTAGTGACCAACTATTCTGCCTGAAATTGGTTGCGAAATATTACGGACAAGGTAATACCGAAGGAATTGTCAGTTATTTTTCCCTCAGCGGAAACATCAATGAAGTTCTTGCTTATCAAAGTCTTTCCTCAAACGATGGTGCTGTGGAAAATGGTTTTTTGGAAGAAACAACCCTTGTAAAATTGCCTGGTGAAGGTTGCGCAGTCGAATTGACAACTCGTCGCGATGTCCCCGAAAGTATAAAAAAGAAGATTTATCGCTATTCGGAGACAAGCAAGGTTTTTGAGTTGGTAAGGTAAGTCTTATTATGCAGTTTGCTTGCTTACGTTTCTGTAGGTATAAGCATAGAAAATATGTCGTCTTGCAAACCTTAGGATGGTCGACGAATTCATAAACTTGTTATATATATTCTTAGGAATTCCGAAGTATTCATAAACACTTCCATCCTGAAACGTAATTTTCAATGTCTGACCTTTATACGTATAATCATCAATAGGTGAAGTATTGGTTGTTAGCGTATATCCCTCTAAATTAAAGGCTTTTGTTTCGGGCGCAATACTTACTAAAAAGTGATAAGCTTCAATTATACTTTTGCTTTTATCCTCGGCCTCGGCTTTGCGTTCATCATCACCAACAAATTTGTCAGGATGCCACTCTTTTATTAAATTTCTGTAATTGCTTTTTAATCCGTTTAAATCAGTGTCCGGGGTGATATCGAGTAATCTTCTGTATTCAATAATACGCTTCATGAATCTTGTTATTGTAATTTCTATTTTTCAGCGTGCAAAGGTAATTAAAACTGCATGAGATCCTATTTGTATGAATAAAGAACTGATTGATTAATATTAATTTAATGTTGTTCCGATATAATTATGGATGATTGGATTTTCCGATCATCGAAACCCGCTCCATCACCTCCATACACATACGGCCATTGTGATAGGGGCATTTCCAGAATCCCGCTTTGTCACCTTTACTGATGACCCCAGTGGTAGAAACAGCATTGAACCATTCTCCTGATTGATGGTCAACAATATGCTTATTGGTATAGTCCCAACATTTTACGGCACTATTCAGGTATTTTTCCTCGCCACTAAGCTCAAAAGCGTTGATCAATCCTACGATGGCTTCGGCTTGCGGCCACCAGTCACGCGAGGTATTGACTTCACCGCTTAAATAATCCTTTTCGCTGATCAGGCTGCCATCCGGTTGTAATCCTTCGCTGGCAGCATCTGCAATGTTAAGACTTATTTTTTCGCAATTCTTTAAAAGTGCTTGATCATCCAGTATTTGTGCGGCTTCAACCAGTAGCCACGAAGCTTCAATGTCGTGTCCGAAGGAGTTAATTGTGGAAGTACTCTTCCAGCTTTCATCCATAAAAACCCTCATATGAAAGGTTTGCGGATCAATAATTTTATCAGTGAAAATCAGTATCAGATTTTTCAACCGTACACCGACTTTTGGATCGGGCCACACCCTGTAAAGATTTGCATAGGCCTCCATTAAGTGAAGATGTGTGTTCATGGTCTTTTCATCCTTTGGCGTTTTCTCCCCGATAAGCCGTTCATTCGTTCTTTTCCATTTACGGTCGAAAACTTCAAAATAACCTTCCGACTTCGGATCGACAACCTGCTTTTCGAGCGAATTGTAAATGCCCTTTGCTGCATCTAAGGCTTCCTGATCTTTTGTGGCACGGAAATATTCCGAAAGCGCGTAAATAAAAAACGATTGTGAATAGGTCTGTTTCCGGAGATCCGACGGTTCACCTTTTGAAGTAACACTCCGGTAGGTTCCTCCATATAACTGATCCACAAAATGAGCAAGAATATAATCCTTCGACCGCTTTGCAACTGTCAAATAGGAAGTATCCTTTGTAACACGGTAAGCAGCAGAAAATGTCCACAAAATCCGGGCATTCAATATTCCACCTTTGTCTTCTTCGGGATATTTTTTCTCATCGAAATCGATCCTTCCATAAAACCCGCCATTTACCGGATCAACCATATTCTTCATCCAGTAAGGCAGAATATTCTCTGTAAGGTTTTTATTAACTTCCGATTTCAGCTGATTCAATTGAATCAGGTTTTTATCACCTATTTTTTTGTCCCTGGTTTCTGCATTCAGAATTCCAGTCTGAAAACAGAAAAAAGCAATAAGGATAATTAGTTTCATGATCTTCGTATTTTATTTATTCAATTTATGAAGTTGTTCCCTGATATATTTACCGGCATCTGTCAGGTTTTCATCTTTCCAGCCTCCGGATTTGGATGCTCCCGGCATTAACAAGGCAGTGGTCTCTTTTTTATCGGTAACGTTCCAATTCGCCCAGCTTAGCTTGTTTTTCTCCATCCAGTTCATCCAGACAGCTGTTTTTCCACGATTAAACTCCCCATTCCCATTCGATTCACCGACTCCCCATTCGGTCACAAAAAGGGCGATTCCGCGTGCCATCGCTAATTCAGCTTTTGCACGAAGCTTCTCCTGGTGATTCGGGTCGGAGGCATAGAAATGAAACGAATAAACCAGGTTATTAAAGCCTTTTATCGGATCGGCGGCAGCAATGTCCACATCCTGATCCCACCTTGGACTTCCCACTACAATCACGTTTTTTGAATCATATTGGCGAATCGTTTTAATCACTTCAATTGAATAGGCTTTAATTACCTCCCATTTTTGCTCGGCAGGTTCATTAAAAATCTCGTAAATGACATTGGGAATACCAGCGTATTTTTTTGCCATTATGGAGAAGAAAGCTTTTGACTCCTCTAAATGTTGATCTGCATTGTGATCGTGCCAGTCTATCAATACGTAAATTCCATTGTCGATGGCCCGATCGATAACGGTTGTCATGAGTTTCATTTGTTCGTCGCGATTTTTCAAATAGCCGCCTTCGGGCTGAACACCCATTGAAGCGCGCAGCACGGTTGTTTTAAAATCTTTACTTAGCCAGTCGATTACCTCCGGATTGTAGTATTTTTTGCCGGCCCAAAGGCTCCATGATAAGGAGATTCCACGCAGTTGAGGTGGAATACCATCTTTATTAACCATCTGATTTCCTTCAATCCGAAGAGCGCCATGCAATTCTACAGGGCGAGTCAGCTGAGCTGCAGATGTCAGGCCGAAAATAAGAAAAACGGCGGTTGTAAGCATTGATATTTTCATCGCATGATTTTATGGGGTTGAATGAAAGGTTTTCTGTTTTAATAAATTGGCAACTGTTTTTACAACGATTTAAAGCGCATCAAAATAATCATTTATCACCGGATAATCAATTCTTTTTTAAATATAAAGTCAGCTTTAACAAACGGACTTTTTTCGCGGAAGGTGTCTGTAAATGGTTAAGCATCATTTCTACATCGTTTACAGGCCTTCCTTTTGCACAGAGGCAAGCCTTTTTCCATGCAATATTGATTATTATTCAATTTATATTGTTTCCTTTGTTATTATTACTAAGCATAAAATTTAACCAGGAAATAATCAACATCGCGTATGAGAATTCCCATAATTATAGTGGCATTGATTCTTCATTCGAATCTTATTTTTTGTCAGAATGAATTAATCGGCGAACTAAATAAGGTAATCATCCCGATTACAACTATTTCGCCCGACAGCAACTTTACTGATCTTGAGAAATTAATTCCTTTATTGAAAGATAAGCAGATCATTGGACTTGGAGAGGCAACCCATGGAACGCACGAATTTTTCGTTTATAAACACCGACTGACAAAGTTCCTTGCATCAAATTTAAATTTTAAAACATTCATTATTGAAGCTGACTTTGCCGGTTCGCAAACGATGAATGAATATGTTTTGTATGGGAAAGGAGATTCACATGATGGGCTTTTGAAAATGGGAATTGGTGTTTGGATGACAGATGAATTTGTTGAAATGGTTGAATGGATGAGAGCATATAATAGCACCCGGAAAAACGAAGACAAAATAAAATTCTATGGTTGTGATATGCAGTATCCCCAAATTGCAGCAAAAAAAGTGAAAGAATACCTTGCAAAGAATCAAAAATTAAATCTGTTGACTGAAGGTGGACTTGACTGGTTTATCAATTCAAGTTATAGAAAGAAAAATTCGAAGGCTGATAAAAAAATGGTCGAACAGTCTCTGGCAGAACTCAATCACCTATTTGAAAGCGCAAGCGATACAAATAATAGGGAATTCCAATTTATAAAACATTGCAAAAGAGAGTTGGAACAAATGCTGGAATATAAAAGCAATAATAGACTCCGGGATAAATTTATGGCTGAGAATACTGAATGGATCTATAATTTTGAGAATAAAGATAAAGCAATACTTTGGGCGCATAATATGCATATCGCTAATAGTCCAATTAGACTGACTGCCTCCGGATACAATTTGAAAAATGAATTCGGAGAAAAATATTACTCCTTTGGATTTAGTTTTTTCAGTGGAAATTTAAGGGCATTTAGCACTGAATCTCAAAAATATGAAACTTACAAAATTCCACCTGTTTCTATAGAAATGAGTGCCGATAAAATCTTTAACCAGAGCAGCGCTTCAAATTTTATCCTTGATCTTAAATCCGCATCAACAAATGATAAGATAAATGACTTCCTGAATACTGAACTTTATACGCATTGTATTGGGGCCTACTATTATCCCGAAAATAAGAAAAACAGGAATTACTGTTTTGCAAAGTTAAACAGTATCTATGACGGAATCATTTTTTTCAGAAGTACGAATCCATCTGTCCGCAGCAATTAACAGAAAAATAAACGGTAGCATTCAAATTTGACGGATTTATTTTACCGGACATAATGCAAGTAAATCAATATAGATTTTTTCCGTTATTAAGCATAGAATTCAACTAACAACAAAAAGCGCCACCGGATGAAATATACGAACAAACTCTTAAACCGATGTTTACCCATTCCTTTACGTTTTGTACTGGTTACATCCAACGCAGAAATAGACGCCATGGTGGCGTATTCACAATCGTTAGCACACATACTAAAAAAATAAAAAACATGAGAAAATTTATTGCATTACTAGGTTTTGTATATTTATCAATAGCAAGTTATAGCCAAAATTGTAATTGTGAAGAAAACTTGAGATTCACAATAAAAAAAGTAGAAAATGACTATGCTGGTTTTAATGATAAAGTAAGTAGGAAGAATAAAGCTGAGTACATTACTTTCCGAGAGAAAATGTTAGTTCGTGCTCAAGAAATTAATAATGCTACAAATAGATGCAGTAAATTGTTATATCAATACTTGGATTATTTTAAAGATAATCATTTGTACTTTGAAATGAGACAGAACTCAGATTTTTATTTTACTTTCCAGAAAATTGATTCTACAACTTCTCTAATCAGAATTCCTAACTTTAGTTCAAATGACAAAGCGGTAATTGATAGTTTAGTTATAAAAAACCTAGATATAATTTCAAAAACCTCAATATTAATAATTGACTTACGTGGAAATCGTGGTGGTATAGATTATAGTTTTGAATCATTGTTACCTATAATTTACACGAATCCGTATGTAATGAAGGGTGTTGAATGGAAGGCTAGTGAAGGCAATATAAATTTTTTCGAAGAAAGTCTTAAGAAAAGATCTTATAGAGATGGAAAAGAAAAAGACATTCAAGAGAAAATTAATCAAATGGAAAAACATATTGGTAGTTTTGTTACAATAGAAAAAGAAGATACCATTTATGAGAAAAAAGTCTTGGAAAGACCACTTAAAGTTGGGGTAATTGTGAATGATTATTGTGCGAGCAGTTGCGAAGAGTTTATTTTAATTGCGAAACAAAGTCGTAAAGTTACAGTATTTGGAATCAACACAGCGGGAACTTTGGATTATTCTAATACGATACCTGTTGCTATGCCCACAAAAGGAATGCTTTTAAGATACCCAATGACAAGATCAAAAAGACTTCCTGAAAATCCTATTGACAATATCGGTATTACTCCAGATGTGAAAATTGACTTACCAGATAACTTTAGAATAGCAAAAGACAAAGTTGATGATTGGGTGATTTTTGCTGTAAACTACTTGAAAACCAAGAATTAGAAAAGTACGTGTGCTAACAGCAGCTACCCGCAAGCCGGGTTTCGGCACTTTGTTGAAAGGAAAGTATATATTTGAAGTCATTGTTGTCCGGTAAAACCGGGATTAAGTAATTTTTGTGTTTAAACTCTCTGATAATCAGAGATATTATTTCCGTTGTTTAAAAGTAAGCCCCCTCAATTTCGGGAAAGAGCGTATTTTGATATTT